>SXGU01267640.1_pt1 | contig 20338 bp, 19 predicted proteins | sample 3174531 | NCBI WGS metagenome assembly SXGU01 (sample SAMN11356863, study PRJNA531348) | freshwater metagenome | isolation source: freshwater sample F1-140 | place: China: Fuxian Lake, Yuxi | collected 2017-12-25 | reverse complement strand
GCACCGGCTACTCCAGCCTCGCCTATCTGAAAAAATTTCCGATCAGTACGCTCAAGATTGACCGCGCGTTTGTCATCGGCCTGCCGCATGAAGAAAACGATTGTGCGATTGCACGCGCCATCGTCACCATGGGGCAGCAGCTCAGGCAGGAAATTGTCGCCGAGGGCGTCGAGACGCTGGAGCAGATGGCGTTTTTGCGCGAACTGGGTTGTGATCAATTGCAAGGATATCTGTTCAGCCCTGCGGTGGCGACCGAGGATTTTGAACGCATGGTGCGAGAAGGTCGACGGCTCGTTCTTGGTTGATGCGGAACCAGAAATATTTCTGCATAGCCATTCACGCGGCGCCCCGCATTTCCGGTGATCAGGCAACGCAAGCGAAACATTGAGCGATATGGGAAACTAGTGGTCCATCGCTCTTCAATTCTGATGTTGTTCCTACAATTTTTTATGCGCGAAAAATGAAGCGTGATGAACCACTAGTACATACCGAAGCCGGCGCGCGTCCGTGGATTGATTTAAAAACCAGCTACGATGTTGAGGCATGGATCGATAGTTACAACCGTGACCTTCGGCGTGCCATGGAAAAGACGAATGCTAGCGGTTACGGCATCTGCTTTTGTCTTGAACACGGCGGCGAGATTTTCATGCACACCGCATCCGAAGGCGAGGTCTTGCTCGATGTGACGCCAGATGCCGAGTGGGTTGCCCCGGTCATTTCGGCGGCCACGAACGTGCCGGCGCCGCATGGACAAATCTGGAACTTGCCCAGCCATGCATTGACGCCCCTGGTGCTGGGCCTAAGCGGCTTGATCGGCGCGACCCGGATCGTCCTTCAGCATGATTTCAAAATGAAAAAATACTAGCGTCGTATCGGGAACGAAGGGATCTCATCATGAATGAAGACGATTTTTCCGAAAAAGACTGGTGCCGACTGTTGCGCCATCTGGGCGAAGATCCAAGCCGGCAAGGCCTGCGCGATACGCACAAGCGGGTCGACAAGGCATGGAAACACTGGACTTCCGGCTACGATCAGGATCCGGCCGATATCCTGAAGGTATTTGAGGATGGCGCCGAGCAATATAACGAACTCATTGTCGTGCGCGGCATTCCTGTCTACAGCCATTGCGAACACCATCTCGCGCCGTTCTTCGGGACGGCGACAATAGGCTATACGCCGAATGGAAAAATTGTCGGGCTTTCCAAGCTGACCCGCTTGGTCGAATGTTTCTCGAAGCGCTTGCAGGTGCAGGAACGATTGACCATCCAGATCGCGAATGCGCTAATGACGCATGTCGAACCCTTGTCGGTCGGTGTCGTGGTGCGCTGCCGCCACATGTGCATGGAAAGTCGCGGCATCCAGACTCCCGGCGAAGAGACCGTGACCTCGGCGCTGTTGGGCGAGATGCGCACCAATCTCGGGCTCCGGACCGAGTTCCTTTCGTTGGCGCGAGAAAAGGATGGATAGAACGCCGTTCCTGCTATAGCGCAAAACTCCATGGGGAGAGCGTTGGTTAAATCGAAGGAGTCGCCCGACCGTCGATGATTATCCTGCCTTGGCTTTCTCTTGAAGGGGTTATATGGACAATCCGGTACCAATATCGGAATCCACTGCGACAACCGATGACGTTCTCATCTTCTGTCATGTCAATGAAGTGCCGGCCTGGGTGGACGCCGAGTTGACCCGGATTTATGGAAATTACCGTTCTTCATTGCCATTCTTCCATGTCTATCTTGAAGCAACATCCGGCATCTCCACCTATGTCGCCCGGCAGGGTGGGCGGCCGATTACAATCCTGCTGTTTCGTTTGGAAAACGGTGTAGTGCACGTATTGAACGAAATGATTCCGATCGTGGAATCCGAGATAGCGTGTTTCGCGGATTATGTGTTTGCCAATTTCGATACGGTGTGGGCGATTCGCTTCCGGGCGATTCATACCGACGTGCGCCGTCTGTTCTTCCCGTTCCAGAAACATAATTCGCAGGAGCGATTTCCTGTTGCGCTGCCTGCCACGCCGGAGGAATACACGAACCGCTTGGGCAAGTCGACACGCGAAATCATCCAACGCTACCGGAAGAGAATCACCCGTGATTTTCCATCCTTCCGTTCCGAGTTTTATGTAAAGGAGGAAATCGACGAGCGGGATCTTCACGCCCTGATCGACCTGAGTGAGACCCGCATCTTGTCGAAGAAGAAGCGATTCGGCATCGATGATGCGGAACGGCAGCGCATCATCAAGCTGGCAAGGCTATACGGCTTGGTCCATATCATTCGGATCGACGGCCGGGTATGCGCGGGTACGATCAATTTCCAGGTGGGTCCCAATTACTATCTGGAAGTGATCGCTCATGACCTGACCCTCAACGATTACCGGCTGGGAACCGTCTGCTCCTATCTCACCCTGTGCGCATGCATCGAGCGCGGCGGCATCAAGTACGACTTTGGCGGCGGATGGAACTTTTACAAGATCAAGTTCCTGGGCGTGCAGCAGGATATGGATTGCGTGGAAATCTATCGTTCCCGCAAGGATATGCTGCTGAAATCACATCGGATCGCGAAGACCGCCATCGATGGCTATATGCGCCGCTTGAAGGTCTGGCTGCTGATGCACGAGAAGAGCGTTGTCACTCGCTTGGTGCTGTCTGCCGTCTACCTGTTGAACGGCGCAAGGAGGAGGAGCGGCTGAATGGATCATCCGGATTCCGTTTAGCGGATAAAGAAGGATAGCGGGTGAATCCGCTCTAACAGTCCGCTAATGCGCCCACAAGCGCAACTCTCCCTGCATCGACAGCGTACCGTTCACATTGATGCGGCCGAGGCTTTGCGTGACCGGCGCCAGCGGGTCGCTCTGCACGCTCAAGGATTCATAGCCGAAATTGGTATATTTCAATGTTCCCGGCAAGCCTACCGCCACGTAGTCGTTGCCATCCGCGTTTTTCTTAACGCTAAGGTTGACCGCAAACATGTCGATTGTGCCGCGCAAATTCTTGATCACGATGTAGTTGGTCTGGCCGTCCACGGTGAAGCCCATGGACAAGCGGCTGTCGGTGACGGGATTGGGCAGCGTTGGGTCGTTCAGCGAGAAGTGCATGGCGATGCTGACTCCGTCGGCGCCGCTGACTTGCGATAAATCCGAATCTTCCAGCGGAATCGGCGATTGTGCGAGCGCGGCGCTCGCGCTGCAGAGTGCGATGAATGCGAAGAGCAGGGTTTTTAGCATTTCAGGGCCTAAACTTGATATCCAGATACTGGATCTGCATCGAACCGATGCGGCTGGAGCCGAGATCCAGGTTGCCGGTGATGTCGCTGCGGAACGAGATATTCTCGACCTGTAGTCCGCCCAGCATCGCGCCGTTGGCATCGGGCCAGTCAATGCCGATATGCAGGCGCGGGTTGCCGTCGGTATCGGTAATAGCGTTAAGCACGCCAGGCTGGCGGGCCACGTCAGCGATGCGCCACGGCGTATTCAGGAAGTCGCCATTGCTGTCGACGGCGCCGATACGCACGCCGCGTATATTCATTTGCTCGGCGACTCCGGCAGGCTCTGCCTGTGTGATGTCGCCACGCCCGCGCGGGCGCAGCAGGATGTTGCCGATGTCGGCGCGCAGTCCAATGCCGAATGCGATGCCGTCGCCGCTGCGCGGCGTAGTCCATTGCATGCCGCCGCCATAGAAAACGGCATCCTTGACAACAATGCTGCCGCCTTCGAAGGCAATGCCATCCGCATTGACGCCCCAATCGACGGCCGCTTGCCAGCGTTTCAAGCCATTCGCATTTTCGGGATTCGACAGGGTAATGACGTCCGCCATGCCGGGCGCGCCCGCCAATACTTCCAGCCGGTACGGGTCCGAAAAAGCGTTGGCGGCATCGTCCGAGCGCGAGAGGTAGGGATTGGCGATATAGGCGCTGGCGGTCGACGGCGACGGGGCGTAATAGGTATAGCGCGCATCGCCCGACAGCGAGAAATTGGACAGATCGAAACTTAGGCCGTCGCGGCCCGTCACGCTCGATAGCGTCGAGTCGCTGAGCGGCTGCAGTCCCTGCGCGGCGGCGACGCCTGTCATGCCGCACAGCGCCAGCAGTCCGCACAGGCGGGCCATGGCGGCGTGTGCCGCAGGCAATTTCAATGTCATGAAAGGAAGGCGCATGCTTAACGGACAAGCGGCAGATTGGGAGGCGGCGTCCCACCCGCATTGATGGCGCTCAACCTGTCGCGCCAGTTCATCCAAAAGCCGGCCTGCGCGATGTCGGGCACCTGCGTCATTCCCGCCGGCGCCTGGAACTGCACCGCGGTCTTGAGCGTCGACATCCAGAAATCACGGCTGGCGCCTGCCGCATCGCCGGCCGTCACGCCGCCCACCAGCGGGCCGGCAATGCGAATGCCGGCATAGTCAGTGCCGCCGATTTGCATCGATCCGCTCAAGGTCTTGATGTCGAGCCCGACATCGCCGGCAATGCCGCCGAAACCAAAGCGCATGCCGACTACCTCACGGGTCGCGGCGTTGCCCGCATTGCGATACACGAATTCGATATAGGGATCCGTGATCTGGACGACGCGTTTGGCATCGCCCGCATCGCTGCGGCCATACTGCAGCAAAGGCATGTCGAGATCGGCTGGCGCGAGGTAGCCATCGCGCGCGTAACCACCCAAATTGATGTTGCGGAAGTTGGCATTCAGCTTGACGTCGGCGCCCAGCGCGATGCGGGTGAAGTCAAAGCCGTTGTAGCTGCTGTTAGTCAGCACCAGCAATCCCTGGCCGCGCGTGGTTGACAGCTCTTGCTCGGACAAGGCGCGCAACTGGGCCGAGGCGGCGCCGGCGCATAGCAGCCCTGAGACGGCTGCGCTCAACAAAACAAGACGAAATCGATTTGCGTTCATGGTTTCGAAGGCGAGGGAGTATTCGGCAGGGCTAAGTACCCGCCAGAAAATCGAGTCATAGAGCGCTTTTCATCCGCCGCCGGCAAGGCCGGCAGGAGCGGATGAAAAGCACTCTGGAAAAACCCCCGGCTCAAGCCGGGGGCGGCCACTACATCAAACCATCAGGCTGTTGCCAGCCGAAATGGATTAGTGAGCCCACATGTACACGCTGGTGCCGCGGATATCGATGCTGTTCATTGCGAAGCGACCGAACGACGTGCCTGCGGCGCTGTTGCCCATGGTGATCGAGTCAACCGACACGTTCAGGATTTTGGTCGGATCGATGGTGATGCTTGCAGGCAGGGAGATCTTCACAACGTCGCCGCCGCCGTAGTAGCTAGCCGGAGCGCCGATGCCGTTCGGCGTAACGAAGTCGGTCGCGAACGTGGCTTGGTTCACGACATCGATTGCAACAGCGAACACACCCTTGGCAGCGATGTTGTTAAAGCTGATGGAACCGCCGTTTGCGTCGGTGTTGGTATAAACGAAGGAACCGATTTTCAGGTCCAGATCGGCAGCGATCGATACACCATCTTGGCCGCTGACTTGGCTCAGACCGTCATCTTGCATCGGGGTCATGGCTGAAGCGGCTACAGCGAATACGGACAGAGCAGCAGCAATAGCGGTTTTTTTGATCAGTTGCAGTTTCATATATAGTCTCCAAATTAGATAACGAAGTTGTTCAAAAGGATTTTTTTCTTTCTATACCGCGAACGCTGGCTCCCTGTTTCTTGTGGAAACACTTTTGCGCTGTCCGGTTGGCGGTATTCGCCACCACCCGAACGATGAAATCCAGCGCCGTACAGCTCTTAATATTTAAGCAATACTAAGAGACTTCATAGTAGGGCAACACCTAGGGAAAACGGCGCGTGGCGCCCTTACCGGCGAAGCCAAATCATTGGCCGTAAGAGCCAAGCGGAAGAAAGCGTTTCCCCTCTGAAAGAAAGAGGGGAAATTACTGCTCTCTCCCGCCTCTTATCATTGACTGTAGGAATTTTTTAGCTAAAACGGAATGCAAAACGCACACATATCGTCGTGCTGCGGCGCAAAAAAGTACGATCGGTCGAAATTTAGAGGTATTCTCCTATCGTTTCAACAACAATCTTATGTAACCTCCTGTTTTCTCAACTTCACTAGAAGGTGCTGATCAGAGTCCGTCGGGAATCGGACCAGCACTCCAGATGTTTTAGCGTCCACTTATTCGGGTGATTTGAATGGCAGCCATTCTTCTTAATGTAACGCGGCAAAAACCGACAATTCTGCGTTCGCCGCCATCCAAGTTCAGGCCCCCGGCGATGGGAGCTCCTTTCGTCGCGCGCGAGCGCCTGATCGAGCGCATCCGGCAGGCGGCAGATGCCAAGCTGATTCTGGTGCAGGCTCCGGCGGGATTCGGCACCAGCACCTTGTTACGTCACGTTTACGACTTGTCCAGCGCGGCCGGTTCGATCGTCTGGCTCACGCTTGACGCCGGCGACAATGATCTGGACCGGTTCATGAGTTGTCTGCGCCAGGCATTCGCGCAAATGAGTCCCGCGCTGGCTGCCGCGCCGGGCCGGCGTGATGCCGAGTGCGCGCGCGATGGCGGCAGCTTCGAACTGGCCGACGTCATTGCGACGACGCCGTTGCCTTTCATGCTGATCCTTGACGAATTCGAACACATGCATAATCCGGCGGCCATCGCCGTGGTACAGCAACTGATCGAAATGCTTGGCCCGCAACAGAAAATCGTGATTGGTTCGCGCGAGCAACCGGCGTTGAGCGTTGGACGCTTGCGCGCTCGTCAACAGCTGCTGGAAATCGATGCGGCCCAATTGCGCTTCGATCTGGAAGAAACGCGGCAGTTTCTATGCGAGAAGCGCCAGCTGAAACTGGATACCCAGGATGTCGAAAGGCTGCACCAGATTACCGGCGGTTGGGCAGCCGCGTTATGGTTGTCGTCGCTGGCGCTGGAAAACAACGAAGATCCCAAGCGCTTTATCCGCACCTTTTCCGGATCGAATACGGTGGTCGCCTCCTACCTTGCAGAGGATGTGCTGTCGCATAAGCCGAAGCATTTGCAGGATTTCATTTTGCAAACCAGCATCCTGCAAAAATTTTCCGCCGATGGCTGCAACGCGATCACCGGCCGTAGTGACAGCAAGGAGCTGCTGCACGAGATCGAACGCTCCAATATGTTCATGACCGCGCTCGATGAACAACACCTGTGGTTCAGCTACCATCCGCTGTTTGCCGGTTTTCTGCGCGCGCAGCTTGAACGGCAGTATCCCGGCCTCGCCGCCACGCTGCATCGGCGCGCGGCGGCCTGGTATATCGAACAGCGGCGTCCCACGCATGCGATCGATCATGCGATGGCGTCGAGCGACAAGGAACTGGTGCTGCAATTGCTCAGCCAGCATGCCGAATCCCTGTTCCTGCAAGGGCGCGTGCGTCTGCTGGTGCGATGGTTCGACACGCTGGACCGCGCCAGCCTGGTCGCCCATCCGAAACTGATGTCGGTCTATGCGTGGGCGATGATCCATATCAACCGCAGCGCCGAGGCATTGACCCTGCTGGAAACCGTGACCAACGCCGATGGCGCATCGCCGATTCCGCATCCGACCTACCATGTGCTGCGCATCTTCAGCCTGGTGATGCTGGACCGCATCGAGGAAACCGCGCCGATGTGGGACGACCCCCAGATTCTCGGCTGCGCCGCGCGGGAGCCGTTGTTGCGCAGCATGCTGATCATTGGCTGCGCTTATTACTATGCAACCATCGGGCGTTATCAGGAGGCGCGGCTATTGCTGGACCGCGCAACACAGAAACAGCCCACAGTCGGACCGCTGTTTAGCATTGCGGTGGCCGGCTATGTGCGCGGCATGCTGGATTTGGTGCAGGGGAATCTGCGCGCCGCGCTGGCGCGCCTGCTGGCCTTGATCGGGGACGAGTCGCAACTGCGCTGCCATTCCTCCGATGCGCGCTACAGCGCGCTGGTTGGCTTCGGCACGGAATTGCCCAATACACGGCAGGGTGCCGATAGCGGCTTTGCCGGCGTTTATCTCGCCGAAGTGCTGTACGAGATGGATTCGCTGGTCGAGGCCAAGCGCTTGCTGAAGCAATACTTGCCGCTGGTAAAGGATGCAGGCATTCCCGACCAGCTCATTGCCAGCCATCTGATCTATGCGCGCATGCTGCGCGCTGAAGGCAATGCCAACGACGCCTTGCAGGCATTGCTGGAAATGGAACAGCTGGGCATGGAACGCATGCTACCGCGCGTAGTCGACATCGCGCGCCTGGAACAGGCCAGAACGGCTGTTCTCGACGGCAACATGGAGTCCGCCAAGGCCATGCTGGCCTTGGTTGGCAACGCGCCGGCATGGCAACGTCGCAATTTGCAAATGATTGCCGACGACATCGAGACGCCCACCTTGGCGGTTGCGCGTTTGCAAGTGCATTCCGGCCAGGCGGCCACGGTCTTGCCGCTGCTTAAGGAACATTTGCAAGATGCGTATGGTCGTGGCCGCATACGCTACGCGTTGCGGGTCAAGGTAGTGTATGCGCTGGCGCTGTCTCATGCGGGTCAGCGCAATCCCGCATTGCGCACCCTGCGCGAAACCTTGCAGGACGCGATGACCGAAGGTTTTGTTCGCGTGTTCAAGGATGAAGGGCCGGCGTTGCTGGCATTGATCCGGGAAATGCTGGACAGCATGAAAGATGCGTCGAATCTTGAAAACGAAACCTTGCTTGCGTTTGGCGAGAAAATTCTTCGCTCGTCGCCACGCGACATGCGCGCCGTATCGGCGGAAACCGCGAGCGGCATGCCTGCTCACGGCAAGACGCACGCCACCTTGGATAACGAATTGACGAGTCGCGAACAGGATGTGCTGGCGCTGCTCGCCCAAGGTTATGGCAACCAGGCCATTGCCGAGAAATTGTTTGTTTCGGTGACGACGGTGAAGACGCATTTGCGCAACATCAATCTCAAGCTGGGCGCCCATAGTCGGACAGAAGCAATATCCCTTGCGCGTAAGCTTTCCATTATTTCTTGAGTGCATTTTTCACATCCTTTGCTGCATTTTCGCATCGGTATACAACCCATCAAATGGTTTCCCGACCGTCTGAATCAATGCGGCAAGGGAACATCCTGCCCTGCTGCGGTTCGAGATCGCGATGACGCTTGCCGTGAGCGCATCCTCGTGCGATTTTTCGTCTGAGCGCCGATTTATTTCCCTCGCGCATTTATTCGTCTTCATCGAATAATCAAATGCGTGGCGATTGACGTCGCGCAATAGCGTCTCGTCCGATCGGACGAGTTCGCGTCAGCAACTCCCTCGTACATTAAAGCCACTCCGCAAATCTGTTCAAATTTACAAGATTTGCGAGCTGTGACCCATCAGTTATGACGATCGCGAGGCACATCGCGACGGCAGACACCATCCATATTCGAGGAAACAAGATGAAGGGGACGAACACATGTTCATGATCGCGCTTGGCGTTGTCGCCATCCTGATCGGTGGGGCCGGTGTGTCGTCCCGGTTCGAGCCGGCAGACCGCCCGCAAGAACAGTTCGAATTGCCGGTGTCTACCGTCGGCGCCGGTCCGCGCACCGATTCCGTCATCCTCGAGCCGCATTCCGAACTGAAGTACCGCCATATCGTGCGCCAGGCTTTCGACTATAGCTGCGGGTCCGCCGCGCTGGTGACGCTGCTCAACTATCACCTCGGCCTGCCCACAACGGAACAGCAGGCGATGGAAGGCATGCTTGAGCGCGGCGAGAAGGAAAAGATCATCGAGCGCCGCGGTTTCTCCCTGCTCGACATGAAGCGCTACGTCGCTTCGCTCGGCGTGCACAGCGCGGGTTTTCGCGCCGAAGTGAAAGACTTGCTGACGCTTGAACATCCGGCGATCGTGCCGATCGACTATGGCGGCTTCAAGCACTTCGTGGTGCTGCGCGGCGTGCGCGACGGCTTGGTATTCCTCGCCGATCCCTCGGCCGGCAACATCGTGTTTTCAGTCGATGAATTCGCCACCCTGTGGGATCGCAACACGCTGTTCGTCCTGTATCCGCCCAAGGACCGGCCGCCGGTCGCGCAACTGGCGCTCAACGACAATGAATTGGGCGTGCTCGACATGGACCGTGTGAGAGACGTCGCCAATCTTCATCCGCTCGGCAATGCACACATGCTGGAGCGCGCTATTACCTCGGGCTTCGGCGGCGTGTACCTGCGCAAACAATAAGCCAGGACACGTGCAGTGCCATTACATCCATCCATCAGGGAGTCGTTATGAAAATTCATTCGCTATTGGGCTTGATTGCCGCCGCGCTGGTATTGCCCGCATACGCGCAGCAAACCCCTTCATCGCCGCCGGCCAGCGATGCGCCCGGCGCCACGGCCGCGCGCGACGCGCTCAAGAAGCAGGAAGGAGACACCGATCAGACCGCGCTGCTCAAGCAGACCCTGACCGCTGTGGACAAGCAATATTCGTTGATCAAGCGCGGCAAGATCCAGGCAACCTACGACTTGAACTACACCTATATCGGCCAGGAAAAAATCAACGTCGACTTTAACGACGGCGCGCTAACCCTGTTCAACATCGAGAATGATAGTTCGCATGCATTTACCAATACGCTGTCGGCGGACTATGGCTTGCGCGATAACCTGACCGCCAGCGTGAGCCTGCCGTTCGTCAGCAAGTATTCCGAAAATCCGACGACCTCCGGCTTGTCGCACTCGATCGGCGACATCGGGGTCGGCGCGCGCTTTCAGCCATGGGAGGCGCGCCGCGGCCAGCTATCGACCACCTTCACCGGCAACCTGCGTCTGCCTACCGGACGCAGCCCATTCAAGATCGACGCCAACCAGAGCCTGGCAACCGGCTCCGGCGTCGCCGCGCTGACCGGCGGCGTGAATGTCAACCATATCGTCGATCCGGTGGCCCTGTTCGGTTCAGTGAATCTGTCCTATAGCGCGGCGGCCAAGCATCTGTCGCAGCGGCGAGGCACCCGCATACTCAAGCGCGTGGACCCCGGCGCCAGCATCAGTTTCGGTTTCGGCTTCGCGTATGCGCTGTCCTACGGCATCTCGACTTCGGTCTCGATTCAGGAAACGATCTCGGCGCGCACCAAACTGAGTTTCGACGACGGCAGCACTTTCAAAACCAAAACCCAGACCGCAGGCGTGCTGAGTCTTGGCCTTGGCTATCGTGTGTCGCCGAAAACCACGCTCAATTTCACCGCAGGCATCGGTTTGACCTCCGATTCCCCTAACTTCTCCCTCGGCATGAGCATGCCGCTGTCAGTCTGATCAGGCGGAATAGTGATGAAGATTCGCTGGACAAGGCGCGGCGCGCGCGTTGCATTGCTGACGACAGCCGGCCTGCTGAACGTCGGCGCATTGCCGCTAGCGCATGCCGCGCTGTCGGAAAACATCGGAACCGGCGTGGTGGCGATGTCGCTCGCCAATGCCGTGACCGCGGATCCGCCAGGCATTGAATCCATCCATTTCAATCCCGCGGGCCTGGCGCGCCTGAAGGGCGAGCAGCATACCCATAGCTTTCTCGCGGCATCGATTCGCACCCACGCATCGTTCCGCCAGCCCGATGGCTTCGATATCGGCGGCTGGACGGAAGACCCGTTGAACGGCACGCACGCCGGGCCGGTCCGGCAGCGGCTGTATATACCAGGCATCGGGCTGCTGGGCGCGCGCCTGCCCGCCGCCGTTGGCGGGGGGCTGGGACTGTCGTACAACAAGCCCGATTCGCCCTTTACTTTCGGCACCAACACCTATGTGACGTCAGGCGTGAGTTTCTCCCGCACACAACCGAACGATCCGGGAAATTTCGACGGCAAAACGACCGTTATTCAACGGCTTGTCCTGGCATCGCCCTCCGTCGGCTACAAGGTGTCCGATACCTTGAGCGTCGGCGTTGCGGTGCCGATCGCGCATGCCGCCATGGTAATGAATACCGACATGCGCAATCCCAACACGCTGATCGGCATCACCGGACAGGTGCAGGAAGGCTGGTGCCCGAGAGACGGCGGCAACCTGCTCGATACCCTGGGGCCAGGCTTGTGCAGCGGCGGCGAAGAGGGGCGGCTCAATCCGTTCAAGAAGACCGCCAGCGTGAATGTGGAGATGACCGCGCCGGTCGACCCCACCATTAACCTCGGAATCCTGTGGGAACCGACGGACTCGTTCGCGCTGGGCGTGGTGTATCAGGGCGGCTCCAAGACAAAATACAGCGGCCGCTACGAATTCCATACCGAGCCGATGTTGCGCAAGTTCGTCGAAGGGCTCTACAGCAGCCTGCAGGGGCCGATCATTGCTTCGATACTGGGCATGCCTTCCTCGATCCCCGAAGTGCAGAGCGGTAACTTGACGGCAACCGTCCCGTTCCCCGCGCGCATGCAGGTCGGTGTCAAGCTCAAACCCGTCGAGCGCGTGCAATTCAATGTGGACGCGAATTACACCGACTGGGGCAGTTGGGATGCGCTTACGCTCAAGTTCGATCAGAGCATCAAGATGCTCGAGGTCGCGCGCATGTTCGGCGTTACCGATTCCACTCAGTTGAGCATGCCGCGCGGTTACCGTAGCGTGCTTAACTGGAGCTTCGGCACGCAGATCAAGGTCACGGACAAATTCTTGTTGCGCCTTGGTTACGAGCCACGCAAGAGTTCAATTCCAACGGACAAGCTTGACGTGATCGCGCCGATGCCGGACACGAAACTCTATAGCGTCGGCTTCAATTACAAGGTCAACGCGGAGACTGACATCAATGTGGCCGCCAGTTATATGAAGGGCGACTTTCACGTGCCGGCCAACGGTAGCTGCAATATGAACTGCAACAAGTTTTTCAACATTATCTACAACCCCTATGCGGGATTGGATGTTTCAGGCGGCATTCGCATCCGGTATTTCGGATTCAGTCTAACCAAGCGTTTCTGACGCCGCCATCCGGGCAAGCACGGCTTACTTTTAAGGAGAATTTTCAATGCTTAGATCAGTCATTGCAGTAATCGTCATGGCCGCCGCCGGTGCGGCCAGCGCACAGACCGCTATTTCGCCCGCCAAGAAAGAATTGGTGCAGAAGGTGCTGCAATTGTGGCAGGTGGAGGCGCTTGGCGAATCCATGCTGCAAAAGCCGGTGGCCGAAGCGGTCGGCCAGGCGCGCGCGGTACTGCAAGGTAGAGTGGCGCCGGATAAGCAGGAAGCCGCGCTGCGCGACATCACCGCGGAAGCAAAGAAGTTCCTGGAAGACAATACGCCGTTCGTACGCAACAGCGCGCAAAAGCTGGTGCCGACGACCGTGACGCCGATGCTCGCGGAAAAATTCAGCGAAGAAGAACTGCGGCAAATCATCGCCATTCTGGAATCGCCGGTGAAGCGCAAGTTCGAGGAATTGGTGCCGGAAATGCAAAAGAGCCTGGGCGAAAAACTATCGGCCGACACCAGTGCGACCATGAATCCCAAGCTCGAGGATTTTCGTCAACGCGTCGGCACACGCTTGCGCGCCGCGGCCATGCCCTGAGCAATGCTCACATTTGATCGCATCATGAGATGCAGGGCGCACAGCCTTGTCAGGGTAGGCAATGTAGGGAATGCATCTTCAATGAAGGAAGCAGCATGACATACTCGTCGGCGATTGATTTGGTACGCGGCATCAAGGCTCGTCTGGCAGCGCGCGGGTTCGACATCGACGCATTGTTCAGGCAGGCGGGGCTGGAGGAAAATGAGTGCATGACAGACGATGCACTGACGTTGTCGGACAAGCTCAGCCGACTGTGGGAACTGGTGGTGCAAGTATCGGGCGATCCCTTGCTGGGCTTGAAGGTAGCATTGCCGCAACCACTTGACCGCTCGGGACTGATGGGGCACATCATGCGTGCATCGCCCGATGTCAAGACCGCGATCGAGAACCTGGTGCGTTATACGCCGCTGGTGTCGCCCACCGTGCACAGCACGATCGAATATGTCGATGGCCGCACGCGCGTCACCTTGCAGTTGCCGGGTGGGCAGCGCCGGGTGCCGCAGCAGCACTATGACTTCGTCTGGTGCCTGGTGCTGCGCACGCTGCAGGCAGCAGCCGGGACCAATGGCGTCAAGCCGGTACTGGTCACCTATGCCTTTCCCAAGCCGGTCAACGAAGCGGCGTACGCCGAGGCGTATGGATGCGAAGTACGTTTCGGCATGGCGACCAATACCATGGAGTTCAACAACACGGATCTGACCGCCACCATTCCGACCGCTTTTCCGATGGCCGCCGACTGGGCATTGCGCATGCTCGCCGAATTGGCGCAGTCGCAACGCAACTGGACGCTACGCATGCTGGCCAAGCTGGAACAGGCGCCGCAGCCCGGCAACAGCTTCAGCACCAAGGTGCAGTGCCTGCTGGCCGACATGCTGTCCGATGGCGAGCCGCAGCGCGAGCAGGTGGCCAAACAGCTGATGATGAGCGAACGCACCTTGCAGCGACGGTTGGCGGAAGAGGGCACCAACTTTACCAAGCTGGTGGACGACACGCGGCGCGACATGGCGCAGCAATTTCTTAGCAAGGGCGAGGTGTCGCTGAAGAAGCTGAGTTTTCAACTCGGGTTTTCCGACCCGAGCGCGTTCTGCCGCGCCTGCAAGCGCTGGTTCGGTCGTTCGCCCAAGCAGCTTCAGGGCGGGCAGTTATCGTACGAACCGATCATGCCGCGTCCGTCGCGTTCGGTAATGCCACTCATGTCCATGGGGCGCTCCGATAATGCGGACAATTACTACTTGCTCAAGCCGAATTGAACCATGACCGCCATTCACACCTTCTTCTTGCTTGCCCTTGCTGCCTGTACCGCCGCTGATGCCGCGGTACAGCCGGGCAACCCGGACAGCCCGGGTAAATCGTTTTTCGCCGCAACGCCGGTCAAAGCGCCGATGCACAAAAATTGTGCGATTGTGGTGGAGGTTTCTGCTCATCCGAACCTTATGCCGGGGATGGAAATGGCGCAGGTCGCACAGCCGGCGGAAGAGCATTCACTGGTCGACACGGCGCTGAAATCACCCGTAGGGAAAATCAAGAAAGCCCGCTTGAAAAACCAGGCGAAAACCCATCGGATAGCATGTCATATGGACTGGAAGGTGATTCCTTCTGAGGAAATGCCGTCGAAACAGCCCATTAGCGACACCGCCGGCCATAGGCGATGGACGCCGTACATGTAAAGCATAAAACCAGCGCCGGCATTTCCGGCGTTCATCTCTATTCCTGCTGGCTACGCGTCTCGTTATCTCGACGAGACGCCCTTGGCAAGTTTTGTGGACTATCAATAAGACATAAGAATTCCCGCGTAGATTAATTCTGAATCGATACGATTCAATAACAGGCTTGCATCGCGGGAAAACAGATGATCAACTTTATTGTGTTGGGAAAATGCAAACGCGTTACATTGGCAGTACTACAAGCGATTCGTAGTTTCACCGACGCCAAATGCATCGTCATCGGCGGGCCGGAAACCGCAGCCCTCCGTTGGTCGACGCTGTGCAAGCGACAAATCACATTGCCCTTGGACGGGAATGACGATGATTTGTTTGTTGACGTGGTCAATGCGGTAGTCAAACAAAAACCGCATGTCATCCTGATACCGGCGGACTGTGACGGCATACGGCTTGTCAATCGGGTACGCGACAGGCTGATGCTCAGGGTAATCCCTATTCCTGATCTGGCTGTACTCGATATGTTCGACAACAAATGGCAATTCCATCGGTTTTGTACTCAACATGCGCTGGCTGTTCCGGCCACGCGCTTTATTGGTTCCAAATCCGAACTGGACTATGACGCGATCGCATCCGACCTCGGCAGCCCCTTCGTGGTCAAGCCGCTCGCCATGGCCGGCTCGACCGGCGTGCATATTGTGCGCAGCAAGTCCGATTACGAACAGGCCATTCTGAATAACCACAACTACGATTATGGTGCGTTGATTGCACAGCGCTATATCGATGGCGTGGACATCGATGTCAGCGTTCTCGCGTTCGAAGGCCGGATTTCCGCATTTGCGATTCAGCAAACGAGCAATGCGCGGATTGTGTTCCTTTCCCATCCAGATCTGGAGGCGATGGCCGTCAGCCTATGCCAGGCAAGTGCCTATCATGGCGTCATGCATATCGATGCGCGGATAGAAAACGCGACGGGCAAAGTCTATTTGATCGAATCGAACCCGCGTTTCTGGGCATCATTGACCGCATCCGTCTGGTGTGGATTGAACTTTGTGGCGGAAAGCATTGTGCCTGCTCTAAACACGAGCGGCGTACGCCGTTTAACGGCGGGCACCGCTTATACGCGGCATCCCCTGATTCGACCTTCCGCCTGGAAGCGACTCGCATCCGACGCCAGTGAGCGCGGACGCCTGCTGCGCGCAATGGCTTTCGATTTGCCCGCATTAAACGAATTCGTCAGGGAATTTCCAGTCGCATGCTGGCGCTATGTGAGCAGGCGTGTGCCAAGCCATGTGAACGGGCGGCGGCGTTCCAGCGAACCAAATGCCTACTAGGAAGAGATCGTTTGATGCAATAGTAGGCAAGGCGTGGCATTGACGCAAAACGCATATGTTTTGCAGCGCTATACTGTAATGTGTGTTGTGCATCACCCCTTTCCCGGCGCCGACGCGCGGACACACGGACAAGGCATTAAATACCATCAATAATTTGAACAAGGACTGAACATGGCAAGTACGAAAGATGTAGTGATCGTTGGCGCCGCGCGCACGGCAATCGGCAGCTTTGGTGGCGCGCTGAAAGATTTTTCCGCTTGCGATCTGGGCACGACAGTGATCAAGGAAGCATTCGCGCGCGCCAAGCTCGACCCGACGCAAGCGGGCCAGATTGTCTTCGGTAATGTGATTCACTGCGAACCGCGCGACATGTATGTTTCGCGCGTGGCGGGCATCAATGCCGGCATGGCCAGAGAGTCCGCGGCGCTGACGCTGAACCGCTTGTGCGGCTCGGGCTTGCAGGCGATTGTTACCGCGGCCAATGCGATCCAGCTCGGCGATGCGGATATCGCCGTCGGCGGCGGCGTCGAAACCATGAGCCGCGCGCCGTATTCCACCTCGGCTGCGCGCTGGGGCCAGCGCATGGGCGATTTCAAGATGATCGACATGATGGTCGGCGCGCTATCCGATCCTTTCGGCGCCGGGCACATGGGCGTCACCGCAGAGAACATGGCGGAGAAATACGGCATCGGGCGGGAAGAGCAGGATGCGTTTGCGCTGGACAGCCAGCGCAAGGCGCTCGCCGCCATCGCAGCCGGCCATTTCAACTCGCAGATCGTGCCGGTCGAAGTGAAGGGCCGTAAAGGCACCGTGCTGTTCGATACCGATGAATATCCCAAAGCCGATACCACGCTGGAGTCGCTCGCCAAGCTCAAGCCCGCGTTCAAGAAAGAGGGCGGAACCGTTACCGCAGGCAATGCCTCTGGCCTGAACGACGGCGCGGCGGCGTGCGTGCTGATGGAAGCCGGCGCCGCAGCGCGCGCGGGCCTGCAGCCGTTGGCGCGCCTGGTGTCCTACGCGGTGGCCGGTGTGGAGCCTTCGATCATGGGTACCGGCCCGATCCCCGCAGTGCAACTGGCATTGAAGCGCGCTGGCCTGAATCTGGACGATATGGATGTCATCGAATCCAACGAAGCCTTCGCCGCGCAGTCGCTGGGTGTGTGCCGCGGCCTCGATCTCGATCCGGCGCGCACCAATCCGAACGGCGGCGCGATCGCATTGGGCCATCCGCTCGGCGCCAGCGGTGCGATTATCACGATCAAGTGTCTGTATGAACTGATCCGCACCAACAAGCGTTATGGTTTGATCACCATGTGCATCGGTGGTGGACAGGGAATTGCGGCGATCGTTGAGCGCGTCTGATCAGATCACATCACTTATATAGAGAGATGAAGAGAGGCCGAGGTTTGCACATCAGTAGGGCCGTATAAGGTGGTCCGAAACGTGAAACTGTTCGTGCAAACTTCGGGGATGGCGATGGCAAGCGCGATCAAGCTTACTTCGTTTGGCGCAACGATTCGTTGGTGACGCCAACGCCCGATTGCGATTCGGGATTGCGCCGTACTACCCGTTGTTCGCTTTCCGGGACAACCGTCTTTTGGCCGGAGAGTTTTTTTATCAGGCGTACAAATACGTTTGCTTCGCCCGCGGCCTTGGTATCGTGATCATCCATGTTGTCTCCAAAGAGAACTTTGTTTCTGCTTTTTAATTTTGGTTCTCGAAGGCAAAAAATAAAGTTGTCCATGCGCGTCACGTTGTATTACTGATTCAATACTGCACCCTTATGTTTTTCCTGACTTTCGCCAGAAGATGGCCATCAGCATCGCAAGGAACAGCGCCAGTGCTGCTTTAATCGCTAGCGCGGTGAAGTCGATCCACGACTTGGCGGGAGCGATGCTCAAGTGCCAGGTCGCATTGGGTACGGTCAATGTGTGTTCCACCGGATCGTTCAGCGGCAACTTCGACGATGAGGTGATGATTTGCTTCTTTCCTGTATCCGGATGCATGCGCCAGATTTCATAGTGATAGCCTTTCTCCACCAACTCTGACAGTCGGGCCGGCGCAAGAGCGTCGGGGAAGCGCAGCAGCACGACCACGAATCCCCAGAAGTGCGAGTCGCCTTTTTCGTCGCTCAAAAATACCGGCAGGCGTCCGGCCGCGCCCAAGCCGCCCTGCACCAGCTGGAACGGCCCGGCGAGCGTGAGTTTTCGGGTATCGCGCGCGCGGAAGGCTTCCTTATCGCGTTGTGGGTCGGTCAACAGATTGTGGCCCATGGCTTTTTCATTTCCAGCAAGCGGCACGATGCGTTGAATTACGCCGCCGGGCGCCAACTGCAATGCGGAAATGTTTGGATAAAACGTCAGCAAGGCGGTTGCGGCTGACTCGAATTCCTTTGTGTTGCCTTTGCTTAACTGAATCATGGTCGCCAATGCATAAGTTGACGACAACGCTTGTTCGATGCCGGACTGGATTGCGATGGCGCGTTCGCCGACAAGGTGCGATATGCGCGCACGTTCATAGTCGATACGGACTTTTTCGGAATACCAGATGAGTGTCCCGGCCAAAATGGCATACAGCAGAAAGGCGATGACATCGCTGTAGCGCGACCGGCGGATGGCGGAAATGTCCAAGCTTGGCATGACGTTCAATCGAAATAACACTCGGTGGGAAAAGCAGGTTTCTGATGCGTATTGTAACGGGTGTTATCGCCCGGCATCATGACAGTCTCTCTCGCCAGCCGACTTGGGATCGTGTTCGCCACCGCAAGCAGATTTCATCGTTGCCTTGTCCTTTGACAGATAGGAGCATTTTTCCAACACAGGCCCGTGCTTTTGCTCGGCTTGATTCGTTTCTTTGGTGCAATGGCCACGAAATTGCGCTAAGTTATCGATTAGAGACGGCTTTTCATGTGTTTTTTTCAGTAGCCGCAAAAGTCCTTGTGGTGGCTCCCATGTCATGCAAACGACCTACTGCTGTGTTGATCGTGATCTGCGCCCTGGGTGAGCTATTGGGCGTGCCGGTGTTCGCTTCGGATCTGACCATTTCCCGGACATCGAATACTGTTGCCAGCCCAACCGGGTTGTCGATGGCAAGGCAAAAGCCAAACGCTGCGGCCATGAATGATCGTCCCGCCGGCAAAAAGGATGCACGCGCAAAGGATGCGGAGCGTCAGCGGACCAATAAGGAAATGAGCAAGCGCGCTGACAAAGAACGGCAACGCAAGATCGTTATCTATAACTTATTCCATGACCACGTCTTTAAACTTGGCGGCGCCGCGACCGATAAGCGTCACTTTGGCGCAATCAATGCGGGAATACCCCTTGGCGCCGGTTTCGGTCATGCGCTGACCGCAAGCGCGGCGCCCACTTTGCCGACTTCCGTGCCGGTCGGTCCGACGCTGAAAGTAGACTCAGACGACAATGTCGGCATTGCTTTCGATTGCTTGGAAAAACCTTTGGGTTCCAGCCCCATTCGCCGCAGCTTCACTGCGTGCTACAAGCAAAAACTCGACAAGTCGTGGAGGACGCAAACCTACGTGTCGGGGGGGCGTTTGGATGGCAATTTGAGCTGGGGTGGGGGCCTGGCGTTCGGCTACGACTATTAGCAGGCTGTTGAAAAGCTACTGCGCGTGCCTTTTTTCGCCCTGTACATGTCCGCTCCTCGGATGAAAAGCGACCCGCTCGCTACGTTTCTCAACAGCCTGTTAGTACTACTGCGTCAGAAAATAACTATCGGGTTCCCTCCCCCTTGCAGGGGGAGGGCTAGGGTGGGGGTAGCGAGGTCGAGTTTTCTACTGCGATTGTTCGACCTCGCTACCCCCATCCCAACCTTCCCCCTGCAAGGAGGAAGGAGTTTTTCCTTTATGACGCAGTAGTATTAGAACGGTTTGAATGTCAATTGCGGCACTTTGGAGGATTCAT
>SXGU01438090.1_pt1 | contig 20341 bp, 18 predicted proteins | sample 3174531 | NCBI WGS metagenome assembly SXGU01 (sample SAMN11356863, study PRJNA531348) | freshwater metagenome | isolation source: freshwater sample F1-140 | place: China: Fuxian Lake, Yuxi | collected 2017-12-25 | reverse complement strand
GGAGAAGATGCAGGCCTTCATCGACTTCATCTTTCATGAGGTGTGGTGCAAGGCACCGGCAAGTGGCCCTTTTGCTCTTAACCTGTTCGATACCAACGCGGAGTTGTGCGAAGTGATGGAGGCCTTCTATTACTCTGACGCGCAAGGTGCCGATTTCTTCTACGGCCATGTGGAGCGAATCTACGGTCTGTTTTCGGCAATGACCGCCGTGCAGATCAATCAGTTTCAGCAGTGGTATCAGGGCAATAATGATCTGGAAAAAGTGTGCGCCAATGATCCGACTGCGCATCTCGCCCGCTACGCCGACATTGCTGTCAATTACAAGGATATTGCCGACCAGCTTGGCACGTTCTTCAAGGGCTTGTACTCGCACTCGCTTTTGGGTCTGGCTGCGCTGCGCGCAAAGATCGGCGACATCGATGATCACTACAAAAAGTTCGTTCAGTCCAATACGGCCGGAAAATGCCCGTTTTGTGGCATGAACGATTTGCTTGGGCCAAACCACGTTCCCCGTGAAGCATACGACCATTATTTGCCGAAAGCGCTGTACCCTTTCAACTCCATCAACTTCCGCAATCTTGCCCCAGCCTGCCACCATTGCAACAGCAGCTATAAGACCAGCAAGGACCCCGCCTACACGCCCAAAGATCCTGCCAGAGCAGTTCATCGTCGTGCCGTTTTCTACCCTTACAAAACGGCGGAGCATTCCATTGAGCTGCAAATTGATCTGCGGCATTCCGACATTTCCAAACTAACCCCGGCAGATGTCACCCTGCAATTTGGTCCCGCTGCCATCACACAGGAGATCGAGACCTGGAAGGACGTGTACGGCGTTGAAGAACGCTACAAAGCCAAAATCTGCGGGGAAAATGACGGGAAGTACTGGCTGACGCAGGTGCTGGAAGCATGCCAGGCGTATGGCAAGCAGCCTGCCGACATCTTGGCAATGCGTGCCCAGCAGGCTCAGAGTCGACCGTATGCCGACTGCAATTTCCTCAGAAAACCGTTTCTCGATGCCTGCCAACAGATCGGAATTCTTTGAGAATTCCTCTGCAACCCGCACCATTACTCATTAGCTTGGGAAGCCAGTCAGTACATAGTCAACCACCCACCACCAGTCACAAAACCCCAACCGTTCTCGGTGGGAGTTTTTTCTTGCCAGATCGCGGCGGAACAGCGGTGGATTGACCGCTCAATCCAGCCCACCAATGCCATAGGTCAGGGTAACGCCCGCAAGGGCCAGCAAAACCAGACCCGCTCTTAGCCGTGTCCCCGGAGCAGCCAGCAAGAAGACATAGCCCGCCTTGAGCAGATTGTTGCTGGCAGCGGCGATCAGGATGGCTTTGCCCATCGCCGAGACCGAATGCGTCAGGTCACCACCCACCAGCGCCAGCACGAAGGGGTCGATGTCCGTAAAGCCGGTAAAGAAAGCCAGCCAGCAGAGCCCGCCTTCCGGGTAGTGCGCCAAAATGAAGTGTGTCACGGCGGTCACCAGCAGGAAAGACAATGCAAAAAACAGGGCGGCGCTGAGCTCCAATGGATTTTGCGGGGTCTCCGCCTCAGGCTTGCCATGGGCCGGCTCATGATTGCGACGACGCAGAACCAGGGCAATAGCCCCGGTCAGCAGGAACAGCCCCAAAAATCCCGGCAGCAGTAACAGGCCCAGGCGCAGATTGAACAAGGCGACAATGGCCAGTAACCGCAGGTACATCATGCCCGTCGCCAGAATAATGGCGACTGCCGGGCGGGTCGATTGCACCGGGAAACGGTGCGATTGCCGGGAAATCACGAGCGTGGCGGCCGTGCTGGAATAAAGCCCGCCCATCGCGCCGGTCAGGAGTATCCCCTTGCCTTTCACAAAATAGGTCTGCACCAGATAGCTGAGGTAGGAAATACCGCTGATGACGACCACGGCCAGCCAGGTCTGGTGAAATGAGACGGGCAAAAAAGGCGCGAGCGGCTCCCGTGAGGTCAGGGGCAGGATCACCCCGGACAAGACCAGAAACTTGGCCAGCGTGATGATTTCCTCGTTCGCCATCCGCAGGGTCAACAGATGGATATTTTCCTTAGCGTTGAGTATGAACAGGGCCGTGACGACATACAGCATGAGAAACCAGTACGGCAGCACCAAACTGGCTGGGCCGACGGTATAACTCATCAGCGCCATCAGCAGACCAATCAGGCCGGTTTGCTGCTGATCCAGCTTGTAGCGATAAAACAGCCCCAGCCAGAGCCCCATCACCAGTAATCCACACAGGTACAGCAGGCCGCCGGGCTGAACATGAAACAGCACAAACCCGATCAGGCCAATCAACATGCAGGTCCGGGTCGTCCCGAAGACGATCCGTTTCTGGTTCACCAGATAGTATTCACGCAGTCCCAGACCCAGCAGCAGGCTCATGCAGACCGTGAGTAAAAATGCGGTGATGACGGGCGGGAAGACCCAGGGTTCAGAAAGTTCCATGAGAATGCAGCCATCGCGAAAGAGGATTGCGGGAAAATATCACGACAGGCCCAAAAATATCCGAAGTTTGCGCAAATCCACAACCGCCATTTGGACTGACGGTAGAATGCCGGACTTTATTCCACCTCGTTCCTGGCCCCCATGAAATCGTTGCTATTCCTCCTCTTTCCCCTGCTGCTGACCGCTTGCCAGAATGACGGCGAAACCACGCTGTCAGGCTCCATCCAGGGCACGACCTACCACCTGAAAATGGTCACCCGGGGTATTCAGGTCACGCCCGAGGAGCTGAAAGCGGATGTGGAAGCCATCTTCAGCCTGATTGACGCGCAGTTGTCCAACTGGCGCGAGGACTCCGAAATCTCCCGTTTCAACCGGCAAAAAACGACGGACTGGCAGAGTGTCTCACCGGCCATACACCAGCTCATTAACATTGCCCAGGCTGTTCATGAGCGCACCGGGGGCTGTTATGACCTGACGGTGAAGCCGCTATTTGATCTGTGGGGTTTTGCCAAACACGAGCAAACCGTGCCGGATGCCCAAGCTATCCGGCAGGTGCTGGGCCACGTGGGCATGGATAAGCTGGAAATCGATCAGGCTGGCCCGCGTTTGCGCAAGAAAGACCCGGAAGTTGAAATCAGCCTCGATTCAATTGCCCAGGGTTACACCGTGGCCGTCATCGCCCAAAGCCTGGAAAACCGGGGCATCCAGAATTATCTGGCCGAGATTGGCGGGGAAATGAAGGTGAAAGGCGTCAAGGCCAATGGCACGCCCTGGCGGGTGGCGATAGAAAAGCCCACCCCCATGGCGCAGGAAATCCAGCGGGTTATCGAACTGCACGAAGCCTCTGGCACCGCTGTGATGACCTCCGGGACTTACCGCAATTTTTTTGAATCTGGCGGCATAAGTTATTCCCACATCATCAACCCCAAGACCGGCATGCCGGTGAACCACAACACGCTGTCCACTACGGTTCTGCACGAAGACCCCACCCTGGCGGATGCCTGGTCCACCGCCCTGCTGTGTCTGGGGGAAGCGGAAGGTGCCAAAATCGCCGATGACGAACAACTCAAGGCGCTGTTTATTTACCGCGATGGCGATCAGCTCAAGGAACTCATGAGCCGGGAATTCGCGAACCTGCCCCAGCAATCAGCCGTCACGGAAGCGCCAGCGCCCCGGTGAGATGACTCAAGCAGCGAGATAAGTCGATGATTGACAGAAAGATACTCAAGGCCGTGCGGGTGGAGCCGTGCAAAAAGGTTCGTCTGAAGGATTACGACACTCGCTGGCCTCTGGGAGAGCTCAAGGGAGATCTTGAGCAGTACAAGATTCGCGCTTCGGAGATACTGAAAGACAATCTGGAACAGCTCGCCAAACATCAGGAATTACTCTACGCAGATGATCGTTACTCGCTGCTGATTATCTTCCAGGCGATGGACGCTGCCGGCAAGGACGGCACCATCAAGCACGTGATGTCGGGCGTAAACCCGCAAGGCTGCCAGGTGTTTTCCTTCAAGCGGCCCTCGGCGGAAGAGCTGGACCACACCTTTCTCTGGCGCTGCATGCGGGCGCTGCCAGAACGGGGGCGCATCGGTATTTTCAATCGCTCTCACTATGAGGATGTCCTGATAACCCGGGTACACCCGGAATTACTGGAACAACAGCCTTTACCCGACGGCAGGCGCGGCCCCGCCTTCTGGCAGGCCCGCTACGAGGATATCAACGCCTTTGAGCAGCATCTGGTGCGTAACGGCACTGCCGTACTGAAGTTTTTCCTGCACATATCAAAGGATGAGCAGAAAAAGCGCTTTCTGGATCGCCTGCAGGAACCGGAGAAAAACTGGAAATTCTCGCTGGGTGATCTCGCCGAGCGCGAGCACTGGGACGATTACAGGCTGGCCTATGAGCAGGCCATTGCCGCCACCAGTACGGAGTGGGCTCCCTGGCATATCGTGCCGGCCGACCACAAATGGGTTTGCCGTGCGTTGGTCGCTGAAATCATCTGCCGCACCCTGGGAAAGTTGAAACTTCGTTACCCGGCCCTGACGGAGCAGGACCGGCAGACGCTCAGCGAAGCGCGCCTGCGGCTTGAGAACGAGTAATCACGGCCCACCCGGTCTTTCCACCCACGCTCACGAAGTCACCTTCTACCATGGCTCAACAATCCACCGTCCGCCGTGCGACGCTACAGCGTGTCGTGTCCATGATCAAAGACATCGCTGCCGACCCCAGCGTCGGGCGCAAAGCCCTGCTTTACTTTGCCGGGCTGTGCGTGTTTCTGCTCTTCATCAGCGGTCTCAATGTAGTCAACAGCTATGTGGGCCGGGACTTCATGACGGCTATCGCTGACCACAATCAGGCCGACTTCTGGCGGTACGCCCTGCTCTACTTGCTGGTTTTCGCCGCGCTCACATTCGTTTCGGTGATGCAGCGTTACCTGGAGGAAAGTCTCGGGCTGTTATGGCGCAAGTGGATGACCACGCGCATTTTCCGCCGCTATGCCGACCACCGGGTTTACTGGCGGCTGGTCGAGAATCACTCCATCGACAATCCCGATCAGCGCATCGCGGAAGACATCAAGGCGTTCACCGTCACGACCCTCTCCTTCTTTCTGATGCTGTTGAATGGCGGCCTGACGGTGATTGCTTTTTCGGGTGTCCTCTGGACGATCAGCCCCGTCCTGTTTCTGGTCGCCATTGTCTACGCCGCCGTCGGCACCTGGATCACGTTTCGGCTGGGCCGTCCCCTGATACGCATGAATTACGACCAGCTGGATCGGGAGGCAAACTTTCGCTCATCGTTGATTCACTTGCGAGAAAACGCCGACATCGTGGCGCTGTCGCGGCGCGAAGATCTGTGGATGCTGCGCTCCAGCCGCTATCTGGACGACCTGACCAGCAACCTGCAAAAGATCATCGGCATCAATCGTCAGGTCGGCTTTTTCACCACCGGCTACAGCTGGCTGATCCAGCTCATCCCTGTCCTGTTCATCGCACCGCTGTTTATCGAGGGGCGGGTGGAGTTTGGCGTCATCACCCAGGCCTCTCTCGCCTTTACCCAGCTGCTCGGTGCATTCTCGCTCATCATTACCCAGTTCCAGTCCATCTCCTCTTTTGCGGCCGTGGTTTCGCGCCTCGGCGCACTGTCCGATGCCAGCATGGCGGCGGAGACGGCAGAGCTTGCGGCCAGTGACGCCGCCACCGGGCATGAGAATGACCGTGACCGAATCGTTTACCAGGGCGTCACCCTGCTCGCGGATCAGGGCGGCAAGCCGCTGATTGCAGCGCTGTCGGTGGAGTGGGTTGCCGGGCAATCGGTCCGCGTGTTCGGCCCGGATGAAGCGGCACGTGACGCCTTGTTTCGCGCGACCGCCGGCATTCGTCCGCTCCAGCAGGGCCTGATTTTGCGACCGCCGCTGGAACAGATCATCTTCATTACGGAAAGACCCTACCTGTGTCCAGGCAGCTTGCGCGAGCTCTTTCTGAAACCCCACCCCGAAATCCGGAATGACGTCCATACGGCGCTGGATGAGCAGGCACTGCGGGTATCGGACAGCCACATCCGCCGTGCGCTGAAGACCATGGGACTCGACCGGCTGATTCAGCGGTTTGGTGGCCTTGAAGCGATCCAGGACTGGGATAGCGTCCTCTCGCTGGAAGAACAGCAGTTACTGGTCATTGCCCGGGCGCTGGCCTGCAAACCCCGCTTCGTCTATCTCGACCGGCCCGACACCTCGTTACCACCGGCGCAGATTGGCCGAGTGATACAAGCGCTCACGGATCAGAACATCACCCACATCCTCTTCTCGAAAAGCGACGAGAACGGCCCGCCGCAGATGGCGCGACTCGAACTGAAGCCCGCAGGCAAATGGCAATGGCGGCCTGGAACCGCCACACCGGCCAAGGCGGACGCGCCTGCCTCGGCCAGACAACCGTCAAGGGAATAGAGCAGAGCCCCATTCCGCGTGAACAGATTCAGTACACTCGCCGTCGTCATGTTCCTGGGAGGGTGCGCCGCACATCGCCTGTCGCCAATCGAGGCGGCCAAGGCCAAGAACAGCGCCGACATGGAACGGGCGCTGTCCGTGCTTGGCCCGCTGAAGTACACGGCCACTACCCTACAGTCGCAACAGGACGCCGCCGCCTGTGCAGCCAGGGATGAGAGCCGCGAGGCACGGGAATACCACTGCCGGCCCTATATGATCCGGGCCGAGATCAATGCCCGCAAAGATGAGTATGACCACGCCATGAAAGTCCAGCGTATCGAGCAAAAGTACGCACTGATGAACATGAACCTTGACGTACAAAAGACCATGGCCACGCCCGCCACCGCAGCGGTAGGCGACACCCCCGGCGGTGACTGGAATTACAGTGGCCATCCGGGCGGGCTGGGAACCAGAACACCCGCCGAACCCAGCCCCGTGCCGGCCAGGCTTGAAACCGTCAACCATGAGCAACTGGAAATTGGGCAAGCCAGCGGGTGGAATAGATTGCTGCGGTTCTTCAAAAATCAGGCCGGTCAGCAACCGTAGACTCCACCGCTATTTCAGCCAACCGCGCACCGCTCGCAACATTTTCCTGTCCGGCTTGTCCTATACGAGCTTCGGGAGTCAATCGGTCTGGTTGATATTTCGAAGAATCCAGGCATCCTTTCGCGGGTGCCTCATGACAACAAAACCACATAATGGAGAACACATGAACAAATCACTTCTTTCCTCGCTGGGCACAGGTCTCCTGACCGGTTTACTGTCCGCGACGAGCGCCATGGCAGAAGATCACAAAGCCGAAGCCACCCAGCATGCGACGGCGGCAGCCGCAAGCGGCAAGAAAGGCGATGCCGCCGCCGTTGGCGAGCATGCGTCAATGGCCAAAACCCATGCCGAAGCCGCCAAGGCGGAGAAGCCCAACCCGCATATTGACGCCGGCATCAAGAACCTGAACGAAGCCATCGAGCACGCCAAGATGGGACACGCTGATGTGGCCGGTGAAGCCGCCGACGCCGCCGCCACTCACCTGAAAGCGGCGGAAAAAGCGTTCTGATGGGTTGAACCGGCCCTAAAGAGCCAAAAGGCGGAACGTGCACAGGCACGTTCCGCCTTTGTTTTTACTAACCCGTGGGCCTGGGTTGAAGCATCGCGGACACCCGGCAAAACAACCCACCACCCCAATCGGACATTTCATCGGCACGAGCTGGCGGGGGGTCTTGTTTTGCGATGACTCTCCGGTATGGCGGGGTTTCCCCTGACACTCCAACCCTACACGCTACACTCCCTTAACCAGACGTGCCCCCTCGCTTACAGCGGCACCCCCTGCAGATGCGGAGAACGCTACCCGCATCAGGCTCAGTGCCAAGATCGAGCTTCACTCGCGCTACCGCACCATTGCAGCCCACACCCCAGCCGGGACTCTAAAATCAGCCAACCTCATTTGGCTTCGAACACCAATGAGGTAGCGCCATCATCCTCCACCTCCAGCCAGCCTTTAACCGTCGTTTTGTTGCTAACTGTGAATCTGCAATATCTAAACCCCGCCCCGCCGTATATGGACTGGATATATGCGGTATTCTGCGGTTCAACGGTGACGGTATTGCTGAAAGTCACCGATCCATCAGCGTAGACCACCTCAGCAAAAACTGGCACGGCCTTCTTACCGAAGTTCTGACCAACACACCGCAGGCCTCTGCTTGTAACGCCTGCGGGTGCCTTGGCTGTAACTGGCGGGGTTCTTATTACCGACGCTGCGCTTGCCTCAAGCCCATAAAGAGACAAAGCGATTAGAGTCGATGCTATTAGCTTTTTCATGACACTACTCCAAGAAAAGACATTAAACGGCTCCAAGCTACCCTTCGTTTATTAGGTCACCTTATTCTGCTTGTCAAATACTGGTAATTCGCCCCCTGCGAGACAAGTTTTTGAGTCCGTGGCCGTTCGCCCTATTGTGGGCGGAGGAATGTCGTCAGTGGTGATATCCCGCTTCCTTCTGGTGACGAACCGCCACGATCACCGCCGTTTCTCCGTCAAAACGATACAGCGCGATATAGCCGCTCTCGCCAAAGTCGATCAGCCATTCCCGATATTCGGGCTCCATGTTCTGCGCAGGACGCCCGATTTCTGGCTGATATGAAAGGATCTTGATGCTCGCCCGGATCGATTTAACCGCTCGCTGCGCAGCCCCCTATTCTTGCCGGCCAGAAACCGGTAAAGGCGCTGAACATCAAGGGGCCAGATTAAACGTGGCATTCAGGCGGTTCCGCGCCGGTACCGGATTCCAGCTTGGAAAGCCAGGCATCGGCCTCTTCCATCGTGACGTGCAGGCCAGTGGCCTGATATTCATGCCAGGCGTTGATTCCGTCCTGGCGAAAAGCTTCCCGCTTTTCTTCCCGGTCTACGTACTGCCGAATGGCTTCCAGCATCAGCCAGTGTGCGCTGCGCTGACGAAGGTCCGCGAGGCGCTGCATCCGTTCCCTGGTATCGGGGTCGATCTTGAGGGTGATGGGTCGAATGGTTACGGTGCTCATGATGGACTACTCCACAGTAATATCAGGTATTACCTTACCATCCCATTTAGAACCGAACACCCCGAGGGGCGCTATGATCGGGTTTCAACGGGTGCCTCTTTGGCAAGTACGGGGCTCAGGTGTACCCCGGCCTACTCTGCATCAGGTAGCAAGCCACGGCCGTTGGCATCAAGGATTCGATGCCGGGCGAGCGTGTTGGCTGATGTTGCTGCCGGTGTGAAAGGGGTCACCGAAAAACAAGACTCTGTTCTTCCATCTGCCGCAAGACCGCCCCTGGCAGGCTGGTGTTGGAGCGATAGCGGAAACCCAGCGAGGCGCTCTGAATTGATCCGCCACCCGATGTAGCTGGGGGCAAATCAGCGCAGGCAATCTTCCTTGAAATTCTGCCTTCACAGGCGAAATAACGAACCGAGCTTGCGACCTAACACCACGCCTGCCCCGAGCAAGGTGATGGTCAGGAAAACCATCGACCACACACCCAGTGCGGCGGCCATGCCGGGGCCATCGCCCAACGCCGATGACAGGCTGTAGATGGCCTTGGTGATGGGGAAGTAGAGGGTCTGCTGGGCCAGGATCATCGAATCGCTGACCTCCAGCATGGCGAAGGAAAAGGCGAGCAAGGCACCCGCAAGCAAACTGGGCGCGAGCAGTGGCAGTGTGATGCGCCACAAGGCCCGGAGCGGCGATGCCCCAAGATTCTGGGCGGCTTCCTCCAGGGTGGGGCTGATCTGCTGCAAACCGGCGGCGGCAGAGCGCACCACATACGGCAACCGCCGCATGGCATAGGCCACCACCAGCAACAGCAGGGGATTTTCGCCCAGCATCAGCCAATGCAGCGGCTGGCCTTCACGAGACAGGGCCAGATAGCCAAACGCCATGACGATGCCGGGCACGGCCAACGGCAGCATGGCCATGGCGTCGAGCCACTGTCGCCCACTGAGCCCGCTACGCACCACCACCCACGCCACTCCGACTCCCAGTACGGCATCCAGAAGCGTCGCCAGCGAGGCGTATTTGAGACTGTTGGCAATCGCGGAGAGCGTCAATTCATGGCCGAGGGCTTCGGTGAAGTGCTGCAAGGTCAGATGGGTGGGGAGCACGGTCCCGTACCAGTCGTCCGCCAGCGACAGCAGCAGAACCCCCACATGCGGCATCAGTGCCAGCCCGATGACCAGAAAGAATCCACCGGACAACAGCCACCCCCGAAATCGTGAAAGGCCATTCAGGCTGAGTCCCGTGGTTGCCCGCCCTCCCCCGCCCGACACATCGCCCTGCAAGATCAGCCTGCTGCCGGCATAAAAGAGTGTCGTGAAAAACAGGAGAACGACCACCAGCGCATACGGAAACGGGTTATTGCTGAGGTCCTTGATGGCAGAAAATATCTGCACGGAGGTGACCCGATCGTAATCAAAGATCAACGGTACGCCGAGCTCGGTAAACGCCCAGATGAAGGCGATGGTACTGCCGGCAAAAATACCCGGCAGAATCAGCGGCAGCGTGATCCGCCACAACCGCCGCCAGGGCGGACAGCCAAGATTGGCGGCGGCTTCCTCCAGGGCAGGATCCAGATTGGCCAGCGAGGCGGTGACATTCAGGTAAACGATGGGATAGAGGTGCAACACATTCATCAGCACCACACCGGTCATCTGCCCGTCACCCAGCCAGTCCACCGGCTGACCGGCCGGGAGAAGACCCAGCGCGATCAGCAGGCTATTGAAGGCGCCAGCCTGCCCCATCATGGCCTGAATGCCCAGCGCCCCGACAAATGGCGGCAGGATCAGGGGCGTGAGCATCAGCGAATTGAGCCAGGTTCGGGCGGGGAACGCATAGCGCACATAGCCGATCGCCAGCGGCAGGGAAATCAGCAAACACGCCAGTGTCGTCAACAGCGCAATGAGGAAGGAATTCAACAGACCTTCCCGGTAAAGCGGATTACGGAAAACCTCGGCAATGTAATCGAGGGTGAAGCCGCCCCGAACATCAACAAAAGCAGTGTGCAGCGTGCCCCAGATCGGCAGCACGAAGAACAGCGCAAAGAAGACTGTGACCAGAAGGTACACCGTGCGGGATAGCAGCGGACTCATTGCCCTGCCCCATGCGCTGCGGCCAGCCGCGTGGCCGCCTGGTAATTGGCACGGAACACGGCACCCAGCTCCCGCGCCAGACGCACTTCGGCCACTTTGTCCTTGGCACGCAGAATGGGCATGATCCGACCGGTGACTTCCTGATAGGAGATCCCCGGGAGTTCATGAAAGGCCGCCAGCGCGTCGGGCGGCATGCCGTGGGCGATGATCGCCCGCCACGCCTCGCGTTGCTCACGATGGGTGTCCACGCACATCACCCGGATCAGGAAGCGGATCGCGCCCAGCATCGGGCCGGTCCATTGCGGGTGGTAAACAAAATCCCCAGCCTGGGTATAGGGATACTCAGCGGCATCGGTCATGTACTGACGGTTCGCATCGGTATAAAAATCGCGGCGGATGGGTAATCGGCGCAAGGCATGACTCACCGGACCTTCGGGAGCGCCGGGGCGGAATGCCCAGAGTTTCTGGCCCCGCCCGGACAGGACAAACCGCATGAAAGCCGTGGCCAGTTGCGGTTCCGGTGCGCCGCGCAGCAAGGCAATGGGGTCCACACTGACCGAGGTGCCGCCCCTCGGGGAGACAAAACCGACACGCGAGGCTCCCTCGGGCGTGCGGACAAATTCCTGCGCCGCCCGGCCATAGGCATCGATCGCCATGCCGGCGGCGGCATCGCCCCGCGAGACTTCCAGTGAAATCTTGGTGGAAGAGTCGGTGAAATAGCGGGCATTGGCGCTCATGCGCTGGATCAGTCGCAGCCCCTCAAGCCAGCCTTCACGAATGCCGGCGTCTTCGGTCCTGCCGGTGGAGCGGGCCGCGTGCTGCGATACCGATTGCGCCATCCGCTGCTGAATGATCAGCTCGAAAGCCTTTGCCACGGAACCGCTCTTGGTCGGATCGGTCATCGCCACCTGGCCGACCAGCCGTGGATCGGCCAGATCCGTCCATTGGGTGGGATCCTTGTCGTAGTGCAACCGGTCCAGCACGTCGCGATTGAAAACGATGCCAAAGGTCGCCAGCACCACCCCGACCCAGCGTTGCTCACGATCACGAAAGGGCTCGCCGCTGACCACCTCGGGAATCACTTGTGCAGTAAACCACTCAGGTGTCTGGGCTTTAAGGGCATTGATACCCGTGTCTGACCCCGCATCACCCGCCACCAGATAACCGGCATCCGCCAACTGCTGAAAGTCGTAAGAGCCGCCGCCGAACAACAGATCCACGCCTATCCCGGCCGATGACTCCAGGAAGGCCCGGCGGGCCTCGACCGCCGGGCCAGCGCCCGTTAAAAGCGTGCGGGGATCGGCAAAGCGGCTGGCAATGTCATGACTCCAAATCTGGTGTTGACGGCTTGCCCATTCATATTCAAAGGCACCGGCGAACTCTGACTTCAAAAAGACGGTGATCTCTGATGAACCTCCGGGAATGCGCCAGTCGAGGTAAACGGTTTCCCCTGTCTGCTCTTTCCATTCCGCGACGAAAGCCTGAGTAATTTCCTGCCGAATCCGCTCGTTATGGGGCGACAGGATCACCAGTCGCCGGTCATAGTCCGTGGCAGAAACGGACGTCTTCGGCTTCAGCAAGAACGGCCCTGCCAGAGTCACCAGCAAGGCCAGCAACAATCCCCACTCCGGGTGCCAGCGTCGCCGCTCCCGGGATGTCGCGGAGAGGATTTGCAGCGGGGGTTTGCTCATATCCACCCTATTCCGGCAGGACGATCAGATCATCGATCGCGGTTGCGGCGACTCGTGTTTGTCCTGCCGAACGCAGTGTGCCGGATGGATTCGGTTCAGCAATGGCTAGCACCAGCCCATTGTCAAGACGTAGCCGATACTGAGCGGTCGCTCCCAGATACATGGCTTCGACCAATTCACCGGAAAAGTGATTGGGAGATTCCGCCAGGGCTTCCAGCCGGATGGCCTCGGGCCGGACGGATAGCCAGACCGCCTCGCCGGCTTTGGGTCGCCAGGACGGATGCGTGAGGCGGGCGGTCAATGGTCCAGAGAGGGTCTGGACGATCAGCGTGCCTGGCCGGTCTCCCGGCCCCAACACGTCTCCCTGCAACAGGTTGGTTTCGCCAATGAAGCCAGCCACCATGCGGCTGATCGGGTGGCGATAAACCTCCTCTGGAGTCCCAACCTGCGCCAGCCGTCCCGCTGCCATGACCGCCAGCCGGTCCGCCATCGACAAGGCTTCTTCCTGATCGTGGGTCACGTACACGGCGGTCAGGTCAAAATCCTTGCAGACACGGCGTATTTCACTCCGCATTTCCAGACGGAGTTGCGCATCAAGATTCGAGAGTGGCTCGTCCAGCAATAGGCATTGCGGCCGCACGACCAGTGCCCGGGCCAAGGCCACTCGCTGCTGCTGACCGCCGGACAGCTGCTGTATGCGCCGCTCGCCCAAGCCGCTAAGGTGGACCACTGACAGAGCTTCGGCCACGCGGGACTCAATTTCCCTCCGGGGCAGCCGGCGCTCTTCCAGGCCAAACGCGACATTCTCCGCCACGGTCAGATGCGGCCATAAGGCATAGCTCTGGAACATCATGGCCGTTCCGCGCTGGTGCGGCGGTACCCGGGTGACATCCTGCCCGCCAAACCAGACCGAGCCTTCATCCGGGGTGTAAAAGCCGGCAATATGGCGCAGCAACGTGGTTTTGCCGCAGCCGCTGGGCCCCAGCAGAAAAAACATCTCGCCCGGCTTGATCTGCAAATTGATGTGTTCAAGCACCGGGGTTGCGGCAAATCGTTTGGTGAGGTTATTGAGGTGGATGGCTACCATGGGTACTCCGCTGTGTTGACTCTATAGCCCAGCGAGAAAATAGCGGGTCAATGCATCGGCATTGAAACGATCCGGCATGAAGAACGGTGATCGGCCACGTTGGCGGAATACCCGAGTCAGGGCTTCGCGGCGTTCGTCAAAACTTTCCAGAAACTTCTGCCTAAGCTGCGGCCGCATGAACAGTCGGCGCCTCTCACCGGTTTCCGGATCTTCAATCAAGGCCAGCCCCCAACCCGGCAGTGACTCGTATTCTGCCGTGTCCCAAAGGACAATCGGAACGACATCATGACGGCTCAGGGTAGCCAGCAGTTCATCGAGATGATCGAGTGAAAAATGAAAGTCGGATACCAGAAACACCAATGCCCGCTGTTTGCCGAGCCGTTCAGTGGCCCGCAACAGGCCCCTGGTCTGCTGCCCGACACAGGAAAAGCCACACAAGGTTTCATACAGTCCCGGCACGCCGCCCTTGTGGAGCCGCAGCGGAACAAAAAGCTCTTCTCGCAGCTGCTCGTCCGCGCCAATGAAGCCAAAGCGATCACCGTGTCGGAAGGCTGACCAGGCCGCCGCCGCCGAGAACCGGGCAAGGCGTTCCGGCTTGCTGGCCTTGCCTTGATAGCCCATGGATGCCGAGAGATCAGCCAGTACCCAGACGGCAATCTGGCTGCGCTGGCGAAAACGGCGAACTGCCAGCTGACCAAAGGGGTCAGTCAGGCTGGCCCGGACATCCAGATGACGAGGATTGGGATTGGAGGCAAACGGCATCAGGCCGGCAAATTCCTCAGCACCGCCCTGCTGGCTGCTGGCATGAGCGCCGGGATGCGGGCTGGATGCCCGCCATGGGAGGGTGTAATGAAATTCCTCGATCAAGGCGCGGCCACATGCCGAAGCAAACGGTCCATGAGTTCACCCATGATCGACTCTCGGCGCAACTCATAGACCGGGGCGAGGAAGATGCGATGCGCGATGGTTTCCCTGAAGACGCTTTGCAAATCCTCCGGGATCATGTGGCCCCGCCCTTCCAGCCAGGCATGAACACGCGCGGCCCGCATCATCATGCTGACGCCCCGAGGGCTGGCACCGGCCAGAATAAGCTGCCCCATATCGACGCCTTCTATCTGAATACCAAAATCGGCGGGCTTGCGGGTCGCGGCCCACAGATCAAGGGCATAAGACTGCAAGGCTTTGCTGGCCTGAATCTGGGTCTGAATAACGGGGGCAATATCGGCAATTTCACGATACGGCAGTACGCCTTCGCGGACTGTACCGATCAATCGGTCGACATCATGGAAACGCGGGTTGAACATCAGCTCATTCTGAAGTTCAGGATTCTCGGGGGCTGCAATATTGAGTTCCATCAAAAAACGGTCGCGGGCCGCCGAGGGAATCTCGAAAGTCTCTTCGCGCTCGACCCGATTCCGGTCGGCAAAGATTTGCAGGTAGGGAAAATGATATTCGCGATTGAACGCGGTGACACTGCGCTCGGCCATGACGCGGAGCAGCAGTGAATGCACCTGGGGGCGGGCACGGTTGACTTCGTTGAAGAAGAAAACCGAGAGCAGTTCGCCATGCTTAAGAATGGGGCCGGGATCCACCTGCGGCCGGCCGGATTCATTGATGTAGGTGTGATAGATAAGGTCTGAGGGCATCAGGTCGATGGTGCCCTCGATGCGCTCATAGGCGCCACCCAACGCCCTCGCAACCGCGCGTAGCAGCGTGGTTTTGCCGACGCCAACATCACCCTCCAGCATGATGTGACCACGCGCAAAGGTGCCCAGGGTGATCTGACGGATTGCCTGATCCAGGCCAATGACGGCCTTGCCGATTTCCTGTTCAAACGCCAGCGCACGGTGCCGCCAGTCGGCCAATAACTGATCTTTGCTGTAAGTCGTCATCATCGAAAACCCTTTGCCAGTCTCGTTACAAACGTGGTTCGCCTGATCGAACAGAAAAGAAGGAACCGGCCTGAAAGATCGGCCTGCTGAATTGAAGCGGTAACTTAACAAAAACCCCGCTCAAGCGGGGTCTTGTTGGAGTAGCTGGAGTAGCCTGGCCAATCAGGCGGCACCTTCACCCGGCTGCTCGATCAGTCCATCCCAGCGCTTGATCTGGGCGTGACCAAAAGCAAGCAGCTGTTTGCCGATGTCCAATACCAGTTCGCAGAACTCGGGCATTTTAGAAATAGCCAATCCAAGATACGCTAATGCACCGACCCCGATCGCTCCAGAAAGAATGGTTGGCAAACCAATGGCGTGGAAGATTCTTACCAACTGGAACAGAATATCCAGAGGCAGCAGCAACAAAACGCCAAAATAGAGCAGTGAAGTAAAGGTGAAGAAGACGAAGGTCACGAACTTGAAGACCTTCACGAGAGCTTGGTCGAGTTTCATTTTGTTTTATCCTGTATAGCGCAAAACCTTCCCCGGAAGGGGTAACCTGGCAAACACTGTTCAGCGGAGCCAATAGGCATCTTGGGTGACTTGGCCGTCGGGCCGGAAGCGGGCGGATTCTAGCATACGCGGAGTGCCCTGCCACGCCCCGGAACGGTGGAAAATCCGCTGGAAGCGACAGCCGCCTTGGGGCCAATTTTTTTGCGGGTTTTTCAGGACCGCCCTTCCCGCCATGAACGACTGATTTTAAGGAGCCATCATGCCGCCCAACCATTTACAACGACTAAGCCTGTTTTTTATTGCGCTGACGGCGGCCTTTCAAACCTATGCCCTACCCCCCGGACACCACGGCAGCCTTGTCACTCAATGCACTGACCCTCGTTTTTTTGATGAGACACCGGGTCCGGATGCCCAGGTAACCCGTCTGGAGCACTTTTCCTTTACCGCTTCGGACAATACGGTTCCCACCAGTATCCAAGTGAAAGTCAACCTCCAGCCGGTCGAGATCAAGGTTACCCCCAAACGCAGCGGCGAACTGGCTGTAGAGGCAAAGCTATCCACGCCCATCACGGAGGGCAGAGCGTGGATCAAGGTCACGGGCATGAGCCATGATGGATGTGACCAGCTGCATACCTGGAATGTGTATGCGGCCCACTGACCGGATGGTTTACCCGGACACCCTGTCGAAAATTACGTGTTCAGGCCATGCGCTTTCTGAACCGGGTCGTTAACCACCCGTGCGCCGGATCCGCAGGGTGAAATTTCCTGTGCCTGCTCTAGCCCGGATCTTCCGCTTACCGGATAGTCTTCGCGATTTATTCGACAAGCAAACCCCGCTGTGCGACCGCCTCAGAACGGTGGGACGGTGGATAGCTTGGATTTTGGCGCCAGCCCTCCTGCTGTCTATTGCCCTGCCTGCCCTGACATTGCAGAGGCAGCCTGCGCTCACGAAAAGTGCTGCTCCGGCTGATCTCAGCCACTCCACCGGGCTTATACGGAAACGGTTGCGAGCCCAGCCCGTGGCAGATCAGGAGAAACAGTTCGTGTTAACGGCGGACGACCTGCAAGTCGCGGCGGGTTTGGTGCTGTCCCGGAAACGGCTGGAGGGTGTGACACACGTTTACATCGACGGTCAGCAATTAATCATGCAGGGCAGTATTCAACTGCCTGGGCACCTCTCAGGACTTTTCCTGAACGTTGACCTGGTTGCCGAAAACGGCGCCAGGCAGGCCATTCTCAAGCGCCTCAGGATAGGCAACCTCACGTTCAGCGCCCCTTTCGCCTGGTGGGTTGTCAAAGGCGTCATCAATAGTCCACCCCTTACCCGCTACGGCCAGCTCCTGGAAAAAATGCTCAAGGAAGTGCACATCACAGAGGAGAGGGTGACCCTCATTTTGAGGTGGAACCGGGCGCTTTTGAGCGAATTGGGTGGCTTATTGACGGAAGTGGCCGACCGGCAGCGGATGATTGTCTACCATGAAAAACTGGTGCATCTCCTTGATACGGATACACACAGCCGATTTATCCGGCTGGGTCAGTTGATGCAACCCCTGTTTGTGCTCGCGCATGAACGCTCTCTATCCAATCAGGAACCGGTCGAGGAGAATCGCGCGGCGGTTCTGGTTCTCAGTGCCTACACCAATGGCAAGGATCTCAATGCGGCACTGGGTACATCGGAAGAGCCGCCCCGGCGAGGCGTGCTGCTCAACAGACGAGTCGACACCGCCAGGCATTTCATGGGGGCCGCCGCCATGGCCATGTCGGGTCAAGGCACACTGGTGGAGATGATCGGGCTGGCTAAAGAACTGCATGACACGCACGACGGCAGCGGGTTCAGCTTCATCGACATAGCAGCGGATGAGGCCGGCGCGCTGCTGGGTAAATACGCGGTCCGGTCCAGTGACATGGCCTTCCGCATACAGGAAAAACTTAGCCTGGGGGTCAACGAGTCGCAGTTCATCCCCCCCATGGACGATCTTCCAGAAAGCATGGACTCGGAGGAATTCATTGACCGCTTCAAGGCGATTGGCAGCCCCGAGTATGAAACGCTAAAAAAGGAAATCAGCGCCCGCATCATGGCGTTGCCCCTGTTTCAGCTGCCGAAAACGGCGGCCGCCATAAAGCGTTTGGAGTAGCCTCAAAGGCGATTCAGCATAAAAAAGCCAGCCCGGAGGCTGGCTTTCCTGCTCAAGGATCGCTCCTGATTATTCCGTGGGAAACGCCTTGTTGGCATAGGCCGGCAAACGCGGCATCTCAATTTTGGGGAATTCACCGGTCAGGCCGTTGAGGAAGGCGGCAATATCAGACACCTGTTCGGCACTGAGATCCTTGCTCAACTGAAGTGTCCCCATGATCTTGATCGCGTCTTCCAGGCTTTGGACCTTACCGTTGTGGAAATAAGGCGCTGTCAAAGCGATATTGCGCAGGGTCGGCACCTTGAACAGATGCTTGTCAGCATCGTTCTTGGTTGCCTCAAAGCGGCCAAGATCACTGGAGAAATCATACCTGGCCTCAAACACGCCGTTCTCATTGGCGGGGAATTTCTGATAGAAGCCCGTGCCTTCCGGTAGTTGCGGACCATTGAAGGCCGCACCCGAATGGCAGCCGACACAACCCACCTCAGCAAAGGTGTTCATGCCTTTCACCTGCTGCTCGGTCAGCGCGGATTTGTCTCCCTTCACATACTTGTCATAGGCGCTATTGGGCGTGATGAGTGTCCGTTCGTAGGCCGCAATTGCCTTGGCCGCATTGTCTGCGGTCACGCTGGAATCACCACTAAAAGCGGCGGCAAATGCCTTGGTGTATTCAGGCATGGCCTTGAGCCGGACGACCACATCATCCCAGCTCTTCATCCCCATTTCCCCAGGATTAGTAACGGGGCCCTTAGCCTGTTCCTCAAGGCTGGGCGCACGGCCATCCCAAAACTGCACCGAACTGAATGCAGAATTCCACACCGTCGGCGCACTCCGACCCCCGACCTGGTTGCGAACTCCGATAGACCCGCCACGATTGTCATCGCCGCCATTCATGACGTTATGACAGGAATTACAAGAAAGCACCCCATTGGATGACAGGCGGACATCGTGATAAAGCATTTTGCCCAACTCAACCTTTGCGGGCGTTGTGGGGTTATTGGCCGGTTCTGGCGCTTTTGTTGGCAATGCTTGCCACTCGATGGCCGATACAGACAGGGAAATCACGGCCAGGGTCAGCGTCCCCAGCACTCGCTTGAGTTCAAACATGCAACTATCCTCCTAAGTTTGTTCTTGCCTGGAAATTTTTACCACCGATCCAGGGGATCGTACAGCCCCGCTCTTATAGAGAAAGACGGGGTTATTTGCAACCACGTGAATACAATCGACCATCGGATCGCAAAAAAAACCCGCCGAAAGGGCGGGTCGAAAAGGAGAAGAAGAACCGCCCGTTATGACCGAGCCTCCCCAAGGTAGTTCATTAGCTACATCGCAAGATTTTCCGTTGATTTCACGCGCCTGACCGATCAGGGCCAATTCCCGGAGTGTCAGGCTGGCTGCGTGGGTATCGAGCACCACCTGTCCAAGCTCCGCCATCACACGGGCCACCTCGGGTAGCAGACCTCTTCGATTCGCGGTAGCCAGCACCTGATTGATTGCCTCAGTCATTCCAGCTGAATGGTCTCAACTGTTGGCTTCGGCTTGAATTGTCCCGTTTGTTGGCGTATTGACAACTTCTTGGGATGAGTCGGATGATGCCTGGCAGCAGCTCAGAAATGTATCCAGTGGATCCTTAATTCCGGCCAAGAAATACGTGGCGAGCTGCAATCGAATGGCGAGAGCCGGAATGACACTTCATAGTGTCGAGCCCCATAAGGTATCGCTAGACTGTCAGCGCTGAATCCACCGTAACCAGTAATCATATAAACACAAGGAGTTACCCTATGAAAAAGACGCTAATCCTGATTGCCTCCGTACTGGCTTTCGCCGCAGGCCCCAGCTTCGCACTGACGGCCCAGCAGGAAAAAATGAAAACCTGCAATGCGGATGCAAAAACCAAAGCCCTTAAAGGAATCGAGCGCAAAGGCTTTATGAAGGAGTGTCTCTCTGGCAAATCTGCGGTGACTGAGACGGCGGGTTCGG
>SXGU01456457.1_pt1 | contig 20350 bp, 14 predicted proteins | sample 3174531 | NCBI WGS metagenome assembly SXGU01 (sample SAMN11356863, study PRJNA531348) | freshwater metagenome | isolation source: freshwater sample F1-140 | place: China: Fuxian Lake, Yuxi | collected 2017-12-25 | reverse complement strand
GGCGACGCCACTACAACCATGTCCGTCCGCATTCGAGTCTGCAGGACCTTACACCGATCGAGTTCAAGACGCGCTACGATTCCACCAACCCGGGGGCCATCCTCAAGTAGCCAATGGTCCGAAGATCCCTGGGCAGGTCAGAACGTAACTTGCATTCGATTGCCTCGACTACAAGACTGGCCCATGGTGTGTCATCCGGGCCGATGCGATTTCGAGCGGCCCGATATACTCTGGCAAAGGCATCTGACCTACATCCGAGCTATTTCTGGCTCTAACTGAAGGTCCTGCGTGCAGACTCTCCTTTTATCTGCTACGTCAGCCCCAACACCTTCATCGCCGCAGTCTTCGAGTCCCCGTAAAAAATCGGGTCCACATGCTCCATGATGTCCGCGCTGACATCGAGAAAGTTGCGTTTGTTTTCGATGGGAATCAGGGCACGTTTGGCACCGTTGTCCTTGGCTACTTGAAGCGGCTCCGTAAGCGAGCGCAGTGGCTTAATGTTTCCCTGAACGCTCATGTCGCCGAGCACCAAGAGCGCGGGGGTAACCGGAGCTTTGCGTAGAGCTGAATAGCAAGCGACAAAAAATGCAACGCCCAATTCTGCTTCGACGCGATTCGCAAGAAGATCAATTGCCTCAACATGCAAGTCACTCATGTCGAGATCCCGGGCAATTCCCAATTCGGTCTTCTTCGCCTGCACGTAACTGAAGGCACGCTGTAAAGACTCCTTCATGGCGCCGGAGATACCGCCCGCCATTTTGAGCTTACCGTTTCCGCTTGAAACCGAAACTTCGATGCGATAAAGCCCGACCGTGCCATCAGATGTGACGCCACCCGCGTAAACCGTGCCCGGCGCAAGCGGGTCGGTGGATATAAGGTCGCGGCCGCCCTGCTCGGGCACGCCGACAAATCTTTCCTCGCCTGTTTCCTGCAGGGTGTAGCTGAAGGATGTGTGGTAGTACTCGAAGGATCCCATCTTCTTTAGCTGCTCCTTCACGCGTCGACGACCCTCAAGACCGAACTCGAGGATTTCCGCCAGATCCCCCTGCGTCACCTCACCGTGCGGAAAGAGGATTTTCATCAACCCAGAGACCGTCTTTCGCACTGCTTTACGGTCTCGCGCATTGAGATGAGCACCTAGTGAGAAGTGCCGGTCAATCACCTCCGTGAAATTGTGCTTTCTCATCTCCCTGAGCGCCTCGGCGAGATAGTCGACCACGAACCCGTAGTGATCGGTGAACAGCTCATTTCGCATCTTTGGGATCTCCCAGCCAGGGAGATAGAAGTGCAACCGGTCGATGAACGCCATATCGTCGCGTATAACATCCGGCATCGGCGCGAACAGGTGGCCGGTCTGCACCATCACATCGATCGGCTGGTTGGTGTTGCCGAACATCGCGATGCTCGCATCGCCAGCGACGGCCTCCTGGCCTCGCTGGAACGTGCCGGACTCACAATAAGTCTTCATGGTTGTAATGACCTCCTTCGGCATCTTCTGAAGGTCGGCGACTTCGTCGAACCCGACGACGTCCCAAATCTGAACCATGCCCTTCTGTCGCCCGGACATGTGCCCAAACATGTTGGCGACTGTGGTCCCACCAGTAAGTAGCGCCGCGTAGGGGGAGACCTCCTGCACAACATAGCTCTTGCCAGTGCCACGCGGGCCGAGCTCGACAAGGTTGTAGTTACGCTCCGCAAGCGGGATAAGCCGCACGAGCAAGTGAAGCTTGAGCCTGCGAGGCATTTCGCGAGGCTCGTAGCCCATGCTACGGACCATCAGGTCAATCCACTCTTCCGTCGTGAAGTCACGCCGTATGCGGCGGTACTCCTCGAGATCGAAGGTCGCGATCTGGATAGGCGTGAGCTTATCGATCCAGAACGGGTACTTTCCCTTCGCCTCCTCATCGTACTCAAACCGCATATCTAACTGAGACCAGACACCCCCCATCAGCAGCCGCTCGAAGTCGCGGACGTACTGCGTGGGAATGTGAAGGAACTTGCTGCCGAAGTTGACCGCCTCAGCCCAATAGTCGGAGTCGACCAAGCGGACCTTCACCTTGTCGATAAAGCTGTAACGACCCTTCTCTTTGACTTTGCTCTGTGCCTTCGTCGACTCATCCGGGCGAATATAGTTGTCGGCCAGCGTGTCATTGACGACCTGCAACCCCATCTGGATGGCGACCTCGTCCGACGAAGCGCAGTACTTCCCGAGGAGGAACTCGAGCACGAAGACGGGCACATTCGCGCCAACTTTGACTTTCCTGACGAGATCCTTGCGCACAACTTTTCCGGCAAATAGCCGGTTCACTTTGTCATCGAGCGCATCTCGTGTCAGGGGTGTTCCGTTGCTCATAGCCTAAACTCCAAGTCGAACCGGGATGTCGGTGGGGGATCGGTAGAGCTCCGCGTCGCTCACTGGGTCCTGAACTACCACCCGAATTGATGTCGCACCCTCGTCCGATAGCAAAAACGCGATTGACGTCGGCTTGCCAGGCTGGAGTTTCACGCACCCCGTGGATCGATCAAACTCCGCTCCAACCGCCATACCGACCGCACCCACTTGGCGCCCAGAGAACATAAGTAGCGGGCGGACAACCTGCTCAGAACTCAGCAAATCCCCCTCGAGCATGACGGTAAAGATTCGGTTCGTCACAGCCCCCGGCAACCCAGTGGCGCTCACGCGCCCCGCAGTGGGCTGTCTTGTCTCGCGAAGCGCGAGCCGCACAGTCAATACTGGAACGATCAACTCCTGCAACGAGGGGCCGCCATGATGAAAAGCCAGGTCACCGCCCGACTTGAACACGCCGGCGCCGACCGGAAAAACAAAGTCAAGATCGGAGGCATACCCCAGGGAAGACGCGGGCACGCGAACGCACCCAGCAGGCGTCGCGCCGCCCCGCCCTATCCAGCAACGCCGATGAAGCTCAACTTCCCCGCCCCCTGGCGCATCTGTGCGCATCGATTCGTCGCGATCAGCAGGAAAGAAAAGATGGCCATGGTCCGCCGAAACAACCGAGTTCTCGACACCGGCAGTTGCAAGCTTTCGAATTGCCCGCGCGAGATTGTCGATGACGGTGTCCATTACCTGCCGGGCCTGGAATGTGAATCCTGCCTCCCCAGCGTGGTCGATCTCCTGCGAGCGAACCACGATGACTTGCGCCCCGTCGATCTTCTTTGCGAGCCGCGAGGGTTGAAGGCTCAGGAGTTCGTCTAATGAAAGGTCGGCTAGTTTTGCTACCCGCGCGGATGCGAATTTCTTACGAGCCGCAAGATCCGGAAGAAATGCATCGCCAATGCGCACACCTAACTTGCCGCTCTGCTCGACGACACTAAAGCTTGCCGACGCCCCTGGCTGAAGCGCCGCCATGCCAATCGGTGTGATGCTAGGTAGCGCACCGACGGCGTGTCGAATACTCACCTCGGCGGTCTTCGGCAACCGTTCGGAAAGTTCCACACCCATCTCGAAACGCATGGCATCAACGAGGAAATAGGCGACCGGTTTGGGGCGCTCAGAGACGACCTCACTGTAGACATGTGTCTGATGCATTGACGCAGACGCTGCCCAATTCGCCTTTATAAGCGCCTTGGTGAACCCGTCGGCCATTGCGTGGCAGGCATCCTCATAAGCGCCTCGAACGACCCCAAGCGAGCGCTCCTCCGGCTCGTCGTCGAGAGTCGCCACCCATGCCTCAAGACGCCGCTGCGCTTGGTCCATACGAAACCAACCGTCCCTGGACGTGTAGGCAGCAACCCAGGCATTTGCGTCGCCAACGGCTTTGCCAACCGCTGCGCGCGCGGTCACGGCCAAGCCTCCCAACTCGGCCATGCGGCGGCAGGCCTCCCACTGCGCCTTCCGCGCGACGTCGTGATCAAGCCAGAAGCTGCGCTCCCGCCCACTGATTATTTCCAGGGCTTGATCGAACTTCTTTGCTGCCACCAGATCCCCGCAATACGCGAGCAGCGTGCGCTCCTCAAAGCGAAACGTGTCGATCGAGCCCAAGGCGTCCGCCGGCAATGTGGCGTCACGAAGACCCAATTCGGCTTCCACGCGATCAGCCATCGCAGGGTAGCTGCCAGGGAATCTGGTGCGAAGCTGACGGGCAAGTTCGCGCGCCGCGGTTTCCTCGTCCTTAGCTTTTGGTGCGGGGACCGCGTCAAGACTTGCCGGTGGGGCACAGCGCAGGTCACCCCTGAACTCGCTCGCGAGCACGTACCGAAGCGTGATAGAGCGAAGCTTTTGAAGCCCCGCGTCATCGGGGGGCTCTAGGCCAAGCCGCGATCGGATAAGCTTGACGAGCTCACGGGTTGCCTCCTTGGCGTCGATCTCCGCGTCGAGCGCATCGCTCTCCAGCCACGCCGCAAGCATCCCATCTCGCCCGGGGCTGTCATGAAAAATCGACTTGAGAATCGACGGCGGTTCCATTGAGGACGTGTCCGACGATGCACGCGCGATGTCGTCGTAGGTGACGCGCTCGGGCAAAAGCATCTCGTCAATGACACCATCGGTGTACCGTTCCCGCAGAACATTTCGTGCCTGCCGCTTCAGCTGTGGCTCATAACACTCACCGGCTTTCTCGAGCTCCATCAGCACAGAGCCATGGCGGTCCCGCTCACAGCCAGGCAAATAGAGGACGACACATTCGGGTGCGTCCCCACAGACCAGGGGTTCCACGAGCGCGCGAAGCTCAAACATCGAACCGTCATACTCCGCCAGCCGCGCCGAAACGCCCCCAATGCACACAGGCACCGCCTCGTGGCTGGCCCGTTCGTCGCCACGTACCTCGTTTATGAATGGAGCGAACTCACGCCGGACGTCATACCAAACGACAATCCGCTTGCTCTTTAGCTTTTCAGCCACTTGCTTCGAAATGTATTCGTGCAACGGATGCATTAGCGGACTCTCCCTGTCCTAGCGGCAGGGTGACCTTTGCGGCGAGCTGGCGAGCGACCAACGTTCGAAGCGGTCGGCGCGTCAACGAGTCTTCCAAGCGCTGTTTTGACCGCTGGCGAGGTGCGCTCGCGGACAATATCGTCGATCCTCTTTATCGGGGTAGTTCGTGCCACCCATTTACCATCAGCGTGTTGCATCCAAAACACATCTTCTATACCGTGAGCGATAGCGAGGCTGCGATCGATTGTGCATTTAGGCAAGACCCGCTCCGGCCACAGATGCATGGCCACCTTAGCCCAGTCGTAATCACCAGCAATAAGTTCATCCCAGCAGGTCTTGACAGTTTTTTGCCAAGGCTTATATGCAATCATGCGCCACAGTAACGCGTAGTTAATTATTACGCCGTCGTCCAAATCCGGCTCCCAGAGCGGAGCCACGCGCACCAGCTCCTCATATAAAGCCCTAAGCTCGGTAACGAAGTCTGCCAACGCAGTAATTTCCTTGCGATCCTCTCCCGACGGACTTGGGCCAGCCTCAGCCAAGCGGTGGGCGTGCTGCTGCTCTTGGTGCGTTATCTTTTCTTTGACGTGCTCAAGCGCCTTATAGAGAGTGTCCTTATTGAATCGGTGGCAATAAAGCCAAACCGTATAACTGCCCGACGCAGTTGAGAGAGGCCAGTATATTGGGGCTTTCCGCTTGCTCTTCGAATAGCGTTTTAGGTGCTCAGCGAAAAAGGCGGACGGCTTGCGAAAATAATCACGCAATGAGGTTACGCCAAGAGTTTCGCAGGCCTCGTTCTCGATGGCTTCGGCACGGTCTTTCCAGACAATTTCAATGGCTTCACGGACGCGCCGCACAATGTCTAGAGGATGATCAGGATCGTCCACAAGAATCCCGTCCCACGGAATGGTAACGGGATAACCCCCTGGCACTTCTGCCGCGCCCGCCGGCAGTCCTCGCACATTCTGCAATTGACCTGGCGACACAGCAGGCAGCGGTTCAAACGGGTCAGGTAGCTCCGCCTTGGGCTTCTCGCCCGTTGCGTGCCTAATATCCCAGCGCCCCAGCGCGACCCCCATAACCCAATGCAAAATATCCGCAGCTATTTGAACAACGCCATGGCTAATGCCTATCTCGGCCTCTGCTTCTGCTTCTGCTTCGTCCTCAGTTCCGAGCTCCGCTCGTGCTGCCTGTACTCCCGGAAGCTTCTTCAACGACTCTAAATCGCTAGCGCCGAGGCCATAAGCACCAATGGCGAACTCTTCAGCCTGCATCTGCAACCTACGCAGATCAGCGGAAGCCAAATCCCTCTTCGATTGCTCCGCCTGAGCAATTTCCGCCAGCGCCATGTTCGTGGCAAATTCAGAAAATGGCATAACAAACGAATGACTCGTTTCCGTTTGCAACTTTGAGGCGTGTGACGCGCGCCACGCTTTGCTGGCGATCAAGGTCATTTCCGCACGTAGAGGCGGCACCGGGATGCTTTGTATAGTGCCAACCTCGTAGGATTGAATCTCCACACGCCCCACACCGAGCCCATGCACAATCCCCTCAACTACCGTGGTATTTAGTAAAGCTAAGAGACACAGGAGCTCGTCTCGACTTTCGGCAAACAGGGCGGGACCTTTATGGCCGAACACACAGCCAAGCGGCATCACACGGAAACTAAGGCCGTTTGTACGAAGCGGCCATGTAAGGCCGGGACGAAAAAAATAGTCAGTATTCTGAGGGCGCGAGGCTGTACGACCAGTCTTTGAATTTACGAAATTTCTAATTTCAAACCCATCTCGCCCCCAATTAACCACAAGGACAATATCTGCGTAGAAAGGCGAATAGGCACCTCCTTTCGCAAAAGACGCCCATAACTTCCCTCGCACGCTCTGCGCACGGCACTCGGCCACAACTGCGTCTTCATCCGAGCTCGTGCAACCTATAGAAGCCCCAATCAGGTTTGACGGGGGAATCTCCCACCATAACCTCAAAAATCGAAAATCATCTGCAGTTGCTAAGCCTTGTTTTGCGACACGAGTGCCAGCCTGAAGCGGCTCGTGCACTGACATTATTTCCATACACCTAGGTGTTAGCCAATACGCCAGTGGCGCATTCGGGATATTGATGAATGCATTGGCTCTAAGAAGCACTACCCCGCGCATGTTCTCGACGGCGGACAAGAGTGCGTCGGGTCGATCGGACTCCGGCACACCGATCAACGGTATGAAAATCACGTCATTGATTTCTAAAGGTGCACTCATAGGGGCTTAGCTTTAATTAATACCGGAACAATTTGCCCCAATACGGCTACGCCCAAATTGATCGGGACAGCGTTTGCAACCTGCTTTAGGCCGTTGTCGAGCTTTCCCGCGAACTCCCAGGTATCAGGAAAACCGTGAATCCGAGCATATTCGCGGACGGTCATTTCCCGATGATGTATCGGATGGATATAAGCTTTCGCGCTGTCATCGAGTCCAGCCGTCAAAGATCTGCACTGCCCCTTCCAAGGCGCCCGATATCGGTATGACTTGCTGACCGCAACACCCTGGGGGACTGATTTCATATGTTCAACGGTCCCTGGTCTATGAGTACGCGCGCTGTGATTCCAATATCGGCCCGCCTTCGGATCAACTGCGTCAGGCAGGTCCCGCAACACTTGCTCCACCGTGACGAGAGGTCGAAGGGTTGGCGATCCCCCGAATAGATGCTGCTGCCCCGGTTCTTCCCCATGAATCGCTCGTGGAAACTCAAAACGATTGGCGAGCTCACCTTCTAGGAACCCAGCGATAAAGAGGCGCTTGCGGATTGATGGCACGCCGAACTTAGAAGAATCCAGAACAGCGACCTTTAGCGAGTAGCCGCAATTCGAAAGTTGCTCTTGGAATGTATCCAAAAAGGGGCCGCACATCTTTCTCAAGTTTGGGACATTCTCAAATAGAAACGTTCTTGGACGAATTTCTCCAATAAGTCGGGCAAATTGAAATATTAGTGGCGCCTTTTTCCCTTCAGCCCCTTTCTTCTTACCAGTCGAGGTGAAGTCGTCACAAGGTGGACCACCGACGACCAAATCAACTTTCTCCGTCCCCAAAGCCTTTCTGATCACGGCACCGCTCAAATCATGTGCGTCGGCCACTAAGTGTGTGTGGCGCACGTTGGGAAAGTGGGTTGGTATATTGTTGATGACGGTTTGGAGGAATATTGCGTTCGAGTCCGTTGAAAACAGCTTGCCCACTTGGCCTGTTCGACAAACGGCGATGTCTAGCCCCCCCGCACCAGCAAACAAGGAAACAACGGTGAGCCCCTGTTTCCGGCTCTCGACTGAGCGCTTACTCTCCGCTAACTTATTTCCGGTTTTCTTAGTTGCCACGGTGCACCGCATAAATAATTGGCGATTTGATCGAGGCTTCGGCCCAACAACGTCGGCAACCGTTACAAACACGGTCCTTGCTTTGTTCAGCTACGGTCGCGGGGCAAAGACTGGCAGTGGGACCGAATTCCAGCCGAAAGCGAGTCATATCCACCTTCCTGCTCGCAGGGCCATTGAAAACGTAAGTCAAACCAACGCGCGCATGTGGCTGGGCAATATTGATCTGTCCTACAGCCTCGACTTGAGCCCTTTCATTGCTACCGCCCCGATGCGCAGAAACCTGAATAGTCAGGTTTGGTGGTATAGCCACGCCTTGTCGCGCGATAGAAGCGATCATTGGTCCCATCCTTGTCGGCATCCAATGGAAGACACGAGGCGTTTGTTCGCATACTTGAAAAGCCGCTCGGGCGTAGTCCGCGTGAAACAGATCCCCGGAGTCATGCCAACGAAAATACGCCACGGGGCCGTCGATGCCTCTTGACTCAAGATGTTCTTTCAATGGTTGGGTTAAGACGTGGTTAGGGAACGCCTCCACCGGCTTAAGCCGGTTGATTTGCGTTGAGATCCACTCCACCCATTCGCGCAGATTCCGTTTGCGGATAAGGCCCTGAAGATATTCCTGCCGCTTGACTCGGCCGTATTGCGCCGCGAGGTTGGTCCGGTACCACCCATCCAACGCATAGCAACCACCACAGGTCTCATCGATAATGGGGCACGAGCCGACGGGCGGAAGCGACCAAGTGATGCCTGTCTTTGACGTTCCACTCAACTTGAGAAATGAACGGTCCCCTTCCCCTTCCTGGGACATAGCAAGCGTTATAAGCCTCTGAATTGTGGGTTCGCGAAGATGGGCGTCGAGTGGTGGGCTCGGTTCCCAGCGCAACTTGTTACCCACAACCTCCCAGCGCTGGCCCCGATTGATGCCGTTGTAAGCACGGGGCGCCACCCAGATCCCGCCAAGGGGTTTGGTGCTCATCAGGAATATGGAAGTGGCGCGGCCTTTTCTCATTTTTGTCTCGGCTTAACCGACAGAAGTTTTTCCACGCGGTCAGCCGCTCTGGTAACGTTGCTCATTACATCTGACTCCCAAATCCTCAGGACACGCCAGCCCGATTTCCGCAAGGAGGTGGCGCGCGCCTTGTCTCTCGCGATCGTGGCCTCAATCTTGGATACCCAAAAATCCGCGTTAGTCTTGAACGCGTGCCGTAGGCTAAGGTGGCCGCGGCGGCGCCATTCGCGCCCGTGCCAAAAATCCCCGTCGATGAAAACACAGACGCGTGAGCCTGAGAACACAATGTCCGGCGCACCAGGAAGGCGCCTGTCATTCTTGCGAAACCGAAGCCCACGGCCGAACAACTCCGATCTAAGCGCAATCTCGGCCTTCGTGTCAGCCGATCGGATGCGGCTCATGATTCTGGATGTGACGGCCGGGTCTCTCATTTCTCGACCAAGCTCTCGGGTTGAAGCACGTATGCACAGGTTTCGACCATCGCATCCAAGACGCCAAACCCAAGGTCCGCAAAAAGCTGTAGCCCCCCACGAGTGATGACCCGCTCGGTGCGCCATTTGGCGAAACTCGAGAGAAAAAACGGTGTGCGAGTCATCAAGACCCCAACCCGACCGCCCGGCGCCATAAGTGAACTGCCCCGCTCAACGAATGCACACGCCATGTCTGCTTTGCTAAGCGGGTAAGTGGCGGCATACAGATCTTGATAGCGGGTCGTTACCGCGCCAAACGGCGGGTTCATGAGCCAGACATCGTATTGTTTCCGGCATATATCAATAAAAGCGAAGCCCTGAGCCGCGTCCTCCGCAAAGAGCCGACGCTGAAACCCTGCCCCGCTCTCTGCCTGCTCGGCATAATCATGCAGCGCAGCGTAAATTTGCCCCTCGACGCGCTCGAAGAACTCTGACGTCAGCGACAGGAGGTCCGCCGTGAGGTCCAATTCGGTCTGCTTGTTGGCAGCGTTTGGCTCCGCGGTTGAGAAGAGTTCCCCGGGGCGATTTCGCAGGTTCTGCCACGCCTGCCGCGCCTCCTCGATAGCGCTGCGGATTTCCGCCTCGATTCTAAGTAGCAGCCCAGCCTCGCCGGCCAGACGCATCTTGTCGAAGATCGCCTCAAGCAGCCGCAGCAATGCCCCACGCTCGCTAGACGGGAATTCTCGCTCGACGAATTCACGCAGAAGTTCTTTCTCTCCTGGCATTGGCTCAGCGCAGACGATGTTTGAGCGTTTGATTGCCGGGCGCTCTGCAGGCTTGAGTCCGAGCCGCTGCCACGCCTTCTGCGCCCGCAGCCAAAGAGAGAGGCCGCCGATCTGGGCACATCGCGGGTCAATGTCGATACCGTGAAGGTTTTGCTCAATGATGAGGCGAGGGACCTCCCTCAGGAACGCAGCCCTGTCAGGGTAGGACTCGTGCAGTGACTTCATACCCGGCGTTCGACTCAGGGCCCCCGCCCCTAGTCGCTCCTCCAGCCCCCAGGCCTCGTCGTAGATAACCTCGAATAGGTCGAAGGCGTAGAGGCCAAAGTGCATGGAGCCGCAGGCGGGGTCAAGCATCAGGATGGTTCGAGGGTCCTTGAGCGCGCGTGGCCGGATGAGCACCGGATCCCCGAGAGCCCCCCCCTGCGATAGGTTTGTTTGCGCGGGCGACGGTCGCGATGGGTCGCCTGACGCCACGAAAATCTCGTTCGGGCGGCGAGCAAGATAACGACACTGTTCCTTGAGTTTGCTTTCCCCGCGAGTCATCTCATGCCAGATGCGGCCGAGAGTGTTATCGGTGAGGAACTCAACAATGTAGCGCGGGGTAAAGAACTGATTGCGGACAGCCAACTCGCGGCTATTTCGGGGGGCCGCGGACTCCTCCCGCATCTTCTTCCGCTGGGCCGAGTCGTTGTAATACTGATAAATCCAACCGATCGTCTCGTCCTGTCCCCAAACGCCCGCAAGTTCGGCTGAGTTCAGGATCGATAAAAGACTCTCGATGGTCGCCCTTCTGGGCCATAACATCGATGCGGCATCTCTGCGATTAAATAGAACCCGTACCTCTGTGGACAACTCGTCAAAGAGCGTCTCGATGTAGAGGCGGTAGCCGGCACTTTCAGGCAATAGCGCAATCCCCGGCGCCATGCCACAGAACTCCCGGTAGCCTGAAGATTGCTCTCCCCTCGTAATGCACTCCTGGACGAGTTCGCGCGCCTCGAGCAGCTTGAGTGCAACGAAACGATTCAGCGTGGTGAAGGCGGCATCCCGAACGTAATCTGCGACGGCCTCTGAGGCGGTTACCCCGGAGGCGCGCTTGTGCGCAATGGCCGTCACAATCTTGTCGCGTTGAAATCGTTGACGGCGCGAGAGATGCGCGCCCCCTTTGGGCGCGACGACACCGCTTGGTAACACGTCAAACGTGCCCTCGAGCTGAGACGAAAAATCCTTATCGAGCAACTCCCGCGCTTGTTGAGTTGCCCGCTCTACAGCGTTGCGCGTGGTCTTATCCATTGCCCATGCCAATCACTGAGCTATCACCTTCTTGCCAGTGCCAATTAGGCGCGAGCACTCCTCTCGAATGCCGACAAGCGCCGCATCGAGTTGCTCCTCGGTCTCAACCCCCCCTGCAAAATAGTTGCCGAGCTGCACGGTCACGATGCGTTCACCATCGATCATGCGGTGAAGCTCCGTTATGGCATCTCGAAGACGCACCTCACAGACGTCCAGCTCCGAGCGGAGCTGGGGGATCGGCACTTTCGCCCCGCCGATAGTCTTTCCGCGCTCGAAAGGCGCCGCAAGTGTTTGTTGCTGGCCCTTGTCGATCGACTCCCACCCCGGTGTGTGCATCAATCGAGCAAGCGCATCCGTGTACGCCGCAACACAAGCACTCATCGCTTCGTCATATCGACGCTTATACTCGGCTTCTATGGTGGACGCGTGTTGCTCGATCGTTGGCAACTCCCGGTAAAAGGTTTCGCGAGCCAGAAGGTCTTCGAGGGCGGTCGCCTTGACTCGAGTTTCCTCATCAATATCAGGCTCGGCGGATAAAAATGGCCAGGCAGCGCTAAGCGTTAGTCGCGCTCGATCGAGGTCGTGTAACCGGGGTTCTGACAGCGCTTGGTCGAGTTCCACTGCGCGTTTGATGGCGTCCTTAATCGAGCGATGCGACGCATTGAACGTTGCGATCGCGTTGTCCTCTGAGCCTCGAAGTATTGCCTTCATCTGACCCATCGCGCCCTCAAGAGCCCCCCCTCCGGGAAGGTGGTGTGCAATCAGCTGGCCATGTGCCGAGGCCATGGTGTCCTCGTGGCGCGCAATTTCCTTTCGTAACTCGGCGACAATCGCGGAAACGTTGGTAATTTCCCCTCGCACTGCGCTACCAAAGGTGTCCTGGAAGGCCTCAGCGGCAGCGATCAGAGCTTCAGTCTCTATGCCTTTCTTCGGGCGAAACGACGCCTGTCGGAAGAAGTTGTTGTTGGTGAACGTGTCGCGGGCCTCAAGTGCGGTGGCAGAGTCGATTGTCTGGCCTTTGGTGATAACTTGAATCTTTCCAGCACGAAGCAATGAGAGAACGAGCAATCGAACAACCTCGAAGTCCCAACCAAATGGTTCCTTCGCAAGCTCATCCGAGAGGAACCGCCCGCTGGCGGTCTCCCCGTAGTTCGCGCGCTCCTCAATTCGCGAAAGCACCTCAGCCATTGGGCCAGTTTCGACATGGAAGACCGTCTTACCCCTTTCGTCGCGCAAGAGCCCGAGCGCCCCAAATACTGATGGCAAGCCCTGTAGGTTTTCGGCGGTAAGCAGTGCATCGACACCTCTCTTTACATCGGCCGGCTTGGCCGCCGCCTCCTTAAAGCGATCAAATACCTCAGGAAGAACGCTGCCGAGTATGTCCGCGGCGCTCTTGCCCACGTCGACCGCGCGATCATCCGGGCTGCGATCATTGCCACGAAAACTCACGCTGCCGGCCAGGCACCCCGCCCTCATCAGCCGGCGAAGCTCATCCTGATGACGCCTCAGCCTGATTTTCTCTTCCCCGATGAGCGCCGTTTCGACCGCCGTTCTCGCCTCACGCTCTTTTCTTGCCAGCATCTCCTTCGAGCGAAAGAGCTCCACAGTCTCGCGGTCTATTGCGTCATTCAAAGGCACGGCCCAGAAAACGCTTTTTCTCTCTTGTTGACTGCGGGCCCGCAGTTCGGATGAAAGTGCGTTGAAGGTCGCCCCCTCCTCCGCAAGATGGATGTAAAACATCATGTCACCAGGGGCGATCTCACGGCCATGAATGGCAAGGCCCGCTTTGAATGTCTTGGTGTCAAAGAGCGTGTGTGAGGGCTGCGACTGCCAGAACGCAGCAAGTGTCTCAGAGTAAAGCCTGTGGGCATCCCCCGGCTTCGGGTTGATGCTATTACGGAGCTTTTCCCAATCATCCTCGGCGGGTGTTGGGATGCGGTACCCGTCTTCGCCGCGGCGAACTTTCTGCGCCGACTCCAGCTCGACAAGAGCACTCTCCACCGCCGCGAGTTGCGAGTCAGCATCGATTGCGGGGTGAAGAGCCGCGGCAATGTTCTTTGCATTGCGGTGAACGGTCTTCACAAACTGCAGGAGGCAGATGACCTTCGCGACCGGCTGCGCCAAGGGATGCTGAAGTTCTCTTGTGATTGCGGCGATCTTCGCGCGCACCTCAGAGCCGATGTTCCCCTCGACGAGATCGTAGACCTTATCGAGAGTGACTAGTGAGCCCAAAGAGAGATCGGCTAAATTGACAGCCGGGTTGATGAGCAGCTGCTGAGCTAACTTGATGATCGTGCGGTTCGCGCCACCGACGTGCTGACTCGCGCCGCCCTGTGTGCGCAAACCCGAAACGACTTGAATAATCAGGTCGATTTGGTAGGGCATCAGTGGGTAGAGCTCAATGAAGCTGTCGCGCGTAAGTTCGGGCAGCGTGATGTCCGCTGTGAGACGGGTATGCTCCGTGAGCCGCCCCCGATGCTCGTCGAAGAGTTTCCCAAGCGCAGTTTGCGCGCCTGCATTTTTGGAGAGCACGCGGCGACTCGTCACCTCGGATATGTCCGAGGGCTCAAGATGGACCTGAAGGTCCGAGGGGAATCGGTCCATCAATCGGGCGAGCTCGATCTTCTTGTCATCGAGGCCACTAACCAGCTCGCCGAGCTTTTCCTGGGAAGTCACCACGATCCAGTGCTTGCCGCGGCCCTTCACACCTAGGTTTTGCACCACTGCCTGTAGGTCGAGCATTTTCTGCACGTCACGGGCGACGAATTGGCCCACCTCGTCCACCACGAATAGAAGCGAATGCCCGGGGCGGCGACGCCTCATGAGCTCAGTCGCACGCTCCGCGAGCTTCCCCGGCGTGATGTCCGCCTTATTCTTGACGGCCTTGACCCATGAATCAGCCATCGGGTAGGTCTCCGGGTGCAGGCTGCTCAATACGCGGCTAGCTTCGCTAAGCGCGAATGCAACCTTACCCTTCTCGCTTGACCAGTCTTTCTTGAAGAGGCTGCGATACCTGTCCTCAAAGCTCTGCAAATGCCCCTTCTCCTCTAGAGTAATCTCAAGCTCGGAGAGATCCAGATCCTTTGCGTAGCCCAAGCTCTGCAGGAAGAGCCCGTACATGATCTCGGTGAGGGTCTGATTGCCGCTGCGGATACCGCGATCGGTCGAAACGTCAAAAATGACGGCGTGCGTCGGGATTTTTTCAGCGATGGTGGTCAGTAGCACCTGGAGCCTTGGGTCGCCGGAACGTTGGGCGAAGCGCTTGCCTGCCGTTTCCCCCATCACCGCGCGATTCTCAATCGCGAGGCCAAGTATCTTGGCAAAGCTAGATTTCCCCGAGCCGAAGAACCCTGAGACCCAGACCGCAATGCCTTCATTCGGCTTGTTCGGCATCTCCAGGTATCGCTCAAGGATTTGCGTGTAGTGTCGCCCGATGGTTTGAGTGACGACATACTCGTCGAGCTCATCACGAAGAATCTCCGAGTTCGTCTGGTCTACCTTTATGACCTCCTCAATACGACGATCGATATTCTTGTCAAAGAGGCTTCGGATTAGGGTGGGCATGCTCATGGTCCTCTTAGAATATCTTCGGGCGATAGTTGTGCTCTGCATCGAGCACGCCCATGAACGAGAGCCCTGCCGCCCCGTCAAGGTTTCCCGGGTAGAAGAGAACCGTTGGAACGTGCACGCGGCCCTTCAGTTGCTCAAGCAATGAAAAGGTCCGGTAGACCGGGAAGAGCGCACCAGTCCGCTGTATGAAGACTAAGTCGCGAAGCGGGTCAGGGTTCTCAGGCATCCGCGCAGCCACTAGGTCGACGAGGGGGGCATACCCCGAAAGCACCGAGTGCACTGTCTCCACGATAGTCGCAACACCCTGTTCGCGCTCCGCCGCGAACCACTCCCCCATCGGGCGCTGGGAGCGCATTGCCTCGTCGAGGCACTCGGCAAGTGAAATCCGCTTGATGCACTTTCCTTTTTGCGTCAGGCGAGTCTCGAGCAGAGTGACCTGCTTGCGCAGCTCAAACTCCTCCTCAGGGTCATAACGAAAAATGGCGTATGGCATGTCATGGTAGACGTTTAACTTTGTTCGCGGGTCAGGGAGTGCCAGCACCGGCTCGAGATCCCGCAACAGCCGCGTCTGCATCAGATCCGTAAGACTCATGCCAGCTCCCTTTCTGCATACTCAGAGGGGTTGGAGCAAGGGAGAGAGAGCTGCACGAGGCTGCCCGCAACGTGGTATTCAACCCTACGGAACTGATGAAGCCGCAATAACATCTCGTGAACTCTTTCCGCACTCATCAGAAACAGTCGCCAAAGATTGCTTGCGGGAACCTTCGAGGGCGTCCCCTCGCACTCGGTGATCAAATGGCAGACGAACAGCGCGACATCGTCGTTGATATGAATGGAGGCAAAGGTTTTTGCTGGCCCCTTTCCCTCAAGAATACGAAGATCTCGAGCCATTCGCAGAAGGTCCCGAGCCGTGCGAAGCAAGCCATATTCGCTTAGTCGATGGGCTTTCCCTGCCGCATTCCAGGCTTTAGCCAAGTGGTGAACGACATCCTCGGTGCGAACGCAGTAGCGGCCCGCGGCATACTCTGGGTAAAGCCATTCGCATATGAAGTCGCGGAATAGCGGTTCGTGGATCGCAAGCCAGACGGAATAGCACTGAACCCACGAGTCAAGTTGTAGCCCGCCGCGCGCGAGAACCAGTAAAGGACGGGCGTTGGCGAAGTCCCCGAAGCGCGCGGACAGAGTGGCCTTAACCTCCCGTTGCCACGCCAGCGTGCCTAGCGCCCCGGAGAAGACTCGATCGAAATTGACTTGAAAGGTCGCATCGTCTCTCCATCCCTGGAAGAGGCGGTAGGTCTCTTGAATCAAGGCGCCCTTGCGCAGGAGTCTTTGCGATGTGGATACACGCGCCGTGCTCAATTGGCCCCCAACTTTACGTAGGGCACAGCAAGTGACCCCATTTCCCCCCGAGCAAAGCCGAGAGCCAGAAGGGAGACACTCTCGTCGTCACCGGAAAATACGCCTGGAAGCGGAACAGCTCGGCCTTCTGCCGAGCGGCGAAGCCTGCCAAAAGCCTCGATGTCAAGGTCGGTCAGAATCTGGAAGGAGCGAAGCTCGGACACGAGATCTTTGCCCCCCAGCGATTCGAGTTGCTCGAAGAATGGCACCCAATCGGCGGCGCTTTCGACCCATTTCTCCCATCGCGCATCGAACTCTTCCTCGATGACTTCAGGCAATCGCCACAGCGTGGCGCATTCGGGCGGGTCAAAAACCTCCCAACAGCGATGGGCTGCAACCGCAAAAACAGAGCGGGCTTGGGCGAAACGATGCGTTCGTGGGAAGCCGCGGCGGAGGGCAGCCGCCCCGAGACGCCCGAGTTGCCCCTTGGTATTCCACCATTTCGCCAGGTCCATCTCGCCGAATCGAGCGACAATCAGGCGTAACTTGAGGAGGCGATCAAGATCAATCGAGTATTGGTTCATTGAGTGTGCCTGAGCCAAGATTGCACTTTCTTATTGGGAGTGGCCTGGGGCCAACGCCGCACTGTCAACCCCAAGTAGCAATGTGCGGTTCGCCAATGCAAGTTGGTAATCGGATCCGCTGAGACAGTGGTTGTCTGAACAGTCCACGCCCCACCTTCGAAGTGCATACCCTGCCACCGCTGCCCGGCACCTAATTTTGAGTACGCCAGCCCTCATCCTGTAGTCCGCCTCGATCGCGGCCTTGTGCTTGAGCTTGGGATGAGGAATAAGAACGAGCTCTACCGTGCGGTTCCACTGCTCGTCGGCGTCTGCTCGCTCATGGCGCGCCGGGTTACCGGCGTCGATTGCGACGGCTTTCAAAAGACGCGTGATCACGAAGTCGGAGAACCGGCTGTTGTTGCGGTCATAGGCGCGAACGTGCCAGCGCTGGCCGTTGTCGACCAATGCGTGGGGCACGATCTGTCTGCGCGTATTCCCGCTGCTCAATGACACGTACGACACCTCCAAAATCTGCCTGCGATAGATCGCTCGCGTCACCACCGCCAACTCGCCGAGCCGTGGCTGGCTCAGGCTCTCGACGGCGGCTGTCGGTAGCCCCTGCGGATGCGGCAAGCCGTCTCCCAAACCCGACCGCAGCCAGTACATCACTCGCTCCGGCGTGCGGCTGAAGATCAGCTTGAACTTCTCCCCCGGCCGGTACGTCTTGGCCTGAAAGTCATAGGCCAAATTTCCCGGCGCGAGCTCCTTGTAAAGCGCCAAATCCCGGCTGGCCTGGATCGAGGCCCGTGAAAAACGCTTGGCAACGTCCGCCCTCCTCAGCTCGCCGAGAAAATAGAGCCTGGCCTCGATAAACGAGAGCCTCTCGACCTGAGACGGGGGCACGTCTTTCAACTTCGCCGGCATCGGGTTCAACCTAGACATCTGCACAGAGCGTCCGCTCTCGGGACACAAAATCCTCCAACCGTATCGTCATGATAACAATTCTGTCACGATTAAGCTAACCGGCGCTGCCGCTTGCGCGGCCTCCGATCGAGGAGGATCTGCCCGCATTTCGACGCGGCCGTCTTCGCGTTGAGAGATTCCGCGGACTGGACCGACGAGAATGTGATCTTCTGAAGCATCCGCCTCATAGACGCCCAAGTTGCTCCCATGGGCAACCTGCTTCATTGAAGTGCCCCCACCGGGCCACGTCCAGCAGTCCCTCGACCGGGAAATGCTCTCCGCTGCGGGCCAGGGTTAGGTCCATGCAACGTGCGATGTGATCCGTCGACCCGCCCTGCCCCGACAGCGTCTCGATATGAAGGACGCGCGCCTCGCGATCGCCGGGAAACCAGCCCAAGGTGACGATCGCTTCCGTCGCGAGGCCGAGTTGCACGACAAGCTTCGCAAGCCGGCGCGCGTGCAGCCCTCCGGCACGATCGGCCTTGAAGAAATCCTTTCCAGACCAGGCGCCCCCGCCAATGGGCACACGTGGTCCGTAGGCGTCCATTACCAATTTTTTGCCGGAAAGCCCGTTGTCCCCCTCGGGCCCGCCGACTTCGAACGCACCGGCGCCATTTACGGTAAGTTGTTCGGGAAGCGCCGCCGAGAGTCCCGGAAGATTCGCCGAGAGCTGCTGCAGTTCATCCGCGATGGCGAGACGTACGGCGCGGTGCAGTGCCACGTCATCAGCCGCTGAGCGTTGCTGCAGGGAGCAGCTGAACGCCTCGACGGACCAGGACGCTCCGTCCTCGCGCACAAGCACCAGCACCTTGCCGTCCGGGCCGAGGTCCAGTGCGGGAACCTGGCTTCTGAGCGCGTGAAGCCTTCTCGCAAACCGGCCAGCGAGCCAGTGCTCGACCGGCAGGTGGTTAGTCTGGGGAAGGTTGTTGGCGTAGCCCACGCAGATCGCCTGGTCGTCCGACAATTCGCGAAATTCGGCCTCGCCGTCCTCCAGCGGACCCAGGCACAGGTCGGCCTCGACGACCACCTCCTCCGCCGACGGGTACCAGCCGTCGCCGTAACCTGCCGAGCGGTAGACATCCCGCACGGTTTGCTCGACGTCGATGGTCGTCGCGTCTTTGCAGGCGATGCGCCCGGTGACGAACACACGGTTTCGATGCACGGCGACTTCCACGCCGACCAGCGCGCGGCGCTCTCGGCGGCTCGCCTCGAGGACCAGCGAGTCGGCGATGGCGTCGCACAGTTTGTCCGGATGGCCGGGGAAAACGAATTCGGCTGCGTAGATTCTGCTCATGGCGAGGCTCCAATGGAAAGCGTGGCGGTGTGGTTGGCGACGTCCTTGAGGTCCGTCTGGTTGAGGTTCGTGCCCAGGAACGCGACCGCGAGCTTCGCCTCGGCGAGCGTGCCCCGATGCTGGCCGCGGGGTTTTCCGACCCAGCCGTCGGTGACGAGCAGCGCGCGGCGCACGTGGTTCGCGGCCATGTGCTCGGCGACGCAGGCGATGTCCGTGCCCCCCGTCGACTTGCAGACCCCGCGGCGAAGTTCGGCGAGGCTGATGTCGGCAACCCTGGTCGAGAAAAGGTGCACCACGGGGTGAACGAGCGCCTCGCAGTCGAGCACGGCGCCGTAGAGCGGGCCCTTCACCGCATCCATGCTGCCGGAGACGTCGAGGTACACGTGCACGCGCTCGCCCGATGGAACGGTGCGCCGCCATGCGACTTGCCCCGTGTGCAGAAGCGGCTCCTGTCCGAGCGCGCGCAGCACCATGGAACGCCGGCCCAGGCCGGGGATCGGCGTGGGCGCCGCCGTCGCGTCCGCGCGCAGCCGGCGTATGGCGCCCGCGCCGCTGAACCCGGCCACCTTGCGGATCAGCCCGCGAAGAACGGTGCGGGACGACGGGGACCGGCGCGCCTCCACAGTGGTCGGGTTGAGCACGTCGGCCAGCGAGCGCCCCCGGATCGGGTCCGGCGGCTGGGGCCACTGCTCGACGATGCCGCGCACGATGTCGAAGAGCACCGGCGAGCGGCTCTCGAGTTGCGTCCCCGATTCACCGCCCTCGTCGTGGCCACCCAATAGCGGAATACCGTCGATCACCTGCACGGCGAGGAGCCTGGGCAGCGCGTCGAACACTTCCTGATAGGTGGCCCCGGCCGATGAGTAGAGCGCCGCGTGG
>SXGU01284362.1_pt1 | contig 20351 bp, 19 predicted proteins | sample 3174531 | NCBI WGS metagenome assembly SXGU01 (sample SAMN11356863, study PRJNA531348) | freshwater metagenome | isolation source: freshwater sample F1-140 | place: China: Fuxian Lake, Yuxi | collected 2017-12-25 | reverse complement strand
GGCGCGCGCTGCGACGTGGAAAGCATGAGCTATTCCTACTCCTTCTCCGAGGAGCTTCAACAGGAGTGGGTATGGCCGGATCGCTATGCCGCCCAACCCGACATCCTGCGTTATGCCAATCACGTAGCAGACCGTTTCGACCTCCGTCGGGACATAAGCTTCAATACAAGGGTAACCGCGGCCCGCTTTGATGAAAGCCAGAATCTCTGGGAGGTCAGTACCGATCATAGTGGCCTTTTCCGCGCACGGTTTCTCGTCATGGCCACGGGCTGCTTATCGGTACCCAAAGCACCCGATATTCCCGGACTCAAGAACTTTCAGGGGCGCGTTCTTCATACCGCCGACTGGCCGCTTGATGGTGTGGATTTCAGCGGGCACGACGTCGGTATCATCGGGACCGGCTCGTCGGGAATCCAGTCGATTCCGCTCATCGCCAGACAGGCCCGCCGTCTCACTGTATTCCAGCGCACCCCCAATTTCTCGATCCCCGCCTGGAACGGACCGCTCAGCCTTGAGCGGCAGGCGGAAATGAAACAGAATTACAAGGCATTGCGGGCCAAATCACGCAATTCCTATGCCGGCGACTATGCCGACGAATATGTCGTTTCAATTCTTGAACTAAGTCCCGAACAACGCGAAGCCCAGTTCGAAAAGCGCTGGCGCGCAGGGGGCTTCAACTATCAATATGCCTTCTCCGACCTGATGGACAATCCGCAGGCCAACCAGCTGGCCGCCGAGTTCGTGCGCAACAAGATCCGGTCCATCGTCAAAGACCCGAAGACTGCCGAAATTCTTTGCCCCAAGGATCATCCCTTTGGCGCCAAGCGCCTGTGCGTCGACACCGGCTATTACGAAACCTACAATCGCGAGAATGTCTCTCTCGTCGACATCCGCAGCAATCCCATTACCGAGATGACGGCGGACGGACTGCGCACGCAGAAGAATTCCTACCGCTTCGACACGCTGGTGCTCGCCACCGGTTTCGATGCCATGACCGGCGCCCTCACCCGCATCGACATTCGCGGGCGGGAAGGCGTTTCTCTTAAGGACCAGTGGCGCAATGGGCCGCAAGCCTATCTCGGTGTCGCCATCGCCGGGTTTCCCAACATGTTCATCATAACCGGGCCCGGCAGCCCCGCGGTTCTCGCCAACATGGTGCTGGCCATCGAACAGCATGTCGAGTGGATTGACGGCCTTCTCGCCCATGCAAAGGCCAACGCCGCAACGACCATCGAAGCCGACGGCGCGGCCCAGGAGAGGTGGGCGCGCCAGGTGACCGAAAGCGCCGATCGCACGCTCTATCCAAAGGCAGCCTCGTGGTATCTCGGCGCCAATGTACCGGGCAAGCCACGGGTCTTCATGCCCTACGTCGACGGGTTCAATGTCTACAGCCGCACCTGCGAGAAGATCGCCGCCGCAGGCTACGAAGGCTTTTCCCTCGCAAAGGCGGCTTGACCCCATGCTGCCCATCGCTGATCACTGGTATGAAATAGAGCACACGGGCAGCGGCATCAGCCGCATTCTCGAAACCCATGTGGCGCCCTGGATGCGCTGTAACATGTGGCTTATTCAGGGGCGCGACCGGGATCTCCTGATCGACAGCGGCATGGGTGTGAGGCCCCTGAAAACCGAAATCGCGCAGCTTCGTGAAAGAACCGTGACCGCGGTTTGCAGCCATTGCCATTTCGATCACATCGGCTGTTCGCACGAATTCACGACAAGGCTTGGCCACCGGAGCGAGGCTGCCGTCCATGCCGCCCCCGATCTCGACAACACCTGTGCCAGAACCTGGATCGCGGGCGAGTTGCTCACAGCCCTTCCCCATGAGGGCTACAGTCTTTCTCAGTACCGGATCACACCGGCACCGCTCACCGGCTATCTCGACGACGGGGACGTCATCGATGTGGGCGACCGCGTCTTCAATGTTTTTCATTTGCCGGGGCATTCACCGGGGTCCATCGCACTCTATGAGAAATCCACACGCATCCTCTTCAGCGGTGATGTGATCTATGACGGCCAGCTTATCGACAATTCCTGGCATTCCGATCCACAGGCCTATCGCGAGTCGCTGCTGCGCCTGAGGGAACTTCCGGTTGAAATCGTGCATGCCGGGCATGAACCTTCATTCGGGCGCGAGCGGCTTCTGCAACTCATAGATACATATCTCGCGGGCGGCATGCGCCTCGCCGATGTCAGCAGCTTTCTAGCGGAGCGGACAGCCCCATGAAGCCCGCTCATTACATGATACAAGTGAAAAACCTTGAAACGGCCGTTTCGTTCTACGAAAGGGCGCTTGGCTTCACAGTGGCTGACCGTCATCGTTATCCGGGCGCAACAATCGTCTACATGCGTGGGCCGGACTCCGTTTTCGAACTGGAGCTTCTCGCGCCGGACAAATGGGATTATGCCCATCTACCGGAGCCGGGCCGCACTCACATCGCCTTCACAGTTGAGGATCTTGAGGCCCAGCATGCGCGCCTTACCGGATTGGCGATCACTGTCGATCCAGTCAGCGATTATGTAACTAACGGAATTCACCAGACACGCTATTTTTATTTCTATGACTCAGAGGGAAACCAGATAGAATTCTTGGAACCTCATGGACGTTATGCAAGCGAGAGGAGCTAGTCACATGTTGAATCGTGTTCAAAAGGCAGCCGGCGAGGGCTTTACCGACGACGCCACAGATAGCTGCACCCCGGACGCCAAGTTCTATTTCGACAGCGATATCTACCGGGCCGAAATCAAGAATATCTTTCAGCGAAACTGGCTCTATTTCTGCCATCAGTCGCAAATTCCCGAGGTAGGAGACTACATCAGTGGCGAAATCGCCGGGCAGTCAATTTATGTCATCCGGAGCAAGGATGGCGATATCAATGGGTTCTTCAATGTCTGCCAGCACCGTGCCCACCAGCTTCTCACCGGAAGTGGCCACGTGAAAAACACCTTTCGGTGCCCTTACCATTCATGGACCTACGATACCGAAGGCAATCTCCGGGGCGCGCCAAAATGCGAAGCCGTCAAAGGTTTCTCGCGTGACAACATAAAGCTCCAGCGCATTGGCGTTGACGTGATCGGTGGTTTCGTCTTCGTCAATCTGGATCCAAGCGCTAAATCCCTGAGCCAGTCCGACCCCCATTTCGGCGAAAAACTGCTGGCAATGTGCCCGGAAGCTGGGCAGCTTTGCTTCGCCAAGCGGCAGGATTTTTCAATCAAGGCAAACTGGAAAGTTGTAGTCGAGAACTTTCTGGAGAATTACCACAGCTTCTACTCGGGCCCGGCCCATGGGCAGCTTTCCGACATCATCGATCAGGACACCTATCGCTGGGCCATCGAGGGCAAAGTCATTGAGTTCATCGGCAAGGGCGGGACTGCCGAAAAACTTCCTTATGAACTTCTCGGAACCCGCAAGTTCAGCGGGCGCAGCGATGGCTTCCAGATCGTTTTTCTTTGGCCAAACATGGCCTTTCTCACCTTACCGGGCGCCAGCATGCTGCTGGTATTCCTGATGAACCCGGCCGGTGCGGAAGCAACTTCAGAGCCTCTGCTCTATTTTGGTCTCGACAAGAACCTTGACCGGGGCACGGCCTCGGCCGTGGACTGGTTCAACAATGTGCTGGGTCCCGAGGATGTGGATATCGTTGAGAGCGTGCAACGCGGCCTGCACTCATTGGGCTACACCCGTGGGCGACTCATGGTGGACCCGGAGCAGAAGGAAGCGTGGAGCGAACACTTCCTGCATCACTTCAACAAGCTCAATATAGAGGCTCTGCAAGGCGGGAGGTAAACTTGAGTTGGCAGATATGGGGCGTGTGATCGGATGAAAAATCTCGTTGGGCGCGTAGCACTGGTCACTGGAGGCCTCACAGGCCAGGGTTTTACAATCGCGGAAGCACTCGCCGCCGAAGGTGCCAGTGTTGCCGTGGGATCGTATGTTGGGGCCAGCACGGGCCGCGGCGGGGATGCTGCAGCCTATCCGGAAGCCTCGGAGATCGCCCGGGTGCGGGCCGTTCTTCTGGGACAAGGCGTCAAGGTCTATGCCGCGCATCTCGACATACGCGACAGCGATATCATCAAGTCCTTCATCGCCGGGGCCGAGGCCCTTTGCGGCCCAATTGACATCCTTGTGAATGCGGCCGGGACAACCGCCGAACAGCCGGTCTGCGGTCATTCAGACGATCTCTGGCTCAAGATCATCGATACGAATCTCAACGGCGCATTCCGCATGACCAGGGAACTCCTGCCTGGCATGATTTCCCGCAGATGGGGAAGAATCATAAACATCGGTTCCACGGCGGCGACAGTGGGGTGGAAGGACAATCCCGCTTACTGCGCGTCAAAATCCGGACTGCTTGGCCTCACGCGCTGCGTGGCTCTTGAGGGGGCCCCCCATGGTGTGACGTGCACGATGATCAGTCCAACGTGGGTTGAGACGGAGTTGATGCGCAGAAACCTCGCACAGGTCGCCGAGCGTGAGGGTAAGGGGCGCACGGTGTCCGAGCTGATGCGGGACGTTGAAGGTCTGAATCCACAGAAGCGGATCATACAGCCCGGGGAGGTTGCAGCATTGGCAACTTTCCTCTGCAGCGATGGAGCGCGCGGCCTGACGGCCGAGAACATCCAGATCACAGGAGGTGCACATTGGTGAACTCCTGTCAGCACTTCTAGCGGTGTAGCGAGTGAATATTGAGAAATTCAAAATTTCCCTGGGGCCGGCGGTAACGAGGACCAGGAAACGAATTCGCAACTTTCCCTGGGACGCGTTCGGTTCTGGCGTGGGCACGGGGTGGGCGAACGGCATTTCGGGTGATTGGCTGCGGAACTTTTGCCTTGAGTGGTCAGAGAATTACGGCTGGAAGCGCGAGCAGCAGCGGCTCAACCGTCTCGACCACGTTGTTGGTGTTAGCGGCAGCGAACGCTTGCATGCCGTGCATTTCCGGGGGTCGGGCCGAGGTCCTCTGCTTGTGCTGGTGCATGGCTGGCCAAGCACGTTCCTGGAGTTCATTGAAATTGCTGAAAAACTTTCGAAAGCAGGCATGGATGTCCTTATCCCCTCACTTCCAGGCTATGCCTTTTCCTCAAGCCTGCATTCGCCCCTAGGCCCCCGCGAGGCTGCGGCTTCGATTGCGAAACTGGTCAGGGCCCTCGGGTACACGCAGTTTTTTGCTCATGGAGGGGATTGGGGTGCAGAAATTTCTGTCTGGTTGGGCCTGTTGGAGCCGGAATCCTGCCAAGGTGTGCATCTTGCGATGCGGGGACTTGCTGGCAATGAACCAGAACGCGGACTTCAAACACCAGCGGAGCGCGAATGGAAACATGGTGCGAATTTGCGCCTGGCCGAGGGCGGCCTCTATATGCAGATGCAAACTCGCGAAACCCTGACTCTCGCCTATTGCTTGGCAGATTCGCCGGTGGGCGCGGCGGCCTGGATATGTGACAAGTTCCTGCGCTGGACCGACGGACGCGGTGCTGGATACCAAGGAGCCGAATCTATTCTGGGAAGGCAATTCTTGCTGAACACGGCTACGCTGTTCTGCGCAACCAGAAGCGTTGCAAGCTCACTCTGGATGTATCCTGGCTACACTATTGAGCAGCAGATCATGCCCCATCGCTTGGAACTTCCGGTGGCCATTTTCGCGCTTCCCAATGACCCGGTTTTCCCTTGGCCGCCTCGCGCCCTGCTGGACCGGCACTACAACGTGGTCCGATGGACCGAGCCGCCTTACGGGGCGCATTTTGCGGCCCTCGAAACGCCCGAACTGCTGCTTTCTGACCTCGTGGACTTTTGTATGAACTGAGATAAAACATGCCGGACACCCCAGAAGTATCGCAAGCGGCGCAGGAGCACCGACACGCCAATAAATCTTCACCAAACAAGAATACGCAAATTACTCCATGGGTGCCGAATATACGTCAGCTTGCGGTTGTCGTGCTCTAGCCCATCGCGAAGTCGATCACAAATCGGCCTTTCACGTCACCTTTTGTGAGGCGGTCCATGGCCTCGTTGACCTTTGCGAGCGGAACCCGTTCGATGTTCACCCCGATCTTGTGGCGCGCGGCAAGCTTGAGAAAATCGATCATCTGCTGGCGCGAGCCGACACTGGTGCCGGTTATTTTCACGCCATTGTAGGTCAGCCACTCCAACACCAGCGGCACCGGCTCGGCCACCATCGCCACCGAAACTATAGTGGCAAAGTTGTTCACCATACCCGTCACCATCGGCCAGATCCGGTTTGACGGCGCAAAATTCAGGATCGCGTCTGCGCCCCCAAGGGCTTTCACCTTCTCTGCCGTGTCATTATCTGCAAGGAAGCTTTCGTCGGCTCCGAGGGCGCCCGCCTCCTTCAGTTTCGCGGCATTGGTATCGATGGCCACCACCGTGGCACCTGCGAGTTTCGCAAGCTGGATCCCATATTGACCCAGCCCGCCACAACCGATGATGACTGCAATTTTACCGGGCGCCAGCTCCGCCTTCTGCGCGCCGCCATATGCAGTGACACCCGCGCACATGTGCGGCGCCGTCGCAAAACTGTCGAGCGCCTGCGGAATAGTAACGGCATAACGCTCCTGCACGATGGCATATTCGGCAAACGAACCGTTGACCGTATAGCCGTGGGCCCGATGCGTTGGACAGAAGGACTCAGACCCCGTCAGGCAGCTGCGGCAGTGCTCGCAAGAGTCATGCAACCATGGAACGCCCACCCGGACGGCAATTGGCGTGCTTGTGCCGGGGCCCTGTTCCACCACACGCCCGATGCCCTCATGGCCAAGTGTCAGGGGCTCTGGCGCGCCGGAGGGAAACCCAGTTGCGTCACGCACATGCAGGTCGATGTGGCAGATACCGGAAGCCTCCAGTTTCACGAGAAGCTCTCCGCGACCAGGACGGGGGATTGGAATGCGCGACAGTTGCAGCGGCTGGTTCGGATGGACGAGCTGCGCAGCCCACATCATGCCTGTCATGTTTATTTATCCTCTGATTCGTACAAGTTGCTGATCTACATAGGTTTCTACATGCCGCACGGCAGTTGGGACGTCCATGTCATCGTTCGATTTCGCATGGCGGAGCCAAAGCCCGTCGATGAGAATTGCTACACCGCTGGCAATCTCCGGAGCCTTGCCGGCAGCACCGAGACCTTTCAGAGCATGCAAGAGATTGCTGCTCAAGCGTCTGTCTACGGCGTTCTGCAGCCGTTCGAATTCCGGCTGTTGGCCAATTGCCGCGTAATAACTTACCCAAGCCCGGGCAATATCGCGGGTGAAGACTTCCTCGGCAAAATTTGCCGCGATGATGGCGCTGATCCGCTCACGCGGAGTCCTGGCCAGCCGCAACCGCCGGGCCGTATCCTGCATGATGAGGAAATTCGCCTTGCGCACTACTGCGCTCAACAGCATGTCCTTGCTCTTGAAGTAGTAGTTGACGATACCGTGCGACATTCCGGCCCGCTCACCGATGCGCGCCATGGTCATGCCGCTGAGGCCATGTTCGAGAAACGTTAGATAGGCCGCCTCAACCAGGTCCTGGCGGCGGATTTTCTCTATGCTGGTTCGGACGTTTCGCATGGGCTTCATTTGATCTGTAGCGTCACTTTGCCCACCGCCTTGCCGCTTTCGAGAAAGGCCTGGGCCCGGCCTGCCTCTGCCAGCGGAAAGCTTGCGGCATGGCGGATGACGAGCTGGCCTGCTGCCACAAGCGCCAGCGCCTGACGCACAATCTCCGCCTGTTCGCGGAGTCGCTGTTCCAACCGCTTCCATATCGGCGTGAGCATCATGACGTTGTGGATGGTCAGGTTGAGGTTGTAGGCGGTGAGATCAGCATCATCGCCCGGCGTCCCCATCAGCGTGACGACACGGCCATAGGGTGCCATGCAGCCAAATGTCTTTTGCATTACTTCGGCGCCAGCATTGTCGAGAGCGACATGAATGCCGCCCGACCAATCCCTTGCCGCAGATACAAAATCCGTCTCGCGATAGTTGACCGCCAGTTCGGCCCCGTGCTCCATTACCACGCGGGCCTTTTCGGTTGAACTCACCGTCGCAGCCACTCGGGCACCGCGGAGTGCCGCCAACTGCACTGCCACATGGCCGGTGCCGCCCGCGCCGCCGTGGACAAGTACACATTCCCCGGCCTTTACCTGAGCGCGGTCATAAAGCGACTCCCAGCAAGTGATGGCAACCAGCGGCAGGGCAGCGGCTGTCAGATCGTCGACCGCATCGGGAACCTTCGCAAGCTGCCACTCTGGAACGACCGCTGCTTGCGAATAGGTGCCCATGGTTCCACCGATACCACCATTGCAGAAGGCTACGCGGTCACCCGCCTTCACAGCGGTCACAGCGCCGCCCACTGCCTTCACCACGCCCATCCCGTCATGGCCGAGGACGAAGGGCTCATCGCCGGTGAGATATCCGCCAAGCTGCCGGAAGAATACGTCTGCCGGATTGAGCCCTGCGGCGCGCAACTCCACTAGCACGTCGTGGGGACCGCGTGGCCACAGCAGTTCCACATCTTGAAGCTTGAGAACATCGGGCCCACCGGGCCCTGTGGTAACAACTGCCATTATCTTCATCGCGAAACCTTCCGTAGCTGGCGTACGTACCAGATCATGATCAGAGTAAGACAGGCGAAAACGGTGAGGGCCAATATTACCGATGCTACAGCAAGACGCGGCGTTCCGGCCGAACGCAGGCTGAGCCACATCAGCACCGGGAGCGTCTGCGTGTCGCGGTCGGTAAGAAATAGCGCCATCACGAATTCATTGAGCGATATGACGAAGGCGAACAGGGCCGAGGAAATGATGCCGGTAGAGACCATCGGAATGACGATCTCGAAGAAAGTGCCAATCGGCCTGCCGCCAAGATCGTAGGAGGCTTCGATGACCCGATAGTCTATGGTCCGGAACGTCGCCTCCATCAACATAAAAACCAGCGGCATGGCCCAGAGAGAATGAGCGATCATCACAAGCTCGCGCGAGCCATAGATGCTGTAGTCACCTATCTGCAGCCCACCGAAGGCGATGGCCACCCCTAAGCCCAGTACCACGCCGGGCATGAACAGCGGCAGCATGATCAGCAGATACCAGACATCCTTGAAGGGAATGCGGAAGCGCTCGAAGGCCCAGGCAGCGAGGATGCCTGCGGTCGTGGAAATAAGCGCCGTGCCGATGGCGATAGTGATACTGTTCATCAGCGCGTCGGTCCACTGCGTGCTTCCGAAGAAATCCTGATACCACCTCAGGGACCAAGCGCTGATCGGAAAACGGATCATGGCAGCATCGTTGAACGACATTACAAGCGTAATCAGGATCGGGATCAGGATATAGCCGACGATGAAGATGGTGAAAGTGATGCTCAATGCCTTGAGCACGATGGGCTCCAGACTGCGTTTTGGCATTGCCTCAGACATGGAACGATGTCCGCTTTGATTGTTGGGCCCGCGTCAGTACCATCACCAGTGCCACACCCAGCACCAGCACCATTGAGAAGGCCGCAGCCATTGGCCAGTTATGCTTGCCCAGCATCTGCTCCTGGATCAGATAGCCCATCGTCCACAGCGTGTCCGGACCCAGTGCCGATGGCGTGGCATAGGTCCCCATGGTCCAGATGAAGGATTGCGAGAATGCCACCAGCACGCCGGTCCAGGTGAGCGGCAGCAGCACCTCGCGGAAGGTCGTGAGAGGTGGCGCGCCAAGATCGGCACTGGCCTCGATCATCCGCTTGTCGATGCCGTCGAAGATCGAAAGCAGGATGAAAAAGCAATATGGTAGCGTTACATAGATGAGGCCGACGAAGGCTGCGAACTCCGTATACATCAGGCTGATCTTGTCGGTGATAAGCCCCATCGACAGCAGCGCGTAACTGAGCAGTCCGTTCTTTGGAAAGAACATCCACCAACCAAAGATGATGGCGATCTCAGAGATCAGCAGCGGACACAGGGCGAGCCCAATGAACAGCAACCGCCACTTCGACGGCTTCAGCCACACCAGGATCGCAAAACCATAGCCGATCAGCACCGTGGACAGAGAGGCCATCAGTGAGAGCTTGACAGTAGTCAGAATAGCATTGGTAAACAGCGGGTTGGAGAACAGGTTACCATAGTGCTCGAAGGTGAAACCCGGCACGTAGAGCCGCTGACCGATATGCAGGTTGAAACTCATCCGAGCCATGTAGAGGGTCGGGAGACCAAAGAAGATCAGCACGATCACCAGCGCCGGAGCCATGAGTAGCCATGGCACCAGGGTTTTGCGCCTCACCTGCCGCTGCCGCGCCGCGATATAGGCCGCATCACTCATTGAAAGGCCTTCATGTCTTCGCTTCGCCAGCCAACATCGATCTTGTCTCCGACGCCATGACTTATTGATCCGCCGTGATCGGCGAAGATTTCCAGTGCGCCGGCTTTCAGATGATAGCGGTAGACATCGCCGAGGAACTCGATGAAGTGGATAGTCGCCTTCAGCCGGTTCGGCAGGACGGCGGCCTCGCCCGCGAGCTTCAGCCGCGATGGCCGGATATAGAGTCGACACTCGCCATCGGCGGGCCTATCCTTCAAATGGAGCTCGATGCGCTCGCCCAGCTTATCGAATGCACCATCAGCCCCAAGGCGCACTGACAAGCAACAACTCTCACCTATGAAGGTATAGACGAATTCGTTGGCGGGCTCGTGAAAGACCTTCTCCGGCCTGCCGATCTGCTCGATACGGCCCTTGTTCATCACTGCAACACGGCTCGACATGGCCATGGCCTCACCCTGGTCGTGGGTCACATAGATGGCACTGAACTTCAGTTCGTCGTGCAGCCGCTTGATTTCGGCGCGCAGCTGCAGGCGGAGGGATAGGTCCAGTGCCGACAATGGCTCATCGAATAACAGGATTGCCGGCCTGACAGCGAGCGACCGCGCCAGCGCCACGCGTTGCTTCTGCCCACCCGAAAGCTGGCTGGGATAGCGGTCCTCAAATCCTTTCAGTTGCACGGTATCGAGCGACTGGCGGATGCGATCTTCCATCTCCGGCTTGGCCACTTTCCGCATGCGCAGTCCATAGGCGACGTTCTCGGCAACTGTCTTGTGCGGGAAAAGTGCCCCCGACTGAAAGATCGTCGCCGTGTCGCGCTGGTAGGGTGGCAGGTGGTCAATGCGCTCGCCATTGATGCGGATAGCGCCGGCATCCAACTCCTCAAATCCGCCGACCAGACGCAGCGTCGACGTCTTGCCTGACCCCGATGGTCCCAGCAACGTCACAAACTCGCCGCGCGATACGGCAAGCGATACGTTGTCGACCGCCACTACCGACCCGAATGTACGTCTCACGCCTTCGAGATCGAGCGCCGTCTCACCTATCACTTTGCTTACCCCTGGGTAGTTCGTGCGATGGTCTGTTTCATTCGCGCATCCAAGGCATCCCAGTTTGCGCCGAATGTGGTCCAGCCATCGAGGCTAAAAAGATTGAACATGGTCTTCATGTCGTCGTTCGACGCGGGGTAATTGGGCCAATGCGCCGGTGCTGTGAGATCAGAACGCGACATGAAGTCGGTTGCCACGTCGAGGAAACGTTGCTGCGTTTCCTTCTCCATGAGATAGCCCATGAACAGATCGGCCAGATCACCATGCCTGGTGCCGCGCACCTTCATGAACCAGTTGGTGTAGGAGGCGGTCCCTTCCTTCGGGATAGCGGCCTCGAACTCATTGCCGTGGTCCTTGAGGAACCCGAAGGCGTCGGCGGAATACATCATTGCCACCTGCGCTTCGTCTTGCAGCATCAGGTTGGCCAGTTCGGCGCCGTCCTTATACCACTTCGCCATCTTCAGTTTTTCAAGTTCGACGAAAAGAGGTTCCATTTCGGCGGGGCTCTGGAAAACCTCGTCAATACCGGGCTTCGTGGAAGAAAGCAGGGCGGGAATGCACAGGTCCCAGTAGAACGCGGCGGCGTCCATGGTTGTCTTGCCGTGCACTTTTTCGTCCCAGAAATTCTTCCAGCTGTCGGGCTTCATCCCTGTGCTCTTTGCCGTCAGCATCCACAGAGATCCGCCGCCAAAGGGCACACCATATTTTTTGGCCTCACCCCTCATGTCGTCAAACCAAGGAAACACCGCCTCGAAGCCCTTCATCTTGCTGCGGTCAGTCTCGACAAGAAGCTTCTCGGCAAGCCCTGCCGAGGTCGTGTATTCGTCGGCGATGGTGATATCGAACGGTGGATTGTCTGCAGGGGCCGCCACAATCTGCGATACCATCTGGTCCCAGCCGCCCACTGTCTCGGCCTTGGTCCCGTATTTCGCGTTGAAAGGCGCGATCACCGCATCCCGGAAGTTCAATTCGTGATTGCCAGACCACGAGACGACGATCAGGTTCTCACCTTCGAAGGCCGCCCTGGCGGAGGAGACGAGTGCACGTCCGATGATGGCGGGGGCTGCGAACGCCGTCACCCCTTTGATGGCTTGGCGGCGGGTTAATCGCATGGTGCACCTCTTCAAGCTGAATGGAAGAAAGCCCGCGCGGGAAACTCCGCACGGGCGTCGAAACGCGGATAAGACTCAACCAGCCGTCTTGGCGATCGTTTGCTTCATGCGATCGTCATAAGCCTGGTAGTTGGCGTTGATCTTGTCCCAGCCGTCCATGGTGATGATCTGGAACATCTTGTGGTAGTCCTCATTAGACTTGGGGTAACCCGTGCCCCAATGCGCCGGCACGGTTACGTCTTTGCGCGCCATGAAGATCATCGACTTCGACAGGAACCGGTCCTGGGTTTCCCTTTCCAGCATGTAATTGAGAAACAGGTCAGCCAAGTCATTGTGCTTGGTGCCGCGCACCTTGAAGTACCAGTCGGCCCAGGCGGAGACACCCTCCTTGGGGACGCCCGCCACGTATTCGTCGGGGCTCTGAGTGAGGAAGGTATAGGCGTCGGACGAATAGCTCATCGCCGCGTCCGCTTCCTCCTGATTGAGGAGATTCGCCTGCTCGGCGCCGTCCTTGTACCACTTGGCGACCTTCAGCTTGTCGAGTTCGGCGAACAGCGGCTCGGCGGTTGCCATGTCGTACATTTCATCAAGGCCCGGCGAGACCTGACTCATGACGGCCGGAACCGAGAGCGTCCACCACCAAGCGGCACTGTCGGACGTCACCTTGCCGGCAAGCCGCTCGTCCCACAGCAGGCCCCAGGAATCAGGAGCGATACCAAGCTTCTTGCGCAGCAGCAGCATGCATGTGCCGCCGCCAAAGGGAACGCCATATTCCTTTGCCTTGTCGGGACGGGTTTCGTAGAACCACGGATAGATTGCATCGAGATTGGGGATCTTCGACTTGTCCGTCTTCATGTAAAGGCTCTCTGCGAGTCCCGCCGACGAGATGTATTCTTCAGCCACCGTGATGTCGAAAGGCGGATTGTCCGCCGGTGCCGCCTTGATCTGGCTGACGATCTGGTCCCAGCCGCCGACGGTCTCGGCCTTGGTGCCGTATTTTTCGTTGAAGGGGCCAATGATCGTTTCGCGGAAGACCTGCTCGTAGTTTCCCGACCAGGAAACCGCGATGAGGCTTTCGCCTTCGAAAGCCGCCTTGGCCGTCGAAATCGCGGCACGCCCGATGATGGCGGGTGCCGCAATGGCGACCGCTGCCTGCTTGATGAACCGGCGGCGGCCACGGTTGAGTAAGTTGTTGTCTGTCGTCATGTCGTGGCCCTCCCTGGCCAATTATCGGATCAACATCCGCAATTTTGGATGCTCATCTAAGCAAACCTTCTTTGCAACGGTCAAGCGAATAAACAGCAATCTTGGCTGATATGCCGACCCGCATATTGCAGCAAAGTGCGCCAAGGCACCATAAGAAACCATGCGCGAGTCATCACCCGACCTTAAGGCAAGTCATCTCCTCCCCGCCATTGCCGTCGCCCTGTGTGGCGCGATGTGGGGCGGCTTTTGGTTTCCGCTCCGTTGGTTCGATGGCCAGGGCGTCGGCGGCGGCTGGGTCAGCCTGATGTTCAATGCCGTTGCCGCAGCTTCTCCCTTGCCGTGGCTGATGCACCGCAAGGCCTGGGAGGGATTTGCCGGTCAGGCATTGACCGGCCTTTTCCTCGGCAGCGCCTTCTCGCTCTATACGGTGAGCCTGGTAATGACCGATGTCATCCACGCCATCCTGCTCTTCTACCTGACGCCCGTGTGGAGCACGCTCGTGGGCTGGCTTCTTCTCGGTGAACGCATGAAAGTGTCGCGCATCATCGCCGTCGCACTGGGTTTCTCGGGCATGGGTTGCATCCTAGGCTTAAATGATGGTTTGCCATTGCCGCGCAACGCCGGGGATTGGGTCGCGCTCACCAGCGGCATGCTGTGGGCGGCGGGAACGCTCAGGAGCTTCGCCAAGCCCTCCCTTAGGATCGCAATGCCAGTCTTTACCTTCTCAATCGGGGGTCTTGTCTCTTCCGCTGTTATCCTGGCGCTTGGCGCCAGCCTTGCGATGCCACTCGCCAGCCCCGGAAACCTTGTCCACGCGCTGCCCTGGATCATCCTCCTTGCACTAATCATCTTCGTTCCACCAAACTTTCTGGTGTTATGGGCCGCCCAGCGCATGGATCCGGGCCGTGTAGGCATCCTGCTGATGACCGAAGTGCTGGTGGGCTCGATCAGTGCGGCGATGTTTTCCGGAGAGACTTTTGGCATGATCGAATTGGCTGGTACGGCTCTCATTGTCTGCGCCGGACTCATCGAGGTCCTTGGGCGCCGTTAGGCCGCCCCGGCGTGCTCGTTCCTAGGGTCTGGCAGAAACCCTTCGATCCGCACGCCCTTCTGCTCCAGTATCGGCCGCATCTCATCGAAAGTTGACTGGTAGCGGTAATATGGAATGCTCGGAATCATGTGATGAATTAGGTGGTAGTTCTGCCCCTGCAAGAGGAAATTGGCACCGGGAAACAAGGAAACGCGCGTGTTACGGTAACGCCCGGTTTCGCTGTGGTCATGGTGTGGCGTCCAGGTAAAAAAGGTGAGCATGACAGTTTGGCCAATCCACCACGGAACGAACCATAGGAACAACACTTCCCAGCCATAGCCTATCGCGATGAGGCCAATGACAACGGCCGCATAGGCGCTGAAACTCAGAAAAGTGTAGACATACTCCCGGCGGACGCAGTGGAAGCGCTGACAGTCCCGATATTGCTGGATCGGATTGAAATAGCCAAGGAGTGCAATCGGGGCACGCAAAAACACCCAGCCAAGAAAACTGCCCTTCGCATAGATGTCGGGATCGCTTTCTTCATTGGTATGGGCATGGTGCTGCATGTGCTGCCGCTTGTGCTGGTGATAGTGCAGCCATAGCGGCATGCAGGCGATCAGCCCTGCCACGGTGTCGAGCCAGCGCAGCGATTTTGTGCGCGAACTGATATTCGAATGCACCGACTCATGCACCACGGTGTAGAGCGCGTAGATGAATATGGTATTGCCTACGGCGCCAAGCCACATGGGGATGGTGCCGGCCAGCGCGAGCCCTGTCGAGGCAATAAACAGGGCAAAGAGCTCCACCTCCAGCAGCAGCGTGCGGCCCCCAAAGTCAGGCGTATGGCGGCGGCCGATCTCAGCCTCCTGCCTCACCGTTGAAACCATCTGATCCATGAAGAGTCTCGCTTGATGTGCCGCCAAAAAATTAGATTATCGTCCAATTTAAGCGTCGACCTCCGGATTGTCAACGCAAAGTTCCCAAAACATCTCCGCTCTTAGGACGTAATTCTGGCCTGCCCGGCGTGTATTTCCATTCTTGATCGCCAACGACCGTTCCTGGGCTTCAATTCGGACCGGGGCAAATTCGAAACCTACTATGTGGGGGACAGGTGCTTGTCCAGAAACGCGGCGATACCTCTGATCGAGTCTTCGGCTTCCGGCAGTTGGGGGTAGAACTCGAAGACGTGCCACATGCCCTCCATGACTCTGAGATCTACATTGACGCCCGCCCGGCGCAGTTTGGTCGAGAGGCGCGCGCAGTCGCTGAGAAGCACGTCGCGCGTTCCAGTCGTAATGAGGGTGGGCGGAAAGCCCTTCGCCACATTGGCGAAGAGTGGTGATATATCGGGCGATGCAAGTGGCCGGCCTCCGGCGTAGGCGCGCGCCATATGCGAAAGCAGGTGCTCCAGGTCAAGCGTTGGATCAATACCGTCTAGTGTTCGAATAGTGTCACCGCTATGGGTGAGGTCGCACCAAGGCGACAATAGCGCTACGGCCGCAGGCAGATCAAGACCACGGGCCGCTGCGGCGCCAATGAGGGCGAGCGACAGATTTCCACCGGCCGACTCGCCTGAAAGAGCCATGGATTGCGCGCCATATTCTCGCAAAAGTGCCTGATAGACCGCCATTGCGTCTTCAAGTGCTGCCGGGTAGGGATTTTCTGGTGCAAGCCGATATGCCGGAACGCATACCCTGCGACCAGCGAAATGCGCAATTCGCGCCGTGATGGCAAGGTCCTCGTCCGGGCTGCCGGTGATGTGCCCGCCGCCAAAGAAGTAAAGAACGACCTGCGGGTGCCGAACCATTTCCGGTCTCACCCACTTGACCGCCACGCTATCGATCTCCCTTTCCTCGACGATCACCCCCAAAGCCTTCTGCACGCCGAGACCGGTTGGAGAATAGAGCGAATGCAACTCGCGGCGCTTGGCCTCCAGAGCTTCGAGCCCGGTATTGATACTTTCGAGCGGCACGGCATCGTCGATGAAGCGTCGGGCCGCGTCGCTGATGGAAGATGGGGCAGGAAAACTCCGGTTCATCATGTTGTCCTTCTCAGAAATGGCATTCTCGGGACCGACCTAAGGACCAAACACCAGGCCCAGCGCGTTGAGCGCAACAGACTCGCCCGATATGTCTCGACGCTCAGCACCATCAGCCCGCGTTCGAAGCCGATCATCGAGATTTTCGATCAGGAATGTGTCACGGATCGAGACAGCTGTCAGCACATGATTCCTATAGCTTCCAATAGCCGAGGCCGGGGGATTTGTCCTCTCCCCATGTCGGGCCAGAAGGTCACCTGAGACTTCCACTGTTGGCACTTCTGCGACGTGACAACGGTCACCACTAAGGGCTGCTTTCGCCTCAGGAGCAGACATCCGCGCATGATTTAGATATGCCACTTAAGTTTTCACGTCCTAGGATTAAAACTAGGATACCTAGCAAACGGTTGCAAATTATTGATTCATAGTCAATTTCACAACAATTGGTTCTAAGGCCTCTCCCTCCGCCAGTTCACTGCAAGAAAACACTGAAATTGCAAAAACAAATTGCCTTTGGACATTGCTCCTACGACGTAAGTTCCAACGTTGTTTTTGAAATGAAAACTCACTGCAGGATACGGCCAGAGTCCAACTGACCTGGCTGGCCTCTTCTGAACCTTACGATATGAGTATCCGTCTTCGTCAACGGCAATTTCCACCCACATGCGCTTGATTTTGGTTAAAACCGCTGTAGCGGGTTTTCCGGCTTGTCGACGACTACTCCATAGTGGCCCTGTTCAAGGAATCCGCGAACACGCGGCTTTGCGGGCCATGGATTCTTGAGTCCAGATAGCTACTTGAGCTCTGCTGTTATGAGCTCGATAACACCTGCGTAGCCACCCAGTTGCTCGACTACATGAACTTGCGGATTCCCAAGGGTGACGACGGCGCCGTGGATGTCTCCAGCCGCATGCACGCCCTCTCCCGCGAACAAACCCAGGACGAATGTCGGCAACTTTCGATTCTCCAAGGCATCAACAAACAGGGGTTCCTCCTCCAGAAATGACACTTCGACGCCCAGAAATGTCCCGCTTCGGTCAATTCTGTCTCTGATTTCACGAGCTGCCGCCGCCGAGTGCGCTGACTGCCTCGACCCATGAGCGACAAGCAGAAGACAGGCAGACTTTGGTTGTATACCCTTGCCAAGCGCCGCCCCGATGACAGCCGAAATGAGGAGTTCCGGAAGCCTTGGATGCAGTCCCAGCGGTTCATCTATGGAAACCTGATGTCCCAAAGCGTCAACGCCGCCACTGATGCCCAACCGCTTGGGGATTGATTCGCGCACATAGTAGCCATCGCTCATGAAAAGCGGATAGATTCGAAGGCGGTCGCATTCGACCTGTGAAACTGCCGCCTCGATCGACGGATCGCTGCGCATGAATCCAACAACCACTTCGCCGTAACGCTGGCTGTGCCTCATGCGTCGCGCCAACTCTTGCGCGAGCATGTTGCCACCAAATCCGCCGCAATCGCCGTGTGCAACGATAAGCAGCGCCTCCGAGCCCATCCTAGTGGCTCGTTCCGCTGGAGAAGGTAATCTTGTTCCAGACATTGTATTTACCTGACGGCTTCGACATGGGCAGCCTCTTGATTTCATGAAAATCGGCAGCATCCAGGACAAGTAGATCGCCCTGCTTTTCAGCAATTGAAAGAAGTACGTGCTTGCCGTCACGGTCAAACTCCACATGGGCTGCGGCACGCCCCTGTTCAGGCGTGATGGTCTTGACGATTTCGAGCGTGCGTTTGTCAATGATGTGCATGCGGTCTTTGTGCGTTCCGCCCGATACATCCGCCCATGCATAGGGAGATTTCTCGTGGCTGCGCATGAAGAAACCCGGACCATCGGTGTTGAGGGTCTTGATCACATGCCAGTCCACCATATCGATAATGCTGATCAGAGGAGCATTCAGATGCGGGGTTGCCAGCACGGGCCTTCCGTTCCATATCCATGTGATGCCTGAACCCAGATGCGGCATCCCCGGCAGATCGATCATCGCAATATCACGCCCGACATTAAGATTGATCACATAAGCCTTCCTGCCGTCCCTTGAGGCGCCCACGAGATTGCGGTAGTCCGGATCGAAAAAGAAATCGTCAATGGGCTCCGGCACCGGAATACGGCGGAGCGCGAAGAGGCCGTCGCTCTGCGCAAGCCCCTCCACCATGCCCTTTTCATAGGAATGCACCAACCCTGCAAATACCGGAGCGGCATTGGGATCGGTGGAAATCTCCCAGACCTCGGGAACATCCTTCAGTGCGGCAATGAAGCTGTTGCGCTGCGGCGCCTGATAGACCGCCGACACCCGTGAACCCTGCCCGTGGCTATCCTTCACATCAAGAATTTTTTCGACCTCCAGTTTCTCCGTGCTCAGCAGCACCAATGAGCGGGGCAGATAATTGGCAACGGCGAGATGCAGGCCATCGCGCGAAATGGCTATGTTTCGCGAATTGATGCCGGCACGCACCTCGGCCACGGGCGAGAGCGACCAGAGATCGAACTTGGTCACCCAGCCGTCACGCGACATGAAAAACACGTAGCGGCCGTCAGGCGTAAACTTGGGGCCGCCATGCAGCGCGAAATGCGTCTCGAACCGCTTGATCGGTGTGAAGGTGTCGCCGTCAAGGATTGTTGCGTGGTGGTCCCCCGCCTCCACGACGACAAAGAGATTGAGCGGATCGGCAGTGAAGACGGGTTTGGAAACCGGTGGCGATGCATCCGCTATTGTCCGGCTCTCGGCTATCTCCTCCTCGGCCCACACTGGCGCCTGCGGAAGCGGTGAAAGAACCAATCCCGCAAGAGCGGCGATGTCGTCCTCGCTCAGTGTATCCTCAAAGGCCGGCATTTTAGTCGCCGGCCGGCCGGCGGCAATCGTTTTTTCAACGACATCGGGTTTGAGCCGCCCGAGGCTCTCCGGAATCAAAGCGGGCCCCGTACCGCCCAAGCGTCCCTCGCCGTGACAGGCGGCACAATGGCTCTGGAACAGCTGCGCAGATTCTTCGCCCGCTGCCGGCAATACCTGCCACAACAGCACAATGATAATCGCCGTGATTCTATTCCGCAGCTTGCACATGCTTGCTTCCCCGGAAAGGCGTGATCTCCAGCCGCGCGGCGCCACTTTCGCAACCAATCTCCGCATCGGTGAGATAGCAGGCTGGATCCTCCGCCCATGGATTCCCCGTAAGCTGCAGCGCCCGTACCCGTGTGTTGCCACCGCAGGTATCAAAGAATGAACATGCGCCGCAACGCCCTTCGATGGTCCGGGGCCGCCTCTTCAAGCCCGCCATGATCGGATCGCTGGTATCGCGCCATATCTCAGAGAATGGCCGCTGCTTCACATTGCCCAGATTGTAGTGCCACCACATGGTGTCGGGATGCACGTTGCCAAGATTGTCGATATTGGCAATGTTGACACCCGAGGCATTGCCACCCCATTGGGCGAGCTTGCCACGGATGTGGTTCTCTTTTTCAGGGAACCGTTCCCGCACCCAAAGCAGTAGATAGGCGCCGTCGGCATCGTTGTTGCCGGTAACGAATTCCTTGACTTCGCCTTTCTGCGCAGCTGCCCAGGCCCGGTCAAAGAGCACATCCATCATCTGCCGCGTGAAACTGCGCCTGGCATCGTCACCGCG
>SXGU01522260.1_pt1 | contig 20360 bp, 14 predicted proteins | sample 3174531 | NCBI WGS metagenome assembly SXGU01 (sample SAMN11356863, study PRJNA531348) | freshwater metagenome | isolation source: freshwater sample F1-140 | place: China: Fuxian Lake, Yuxi | collected 2017-12-25 | reverse complement strand
CGTTACAGGACGCCGCCGTCGCCGCACTCTGCAAAACCCTCACCGCCACGGAAACCTGTTTCCCCACCACCAACCTCCGCCTGATTTATCGCCAAGTGGGTTCACCCTGATTCCAGGGCAGGTCAGGATGTCTGAGGCTGGAACGCCCAGGGCGGCGACGATGCTGATGATCAGGATCGTGACGGAAAGCTCGACGAGCGAGAAGGCGGACGTACCGCGGAAGGAACACCCGGTGTGCCCGCGGGGGCCTGGCGTGGTTTGGGGAGAAAGGGGCGGCACGGCCGGGGGAGGTAAGCAGCGGGTCGGACAGCGTTCAAGCCGGGCTTTGTGGCTCCAGCGAGCGATGGAGAATAATCACGTGGGTGGCGATGATCACGGGCAACAGCAGGGTTGGCAGGAAACTGAGGGGCAGCTCGGTGAGCAGACGCAGTTCCTCCGGTTGCCTGAGATTCAGGCGGGCGACGGTGGCGATGACGAGAAGGGTGTCGATCAGCCCGACGACGCTCCAGATGCGGAGCGCGCGCCGGCGAAGAACTTCATCGAGCGGGGCAAACACAATGGGCAGAGCCATCACGGCGACGACGATATCGCCGATGCCCGCCGGAATGGCAAAAGCCCGGGGAAGGGCACCCTGCTGTTGCAGGACCAGGAGGTAGACTCCAATCAAACGAGAGACATGCACCAGGACCAGCGCACGCACGTCGATCGCGTCAATCCACGCCCGCAGGGCGGAAATTCGAAAATACGGGATCAGCAGCGCGCCGCCCAAGGCGACGGGGACAAGTGCGATGGCGACGGGGGCGAGGCGCTGGAGCACTTGCCAGTGGCCGACAGCCACCGCGCTTGCGAACCAAAGCCAGAAAAACGCTCGAACCAGCAATGCAACGGACATGCCGGGCGATTGTCAGCGTGCAATCCAAAACCCGCCAGGGCGCTACGGCAGCTGCACGCGGAACCGCTGCAATGACGTGCCCTCGAGGCGGCGCAATTCAGCCACCGCGCGGCGCAAGGCGAGCTTGGTGGACAGTTCGGTGATGCGGGCGTTTTCGAGGTCGTCTTGAAATTGGAGCACGATCCGGCTCGTCGAGAGACCGGCGTCGAAACGGGCTTTCTGCTGGTCGTATTGCCGGGAGGCGAGTTCGGTGGCCTTGGCGGCGATTTCGACGGCCACGAGGTTGGTTTCCACCGCGCGCACCGCGATGCGCACATCGAGCACCAGTTGGGATTCGAGCTGTTCCAGCCGGACTTTTTGCGACGAGAGACTATTGGCGGCCTGGCGAAGGCGGGCCTTGTCCGCGTGCTGGCCCCACGGCAGCGAGTAATTGAGGCCGATCGCCCAGTTGTTGCCGTGGTCATTGGGCAGATTGGCGATTGCCTGGCCGTAACTGACATTGGTGGTGCGGGCCGAGTAGCCCAGCCCCGCGGTCAGGTCGAGGTCGGGGAGCGTGTTGCGCTTGGCGGTCGCGAGACTGAGCTCGAGCTGCTTGATGGTCTGTGCCTGAGAGAGCGTTTCGGGGTAGAACTCGCGGGCGAGCTTGTAGGACTGCGCGAAATTCGGAGAACCTTCGGCGTATTGGTCAAACGCGACCGGGCCCGGGCGGACGTCGAGGGATGGCGCGTTGATCAGGTTGAGCAGGCGTTCCTCGGCATCGCGGACGGCCTGCTCACGCTGAACGACAGTGCTGCGGGCGCGGGCCACGCCCACCTCGGCGCTCAACACGTCGAGATCGGTCATGACGCCAGTGGTACGGCGGGCCTTGTTTTCGTCGAAGAGACGCTGGTTGCCGTCGAGGGTGAGCTGGGCGATGCGCAATGCCTCGCGGGAGGCGACGAGGTTGTAATAGCTATTTTCCGTGCTGCTGACAGTGGCGAGAACGCTGCTCTTGTAATTGATGCTGGCGATCGCAAAGCCGAGGCGGGCGTTTTCCAGAGCCGCGAGAGCAGACTCACGGCCGAAATCGCGCATGAGGGGTTGGTTGATGTTGGCGGAGATGGCGTTGCCGAAGGCCGGGTTGAAGAGGGCGTTCGTCGAGTTGGTGGCGCCGCGGGTAACGTTGGTGGAAACGCTGACAGTGGCGTTGGTGGCTTTGATGCGCGGCAGGGTGGCGCCGACCCGGACCTGGGTGTTATCGCTGCGAGGGCCCTGGGCGGCAGTGCCGTCGAGGCGGCTGGTCGTTGAGGCCGACTGGTTGACCGAGCGCGTGATGTTGGCGGTGAGCGTGGGAGCAAACCCGGCTTCCTGAATAGTGATGTTGTCCCTGGAGTTTGAGACCGTGAAGGACTGGATCTGCAGGTTGAAACTCTTCTGCAGGGCGAGGGCGATTGCCTCTTCGAGGGAGAACGCCTTGTCGGATGTAATCACGATGGCTGGCGCGGTGCTGGCGGTCGGGGTCTGGCCGAGGGCGCAGGTCGAGGAGACGCTGAGGGTGAGCAGGGCGCGGAGGAGGAGGCGTGGCATGACGGGAAAAGTGAGGTTGGGGGCTGGCTTCGCTGCGGGGAAGAACACAAACGTGAAGGGAAAGTTACTGCTTTTCATATTCGCCCCCGGAGGTGCGCTTGAGGACGGTGAAGCCGGCCTGTCTGGCGCGCGAGACGGAAAGTGGGGCTGAAAGTTTCGGCGAATTTACGGACTGCATGGGCGCCCGGCGCACCGCTTCCCCGCATTTGGGGCACGCCGCGAGTTCGGGAGTCCCGGCGGCCTGGTAATGCTCGAACCCTGTTCCGCACAAGCGGCAGGGCGGTGCAAGTGGTACATAGTGCTGGAGCGGCATCGGTCGCCACTAAGGCATGCTCCGGCCCGATTGGAAAGCCCGGGTTCGCGCATGGCTTCATGGCAGGACGGGTGGCCATGGAGCGCCTTGCGGTGGGCGCCTCACTCGGTCTTGGGGGCCGTCTTCTTGAGCTCCTTCTCCACGAGCTCCGAGAGGTAGGACGAGGCACCGATTCGCCCCGTGTAGCTGGCAATCTGGGTCCGCGTTTCCGCGAAACGCGGGTTGGACTCGGATAGATCGGGGGCCTGCTTGTCGGCGGCATGGACAAAGATGCCCTTGTCGCCGCTGAAGACCATGTCGGAAACCTGACCTTTCTCGAGGCGCTCGAGCGTGCCGAGGATGCTGTAATCGAGATCCTGCGGGCGGTTGCGGGCGGCGAACGGCGCAACGGTCTTGGTCTCGAGCTTGAGACCGCTGCTGGTGGCAACGGCGGAAGCGGCCTTTTCGAGCGTGTCGCCCGCCTTGATCCGCGTCTCGAGCTCGGCCTTGGCGGTCTTGCCGAGATCAATGAAGCGTTTGCGGCGCTCTCCCTCGATGTAATCAGTCGAGACCTTTTCCTTTGCTTCACTGAAGAGGGGTTTTCGCGACGCCTGCGTTTCCTTCCAGAAGAGAATTACGGCGCCGGTCGGGGTCGAGATGGCGTCGGACGTCAGGCGGTCCTTGCTCAGACGGAAGGCCTCGGCCACAGCCTCGGATGAGCCGCCCAGCTCCGCCGGCGCGGCATCACGGGCAAACGGAGCCAGCGGTTTGGCGGCGAGTTTGTTTTTAGCCAGGAAAGCGGCGAGGGCCTCGGCCGTTTTTGCCTTGGATTCAAACATGGCGAGGGAAATGTTGCTGGCCGCCTTGGTCGCCTCTTTTTGTGCCCGATCAAATTTCAGCGTCGATTCGACCTGGGCTCGCACGGCCGCGAAATCCGCGGCGGGGTTGGCGGGCGGGGTGACGACTGGCGTGGTGGCGTCCGTCTTGGCCGGTTCCGGCGGCTTGGGGAAACGCGAAGGGTTGGCATCGTAGAACGCGCGCGCGTCCGCCTCGGTGACGTTGACCGTGGCCAGGTAGTTTAGCGCGGAAAATTCGAGCGACTCCACCACGACGCGGGGCGGGATGTCGTAGCGTCCGCCGGCCTGCTCGAAGTACTGGGTGAGTTCCGGTTCGGTCGGTGTGATCTCGGGCTTGAAGGCGGAATATTCCACCGTGGCGGTGACGAGGGTCCACGTGGTATCGGAGCGGACGAGCTGGGTCTTGACATCGGCCGGCAGCACGTAGCCGGGGCCGGCGAGGAGTGCCTGCACTTTTTCCGCGCGCACGTCGTCGCCGATGATCCTGACAAGGTCGCCTTCGGTGAGACCGCGCGGGTTGGTTTTCAGATTGTCGCGAAACGTCTGGTACGCCTTGGCATCGAACTGTCCATCCTGGCCGGCAAACATGCGCAGTGTCTTGATTTGCGCGGTGATCTCGGCGGGCGTGGGCGCGGGGACGTGCCACTCATCGGCGAGATGCAGGGTGGCGGCCCGCTGGAACGCGTAGTTTTGGATTTGTTCGCCGTCGAGCTGGGCCATCGCGCCGACCCGCAGGTTGGCGCTGAGCCCCGCGTCGCCCATCAGGCGCTGCTGGTCAGCCTGCAGACTGAGATTGTAGTTGAAAAACGGGCGATCGACCATTCCGCGGCGGTCGGCATTGCCGATGCCCGGTGCAGCGCCGATGGTGAAGACGAAGGCGATGATGACACCGCCCAGCAGCACGGCAAAGATGATGCGGAAGTGATGCTGAAAGTATTTCTGAATCCAGGTAATCATGGGTAGAAAAGGGGGGAAGCTAGGTTGGCCGGGGCGGGTGGCAAGGGTGAATTCGGAGGGAATCTAGCGGCCCGATTTCACAAGCTTCGAGCTCCTTCGGCTTGCCCGCGGGAGGAGGGTTGCGGTCACCGCGGCGGAAAAATATCGGGATCAGCGCGGGGCCCGCCGCTCACCCATGGCAAAGGGCGGGCGCGACTCGTCGAATGGATGCTCGGCGAAGAGCTCGTCGAGGTTTTTCTTGAAGAACGCTTGTTCACCGAGGCGGCCCAGCGCCTCTTCGTATTCGTGCAGGATCGGATCGATCTGCTCCAGCGTCTGGCCCACGGGATCGTGGCCGAAGTTGTCGTCGAGCAGTTTGAACTCCAGGAGACTGATCCGGCCGAGCGGGCGCGCCGGTTGGAAACGATGTTCCGTTGCCGGAGTGTCCGGGGCGGGCCGCAGGGTCGTGATCAGGTTCATCTCGACCAGGCGATTGATGCACTCGTTGAGGATTTGCGTGGGGACCTTCAGAAAATCGCTCAGCTGCGAGGCGGTGACCGGTGGCAAGCAGGCCTGAAAGCGTCGGCCAATCGTCAGCAGCACCACGAGCGAGAGCCGCTCGCGCATCGACTCGGTGAGCTGGCTCCACGCCGCCTGGCTGTTGCGGAAGTGGACATTTTGCACCGCGTAGCTGATGACGCTGCCGATCAGCACGTAGAGCCAGAAGATATAGAGGCCGAGCATCAGCACCAGCGGGACGGCCAGCTGGCCGTATAGATTTTGGGTTTGCACCACCCGCCGGACGTAAAGGAGCGCCACGAGATTGTTCAGCATCAGCAGCGCGGCGACAACGAAGGCCCCCACGAAGGCCGCGCGCCAGACCACGTGGGTGTTGGGAATTACGCGGTAAACCAGCGTCAGCATCGACGCGAGCATCGTGATCGAAAACGCGGGAAGAAACCAACGTAACGCCGTGACGAGGCCCGCGCCCCCGGGCAGTTTGGCGAGCGATTCGTTGAAAACATTGACCGCGGCACCGGCGCCGACGAGCGCGACCGCGGCGAAGAACAGCACGGCGCCGAGGGTGAGAATAGTCCAGTAGAAGACGATCCTCATCAGCAGGGAGCGGCCCTGGCGGATGCCCCAGATGTCGTTAAAGACATCCTCCACGGCCTTGAACATCAGGAGCACAATGAAGATGAGCGAGAGCGCGCCAAACGCGCCGCCGTACCCGGACCGGGCGCTCGTGATGAAACCGTTGATCAGCGCGATGAGATCGGGATTGACCGCATCGCCGGGGGCCGCGACGACGCCCGGAGACGACTCCAGGGAGCGCAGTTGCGGGGCGGCCTGTTCCAGCATGGCCCCGATCTTGTTGGCGACCAGATCGGGATCGGAATTTTTCCCCAGGACAAATCCGCCGACGAGGACCGCAATCGCGACCAAGGGGCCGAGGCTGAGCAGCGAGCTGAAACTGAGCGCAGCCGCGCGGCTGGCGACCTTGGTCTCGAAAAATACGGTGATGGTGATCGAGATGACCCGCAGGGAGGCGTAAAACCAGCCGCGGGGCGAGTTCTCCTTGAGACTCGCGGGCAGCCAGATCTCCTTGGACCAAATCTGCTCCACCCGTCTGCCGAGTGCCTTCCAGCGGTCCGTCGACGACGAAAGGGAGTGCTCGGGGCGCGGCACGGCGTCAATTTCCGAGCAACTGCCAGGCCAGCATGCCCATGCCACCAACGCCGGCCACCACGGCCAGCAAAACGGGCACCAGGGTGACAAACACCGTGCTGAGATAAAGTCCGGCCGAACCGGCGGCCACGGCGATCAACGCCGTTGGCATACCTTGAACAAAAAACATGAATCCCATCAGCCCGAACCCCAGGGCCGCCCGGAAGCGAACCAACGGGTAGAGTGTGGTCATGCCGAGTCCGAGAAGCACCGCCAAGCCAAGATCGGCCAACCCCACGAGCACGAGAGGCGCAGCCAGCAGCTTGGCTGGATCCATGGAAATCAACGCGTCGGTCGAGGGAAGAATTTCGGCCGCCGCAGCCGCCACCAGCGCCACGATGGCGCCAATCATGCCGACCTTGGCGGCCCGCATCATGTCGACCTCGGGATCGGACTTGTCCTTGGTGTCGGCCGTGCGTCCCGCGGCGGCGTCGAGCATGTCCGTGACCGTGATCGGCTTGGCGTCGGCGTCCGACGTGTTGAGTGTCTTGATTTCCTTTGCCTTGAGCCCGAGTTTTTTCTTCTCGGGGAAGACCACGGCCATGAGCTCCGGATTGGCGGAGATCGCCACCCACTGTTCAGTCGTCGCGTCGTACGTCAGGGTTTCGCCGGTCACCTGGCCGGCTTCGGCGAGGTCGGCGATTTGCTGGCCGCTAAAGGGCCCGCGGGCTTCGGTGTCAGTCGCGTTGCGGATGTAGAGTTCCTGCGTGGCCATGGGGGTACGCTGGGCGGGCGGGTGCGGAGCGGCAAGAGCGATTTGTCCGGCCGGGCAGATATGTTTACATGCGCTGGAGCGTGCGCAGCCCGAGCAAATGGAGCCCGGTTTCCAACAGCATCAACGTGCGCGCGCACAGCAGCAGCCGGCGGGCCCGCAGGGGCGGATCGTCGACCAGGACCTTGTCGGCGTTGTTGAAGGAGCTGTACTCACCCGCGAGTTCGAACAGGTACAGGCAGAGAAAATGCGGGCGCAGGCTGTCACCGGCGAGCCGGATGGCATCCGGGAATTTCACGATCTTGCGGGCGAGGGCGATCTCGGCCGCGGTCTCGGGCGGGGTCGCGCCGGCCTCGGCAGCCGGGTCGCCCGGGGTCACGCCGGCCTTGCGGAAGATGGAGTGGATGCGCGCGACGGCGTACAGCAGGTAGGGCGCGGTGTTGCCATCGAGGGCGAGCATCTTGTCCCAGGAAAAGAGGTAGTTGCTGCTGCGGTTCTGCGCCAGGTCCGCGTATTGCACGGCTCCGATGCCGACGATGCGCGCGATTTCGCGCCGCTCCGCCTCGGCGAGATCGGCGTTTTTTTCCGACACGATGGCGTAGGCGCGATCGACCGCTTCGTCGAGCAGCGCCTTGAGCCGGATCACGTCGCCGCTGCGGGTTTTCAACGCCTTGCCGTCCTCTCCCGTGACCGCGCCGAACGTGACGTGATGGAGCTCCGGCAGACGGTATTTTTTCGCCGCGAACCATTTCTTCACCGTGAGGAACAACTGCTCAAAATGATCGGCCTGGCGGTAATCGGTGACAATCACGATGCCATCGGCCTTGAAATGTTCCGTGCGATGCAGGGCGGTCGCGAGATCGGTGGAGGCATAATTGCTCGCGCCGTCGGCCTTGCGCATGAGGAACGGCTGGGTCTTGAAGCGCGGGTGTTCGGGGTGAAACACGACGAGGGCTCCGGCGCTGGTTTCGGCCAGGCCGGTCTCGGCCAGCTCCCGGTAGATGCGCTCAACCTTGTCGTGGTAGAAACTCTCCCCGAGAAAATGATCAAAGGTGATGCCGAGCCGGCCGTAGATTTCCTGAAAGGCGGCCAGGCTCACCTCCGAGAATTTCTGCCACAGCGCCAGGCTTTCCGGATCGCCGGTCTGGAGCTTCACCAGTTCGCGGCGGGCCTCTTCCAGTTCCGGCGATCCGTCGGGCGTGGCGTTGTGGCCGAGTTTGTACAGCCGCTCGAGCTCCTCGATCGCGTCCGTCGCGAGGGCCTGCGGATCCACCCAGCGTTTGTAACCGTAGATGAGTTTGCCGAACTGGGTGCCCTAGTCGCCGAGGTGGTTGTCGCGGATGACGTGTGCGCCGGTAAACGCGAGCAGGCGGCAGATCGCCTCGCCGATGACCGCGGAGCGCAGATGGCCGACATGCATCTGCTTCGCGGTGTTGGGCGACGAGTAGTCGACGAGCCAGGTCTGGCCCGCGTGCGCCGCGGCGGCCCCCGCCCGCAGGTGCTCCGCCGTATCATGCGTGCGCAGCCAGGCGAGCAGCGCGGCCGGTTGGAGGCTGAAGTTGATAAAACCGGGACCGGCGATCGTGACGTCGAAGTGTTCGCGCACGCTGCCCGGGATGGCGGCGACAATCTGTTCCGCCGTGGCCCGCGGGTTGAGTTTGCGGGACTTCGCGTAGCCCAGCACGCCGTTGGCCTGGAAATCACCGTGCCGCGCGTCGGCCGTGCGCACCTCCGGGGTGAACGCCGCGGCGTCCGCGAGCCCGGCGGAAGCGGCGGCGGACAGGAGCACCGCATCAAGATCGGCGGCAAGGTTGAACGAGGCATGCATCGCGCGAGGAAACCGGATGGGCCGCGGCGCGCGCAAGCGTGGATTTGGGTTTGTGCGCTGCCGCGCGCGAACCCGCGCAAACGAGGCTCGTCTTTCACTTTTTGGCGGGTGAGCCTGCCGGTCGCCTTTTCATGAAAACCATTCATTCAATTCGTTGCTGGGCCCGCGTTCTGGCGGGAGCTCTCGTGATTTCGGGCGGCCTGCGGGCCGCTCCGGCCGGCGACGGCTTGGTCGGCCGCTGGGCCCTGACGCTTCCCGGCGGCTCGGCCGGCTGGCTCGAGGTTAAAAAGGAAAACGGCTGGATCGATGGCTCCGTGCTCTGGGGCGGCGGCAGCGTGCTGCCGGTCTCAAGCCTCGCGATGGCCGATGGCGTGCTCACGGTCACGCGGGTCAGCGACGTCGAACGCAAGGATGCCGCCGGCAAGGTGGTGCGCAAGCAACAGTTCACCGAGACACTTACCGCCAGGCTGGACGGCGACGTGCTCAAGGGGACGCGTGACGTGCCGCGCCGCAACGGCACCGGCTCCGATCGCAGCGAATTTTCCGGCCAACGCATCCCGGCGCTGCCGCCGCGGCCGAATCTCGCCACGGTGAAGTTTGGCGCGCCGGTGGTGCTCTTCAACGGCAAGGATCTCGCCGGGTGGGTGGCCAAGGAAGCGAATGTCAAAAGTGCGTGGTCGATCGAGAATGGCGCTCTGGCCAACCGGCCCCCGCCCCGGGTCGCTGGTCAGCCCAACGTGCGGACCGCCAATCTTCGCACCGAGCGCGAATTCGAGGACTTCAACCTGAAGCTCGAAGTCAATGTACCCCAGGGCAGCAACAGCGGGGTGTACCTGCGGGGCATCTACGAGGTGCAGGTGCTCGACTCCCATCAGAAGGCCCTCGATTCGCACAACATGGGCGCCATCTACAGTCGGATCACTCCGACGGTCGCCGCCGAGAAACCCGCCGGCGAATGGCAGACGCTCGAGATGACGCTCGTCGATCGCCACGCCACCGTCATCCTCAACGGCACCACCATCATCGACAATCAACCGCTCGCCGGCTGCACCGGCGGGGCGATGTGGTCCGATCAATTTCGTCCGGGACCAATCTATCTGCAGGGCGACCACGGGGCCGTCGCGTATCGAAATCTGGTGTTGCGCCCGGTGGTGAAATAACCTGAGTCCAACCCACTGTCGTCGTAACAATTCAGCCTGCTTTCTCCCATGAAATCCACCCGCCTCCTCCTTGCCCTGACCGTCACGGCGTGCGCCTTGGGCGCGCGCCTGCTCGCCGCCGACACGCCCTACGGTGCTCCCATTTCCCTCGCTGACGCAAAGCGCGTCCTCGTCGCCGCGCAGGCCGAGGCGACCAAGAACAAGTGGAACGTCTGTGTCGCAATCATTGATGCGGGCGGGCACCTCGTCGCCTTCGAGCGCATGGACTCGACCCAGTACGGCAGCGTTGACGTGGCGCAGGAAAAGGCACGTTCCGCGGCCGCGTTTCGGCGTTCCACGAAGGTCTTTCAAGACGCCGTGGCCGGCGGGGGCGAAGGCCTGCGAATTCTCAAGCTGCCCGGGAGCCTGCCGATCGAGGGCGGACTGCCGCTGATCGTCGGCGGGAAAGTGGTTGGCGCGATCGGCGTGTCGGGCGTCACCTCGGCGCAGGACGGCCAGATCGCCGCGGCTGGGGTGGCGGTGCTGAAGTAGCCGCGCCAGCGGTCACTCCGCGGGGCCCGCGCAGCTCTGCGATCCGTCCGGCTCAGCGCGCCTGCAATTTTGCGATGAGATAATCGTGAACCTGGGCGTGCTTCACGTCGGTCGCGCCCGGGTAGACGAGTTCGCACGCGACTCCGACTTCGCGCAGCCTCTCCTGCAGCTTCACCCCAAAGTTGGCCGTGTGCGTGGGATCCTTCTGCTCCTGGCCGAGCGCCGGCGGGGCCCCGTAAATCAGGTACACCGGCGGGTCGTCGGCGCTCACGTGTTCAAACGGCGAATACTCCTTGATCCACGGCCACATCTCCGCCCGCGCCGCCAGGAACTGGGCAAATTGCGTGTCGCGCGTCTTGGTGTCCTTCGGATCAGGCATGAAACCGAACGCGTGTCCGCCGTAGCGGCTGTTCGGTGTCCACGCCTTCATCTGCTGCGGATCGAGCGTGGTCTGCGCGCCCGAGACCGCGGCGCACCACAGCCGGGTGGACTGCCGCGCGACCGGATCGCTGCTCTGCGGATCCGCCAGGTCGGGATGAAAGGCCAGCCACAGGCTCGAGCAGGCGCCGGCTGATCCGCCGGAGGCGCCGATGCGGCCCGGATGGATGTTCCATTCCACGGACTTGCTGCGGACAAATTGCAGCGCCCGTGCCGCGTCGTGCAGCGACCACTGCACGGGCGGTTTCACGCCGGCAAGGATGGCCTGGGTGACAAAGCGATAGTTGATCGAGACGACGGAGATGCCCGCCGCCAGATAGCGATCCAGATTCGCGACCCTCGACTTGTCGCCGTTGACCCAGCCGCCACCGTGGATGTGAAAGTGCAACGGCGTCGGGCGCGCCGCCGCGGCTTTCCAGAAATCGAGCACCTGCCTCTCGTGTGTCCCATAGGCGACATTTGAGAGCGTGGGTGGCCGTTGCGGAGGCTCTTCTTTCTTGGCGGCGGCGGCCGGTGTAGGGGGCGCCGCCGGCGTGTCCGCTGAAAACGCGGAAACGCTGGTGAGGCATAACGTGAACAGCAGGGGGAGAGTATTCATGGCGTATCAGATCCCAAACGCCCGGCGTAGCATTTCAATGCTCTTGGGCACCGCCGTGTCGGCGTGCTCCTTCCCTTCCATCTCCAGCGAGACGTAACCCGTGTAATTGGCGTCCGCCAGGATTTTCGCGACGCGCACGTAGTCGAGGTCGAGCGTGTACCATTCGCCGCCACCGTGGTAGGTCTTTGCCTGCACGAACACCGTTTTCGGCGCGATGGCCGTGAGCTTCGGATACGGGTCCTCGAGGAAATTCCCCGTGTCCATCAACGCGCCGAGCCAGGGTGAGTTGATCGCGTTCACGAGCCGCAACAGGCCCTCGGGCGTTCGGGTGAGACCCCAGTGATTTTCCAGCGCCAGCAGCACGCCGCACTCGGCCGCCTTGGGCAGGCATTGCTCGATGCAATCCTGGCACCACTTGAAGCCTTCGTCCTCGGTGTGCCCGGGGAGGATCGGTTCTTCGCCGCGCGCCTTCATCAGATTGTCGAACGAGGCGATGGTGTTCCACCGGCCGGAGTTGAGCCGGATGCAGGGGATGCCGAGCGCGGCGGCGATTTCGATGCACTTGAGGGTGTGGTCGACTTCCTTGCGACGGAAGTCCGCGCTGGGGTCGACGAAATCCTGGTGAATCGAAAGGCAGATGAGATCCACGCCGTGACGGAACGCATGGCGCTTGAGGCTCTGGAGATAGACGCGGTGGTCAGACGTGAGCGGCGCTCGTTCCGGGATGTCCATCTGGCGGTGCAGGATGTCGACGCCCGCCACCCCGAGCGCCGCGGTCTTTGCGATGACGCTTTCGATCGAGACCTTCGCCGTGCGGAAGTGCCAGTAGGAGTACGAAGAGATGCCGAGTTGCAGCGCCCGGCGCCGCGGGGCCGGGCCGGACGGTTCGGCCGCGGCGGCCGGCCACGAGGGGAGCAGCGCGGTTCCGGCGGCGGCGGCGCCGCCGGCGAGAAGATTGCGACGTGAAATCGACGGAGTGGGGTTCATGGGTGATTCGTAACGGATGGTCTTCGCGAACGGAAGCGAGAATCCGGACGGCCGCAGGCACGGCGGTTCACGATCATGGGAGGTGGGGGTGCCCCCGCCCAGCAAGGCATTCCCGGTGAAATCGAATTCACTCGGAAGATCCGGCTCAGAGCGCCGCCCGCGTGCGGGCCACCAGTGCGCTGTCGGGCGCGCCCGCCCCTTTGAGCCAGAAGACGCTTGCGGCCAGAAAACGATCGCGTACCGGCGGCGAAAGATGTCGGTAATCCTCCAGCGCGGCGGAACTGAACTTGTAGTCGTGTGAGTCGGTTCCCTTGAGGTAAATCATCCGCTGTGCGGCGGTGATGAAACGTGTCGCGTCGCCGGAGGTGCCCAACCAGGCGAGGGTTTTTCGCGCCGCCAGCAGCTTGTCGCGGCTCAGATCGGCGAAAATTTCCTCCACGCCGCCCATGGTTGGCGCCGCCGCGGGTTCGAAGTCGTCGATCCGGATGCCTTGCTGCGCGTTCACTCCGGCGATGGCACGGAACTGCGGAATAAATGCTGCGGCCTGCAGCAGCAGAAAACGGCGCGTTTCGTCGTGCCTCGCGTGCTGAAACGCGTAGTGCAGCGCATTGGTCGTCGTGACCGCATGCAGCGTGGCGATGCCCGGCCGACGCATGAGAAGTTCGCCCGCGCCGGAGAAAATCGCCGCCCAGAGCGAAGTGGTGGCGACCCCACGGTGGAGCAATTCGATCACGGTGCCGCTGCCGTTTTCCCACGACCCGTCCCGCAGCGCGCGCAACAATACCTTCGTGCCGTCGGCGTCGGCTTTCCCTTCCAGCCACGAGCCAGGGATCAGGTTGAGTTTTTCCGCATTGTGGCGGCCGGCGCGGTCGACTTCGGCGTCGCGCTGGGCGGGATTTCCACCCTCGTGGTCGAGTATTGCATACGTGAGCGAGCGCAGTACGGGCTCGGCGTGTTGCCAGCCGATGCTCTGCAGCGTCCGCCAGCTGTTCGCGACGTAGATCGCCTTGTGTCCGAGGTCGCGAAAGTCGCGCGCGCCATGGCGACACAACAGATCGAACACCTCTTGCGGCGCCGCCGAGCGCACGAGCCCCGCGGTCGCCGCATCGGTGGCCCCCACGTCCCATTGCTCCAGCGCGGTGGTCAACGCCGCGCGCGCGCGCCCGGCGGACGGCACGGCGGACTCGTCGACCGCCCCGAGGGTCCAATCACCCTCTCGCACGTCGCGCGCCTGCGACCCCTTGAACTGATCGAGCGCCCAAAAAATCGGCAGCCAGCGGTCGGCCTCCGGGGAGTTCTGACTGGCGAGGTGGGCGGAGTTGACGACGAGAACCGCGTGAAATTTGAAACCGACCGGTCGCGGCTGGATGTTGCGCACGCCGGCGAGGAACAGCGCGGCGAGGAGGTCGCGATAGGTGAGGCCGCCCCTGATCCGTGTGCCGACCTCTTCCAACAGGCGTTCCCGCGGCGTGTCTTCGAGCAGGCGGACGAGGGGCTCGATTTCCGGCGTGAACCGAACCGTGCGCGGGTTGAGCTTCGACTCCGCGGCGGAAACACGCGGCAGGAGCGAAAGAAAATCAAGGTCGCCCAGCGTCGCAAGCGTCGTGACGGCAGCGGCGGATCCGAGAAACTTACGGCGGGGCAGGCCAGTGGGCATGGCGGTGACGAAGTTGTCGCCGACGGGGCCGCCCCGCAAGCCGGCCGACGCATTTTATTTTCCGTTCTTAAAACGCCGGCACTCTTCGATCGCTTGTCACTTAATACGTGACAAGCGCATGCCCGCACCAGGAGACGCGGGTCACGGGTAAAATCGGAAGTTTTGCTGGCGGCTAAACACCTTTGTCACTTAATACGTGACATGACAAATTCACCGTACATTCCCCGGTTGGTCGAATTGCCCATCAAGTTGAGCGAGTTGATCCTTGAGGCGGCGGTCGCGATGGCGGAACAGTCGTCGAAGGCGTTTCGTGTCAGCGGGCGGCGCCGCGGCGGCCGGACGCTACGCCCCGGGCCGGAAACTCCGCTGTGGAACGAACTGCGCGCGCAGCTGCGTCCGTTGTTGGTCAAGCGTGGCGATCAGGTGAGGCTGGCCCGCGTGCTCGGGCTGCCCCGGCAGCGCGTGAACGACTTTGTGACCGGCGGCGGCGCAATGCCCGATGCCGAACGCACGCTGCAACTGCTGGCGTGGCTCCTGGCCGCGAAACATGGCCAGCGGCCCACCTGAGGAGATCTGGAATCCCCGTGGCGCTATTGCCACGGTGCGGGCGCCGGTCGCGGGGGCAGGAGTGGCAACGCTGGAATTTTGGTTCGGCCGTTGATACTATTCTCCCACGTTGACGGCACTCCGGGATCGGTTACGGAGTTGAGCTCGGCTCGTCTATGCGGCTTTCCACATTACCCCTTGTTCTTGGGTTGGGCGCACTTGGTTGCTGGGGGCTGCGTGGTGCGGCGGTGCCTGATTTCAACCGGGAGATTCGACCCATCCTCTCCGACAAATGCTTCCGCTGCCACGGGCCGGATGAGGAAAACCGCAAGGGCGGCGAAAAGGGGCTGCGGCTCGACCTCGCCGAAGGATCCCGCGCGGACCTTGGCGGTGGCGGCTTCGCCGTTGTTCCGGGTCATCCGGAAAAGAGCGAACTGCTCGCCCGGGTTGCGACGAACGACGAGGACGAGGTCATGCCGCCCCGGAAGACGGGCAAGACGCTTTCAGCCGCGGAAATCGATCTCCTGAAGCGTTGGATCGCGGGCGGGGCGAGCTACGCCCAGCATTGGTCCTACGAAAAACCGCGCCGCCCGGAGTTGCCGCCGGTCAAGGATCAAGCGTGGCCGCGCCAAGCGGTCGACCGCTTCATCCTCGCGCGGCTGGAAGCGGAAAAAATCCGCCCGCAGCCCGAGGCGGATCGCGTGACGATTGCCCGGCGCGTGGCCCTCGACCTCACGGGGCTGCCGCCGAGTCTCGATGAAGTGGAGGCGTTCGCGAACGATCGCGGCGCGGACGCCTACCAGCGCTTCGTCGACCGGCAGCTGGCGAAACCCGCGTACGGCGAGCATTGGGGGCGCGCCTGGCTCGACCTCGCGCGTTATGCCGATTCCAAGGGCTACGCCGACGATCAGCCGCGCAGCATCTGGGCCTACCGCGATTACGTGATCGACGCGCTGAACCAGAATATGCCGTTCGATCAGTTCACGATCGATCAGCTCGCCGGCGACTTGCTGCCGAACCCGACCCAGGCGCAGTTGTTCGCCACCGGGTTTCATCGCAATACGATGAACAACACCGAGGGCGGCACCGACGACGAGGAGTTCCGCTCGGTGGCGGTGGTCGACCGCGTCAACACCACGATGGCGGTGTGGATGGGCACTTCGATGGCGTGCGCGCAGTGTCACACGCACAAGTACGATCCGCTCACGCAGAAGGAATTTTTCCAACTCTACGCGATCCTCAACCAGACGGAGGATGCCGATCGCAACGACGAGACGCCGGTGCTGGAATTTTTCACGGAGGAGCAGAGGCAACAGCGGGCCGCCTGGGAGACGGAAGTCGCCACGCTCGATCGGCAGTTCACGGAGGCGCGCGGGGCGCACGGGGCGGCGGCCGCGAAATGGGCGCGCGAATTTCCGACGCAGCTCGCCTGGCGGGTTCCGGTGCCGGCGGTGGCCAGGTCGGCCGGCGGGGCGGTCGTGCGCGTGGAGCCGGACGGACGCATTTTCGTGGAGCCGGGCCAGAAAAAGGACACCTCTACGGTGGAACTCCCGGTGCCGGCGGGAGAGAGCGTCACGGCCCTGCGCCTCGAGTCGCTCCCGCACGAGTCGCTGCCGGGCCAGGGTGCGGGCGGGGCGGGGGGAAATTTCATCGTCACGCGGGTGCGGGTGGGCGTCAAACCGCCCGTACCGTATCGGAACGCGCGGTACGTCCGCGTGGAATCGCCGGGCAAGGCCCGGATGCTCTCGCTCGCGGAGATCGAGGTCTTCAGCGGCGGGAGGAATATCGCGGCCGGGGGCGTGGCCACGCAGAGCTCCACCGCGGAGGGCGCCGAGGCGCTGCGGGCGATCGACGGGCGGACCGACGGTGATATCCTGAACGGTTCGGTCAGCCAGACCGCCGCCGGCGACAATCCCTGGTGGGAGCTTGATCTCGGATCCAGCCAGCCACTGGAACGGGTGTTGGTGTGGGGACGACGGGGAGAGGACGGCACGCCGGCGGGATTGCGGGTGGTCATCCTCGACGAGGGAAAGGAACCGGTGTTTGAGCGCAGCACGCGCGAGGCCCCGCGGCCCACCAGCACGGTTGAGCTCAGCGACCCAAGGGAGATCAAGCTGGTGCGCGCCACCGCTGACTACGCGCAGGCCAACCACGAGGCCTCGCTCGTGATCTCCGACGCCGAGCCGAGGAAGGCGGCCAAGGGCAAAAAAGCCGCAACGAAGAAAGGGTGGGGGGTGGCCGGGGCGAAGGAACAGGCGCACATGCTGGCGGTTCAGCCGGAAAAGCCGATCACGTTGCAGCCGGGTGAAACCCTGGTCGTCACCATCGAGCAGCAAGCCGCGACCGCCAAGGCCACGCTGAATCATTTCCGGTTGGGGCTGACCTCCGAACCGCGCGCCGACGAATATGTGCGGACCCCGGCGGCGGAGCTCGCCGCCTTGCAGCGACCGGAGGCGGAGCGCGATGCCGGCCAGCGCGATCGGTTGCTCGACTATTACGTCCGGCAGATCGCGCCGGAGTTGCGGACCGAGCGGGGTCGCCTCGCGACGCTGCACAAGTCGATTGACGACCAACCGTCGCAGACGTCGCCGATCCTGCGCGAACTGGCGGCGGATCAGCAGCGCAAGACGCACGTGCAGTTGCGCGGGAATTTCCAGGCGTTGGGCGAAGAGGTCACGGGCGGCGTGCCGGCGGCGTTTCCGCCGCTGCCCCCCGGGGCGTCCGCCAACCGCCTCACGCTGGCGCGCTGGCTGGTGGCAGCCGATAATCCGCTGACGGCGCGGGTGCTCGCGAATCGCCTCTGGGAATCGATCTTCGGCATCGGCCTCGTGCGCACCACCGAGGAGTTTGGCTCGCAGGGCGAGCCGCCCAGTCATCCCGAACTGCTCGACTGGCTCGCCACCGAGATGGTCGCGGGCCAATGGGACCTGAAACGATTTCTGAAAACTCTGGTGACGTCCGCGGCGTACCGGCAGAGCTCGAAGGTGATGCCCGAGGTGCTCGCCGCCGATCCGGAAAACCGTCTGCTCGCGCGCGGACCGCGGATCCGGCTGGGGGCGGAGACGGTGCGGGACCAGGCGCTGGCGGTCAGCGGATTGTTGAGTGCGAAGATGCACGGCCCGTCGACCCGCCCGTATCAGCCGGCCTTCGATTTGCGCGCGGCGTTTGGCGGGGCGTTGGATTGGAAGACCAGCGAGGGTGAGGATCGGTTTCGGCGCGGAGTCTACACTGAGTGGCGGCGGAGCAGCCCGTATCCGTCGATGGTGACCTTTGACGCGCCGAACCGCGAGGTCTGCACGCTGCGCCGCAACCGCAGCAACACGCCGTTGCAGGCGCTGGTCACGCTCAACGACCCGGTTTACGTCGAGGCGGCGCAGGCGCTCGCGCGACTCATCGGCCACGGCAGTGCGTCGATCGAGGACAAGGTGCGGGATGGATTCCGCCGCGTGGTCGCCCGGACCCCGCGGGCGGCGGAAATCGCGCCGCTCGCCACGCTCTACCGCCAGGCCCACGCGGAGTATGCCAAGGACCGCGAGCAGGCGGCGGCGTTGATCGCCAATCCGGACAACCCACCGCCGGCGACCTTTGTACCCGCGGAGCTGGCGGCGTGGACGACGGTGGCCAATGTTCTGCTCAATCTCGACGAGGCGTTGATGAAACCATGACGCCGCACGGTCCGAACATGGCCACCACGAAATTCACGAAAGAAAATCGCAGCCGGCAGGGGTTTGATTCCGGTGGAGGCGGGGTGCCCTCACCCCGCGGGAGACGTCAGACGCCGTTGGATGAATGCGGGGTGGGGGCACCCCGCCTCCAAGAAGAAGAGGCTTTTCTTGTATTTGGTGTATTTCGTGGTGACCCGGTTTGAGCGATTCTACCTGAGACCCCGCACTCGATGAATCTCCACCTGCAGCAACTCCAGCATCAGACCCGGCGGCAGTTTTTGCGACGGGCGGGCCAGTTCAGCCTCGGGGCGATCGCCCTGGAGGCGCTCGGCTCCACGCGGCTCGCCGATTCACCCGGCGCGGCGCTCAATCCGCTGGCGGTGCGGCCACCGCATTTCGCGCCGAAGGTAAAGCGGGTGATCTACCTGCACATGTCGGGCGGGCCGCCGCACCTGGATCTGTTCGACTACAAACCGGAGCTCGTGAAACGCGACGGGCAGGACGCGCCCGACGATTTCATCAAGGGCAAGAAATTCGCGTTCACCACCGGCACGCCCAAGCTGATGGGAACGCCGCGGAAGTTTTCCCAGTACGGCCAGAACGGTATCTGGATGTCGGATGCGGTGCCGAATTTTCACGGCCTCGCGGACGAACTGTGCCTGATCAAGTCGATGTTCACCGAGCAGTTCAACCACACGCCGGCGGAGCTGTTGCTCTTCACCGGGTCGCCGCGCGGCGGCCGGCCGTCGCTGGGTTCCTGGGTCACGTACGGACTCGGCTCGGAGAACCAGAACCTGCCGGGCTTCGTGGTGCTGATCAGCAGTGGCACGCAGCCCAGCGCGGGCCAGAGCGCGTGGGGCACGGGTTTTCTGCCGTCGGTCTTCCAAGGCGTGCAGTGCCGTTCGAAGGGCGATCCGGTGCTGTATGTCAGCGACCCGCCGGGCATGAATCGCGCCATGCGCCGGCAGACGCTGGATGCCCTGCGCGCCCTGAATGAATTGCAGGCGGCGGAGCTCGGGCATCCGGAGACCGCCACGCGCATCGCGCAATACGAGCTGGCCTTTCGGATGCAGGCGAGCGTGCCCGAGGTGATGGACATCGCCCGCGAGCCGGCGGCGGTGCTCGAGGCCTACGGGGCTAAGCCGGGCGAAGCCAGCTTTGCGAACAATTGCCTGCTGGGGAGGCGGCTGCTCGAGCAAGGCGTGCGGTTCGTGCAGCTCTTCGACTGGGGCTGGGATTTTCACGGCACGACGCCGCGCGAAGACATCCGCGATGGCCTCACGCAGAAAATGGCCCGCACTGACAAACCGGTGGCCGCGCTGATTCGGGATCTGAAGGAGCGTGGCCTGCTGGACGACACGCTCGTGGTCTGGGGCGGCGAGTTTGGCCGGACCCCCTTCCGCGAAGGCCGCACCGCCGCGAGCGACGTGCTGGGGCGCGACCATTTTCCGGATGCGTTTTCGCTCTTCCTCGCCGGCGGCGGCGTGAAGCGCGGCATCAGCTATGGGGCGACGGATGAGTTGGGCTTTGGCGTGGTGGAAAACAAAGTCCACGTGCACGACCTGCAGGCGACGATCATGCACCTGCTCGGCTTTGACCATACGCGGCTGAGTTTCCGTTTTCAGGGCCGCGACTTCCGCCTGACCGATGTGCACGGTGAGGTGGTGCGGGATATTTTGGCGTAGCCGGACTTTTCGTTCCGCGGCCTGAGGCCGTCGTTTCGACAAGAGAGGATCAAGATCGTCGCAAACGGGAGCGAAAGGCAGGACCTCCCGCAGATTCAGAAAGATCACAGATGCTGAAGCGGAAAACAGACCATCTGCGGTCTTACTGAATCGCAGGCGGGTCCATTCGCCGTGGCTTGCCACGTTTTTGCCGACGATTCCACGAGCCCGATCCGCGAAGCGGACGCATTGCCATGATGCCCCGACGCTGGCCTCGGCGGGGCCAAGCGAAGGGCGAGGGTT
>SXGU01298965.1_pt1 | contig 20363 bp, 14 predicted proteins | sample 3174531 | NCBI WGS metagenome assembly SXGU01 (sample SAMN11356863, study PRJNA531348) | freshwater metagenome | isolation source: freshwater sample F1-140 | place: China: Fuxian Lake, Yuxi | collected 2017-12-25 | reverse complement strand
TCGGCAAGATCGAATACGCCAACAAGGGCACCCTGTTCCTGGATGAAATCGGCGACCTGCCCATGCCCCTGCAGGCCAAACTGCTGCGCTTCCTGCAGGAACGCGTCATCGAGCGCCTGGGCGGCCGCGGCGAAGTCCCCGTGGATGTCCGCGTCATCGCCGCCACCCACCAGAACCTGTCCGAACTCATCAAGACCGGCCGCTTCCGGGAAGACCTGTTCTACCGCCTCTCCGAAATCAGCGTGCGCATCCCCCCCCTGCGTGAACGCCAAGGCGACCGCTCCCTGCTCGCCCACGCCTTCCTCGAACGCTTCATCCAGACCCAGGGCCGCGCCCTGCGCGGCTTCAGCCAGGAAGCCATCCAGGCCATCGAAGCCCACCCCTGGCCCGGCAACGTGCGCGAGATGGAAAACACCATCAAACGCTCGGTCATCATGTCCGATGGACCCCACGTCAGCCAGGAAGACCTGGGCCTGGCCCCCTCGGCCGATACCGACACCCCCCCCCTCAACCTGCGTCAGGTCCGAGACGAAGCCGAGCGCGGCGCGGTGGTAAAAGCCCTGGCCCGCTGCAACGGCAACATCGCCCACGCGGCGGAAATGCTCGGCGTGTCGCGACCCACGCTGTACGACCTGATGAACCGTTTCGGCCTGAAATAAGCCGAAGAACTTGATATTGATCTTTGCATTAGAAAAGCCACTTCCCTCCCCTCCCAATCTCCCCCGCTCGCGGGGGGAAGCGTTGCCCCCCTCCCCGCTGGCGGGGAGGGCCGGGGTGGGGAGAACAGTACCGACAGGAGGAACATGGCATTGCTTTCGAGAAAACCAGTAAATCGTGATCAAGCCTCTGACACGCACAGCACAAAGTTATGACACGAAGGCCGGTCATGGCACCGCTTTACTCCCCTTCCCGCCTACGGGAGAGGAGTGCCGGCCCGTACAGGCATCGCTTGGCGCCATGGACTCCCACACCTCGTTGACACCTGCATTCCCCCATATCCGAAGGCACCCACAATGAATCTGCGCACCCAATCCGTTTCGGCCCTACTCGCAGTCCTGCTGGTTATCGCCCTGCCCGGTTGTGGAAAATCGCCCGAACAACACCTGCAGGAAGGCCGCGCTTACATGGAAAAGGCGGACTACAAGGCCGCCATCCTGGAGCTCAAGAGCACCTTGCAGGAACAACCCGGCAACCAAGATGCGCGCCTTCTGCTCGGAAAGGCCCACCTGGCCACCGACGCCTACGCCGAGGCGGAAAAGGAACTCAGCAAATCCCGTGAACTGGGCGCCAGCGACGACCAGGTCCTTGCCGGGCTGGCAAAAGCCTTATTGCGCCAAGGAAAAGCCAAGGATGTGCTGAAAATCGCCATGCCCGAGGCCGGCCTCAGCCCCCAATCCATTGCTGCGCTTCAGGTGGTTCGCGCCGAGGCCTTCTTCAGCCAGAGTAATCGGCCCGACGCGGAACAGGCCATGCAAGCGGCCAGCCAGGCCGATGCCGGCAACGCTGAACTCCTGTTTCTCAAAGCCAGGCTGGCCCTAACCGATCAGAAGAAGGCCGAAGCGATACAACTCATCGACGCTACCCTGCAACGGGACGCGAAATATACCGACGCCCTCTATCTGAAGGCCGCCCTGCTCCAACAGGACGAAAAAACTGACGAAGCCACCAAAATATATCGGCAGATCATCGCCAACGACGTCAAGCAGTTCCGCCCTCACCTTGCCATTGCCGAACTGCAATTGAAGAAGGGCAATATCGAAGCCGCCGACCAGAGCACCCAGGCCGCAGAGAAAATTGCCGCCAATCACCCCATGGTGAGATACGCCAGAGGCATGCTGGAACTCCAGCGCGGCAAATTGGACCTGGCCAGTAGCGCGCTTCTTGACGTACTGCGCATCGCACCCGACCACCTACCCTCCGCGCTGGCTTATGCGATCGCCAGTTATGGCCAGAGCCATTACGAACAAAGCCTCAAGAACGCGGAGAAGGTGCTCGCCGCCGCGCCTGACAATCTCATCGCCGCCAAGATCGTCGCCGGCAGCCAGGCGAAAATGGGCAATACCCAGGAAGCACTGAAAATCCTCACCCCCTTGCTATCCAAGCACCCCGACGATGCCAAGCTCATGGCGCTGGCCGGCGAGACCTATCTCCAGGCCAAGGACTACACCAAGGCCATGAATTATCTGGACAAGGCCGCGGAACTGGACCCGGAAAACGCCACCATCATGACTCGCCAGGCTGCCGGCCATCTCGCCACAGGCAACCGTGCGGAGGCCATCGCCGACCTGGAGAAGGCCACCAGCCTGAGCGACAAGGCAGGCCAGGCAGATCTGGCCTTGGTAATGCTCCATTTGCGCAACAAGGAATACGACAATGCGCTCCAGGCCATCAAGGCCCTGGAGAAGAAACTCCCCACCAACCCGGTCACCCACAGCCTTCGCGCCACCGCCCTGATAGGCAAGAAAGACCTGCTCGGCGCCCGCGATGCCCTGGAGCAGGCGCTTGCGGTACAACCCAACTTCTTCCCGGCGGCGGTCAATCTGGCGCGGCTGGACATGCAGGAAAAGAAACCCGAGGCAGCTCGCAAGCGCTTCGAAAAAATCCTGAGCCAGGACAAGAACAACGCGAGAGCAATGCTTGCCCTGGCCGACCTTGCCGCATTGGAGAAAAAGTACAAGGAACGTGTGGAGTGGCTGGAAAGAACCGTCAAGGCCGAACCCAAGGCGCTGCTCGCCCACCAACAACTCATCAGTTACCACTTGAGTAACAAGGACACCGCAAAGGCCTTGGCTCAAGCAAAACAGGCTGCCAGCTCGAACCCGGAAAGCCTGACCGCCCTTAACCTGCTTGGCACCACTCAGCTTGCTGTTAGTGACAATGTCACCGCCCTGGAAACCTTTGAGCGCATCGTCAATAAAGCCCCCCAATCACCCGATGCGCGACTCCTCCTGGCCCAATCCCAGGTGGCCAACAAGCAGTTCAATGCCGCCCGCGGATCGCTCAGGGAAGCGCTAAAAATCAAACCGGATTTCCTCAAGGCCCAGGATGCCCTGATCAAACTTGAACTCATCGACAAGCAGCCTGAGGCCGCGCTTGCCGTAGCCAGACAACTCCAGTTGCAGCATCCCAAGTCAGCTGTCGGCTTGGACCGCGAGGCTGATATTCACCTTGCTCAGAAACGTTATCCCCAAGCAATCAAGGCCTATGAGCAAGCACAGAAGCTGGCGCCCAACACCATCAGCGTGCTGAAGCTGCATCATGTGCTGAGCCTTGCCGGCGACACCAAGACCGCCGAACAACGCCTGCTCGCCTGGCTAAAGCAGCACCCCGAGGATATATCTGCGCACAGCTATGCCGCCGAGGTCTACATGCTCTCCAAACGTCCGCGTGACTCGATCGCGCAATATGAGGCCATGTTAAAGCTGCAGCCCAACAATACACTCGCCCTTAACAACCTAGCCAACCTCTACATCGGAGAGAAAGACGGGCGTGCCCTGGCTACTGCGGAACAAGCCTTCAAACTGGCACCCGAGCATCCCTCAGTACAGGACACCCTGGGCTGGATATTTGTCGAGCAAGGCCAACTGCCGCGCGGCCTCGAACTACTTTCAAGAGCCGCCACGAAATTCCCTAACAACGCAAATATCCGCTATCACTACGGCGTAGCGCTCATGCGTAGCGGCAAGAAAGCCGAAGCCAAGAAGGAATTGGCTGCTGCCGTGCAATCGGGGCAGAAATTTTCCGATCTCGAAACTGCAGAAACACTACTCAATGGCCTGTAGCCACATCCCCTAAAACGAAGACATAGCCGGAGCCGTCCTAACCATGAAGCGCAGTCATACACTCGCCCCGTCCTTGATACTCACCCTACTCCTATGCTCGGCAGGGTGCAGCAAGACGCCAGAGGACCACATGCAAATGGGCAAGGAGCTTCTTGCCAAGGGGGATCGTCAATCTGCAATCCTAGAGTTGAAAAACACATTGCAGGCTCAGCCAGGAAACGCGGAAGCCCGTTTCCTACTGGGAAAGGCCCATCTGGCAAATGGCGCATACGCGGAAGCCGAAAAGGAACTACACCTAGCGAAGGAAAAGGGCATAGCAGAAGAACTTGTAGTCCCGGGATTAGCCAAGGCGCTGCTTGGCAAGGGTGAGTATCAAAAGGTTCTCGACCTCGGCATTCCCACGCATACCTATGGAGCACTGCCTCGGGCAGAGCTTTATGTTGCTCGCGCAACCGCACAACTGGCCACTGGATTGCAGCTAGAGGGTTTGCAATCCCTCTCTTCAGCCGAGCAAGCCGCCCCGAACCACCCCGATATGCTCATGCTAAAAGCGCGCATGGCCATGGAGGGAAAATACCAAGAACAGGCGCTCAAATTATTGGACACAGCGCTTAGGCAGGACGCACACCATGTCGAAGCGCTGTTCATGAAAGCCGCGATCCTAATGAAAGGAAACCGGCAGGATGAGGCGCTCAAACTTTTTCGGCAGGTCACTACAGAAAACCCTAACCACTTCCAAGCTTATCTTGCGGCTGCGGAATTACTGCGCAATAAGGGCGATACCACTGCGGCGGACAAGTCAATCCAATCTGCGGAGAAAGTCGCTGGCAAGCTGCCCATGGTCAAGTACGCGAGGGGCCTGTTCGAACTGCAAACTGGCCATCCGGATAAGGCCAGCACGACATTAGCCGAGGTGCTGCGCATTATTCCCGACCACATGCCCTCTAACCTGGCTTATGCCATGGCCAGCTATGGGACGGGGAACTATGAGCAGAGCATAAAACTTGCGAGCAAGGTGCTGGGTGCATACCCAGACAACCTCTCTGCTGTAAAAATCGTTGCGGCAAGCCAGCTAAAAACCAACGATCCCAGAGGCGCCCTGCAAACATTGGCGCCTTCCCTCGCCACGCACGCGAATGACAGCAAACTGCTGTCCTTGGCTGGCGAGGCCTATCTCATGGCAAGGGATTACAACAAGGCCATGCATTACCTCGATCGGGCAGCTGAACTCTCACCTGACGATGCAGGCATCCGGACACGACAGGCCGCCATACACCTGGCTACGGGCGATCGCAAGGAGGCCCTATCGGATCTTGAGAAAGCAGCGAGCCTGAACGAAAAAGCCGGACAGGCCGATCTCGCACTGGTCATGCTGTTATTGAAAGACAAGGAATTCGACAAGGCTCTCGCGGCCATTGCCAAGTTGGAAACGAAACTGCCCAACAACCCGGTGACGCATAACATCAGAGCCATCGCCCTGCTCGGCAAGCAGGACCGGCCCGGCGCGCGCAAGGAATTGTTACAAGCGCTCACCATCCAACCCAGCTTTACTCCCGCTGCCATCAAACTCGCGCAAATGGATCTGCAGGACAAGCAACCCGACGCCGCACGCAAGCGTTTTGAAGCCGTCCTGGCGGCGGACAAGAACAACGTGCAAGCCATGCTGGCGATGGCAGAGTTAGCCAGTGCCAAGCAAAACGAAAAAGACTATTTGCACTGGCTGGAAAAGGCCGCCAAGACCGACCCAACATCGCTTAAGGCTCAATCTGGGCTCATCCGCTACTACATTGCCAGGAAAGAGAATGCCAAGGCATTGGCCCAGGCGAAACTCGCCGTGAGCGCAAATCCGGAGAACCTAGAAGGCCTGCGCTTGCTGGGGGCCACTCAACTGGGCACCGGTGACAAAGAGGCTGCCATTGCCGCCTTTACCCAGATCACTCAACGCGCACCACAATCGCCTGAAGCCTACCGTCTGTTGGCGACTGCACAGAACGCCAATAAGCAAATCAATGCAGCGCGCGATAGCCTGAAAACTGCGCTCCGACTCAACCCGGAAGACGTCAAGACACTGGACGCATTGGTCCGCCTGGAATTGGCCAACAAAGCGCCTGAATCCGCCCTCGCTATTGCTCGCCAGATTCAGAGCCAGCACCCCAAATCCCCCCATGGCTTTGACATCGAGGGAGCGATTGAGATGTCGCAGAAACATTTTCCCAAGGCCACCAAGGCGTATGAGCAAGCCGTGGCCAGGGGGGCGGGCACTGAGGGAATGATCAAGTTACACCGTTCACTAATCGCTGCCGGCGATGTCAAATCCGCTGATCGGCAACTAATCATCTGGATCAAGCAACAACCCAAGGACATCGCAGCCCGCAACTACGCAGCGGAACACTACATGACCAGCAACCGCAACCGCGAGGCCATCACCCAGTTTGAGGAAGTCCGTAAAGCAACCCCTAACAACTTCACTGTCCTGAACAATCTGGCGAATCTCTACCAGCGCGAGAAGGATGGCCAACGGGCGCTTGCCTCAGCCGAGCACGCCTATAAGCTCGCCCAAGAACACCCTGCGGTGCTGGACACACTTGGGTGGATCTTGCTGGAACAAAACCAGTTGCCCCGCGCGCTCGATTTATTGCGTAATGCCGCACACAAAGCGCCCACTGCGAGTGTCATCCGCTATCACTACGGCGCTGCCCTGGTACGCAGCGGCAGGAGGGCGGAGGCGAGAAAGGAACTGGAAGCGGCGATAGCCGGCAAGCAATCGTTCCAGGAACTCGCGGAGGCGCAGGCCCTGCTCAAAGGCCTGTAACTCCAAGGCGGGACCGTCCGAACGGAACGCTCAGCACGCCCCTGGACACCGGCTTCCGCCGGGATAGCGATAACGAAAAAGGGCGCCGTTTCCGGCGCCCTTTCCCCCTTGCCCCAGGAAACCGGATCAGGCCTTGCGGCGACGCATCACGCCCAGTCCCAGGAGGCCGAGGCCGAGCAGACCTAGCACACCCGGCTCGGGCACGGTGTAGCAATCCAAACAGGGCCTCGGCCCAACGCCGCCGATGATGCCGAACTCCTCATACCCGTTGGTGTTGCAGCCCTGCCCTACGCCCGAATTAGACAACTGAGCCAACCCTTGATTGACGCCATTCGGATTGCAGCCGAGGTTGACCGTTGCCACCCACAGGAAGTTGGGGTTGAACAACGTCAGGTCCATGTCCGGCGCATAGGCCATGAAGTCCGCATGACCGGAACCCAGGTTGTGGCTGCCGGTGTAGGTAAGGCCACTCGTCGTGATCCCTGCGCACCCCACCCCCGTCAGGGGGTTCCACAGAGTAGTGCAGTTGGCCGCGCTGGTAAAAGTAATGTCGCCGAAGTTATAGGTCGGGTCGTTCTGATCCCACGCGGCATTGGTATTCCTGTCGAGATCCCAGAATCCCGCGACGGTGTCGTCCGACTTGTCCGCCGTCCCTTTGGTGTCGATGATCCGCACCTGCGCGCTCATGAAGAGGGAATCTCCGCCGCCGGTCTGGTTGTAATCGGCATAGAGAACCGGAACGGTCCAGACAGGATTCATGGCCTGCAAGGCGGCCAGCAGTTCGCCGACCGTGGAGGTGGTGCCTTGAAGAGCGGCGGGATCATCGTAGGTATGCTTCACCACCGGGGTGACATCCTGCCCCGTCATCCCCCATACCGTGGACGACTGCGTAACGTGGCCCCATTCGCCCACCCAGCCCGTGACATTATTACCGCCGCCCGACAGGTCCACCGGATCCTGAAGACCATAGGGATTCGTGGCGCCGCCCGCGACGGAAGTCAGGTTGACGACGATATTGCCCGTGCCGGTGGAAAAGTTATATGCACCGAAGGTCGCGGGGGGCAACAGCGCGGGGTTCACGGTCTGGATGGATTGCAGAATCTTCGCGGAGTACGACCAGAAATCGTCGTACTTGAAGGCCACCGGAATGCCGTCCATGAGGAGAGCGGGTCTCGGAACCCCGTTCGCGTCAGGGTAAACAGATTCGATGGCGCTCGAATTCAAGGGGGTAGGCAATACAAAGTTCGCTGCGCTTGCCGCACCAGAAATAGCGACAGCAATCGTGGCAGCCACTGCAATCGTTAGAGTGTTCGGCTTAATGTTCATGATGGCCTCGGCAGAGTAATAGACGGAAATGGCTCAGTTTTGGCATTTCCAATGTGCAGTTGTTAAAAGCACATTCTGTGCCAAGCACTCATGCCCGGAATAACACTCACAATAACAATGAGTTATCTCCATGCGATTATTTGCCGGCCCTGGTGTTGTAAAAAATTACGACACAAGATAATTCACTGCGAGGAAAGCGTCTGATAAGAGCCAGGCGAGAGGGACTGTTCTGGGACGTGCACCGTTACACGCTGATGAGCAACAGTCATAGTGACCCCGTCCATAACGCTTCGCTCCAGCAAGCCCCACTCGCCCACGCCGTGAATTCCCATACCCAAGTCCCGGCCTAGCCGCTATGCTTGCCTGGCCAGCCGTCGCCCTTCCCGGGATCATGAATTCGACCATTACCGCCAACACCCTCTCCGTCGACTTCCGCCTCGCACTACGCAATATCCTGCGCCAGCGGCGGCGCAGCGTGATCGCTGTCGCGGCGATCGGCTTTGGCGTGATCGCCATGATGCTTTCTGTGGGATACATCGAATGGATCTACTGGGCAAACCGGGAGCTTTCCACTGTCAACCAGCTCGGCCATATCCAGGTGGTCAAGCCGGGTTACCACGAGGATGGGCTGGCTGACCCCTTCCAATATCTGATGCCGGCGAAGTCCCGCGCCCTGCGTGCGCTGGAAAAACTGCCCGAGATTCGCAACGTGGCCCCCCGGCTGACCTTCAACGGACTCATCAGCCACGGCGAGAGTACCTTGTCCTTTATCGGCGAGGGTATCGACCCGGACAAGGACCCCTCGTCTCGCAACCTGCTGGTGATCGAGGGTGAACTCCCCTCCAGCCAGGATGCCAAGGGCATCGTCCTAGGGGCGGGCCTGGCTGCCAACCTCGGCGTAAGGAGAGGCGACACCATCGTTCTCCTGTCCAATACGGCTTCTGGTGGCATCAATGCCATCGAGGGTCACGTACGAGGCCTGGTTTCCACCTCGATGAAGGCCTTCGACGACAACATCCTGCGCATTCCCATCGCGGCGGCACGCGAATTGCTGCGCACCCAGGGTGCCCACCTTTGGGTGGCGACCCTGCAGAAGACCGAGATGACCGAAGGCGTCATGGCCCGCTTGAAGGACGACGACGCCTTCAAGGGATTCGATGTCGTGGCCTGGACCCAGCTGGCGGATTTCTACAACAAGACCGTCGCTCTCTTCTCACGCCAGATGGGGGTGGTCAAGCTGATCATCGCCGTCATCATCGTGCTCAGCATCAGCAACACCATGACCATGAGCGTGATGGAACGCACCGTGGAGATCGGCACGGCCATGGCGCTGGGGATTCGGCGCCGCCGCATCCTCGGCCTGTTCCTGCTGGAAGGCGGGTTGCTCGGGGCCATCGGCGGCGTTTTCGGTGTGACGCTGGGCTATGTGCTCGCCAACGTCATCTCGATAATCGGCATCCCAATGCCACCTGCTCCCGGCATGTCGCGTGGCTTCATTGCCGGCATCATCGTCACGCCGGGAATCATTTTCGAAGCCTTGCTGCTGGCCGTGTCCACCACCCTTCTGGCCAGCATCTACCCGGCCTGGCGCGCGTCCAGGCTGGTGATTGTCGACGCCCTGCGACACAACCGCTGAGGGTCCGGCCCATGTGGAAACTCGCTCTGCGCAACGTGCTTCGCCACAAGGCCCGCACCGGCATGACCCTGCTCGCCATCATCGCAGGCGTGGTCGGCCTGATCCTGAGCGGTGGCTTCGTCCATGATATCTTCACCCAGTTGGGTGAAGTGCTCATCCATTCCCAATCGGGCCATATCCAGGTCGCGCGCGGCGGCTATTTCGAGCGCGGCGCGCGCAGTCCGGAAAAGTATCTGATTGACGATCCCGAACCACTGCGCAAGCAGATTCAGGCCACCGATGGCGTCACCGACGTAATGGGGCGGTTGTACTTTGCCGGCCTGCTCAACAACACGCGTTCCGACTTGCCCATCATCGGCGAGGGCATCGAACCGGAGCAGGAAGCACGGCTTGGAAGCGGCATGGTCATCTCGGCCGGACGCCGCCTGACCGACGCGGATGCCAATGGCATGATGATCGGCCAGGGGCTGGCCCATGCGCTCAAGCTCAAACCCGGTGACTGGGCAACCCTGGTGATCAATACCCCGGACGGCGCCCTGAACAGCCTGGAATTTCTGGTCGTCGGCACCTTCCAGACCTTTTCCAAGGACTATGACGCCCGCGCCGTGCGCATCCCGCTGGCCGCCGCGCAGGACCTGCTCGCTGTGCCCGGCGTGAATACCCTGGTGGTCTCCCTTGGGCAGACCGAGGCGACCGACTGCGTTGCCGAGGATCTGGCGAAGCAATTTGGCAGCCAGGGACTGGAAATCAACACCTGGCTGAAGTTGAACGACTTCTATGCCAAGACCGTCGAGATGTACGACGTCCAGTTCGGCGTCCTGCGCATGATCATCCTTCTGATGGTGCTGCTCTCCGTGGTCAACAGCGTCAACATGAGCGTGTTCGAGCGAGTTGGAGAATTCGGCACCATGATGGCGCTAGGTAACCGCAGTCGACGTGTTATCGAGCTGATCATCCTGGAGAACGTCATCATTGGCCTGGTCGGTGCCATCGTCGGCGTGTTCCTCGGCATGGGGCTTGCGCTGGTCATCTCGGCCATCGGCATTCCCATGCCACCGCCGCCCAATGCAGACCTGACCTATACGGCCCATATTCGCATCGTCCCCTCCGTGGTGGCCGGTGCTTTTGCGGTGGGCTTCATCGCCACCGTCATGGCCGCCTTCCTGCCGGCGTTGCGGGTCCGCCGCATTCCGGTGGTGGATGCGCTACGCCAGAGCATCTGAGCGCGTGCCCTCTCGGGAAGAACGAGTTCGTCAGAAATCGTAGCGCACTTCCGCGTAGGCACGGTCCCGCTGATCATACTGGCCAAACAACCCGGTGATGGGGCCGCCGAACACATCCAGGCCCAGGTTCATCTTCCAGTTGGGCTGGAAGTTCCAGACAGCCTTGGGCCGGAACATCCAGTCACGCCGGTTCAGGCTATGGACCAATAGCGCTTCGGCTTTCCACTGGCCAGAAAAGGTATGGCTGACCAGCAGGGAAACACCGCTTTCGGAGCGATCCGGAATAATGTTCGCATCATGGTCGAAGAAATATCGCTGGAAAAGCTGGGTGTTCACCCGGGTATCGGTGGTCGGGTTGAAGTCCAGGCCAACAGCCCAGTCCAGGGTGTTTTGTTCGACCACGCCACCACTCGGATCGGGCGCAACCACATTGGTCAGGTTGAAGCGGCGGCCATCGGTATAGACCGCCTCCGCCTTGAGCACCACGTCGCCCAAATCCTTGGCCAGGGTTCCGCCCAGTTGCCAGATGCGGTCATGGCGCGGCGTCATGACGCCGGGGAGGAACTGATAGAAGGTGGGCGAGCTGTTCATGCTGGTGTAGTAGAAACCCGAGACATCCCAACCATTTTTCAGCTGGGATAGGCGCAGGCCGAGATTGCCATGGTCGAAGCGCGTGCTCGGTTTTTGTTCATCCAGTATCAACGCCTGCATGGGCAAGGGATAAGGATAGAAATCCGCGCCCCTGCCGGATCCCGGACCTTGAGGCTTGCCGATCTCGTCGTAGCTGGGGAAGGGAATCCAGACCACTTCGGCATGGAAATCGTCTTTGAAATACTCGGCCCGGGCCGCCCATTGCGGAATGCGCAGAATCTGGAAGTCCGGCAGGATGAACTCGCGCAGATCCTTGGCGGAAACCACGTCGGCAAAGAACAAACCCACCATCTCGCCCCAGACCACGTGCTGCCGACCAATTCGCCAGTCCAGGTCGCCGGCCGAGAAGTCCAGGTAGGTTTCGCGAATCTGGAACTGGGCGCGCTGGTCGTCGGCAACCATGCTCTGGTAATGGTTGATGAGGTCAAAGACCGGGTTGTAGTCGATGCGGCCGCTCAACTTCCATTGCACGCCCTGGCCCAGTTTGCCCTGGGTACCCAGCTCCAGGCGGCCCATGGTCTTGGACCAGTGTGCCGGATCAGCATAAGTGTAGGCGGCCTCGCCCTGGAAAAAACCGCTCCAGCGCTGCCCCCCGTCGGCCTTTTTCGCGACATGAGGCTTGACGAGTGGCTCGAACAGCGCATCCTTCGGCCCCGGCTGGGGCGCGACGCCTTTGGCCGCACTACCCTTGGCCTCGGCTGCGGGCATGTCACCGAACAGGGCTTCCTTGCTTTCTGGCAACACCTCCTTGCCTACCGGGGCGGCGGGGGCCACCACGTCCTTGGGGGCTGGCTTGTCGTCGGCAAGATCGAACAGCGCGTCCTTCGACAGCAGCACCTCTTTCTCCATCCCTGCCGGGGCATCGGCGGCTGCAACGGGTTGCGCCGCCGAGAGCAGTGTGGGAAACGCCAATACGCAGGCACATAGCGATACCGGGAAGTACTTCTTCATGCCTCGACCTCATGATGGTTGTTAGTGGACGTGTGCTTAGAGGTTCGCACGCCTTTCCACTTCGAGTTAACCTTGACGGCCAGCATGGCCAGGTGGCCGTCCTCTATGCGTACCAAGCGGTCCGCCATGGACATCACCTTGCGGTCGTGCGTGGAAAAGATGAACGTGGTACCCAACTGGCGGTTGAGCTCCTTCATCAGCGTCAGGATGCTCTCACCCGTCTTGCTGTCGAGGTTGGCAGTGGGCTCGTCCGCAAGCACGATACGGGGGTGTATCGCCAAGGCGCGGGCAATGGCAACACGCTGGCGCTGGCCACCGCTGAGCTGGTTGGGGGTGTGGTGGGCATACTTGTCGAGCCCCACCATCTTCAGGTAACGGGCCACCCGCTTCCGGCGCTCGGGCTTGTCCACCTCGGGCAACTGCAGTAGCGGGTATTCCACATTCTCCGCCGCCGTCAGCACCGGAAACAGGTTGAAGGTCTGGAAGATGAATCCCGTGGTGCGCGCCCGCAGATCCGCCAGTGCATCGGGCGACAGGCCAGTCGCTTCCTTCTCGTCGATGAATAACCGACCCTGCGTAGGCGTGTCGATGCAGCCGATGATATGCAGCAGCGTGGTCTTGCCGCTGCCCGACGGGCCGGCGATGGCCAGGAACACGCCTTCGTCGAAAGAGAGTGTGATATCGTGAAGCGCGACCACCTTCTGGTCGCCTAGCATGTATTCTTTGGTAACGCCCTCTACGCGGACAAGACTCATGGCTGGGTATCCGTGTGAAACCATCGACATTGGATGGCTGACCGACATGTCCACTACATCACTTTTTCGAATTACTGTTCTGCTGGCCAATCTGGCGCTTGGTGCAACCTGCCCACTTATCGTCCGGGCGGAAGAGCCGCAAGGTATCGACACCACCGCCCGTGAAATCCTGGCAAAATCCGACGAAATCCGTTTCCCCAATGAGGGATTCCAGGTCGACATCGACATCGTCAGCACCGCCCCGGAACAGGACTCGGAAAAGCGCAAATACCGGGTTCTCTCCAAGGGCAACGAAAATACCGTGGTGATGATACTGGAACCCGCCTCCGAGCGGGGCCAGATCATGCTCATGAAGGGCCGCGACCTGTGGATCTTCCTGCCCAATGTTTCCCAGCCCGTGCGACTGGGGCTCGCTCAGCGCCTGACCGGTGAAGTCGCCAACGGCGACCTGGCGCGAGCCAACTTCAGCGGCGACTACAACCCCAGAATGCTCCGTTCGGAACGGATAGGCAGCGAAGACCACCATGTACTAGAACTGCTGGCTGTCGATCGAGGCGTGACTTATCACCGGGCGCTGCTCTGGGTGAACAAGGCCAACGCCCGACCCTACAAGGCCGAGTTCTACTCCTTGTCTAACCGACTTATGAAAACCTGTTCCTATGAGAATTTCCGTGATATGGCCGGCAAGCGCAGGCCCACTCGGCTGGTCATGGAAGACGCCCTGCGTCCTGGTGAAAAATCCACCCTGGAATACAACCAGATGAAACTGCGCGATCTGCCGGATAAGGTTTTCTCCAAGGACTACCTCAAGAAATTACAGTGACCCGGTCAATAAGGGGGGCTCAAGTCCAGCGCGTGCCCATGAGGTAATTGGGGCCCGCTCCCAAATATCTTTTTTGTGTCTGCCCCTGAGCTTCCCCCGATTCCACGTTTCATGGAGATACAAATGACAAAGCCCGATGTTTCCATGGGGCTTTGTTTGCTGCGCAGGTCAGGATATTAGGGCCTACCCCCCCAATACCTCAAGCCAGGCGACGACGGGAAAAACCAAGACCCAGCAGGCCCAGTCCCAACAGGGCCACGGTGGCCGGCTCGGGCACACTTACACGCTGAGCATCGGCATTGGCTGTTGTACGGGCAGACAGTTGGTACAAGTGGGTCGGATCAAAGGCAACCGGGACAAGCAAGTCGAACGCTTCCGGGCCCGCCAAATCCTTGGTGATTCTCTGATTGACCGGCACGGGTGCATTCAAACTGATGGTATTAAACCCTGCAAATAACGCGGGAATAATCTCACCGCTAGACCACAGAGGCACAGGCGTTGCCGTCCCACCAACGCCAAGATCCGTTAGGGTGAAGCTTTGACCAAAAGCGGCAGTTGCAAATCCAGGAAATGCCTCATCATTGGTCACGAAGACATCCAGGTACGCATCCAAGTTGAATACGAGATGAATATTGCCGATAGCTTGGACTGTCTGAAAAACAAAACTGGAATTGAGGTTGTTGGTTGAAGTTGAGTGGGACAGAGCTGTCTGATCCGTCAGACCAGCGTAAGAGCCGTTCATGATATCCGCAGGCGCGCTAAAGCCTACCAAGCCAGTTATGGGGGCACCGGCTTCGTACTGGTCGGCAGCGGAGTAATTCCCTCCAGGAGGAGGAGCCAACTCGGTAAAGGAATTATTAGGTCCATAAGCCGTTGTGAAGGCAGCACAACCGTTGCCAACACACTGAGTAGCGATATCCACCGGCGTAGCAGAACTGCTGATGTTGTAATTAGGAGTGCCCGGAAGAGTCCCGGCCACGCCACCCGTGCTGGTGTACGTCAACGCCGCAAAACTAGCACGGTCGAGCGTAACACCGCCGCTTTGAATGGTGAACCCGGTAAGTTTAACCACGGCGGAAGCCATTACATCCGCCTGAGCAACAACAGGCAAACCCGCCCCGATCAGGCCGGATGCGGTTAACGCCAACACCATTTTGTTAAGTTTGGTCATTTTGATCTCCTAATGTCTGAGTCAGACTGGGTTTGATTGCCAACCCGGCCTACCGGATCGTGCGATGCCTTATAAGCAGGTAGCATGCCAAGTATATATTTGTACATAATTTCAATTGGTTACATGAAATCACTGTTGCCCGGCAATGCGTTTTTACGCCCTTAAGTAAAATTTTTCGACACGCGTTGATTGGGAGGGCGGCCTCAAATCTGGGGGATATATTTGGACGGATATTGGGGGACAAACTCCAATACCCTGCTTCAAGATTGAGTGAGCACTTGCCGGATACAGAATCCCTTGGACCCAAGGGGGACGGCCCCGCTTATTGAGCCACCTCTCAGGCACACGCCTGAAGCGGGCTTATCAGATCAACAGCGCTTCCACAGCCTTGCGCGTGGAACGGGACCGCGGCATGGGGCCGGCACCGATGCGCCCCATGAAGAAGACGCGCTCGACCGAAGCTTGGCCAACGACTTCCCCGAGTTGCCGGTTCAGTTCTTCTACCTGTTTCAGCGCACTGGCTGTTTGTGTAAAGGCCAGCTTTCGACGGTGATAACGGGTAAAAATCACCGGCGTCATTTCCGGTTGGATAAACCAGCCAAGCTGCGCCGCCACCAGCCAGAACCGTTGCATAGCGCGACCGGCGGCGATGAAGTCGTCGATGGCCGCGAGGTGGCTGGGCGCCTGCAGGGCGAAGTGGGCGCCGCAGAACACGCCGGGCAGGATGTCGAGTTGCACGCGAGGCGGCAGGTGGCCAAGCAGGTATTTGTTGAGGAAGTCGATGCGTGACCAACTGGCCATGGCCCAGCGCATAAAGCGCGCGGTAAGCGGGTCGACACCGACGGCCTGGCCGGGAATCTTGTCGGTGCTGTAGCGGGCGCTCCATTCGATCACGGCTTTGTGAACCGCATAGCCCTCGGGGATGGTGAGTCGAACCTTGGCGTTGTCGAACATGAAGCGGGCCAGCCTCCAGCGCATGGCCAGGCCTTCGAACCAGCTCACGCGATAGCCATCCGGCAGGGCGGCTTCGAGGGCGGCTTTCTGTTCGGGGGAAAGCGGGCGGGTGGACATGGGGCGGCGTTGCACGACGCGCATTTCGATCGCCGCACTGAGCGGATGGGCGGTCACGCTGCCGTCCCGGGTGAAACGGACATCGAAGAGCAGGTGGGTTTCGGGCGCATCGGGACGGCGACTGATTTCCGTGCGCCGCCCCTGGGTGGTGGCGGCGATGGCCATGGTTTCCAGCAATGCGCCAACGGCCAGCTGGCTGGCGTGGCCGTCCAGATCGTAGACCACGTGGTCGCGGGTATCGAGACCATGCACCAGGATGTGCTCGTCGCCGAGGATCTCGAAGCGCCAGGGCTGGGTGTTGTCGCCGCTAGGCGCCCAGCGCGCCTGGTCGAGAATATGGTGGAGGTGCTGGGGAATGGCTTTAGCCATGGCGCTCCGCCGTGCCGATGACACCGCTCACCCATTCACCCCGGTTGGTGATGAGATCCCAGACCGGCGGCGCCACGCGGCGAATGTTGGGGAGGGCTTCGTCCATGGTGCCCAGGCAGGGGGTGCGGTTGCCGTGGTAATCCACATCCGCGCCGATGCGGTTGAAGATGATACCGAAGCGCCCCAGCAAGCGAAGCAGGGCGGGCTCCATGACCGCGTAGCAATGGGTGACGCCATGGGCGTGGGCCATGCGCATGACTGCGGCGAACAGGCCCAGGGAGATGTGGGGTAGCACGCGCCGCTCGTGTTCCTCGAAGTACATCTCGACGTTTTCGGCCACGCCGGCCAGGCTGCCGGATTCGCCAATACGCCGCTTGAACACCTTGGACACGGCGAAGCGGGATATTTCGCCCAGACGGGCACGGACAGCGGGATCGCCGGCGGGTTGATCCAAGGCGCAATGGAGTTCGATGGGGAAAGGCGAACCGAGGGATGCTCGATCAGGCAGGATCAGTCGGGCAGTAGCTGCGTAGACGCCGGTACGGCGGTGCCGCACCAGATAATGGTCGGAACGGGTGTCGAATTTGTCCTCTTCCCAGCAAACGCGCCCGTTGCCGGCAATATCGATACAGACGCAGTCTTTTTCCTGCTCGAAGCCGGTTTCCAGGACATAAACCTGAAAACGCAACAGGTAGACCTGCCGGCGCAGTTCGTCCGTGTCCGCATGGACCAACTCGAAGTACTCGTTGAATGCCGCAAGCAAATCCGGCGTCACGCCTTGCCCCCCACAAACAATCTGGCGAAGTTTGCCACAGGTAGGACCTACATGGTCCGCTTACAGGCCGAGCATTCGCTTGGCGATGGCGATGGCGAGCCGGTTGATGAGGTTGCGGTTTCCGCCGGGTCGCCAGGTATGGGCCAGTTTGTTGCGGTAGGCGTCGATCTGGATGCCGTGGGGCGCGGCCCAGACCTTGCCGCGGCCGAGCAGAATTTTCAGGGACTCGGTGGCGGCAACACCGGCGCATAGCTGGCAGGCCATGACGGTGGATGGGCCTTTACGGGCACGAAGATTGACGCGATCCGGATCGGCAAGATAGCGGCGGTGCAAAAGGGCAGGGGCCAGACCCACCAGAAATCGGATAGCCTTTTCCAGTTCGGGGCGGTCGCCAAGCTGGAAGTACTCCTCGAAGCTCATGCCGCCCGGCAGGAAGTTCAACAAACCGGCACTCATGCCCAGAGGCGCTACGGTAACCGCGGGGATGCCATGGTCGTAGCAGTAGGCGAAGACCCGTTGCCGGGCCGGGAAAGCGAAGAAATCCAGGCCATCCACGTAAAGATCCACATCCTTGAAGAACTCGACCAGGTTCTCGGCCTGGACACCCTCGGGGAAAATGTGGATGTCGGCTTCGGGGTTGATCTGTCGCGCCTGCTCGGCCAGCACTTCGACCTTGGGGCGGCCGAGCGAATCTATCGTAGCCCCGGCCTGGCGATTGAAATTGGCAACTTCGAAGGTATCCAGATCAGCAATGTTGAATTTCCCGACGCCCAATCGGGCCAGGGTCAACAGGTGGAATCCACCTACACCGCCCATGCCGGCGATGGCGATGCGCTTACCCCGCAAACGGCTCTGCTCGCCCTGCGTTACCCAGCCGATGTTGCGTGAGAAGGCCGTGTCGTAATCGAAGTGCATCAAGGGAGTCTCGCCATCGACGCTCATTCACGCATCATGCGGTGAATTATGGCGCGCTCTTCCTCCGAAGACATGAAATAGGGGAACAGGGTCCTTTCCTGGCGAGCAAGTTCGGGGTGCCCCCCAAACTGTCGGATCATATGCTGACCGAAGCTGGCCTCTCCCCGGAGCAGAACGGCAGGCGCACCAACACGTGGGCACATTCGCTCGGGTCCGAGGATCTGGAAACCGAGCATGTGTTCATAGAAGGAAACGTGGGAGGGATTCACCTCGATGATGATGTCCGTGTAACCCCAGATCCGTCCGGCGTAGAGATACGCGATATGAAACAGGCCCGCCATCATGCGCTTGGAGGCGCGCTTGGTATCGACAGCCAGTTTGGTGAATTCACAGACACGTCGCCCATCCCGCCGCAACTTGTCAATTTCAGCTTTATAAAGTTCATCCGCCAGCAAACCCACGCCGGTGTCGAAGCCAATGGTCAGCGTACCGATGACTTCCTCGTCCTTGTAGGTAGCCAGAGTGATGCGTTCAGGACATACCGGTTGTCCCGGGTCCTTGGATACTTCATACCCTTTGTCGCTATAACGCTTTTCAACGAGGAACCGCGCTTCCCGGGTCCTTGATGCATCATGGGCCAGCCGAATTTTGAACGTATCGCGACGAACGGATTCCGCCGCCTCACTAGAGGCTGCCTGGCTTTGGGGGGCAACCCCCATGCTTTTCAAACGCGGAGGCTCAACCACCGCGATGGTCTTGGCCCATTTTTTGCTGCCAAAGCGCAGCTTTTCCATGATTCCCACGTGTTTCTTATCCTCTCGGCCAAATAACGGACCCAGGTCTTAGCAGGCCATGACTGACAGATTCAGGACAAAAAGTTCGCAACTCTTTGCTCTCTCCCTGCAATTCCACCATCCCGCCCTCCACTTCATACCTCTTTGCCCAAGCAAAAATAAATTAACTGACATTGCTTTTGTAATAGCCTACATCAACGGAAAGCGAGTATCGCAGCTTCACCAATACATGCCGTGTCGAGTTTAGCGCACCGTCCATTACAATCCCGGCCATGAAGATCGAACTGGTTTCCACCGAGGACCGCGGGCGGTATCTAGTCAGTCACCCGCGCGAAATCCAGCGTTACCTGACCGAGATCATGGAGGGCAAGACACTCGTCGCCATCTATGGCAAAAACGGCAGGGATTTCGTGCTTTCCACCCTCCTCGCCATCGACGACAAGCAGGACCACCTCCTGCTGGAACAGGGCGTGGATCCCGCCATGAACGCCATGCTGCTGGGCGGTGGCCATTGCACCTTCGCCACCACCCACGATCAGGTCCATATCCAGTTTTCCTGTGACCGCATCGAAGCCGCCAAGTTCGGCAAGGAAACGGCCTTCCAGGTGCCAATGCCCAAAGAACTGCTGCGCCTGCAGCGGCGGGAGTATTACCGGCTGGGCACTTCCGTCATCAATCCGGTGAAGTGCATGATCAACACCAGCACCGGGCTGATAGAGACGGTGGTGGTGGACATCAGCATCGGCGGCGTTGGTGTGCTGGCCTATCAGGAAGCAGGCCTACTCAAGGCGGGGGAGATTTACCAGGGGTGCCGGCTCGCCCTACCAAGTACCGGGGAATTTGCGCTGAGTCTCGCGGTGCGCACCACCTTCGATGTCACCCTCAAAAACGGCCGCCTCACCCACCGGGCCGGCTGCGAATTCATTGACTTGCCGCCCAGCGTGGAAACCGCCATCCAGCGCTACATCATTCGGGTGGAAAGGGAACGGCGCGCTCGTTACGTATAGGTTCTACTCCTCCCCCGCAGGCGGAGGAGGTTGGGCGAGGGCGGTATTTTCTCCCCACCCCGGCCCTCCCCGCCCGCGGGGAGGGAGGAAAGCGGCGATGCGCTTATTTCTCCGCCAGCCAGCGCGCGGCATTCAGCGCGAAGTAGGTCAGCACCGCATCCGCTCCGGCCCGCTTGAATCCCAGCAGGCTGTCCAGCACACAGGCTGTCTCGTCGAGCCAGCCGGTCTGGGCGGCAGCCTTGAGCATGGCGTACTCGCCGCTCACCTGATAGACCATGGTGGGCGCCTGGTAGGTGTCCTTC
>SXGU01442362.1_pt1 | contig 20366 bp, 16 predicted proteins | sample 3174531 | NCBI WGS metagenome assembly SXGU01 (sample SAMN11356863, study PRJNA531348) | freshwater metagenome | isolation source: freshwater sample F1-140 | place: China: Fuxian Lake, Yuxi | collected 2017-12-25 | reverse complement strand
GACAGTCCGAGAAAGTCGAGGAAAAACAGCGGCTCGGCCCCCTGCACGATAAGGTCGTTCACATTCATCGCCACGCAGTCGATGCCCACGCCGTCGTAAATCTTCGCATCGGCGGCGAGTTTGACCTTGGTACCCACTCCGTCCGTGCACGCAACCAACACAGGGTCGCGATAGTTGCGCTTAAAGAGTTGCTGATTGAAGTCGAGGCGAAACATTCCGGCGAACGCGCCGTGCAAACCGATCACGCGCGAAGAGTGCGTTCGGCGGAGGATCGGTTGGATTCGATCGACAACTTCATCGCCAGCGTCGATGTTGACACCGGATTGAGCGTATGTGAGCGCCTTTTTTGCCATAGAAGGGAGAAGTGTAGCGAGCCCACTCTCGCCACGAGCGCAGATCGCCAATTGCGAGCATGCTGTATCATCCTCGCCCCCCATGAGCATCCTCGTCGACGGAAATACAAAGGTTCTTTGTCAAGGCATCACTGGCAGCGCGGGCGCGAGCCACACAAAGGCGTGTGTAGAGTACGGCTCACGATTTGTTGGTGGGGTGACTCCGGGTAAGGGTGGACAGAAGGACCCAAACGGCATTCCCATCTTCGACACCGTGCGCCAAGCGGTGGAAGCAACCGCTGCCGATGCGACCATGATCTTCGTGCCACCTGCGGGCGCGGCCGATGCAATTCTCGAAGCCGCTGCGGCGGGCATTCGGGTGATTTGCGCGATCACCGAAGGAGTGCCTGTGCAAGACATGATTCGCACGAAGGAAGCGCTCAAGGCATTTCCAGCCGCGACGCTCATCGGGCCGAATTGCCCAGGTGTCATTACGCCAGCGCGTCGCGTGAGTGGCTCGGGCGCGAGCGCGAAGTTTGAAGGCGGCTGCAAGATCGGCATCATGCCGGGGTACATTCATACGCACCGCGCCGACGCCCGAAGCGGGAAAAATGTCGGCATCATCAGTCGATCTGGAACGCTCACCTACGAAGCCGTCTGGCAAACTTCCGAGCTCGGTATGGGACAGTCGACCTGCGTCGGTATCGGTGGTGATCCCGTGCGAGGGATGGGATTCATCGAGGCACTTGCACTCTTCGCGAAGGACGACGACACCGATGGTGTGGTCATGATCGGCGAGATCGGCGGAACGGACGAAGTCGATGCTGCGAAGTGGATTCGTGACAACATGAAGAAGCCCGTCGCCGGCTTCATCGCTGGGCGCACCGCGCCCAAAGGAAAGCGCATGGGCCACGCAGGCGCGATCATTGGCGGCGAAGAAGACACCGCCCAAGCGAAGATCGACGCGCTCCGCGCGTGCGGCATCTTGGTTGCCGAGAGTCCCGCTGATCTGGGCGCGACGATGGCGAAAGCGCTCGGTCTTCGCGATTGACCGAGCGACTGCGTGGCCTATGCTGCGCACATGTTTGTACGCAATCGAACCGCATGGCTCTTCGCGCCTGTCCTCCTTGTGCTCTGGGTCGCGGTCGCCGTCAAGGCGGCACCTCAAGAGTCCCATCCGGAGCCGACAGTCTCATCGGCCCCAGAACGCGCGATTCGGTTCGCCGTGATTGGCGCGAGTACTTCTGCTGGATTCGGATGTTCAGCGCTCGATGTACGCGCAGATGGGCGATACGGCGACGCGGTCGACCTCGCACGGTTCGTCAAAGTTGCGTGCTCCGGCCGCAAGTGCGTGGTGACCGACCTCGCGAGCGGATACTTCTTCTTCAGCCCGATCGCGCAAGGCCGCGCGCAGATGGATCGCGCGCTCAAATCCAAAGCAGATGCAGTGCTCGCGATTGACTATCTCTTCTGGTACGCCTACGGCTCAGACGGACCCACAGGCGAGTTGCTCAAAGACGAGAGCGAGCGCGCCGCGAAACTTGAAATCGGACTCGCCCAGCTCGCACGCTGCGAGTGCCCGATGGTGATCGGCGACATTCCCGACATGAGTCGCGCCGTGGGAAAAATGCTCTCGCAGTCTCAGTTACCAAAGCGCGAAACTCTGACGCTTCTCAACGCGCGCATTCAAGATTGGGCGAAGGGCCGGAAGAATGTCTGTGTGATTCCGCTCGATGGACTCTCGCGAGACCTTCGCGAAAACGGCGCCATCACGATCGATGGAACGGAGTGGAGAGCGGCCAAGGACGAGCCGCTCCTACAAAGCGATGAACTGCATCCAACCGCTCGTGGACTCGCAGGCCTCACGGCGATCACCCTCGGTTCGATCGAGCCCCTCCTTCCCCCCGCCCTGCAATCCAGTTGCTCACGGGATCCTGCGTCGATCCTCCGCGCGCTACTCGCGTCGCTTCCAAAGCTCCCGGAGCCGCGCGCGAAACCGCTCGCGCCCGCGCCGTCAACGGCGCAACCGAGTGCCCCACCCGTTTCTCCGCCAGCCAATCCGCCCGCGAAGCAAGCCGCGTGAACTCACCGACAGATCGCGCGCAGTTTCGCCGCGACCGTCGCATCCTTCTCGTTGGCTGCTGCGCGCTCGCCGGCTTCACGCATTCCGTCACGACCGAGCAGTCGCTCGAGTGTGGGCGCGAGGAGCTTGAAGTCCACGCTTGCATCCGGACCACGCAAGTTGCGGGCGAGGACAGCCACTGCTCGCTTTCCATCGTCGCCCTGCAAAGTTCCGAAACGGCCCAATGCGAGGTGCCAGAGCATGGTCGTGTCATCCTCGCGATGGGAAGCACACTGCGTGAACGCCTCGACAAATGCATCAAAGTCGCGTGCGCGAAAGAGTGGACCGAGAGCATCAAGCGCAGTCGCCTTCGCGAATCCCGCCTGAACCGACATGGTGGAGAGCGAGACGGCGAGTGCGTCTTCGCCACTCATCACCAAATCATGCATCGCCGCGGCGAACCCCTCTGCGGTGGGATTTCCTTTAAGCGCTTGGAGGGAGGAGATCGCACTTACTCGCAGCGCAATCGCCGAGTCATCCGGCGGCGCAACACGCTGCACTCCGTAACGAGCGGGAATCATCGCGAGGTGTAACGGGTCGCCATAACCTGTGGTTCGCCACGGAAGCGAGAACGGTCCCTCAAAGACTCGCGCGGAAACAAGCAGCGGCGCGAGATACGCGACCCGTTCGGCAAGCAGCGCAGGCGGCGTGAACGCAGGCAAGAACGGTTCATACACCGAACCATGGACGCAATACGCACCCTGCTGAATGAAACGCCCGCCGACCGAGTCTCGATTCCCCGCCTGCGCGAGAGAAAAACTATGAATGAGATGTAACGCGACGGGCACATTCGTCAGCGGGACATCGTTCGCGCTCGCCATCACATTGTTCTCAAGCGCGAACTCCCACATCTGACCGTGCGAATTCAACCAAAGCATGCCGCAGTTGAAGCCGCCCATGAGCTGTCGCCGCCACGCGTCGAGGGTCATGTCGTTCCCAACAACGACGCGCGTCGTGATCTCGGTCTTGTTCAGGCGCGCGGCGGCAGCCTGCGGGAGATACGCCGCCCATCCTTGTGCATTGGGATACTGACTCATGAGCCAAGTTTCACCAGGACCAAGAAAGAGCGAACTCATCGCGACGAATGCGGATCGATCACGCGGGCCGAAGATCCAACTCGCGATCGCCCATCGATTACCATCGTCATGGCGACACAGACAATCCATCGTCGAGAGCGGATCGTCTGCGCGGATCGGCTGGGGAAGTCCGGCAACCTGTGGTCGCAATTCCGGCGCCAACTTCGGTATGCACTTTGGAGCAACCGCGCGGCAGAGGACAACGGTTTCAATCGCGTCACCAAGTCCGCGCCACGAAAGTCCGCTTGCCTCTGCCGCTGCCTCTGTCCGCCGACGAAGTTCCGTGAATCGAGAGGCGTCGATCGTGCCAAACTCATCACCAAAGTCGCCTTCAAGAAAAGTGATGGGAAGACATCGCGCGGCAGCGAGAGCAAGCCCCGCAACCCACGCGGAATCATCCATGCTCGTGAAGACTAAGCCAGGACTCGCCGTCGACGCTCGGATCGATGACGCCTGCAGGACAAGTGCCTCACGCTCACTGCGGGAGGTTGGCCAACCGCCGATCGACGCGCGACGCACAACCCGCGACGGCTTGAAAGCACGAATGAAGGATGGGGCGAAGCGCGACTCCTCAAAGAGCACTGGCCAACGCGTCGTCGCCGTCCACTGTGCGATCTCCGCGACATAGGTCGCCTCATCGGGAACCAGCACGACTTGATCGACAACCTTTCGCTCTTGCTCGAGCGCGGCCACGCGAAAGCCAAGAGAGACGGGCCATGGAACTTCAGCTGGTGGCGCGGAACTCGGCGCTTGCGCGCGCATACTCGCGCCACAAAGCAAGCTCGCGATCACACACGCTCCCGTGCCGAGACTTCTCACACTGAGCCCTCGGGAAGGTATTCACGCGCGAGTCGCAGGAAGGCATCTCTCTCGCTTTGCGTGCGCTCCGGGGTCCAACGGAGTTCAAGCGCAAGCAGCGCGGCAACATCCGGCGCAACCTCCATCGCCGCGCGCGCATCGAGAAACAGTGCGCGACACCGTCGTGCAAGCACATCTTCGAGCGTCCTTGCCATCTCGTGGGTTGCCGCAAAGATGACTTCGCTTCCCGTCAACTGCAGTCGTGGGTGAAGCGGGCGGGCAAGCTCCGGCAGCGTTGATTCGATCGACGCAAGATGACGCGCGTCTGATCCATACAACGCTCGCGACGATCCGAGCCCCGCCTCCAACTTCGAGTCGGCGGCGAACCCGTGAATGCGTACCTGTCGCGTTCTGCAGTCTTTGGAGTCAAGCGCGCCAACGCGAGCGGCCATGTCGACCGTGTCCTGCGCCATCTTGCGATAGGTCGTCCACTTTCCTCCGAGAATCGTGACCACTCCGCTCGCGGAGACGCTCACCACATGCTCTCGCGAAACGCGCTTGGATCCGTGCGCTGACCCCTTCGGTCGAACGAGCGGTCGCAGCCCTGCGAAGACCGACAGAATGTCTGCGCGTTCGGGTCGCCGAGCGAGGTAACGGGCGGCATTGCGGAGGATGAAATCAATCTCATCCTCGGTCGCGCGTGGTTCCATGGTCAGGTCCTTCGTCTCCACATCCGTCGTCCCCACGAGCGCGCGGTCGTGCCAAGGAATGACAAAGAGCACGCGACCATCATCCGTGTGCGGGACCATGATCGCTTCGTTTCCTGGCAGAAACGAACGATCGAAGACGAGATGCGCGCCGCGCGCTGGCTCCACTTCGATACCCGCATGATCCGATCCGTCTAACGCTCGCACCCGATCGGCGAAGACTCCGGTCGCATTGATCACCACCGAGGCTTCCACGCGGATCAACTCCCCGCTCTCCTCATCGCGGATAATCGCCCCACCCGTGTGCCCGTCGGCGCGAAGCAACTCCGTCACACGCGCGTAGTTCAGCACCACCGCGCCCGCATTCGCAGCGGTCTTCGCAAGCGCAATCGCCATGCGCGCGTCGTCGAACTGCGCATCGTGATACTCAATGCCGCCAAGTAGCCCGTCTTCCTGTACGCCGCGAATCGCTGCTGCTGCTTCTTCGCGAGAGAGACTGCGACTAGGGCCCAAGTTTCGTTTGCCCGCGAGTGCGTCGTACAACTTCAAGCCGATGCCGTAGAACGGCCCCTCCCACCATTGATAGCGTGGGACGACGAACTTGAGGTCGTGCACGATATGCGGCGCGTTGGCCGCCATGGTCGCGCGTTCTTCAAGGGCTTCGGCGACGAGACCGAAGTCGAAGTTCTCAAGGTATCGAACGCCACCATGCACTAACTTCGTTGAGCGCGACGAAGTTCCCTTCGCAAAGTCGTGCGCCTCCACAAGCGCGGTCTTGTACCCTCGCGTCGCGGCATCGACAGCACACCCAAGTCCCGTCGCGCCACCTCCGATGACGAGGACATCGAGCGGCTCGCTCTTGAGGTTCGAGAGCATTTCAGGTCGTTCAAATCGATTCAGTTGCATAGGGGACTCAATGACGGGGGAGCGTATGCGAGCCGAGGGAATCACGGCATATCTAAGGAGCGCGAGCGGCCGACGGCATTCGCCCAACGCCCGCGCGTCAGCAGGCGCGAAGCGTCGCTCGTCATCGGCGCGAAAGTTCGATCCGTAACGAATGCCGATTTGAGTTCACTGATCCCAGAAAGCAGCCCCGCGCCAAGGCGCGCGAGATTTGCTGCTCCAATGGCAGTCGACTCGAGTTGTCTGGGCCGAACAATCGCGATCCCGAGCATGTCCGCTTGGATCTGCATCAAAAGATCGCTCGCTGCTGCGCCTCCATCAACCTGCAACGCGAGCATGGGTCGAGGAAGTGCAGGCGCGATTGCCCCGACGAGATCTGCAACCTGATGCGCGATGCCCTCGAGCGTCGCTCGCGCGACATGGGCGCTCGTCGCACCCCGCGTAAGTCCAAGGATGCACGCGCGTGCCTCAGGATCCCACCATGGCGCTCCCAGTCCAGCGAAGGCGGGAACCACCATCACTCCACCTGCATCAGGGACGCTCGCGGCGAGCGTACTCACCTCCGCTGATGCATGAATCACACGCAGACCATCACGCAACCACTGAATGGCCGCGCCTCCCGTAAAGACGCCTCCCTCAATCGCGTAAGTGACTTCATCGCCGATCTTCCACGCGATCGTCGCCAGCAATCCAGGCGGGGGAAGTGGGCAAGTTTCCCCTGCGTTCGCGAGCAGAAAGCAGCCAGTGCCATAAGTATTCTTCGCATCACCCGGAGCGATGCAAGCGTGCCCAATCAAGGCTGCCTGTTGATCACCGGCAATGCCGCAAATCGGGACACATGCACCGAGAATTGCGGCTTCGGTTTCCGTGACCACCCCTGCACTCGGGACGAGGGACGGCAGCATGTTCCGAGGAATCTCAAACAACTCGCAGAGTTCATCACTCCACTCCGCGCAACGAATGTCAAAGAGGAGAGTGCGAGATGCGTTCGAAGCATCGGTTGCGTGCACGCGCCCTTTGGTGAGATTCCAAACGAGCCAACTATCGATCGTGCCAAGCGCGAGTTCCCCACGACACGCGCGATCGCGCGCGCCGGAAACATGATCAAGAATCCACGCCACCTTGGAAGCGCTGAAGTACGGATCCGCGAGAAGGCCCGTGCGCTCGCGCATCCACGCCTCGCGACCATCAGATTTCATAGCCGACATGCGCGCGGCGGTGCGTCGATCTTGCCAGACGATGGCGTTGTGAATCGGGATGCCTGTTCGGCGATCCCACACCACGATCGTCTCTCGTTGATTCGTGATTCCGATGCCGCTCAAATCTCTCGCAGTCAAGCCCGACTTCGCGAGTGCCGCGTGCATGCAGCGGCATTGAGTCGACCAAATCTCGACGGCATCGTGCTCCACCCAACCGATTTGCGGAAAGTGTTGCGTGAACTCCTCCTGCGCGGCTCCGAGCACCTCGCCCTGCGCGCCAAAGACGATCGCGCGCGAAGAAGTCGTCCCTTGATCGATGGCGAGAATGGCTCCACTTGACATGATCAGGGCACTCTAGATCGCCTCAAGGCCGCGTGTGAACGCGGCGCGATCACTCCATCGATTGGTCACGGACCCCCGCGCGCATGTCATAGGTCGCGAGTCCTGGAATGCGAGCAACATCCGCGTCGCCGAGGATTCGACGAAGCATGATAATGGCCTTCGCGCTTCGCTCGCCTCGTTCAAACTGCAATCGCTCAAACTCCATCGCTCGCGCGGTTCGCTCCACCCAATACTCTGGATCAGTTTCCGACTCAATGGAGCTTTGGGGAATCGCGAGGATTCTCTCACACGCGTCGTCATAGAGCATTTGGTATTCCGCAAGCAATCCCTCAATCTGCCCTCGCCGCGTCGCGTCGAGATCAGAGAGTGCGAGCGCGGCGTGCAACATCGGCGTCGCGTCGCGCGAGTCCCGAAAAACCGCAGGGTACGCGAGCTTGCGGCGAGCAACCGCCGCGGCCGCTTGCACACTCTCACTCGTTGTAGCCAGCGCCGCGTCGAGCGCGGAGCGCAGAAGCACTGCTCCTTCGCCCTCAAGCGCGCGCTCCTTCTGCCGCCATTCCTGAAATCGGCGGGTCGCGGCGTCAGGATCCTGCGGGCCATCAAGTTCGAGATTCTGCCACAAGAACTCCGAACGACGGGAACCCTCATACAGAGCGTGCGCAATCCCTTGCAACGCTGGTAGGCGCGAAGCGGTCTCGATCGCGCTCTGCTTGGAAAACGCTTCGAGCGCGCCGTTACCGAACTCCACTTTCAAGAAGAGTTCGACCGGCGTAACGCATTCCTCTCGCAATCCGAAAGACCAGCCCTGCGAACCCTTCGTCACAAGGTCAAGTAGACGGAGACTTCGAAGGATTGGCGCGATGCGATGATCGCCAATCGGCACCTCCGCTCCGAGTGCTGCAGTGCATTCACTCGCGAACTCGGCGTCGAGGGCGAGCGCGAGGTCAAACATCGCGACCTGCGCCGCGATGTAGTGCTCCACTCTCGCTCGATCAATCGACGGCGGCTGATACACCTGCGCCATGGGCTCCGCAGCTTCCGTCGGACTACCCTCGTCTGCGGAGGAAGCCGTGGAAGTCACTTCCGCCGGCGCGTCTGATCCATGCGCTTCCTCAAGCACTGGCCCTTCGACTTGAACCTCATGTTGCGGTGCATACAGTGCGTCTCGTGCGTCGCTCGTGCGCCGAGTCGCCGGCTCCATTCGCGCCGTGAACCGTTCGAGGTAAGCGGCATGTGCTTGTTCGAGGATCTCGCTCTGCGCATCGTCCACCCCTGTGAACGCCATCACCTCGCTCAGTTCCGGCGCCGAAATCGGTTGAAACTCACTCGAGTAACGCGCTTGCCCGTTTGCCGCGCGCGCGTAGTTCTCGTTCGCTCGTTCCGATGCCTGCTGCTGCGCTTCGAACTCCGCGTCATCATCCACCGGACCATAGGGCATTGCTTCCCCATTCGACCCATCACGCGCGGCGTATCGACGGACGGCGACTTCTCCGAGGACAGCCGCGAGCCTGTCCCACGCGGCGACCGCATTCTCCTCTCGTCGTTGATTCGTCAGATTGAGTGCGGTATGGAGTTCCGCTCCGTCCATACCCATCACGTTCGGTAGCCCCGTTGAGAAAGCATCAAGCGCTTCGCGAGCCAATCGAACATCCGCGTCCGCCCACTCGCGTAGGACCTGCATAATCCCCTCATGCTGCGCTGCGTCGAGACTCTCCTTCTTCAACACGCGGCGAATGATTGCGCCAATGGGCGGGTTCACCCCGTCCGGAATCATCCCGCTCGCGCTTCTCGAACATGCCCTCACGGCGAGGAGATGCCACTCCGAAGCGTCAAGGATCTCGTGGAGCGAGTCGATCCCGCTTGAAACAATCTGCTTCATCGCTTTGCGCGCCCGAACGAACGAAGCTCCGTCCTTCTCGACAGCTTCAGCGATGGCTCTCTCCCAGGCCGTCGAATCCACCGTGCCTGCTTCGAATTGCTTCTGCACCTCGGCCATCTTCGTCGCGAGCGCGGTCCCAAGCTCTTCCGACTCGCGAACGAGTTGCCTCTGCGCTTGAGTCGCGCGCAACTCATGTTCCGCGAGGAGGGCGATCACTTGCCGCATCTGCGCGTCTGCCAACCTCCGCGCCGCGAGCATTTGCACCAAATCGGGAACTCCCTCGCCTCCGTCCATCGAGAGCATCGGCGCATCGCCGAGGCAATCGCGCTCACGCGCGTCCCGCGCCCTTTGCACGAATGCCGTCTGCTCACTTCCGAGGATCGCGAGGATCGATGCAAAGAACCGGTCGTCGGCGTCAGAGACCACCTGCCTCACAAGCCGCATTTGCCGAAAAACACTCGTCACTTGATCGGCATCGCGGCGCGCCGATCGCAGGATCTTGAGAAGTTGTTCAATCTCGCCGTTTCGGATCGCGCGGAACGCGATGAGATACTCCTCGTGCGCCGCGTCGATAGCGATCAGCTGCTCCCGCGTTGCATCTGGCAGATACCAAGACAAGTAGTCGTTGAGCTTGCCCGTCGTGAGCGGATCCGGAGCGACGCCCTGCGTGCCTTGTGCGCTCGCGACGGCATTGAGCGCCAAAAAGGTAAGCAACGCGAGCGTGCGCACGATCCATTTCGGAGGAAGCGGCATAGTGGAAAGACTACCACGGCATGCCGAAACGACTATCGTTTTGGCACTATGAGCACACCAACTTCCGCGACGACTTCGACCTCCTGCGGCAGTTCGACGCACGCCTTCCATGAGTCACGAGGGCTCGGGTGCATCATCGCCGACACCTTGAGGGTCACCCTGTTCTACGGCGGGGAGATTGTGAAGAGTATTCCCGCGGATCGGTTCTGCGAGATTCCCGTCAAGGAGATCAACCACCCGGCGTTCTGTGTCGGCCATCTCTCGATCTACGCAAACTTCGTCCTTGAACTGCTTGGGCGAACGGACCTCAAGTTCGCAATGCCTTACGGCGATGAACACTTCAAGATGGGTGCGCCATGCGTCGCGCAGGATGGGCGTTATCCGAGCAAGGAAGTTCTCGTCGCGACTTGGAATGACGCATGGAGCGTTGTCGCAAAGGTGCTTCCTGAGATTGATGAAGCAACACTTGCGCGCGAGAACCCGATGCAAGGCAGGATGCGGGAGCGATTCCCAACCGTCGGCAGCGTCGTGAACTTCCTCTGCGGAGCGCACAACATGATGCACATTGGACAAGTGTCATCGTGGCGCCGCGCCGCGGGACTGGGTTCCGCATTGTGAGTGGAGCGCGAGGAGATTCATCCTGCCGTGCATGGCTCACACGCTGCGTGGCGAAGTGAGGCAAGATCGGTGAAGGTGGAACGGGTCGCAGGAAACTCGAGTTGTTACATCCCGCGATCTTCGAGAAGCTTGCGAAGTCCTTCGACTCCGCCCGCCGCTTTTACGAGGTCAGCGAGTTCGCGCCGTTCTCGAGGATCCGGTTTCGAAAGTTCCTTCTTCGAGCGCTTGCTCGGCTTTGAAGGATCGAGTGGTGGGATGCTCCCGTCTGCGGAGGCCGGACGAGCCGCGTTGTTTCCACTTACCCCGTCCGCGGGTTTCCCAGCAGTGGAACCCGAGGGTGCTTGCCCAGGAAGTTCCTTCGCCGATGCGCCTCGCGTTCGCTTGCGACGCGATGCGTTGGCAGCCTTGAGCCGCGCCTGCATACGCGCTTCCACGGACGCGAAGTCAATCTCGCCTTCCGCAAACGCGCGCTCGATCACCGGATGAAGTTCGTCGGCAGTCCACGCGATCGATTGGATCAATCGTTGAATCTGCGCTGCGGTCAAGGTGCCGTCTTCGATCGGGAGATCGGTGATGAGACGGATCTCGCCGTCGGACTCGTCCATCGCAAAGGATGCGATACGAACGCGCCAATTCACGGCGAGGAGCGCCTTGAGCCCTGCCTCCGGGAATCGGGCGTCTTCGAGCGAGTAGAGCTCTGGCGCAAAGATGCGGAGGAGCCGCCCGTCATCCTGCAGTTTGATGACGACAATCATCGTGCGCCCTTCACTGCCTTCTGCTGTCAGCGTGGGATCGCTCGCATACTGCTCGGTACGGAACGGAACGATGACTTCTCCCCGGTCGCTGAGCACACGAAAATCAAGTCCAAGTTCTGCGACGCACTGCACGAGTTCGGAAAATGTCATTGCCATGTTCGACCTCCTGCGGGCGAAACTGCCCGCCGCAACCAATGGAAGTATCTCGCTGACGCACGAGCACGAGCACCGTCCTATGCAATCATTGTGCCATTCATCCAAGCTCCCTACCTACCTAATCGGCTGAAAAGGGACGAGGTCTTCAGATCTGTTCGGGCGATCGCGTCGCGTGGTTCGAGCGAGGGGCTACACAGAATGGCAGTCGGCGATCCCGATGCGCACCTTGCGGCGGGAGGTATCCGTTCCTTCTGAAAACCGAAGGAATCGGTTGCCCGGTCCTACGGCGCCGGATGCGCACCCTGCGCGGCGACCCTCGCGCGATGCCAGCCGGAGATTCGTGGAATCTTGCACCAGAGCCAGGCGACAAAGTGGTTCCCCAACCGACTGCTCCTGCTCGCCGCATGCTGAGCCAGGATCGAAACCCGTCACTGTGAATCCGCTTGGTCCCCGCGCGGCAGCGGAGGAGCGACCTCGCGCGGTTGCGGCAGGATCTCTTTGCAACAGAATGCGCGCGCCGCCGTCAACCGCCGACAAAACGAGCCGTGATGCTCCGCGCAAACTCGGGTTCGGCCGTTCCTTCGACAATGACCCGCCCGTCGCGGAAAACAACCAATCCGACCGGCAAACCAGAATCGGAAACCTCCCCCTTGAGTTGACCTCGCAAGGATTCTTCCACGAGCGTGAAGTCCCCGTGCGGGCGAAGCCGTTCCAACAAGTGGTGGAGGAAGTGCCCATCCTCCACTGCTCGGGAGGGTTCGATTTGGACAGCGTTCCGGCCGCACAGGCGGCGAGCAATCTGCATGGAAGCGCGGAGATACCGAAACTCGCCATTCTGGCAGCACGGACATTCGCCGTCACTCGCCGCGTGAAGGTCAGTTCGACCGAATGAGAAATCCGCAAGATCAAACCGCAGGAGAGAGTTTGCGATCCTCTCGCCCACCTCAGCACCCTGCGCGAGGCAACGGAGCGCGAGTGCGGCCTCAAGCGATGCAACGATCGCAGTGGCGGACGACAGCACGCCCGCGGTATCGCACGACTCTGAACTTCCCAGCGGTGGAAGTTCAGGAACGAGGCAGCGAAAGCACGGCCCACCAGCGAACGGCATGAGTAACGCCGCCATTCCGCGCATCGCAACCGCTCCGCCGTACACCATCGGTACTCGTCGTTGCACCGCGACATCGTTCAAGAGAAGCCGCGACTCGAAGTTGTCGAGGCAATCAATCAGGAGGTCCGCGCCTGTCGTGATGCGGAGTGCTGACGATGGACCAAACTCCTCGACGCACGCGCGCACACGAACGGAGGAGTTCACCTGCGCAAGTCGCTCCTTGGCCGCTTCCGCCTTGGGCCGACGGCCAAGTGCGTCGGACTCTGTGTAGAGCGTCTGCCGCTGCAGATTGGTGAGGTCGACAAGGTCGCGGTCCACGAGTGTTGTCGTTCCCACACCCGCCCGAACGCATTGCTCCGCGACGACCGTACCGAGTGCGCCGCATCCGACGATGACGATGGTCGCACCACGCAATCGCTCCTGTCCAACATGCCCAAACTCTGGGAGCATCATCTGGCGGTGGTAACGAGTGAAATCGGCGGGAACCATCACCGCTAGCGTAGTCCACCGCAGAATGAGCCGCTCCAGAATGTGCCGACGAGGGTTGAGCGCTCGCGCGCGGGAGGCGCTCGAGGCGTTCCACATGGTCGAGCCGATGCAAACGACGATCGAGGGCGCGCTCTCGATCGGTGCGCTGATCCCCTGCGTTGTGCGCAGGCTCGATCTCGATGCCTCCAAGTTTCAGCCATGCTTCGAAGTCGGAAACTTCAAGCACCGTCGCAGCGAGGCCTAACCGGAATCGAGATTCCGCCGTCACCGTCGCTGAAACGATTCGGAGGCGCCGCGCGGGCAGTGCGCCAGCCTCCAACAAGCTTCGCAACTTTCTTGCAAGCAGCGGTGCATCCTGATGCGACTTGCTCCACGCTCCGATCGCGTCCGATAGAGCGATTCGCGCTCTCGCGATCTCGCCGTGGGCGCGAAGGCGAAACCGAAGTTCCAAAATCTTCTGCCTGAGCGCGGAGCACCCGTCCTTTGGCGAATGTTCCAGAACTGCCGCGATCCAAGCGTCAAAGCGCGTCGACCAAGACTCCCATGCGTCAATCTCTGCGCGAAGCGTCTGACAGGCAATCGTTGCCCTCTTGCATGTCCCGCGATCAAGGACTCCGCTCCGCTGCCACGATCGAAAGAGTCGAATGCGCTGCGTTTGCGCTCTCGGATCCAGGTGCAGTGCAGCAGCATCGATCATGCGCAACACATCTTTCCAATCCAACGCCGAAGTCGTCGCCACGCGCTTGACAAGCTCCTCTCGTAAGAGCAGGTCAGCCAGCGGATCTGCCGGAAGAAGCGGCCCCAACAGCAATCGCTCGGCGGATGACGCGCTCACCGCTAACGCCGCGCTTGACGCATGGGCAAGGACAGCGGAGACAGTCAGCGGACTGATACTCGCGTCCACTCCGACCGCCTGTGCCTGCTCGTTCGATCGACGAGTCGCGGCTGCACTCTGAAATGCAGACCACGCGAGTTCCGCGACCGCATCGCGCTCCCCCTCCGAGGATCTCGCGAGCGCAGGAAGTGTTCGACAGCGACGCGACATCGCCTCGTGCAACGCCACTTCATCCACAGGGAATGCGCCGCTCGAAGCGTTCAAGACGCAAAGTCCCGCGAACGCCGCGACGCCGACAACACCTCGGATGCCTCCACCCAGTCGCCGCCGCACAGCCCCATAGTCACCAGTCAGCCGACAAACAAGCATCGCCTTCCTCCATGTCCATCACGCATTCGACACATGCTCGCTCACGAGCGCCAACACCATTCCGCGACCAAAGAAGCAATCCGCCCGTCCATCACAATCCGCACTTCTCCCCTTGTACCCGAACCTTGGGAGCACCTCTCAGTCTCCCACCTTTCTTCGTTGAACAAAACTCTCGCGCGGGGCGCTCTTCGCCCGAACGCGCGGAAGGCACGCACGCGAGAGAAGGGATCAGGCGCGTCGCTGCAGCAGTGCGCGTGCGAGATTCAGCAGCGCATCCGGCGCGAATGGCTTGGCGATGTATCTCTGATGCGGAAGAATCGTTCCTGCACGGAGCGCGGGGTCGTCGGTGTAGCCGCTCATGAAGATGGTTGGAATCCGCGGCGCTGTCTTCTCGATGGTGCGCGCCATTTCGAGCCCATTACATCCGCTCATCACAACATCGCTCACGAGCAAATCGAAGGGCGGGGCAGCGGCAGCAATCGCGAGCGCCTCGCGAGGATCACCCACGGCAGTCACTTTGTATCCGCCGCGCGTAAGGACCTGCTCGACGAGTCTTCGCACCATATCTTCGTCCTCGACCAAGAGTACGCGCTGACCGGTCGCGAGCTGCGCGACTTGGGGGTTGACTGCACGCGGGCTTGGCGCAACGAACTTCGGGAGCCGAATGAGAAACCTCGCGCCCTTTCCAGGTTCGCTCTCCACCTCAATCTCCCCGCCTCCCTGTTGCACAAGCCCATACACGGTGGACAAGCCAAGCCCGCTTCCCTTGCCAACATCTTTCGTCGTAAAGAACGGATCGAAGATGTTCGCCTTCGTCTTCTCGTCCATTCCAGTTCCGTTGTCGCTCACTTCAATTGTCAACCAGCTTGATGAAACTTGAGGCGGCGCGCCTCCGTTCGCGACCTCGCTCGAACTCCCAACTTCGCGCCGCGCCTCCCTCGGAGTTTCATACACCCGCACGGAAAGCTCTCCCCCCCGCGGCATCGCGTCTCGTGCGTTGATGACGAGATTCATCATGATCTGATGGAGTGAAGTCGGGTCCATCCACACCGTTCCAAGGCCCTCCGAAGCTTGCACCGTGAAGCGAATGCTCTCCCCAATCAATGGCCGGAGAATGCGTTCAATGGTCTTCACTTCGAGCACCGGATCGATTGCCGCCGGCTGAATGACCTTCTGCCTAGAAAACGCAAGTAGCTGCTGCGTGAGTCCGGTCGCACGATCCGCAGCGGAGCGAATCTGGTCGATCCAGTTTCGAACCTGATCGCCTTCGGGTAAGCGCGTCGAGGCGAGCGATGCGTAGCCGCTAATCGCCATCAGGATGTTGTTGAAGTCATGTGCGACTCCTCCCGCGAGCCGCCCTACTGCTTCGACTTTCTGGCTCTGGCGCAATTGCCCTTCGAGTTGCTCGCGAACCACGAGTTGCTCTTCCAGTTGTCGATTGCGTTCATCAAGTCGTTTCGCAGTGTCTCGTAATCGACCGGCGAGCAACCTGAGGTCGGCGAGCGTCGCGTCACGGGTTTGCAGGAGGATGAGAAGATCGCCACGGGGATCATGCGGTGGAAAGTCCTCAAATCCGATGCTGTGCATCGAGAGGTCTTCAGTGCGTACGATCCACGGGCCGCCCACAAAGAGCATCTGCTCATGGTCCCCCACGCGCACCATCTGCCCGCGCAGCGTCAGGTTCTCTTTCGCGAGCACACGAAGGATGAATAGGTCGCCTTCACGAGCCCAAAGCGAGTCAAAGTCGAGGCATCCAAGCGGTCGATCGATTGCGAAGTGCAAGCGAAAATCATCCCCTACGCGAGTCGCGGGAGCGAACGAACTCCATCGCGGACCGAGCGCGATGAGTCGTAGGTCGCGATCGATCTCAAAGCAGAATGGAAAGAGCTCCGCAAACTCCGTTCGAGTGAGCGCGGGAGCTTTCCCGTCTTGCCTCATGTGGTTGGGATCCAGTGGATCACGAACTTGTCGTGCGCATTCACGCCGTCCACTCTCTCGTAAGCGATCTCGGCATCGACCTGGAATCGACTCGCAAGCCCCTTGAGCAGTCCAATGACAAAGGGCGCGAGGCCCTGCCGGTGTGAGTGGTAGTGAAGCACGAGCGACCGCTCGCCTTCATCGGCGACCTGAAACGATGGTGGTTGCAGATTCGGGAATGAGAGTTTGACGCGAGTGTGCAAGGCATCAAGGTTACGGATGAACAATGGAAATGACCCTCCCGCGCTCTGCATGAGTCCGCCAAAGCCCGCCTCTGCTGTATAGAGAACCCAGTACTTTCCAAACTCCTCGAGTACCGCTTCGGCCGGAAGGTTGAGCACTTTGCAGGCGGAACCAACCAGGTTGTAGGTCACCGAGTCGTCGTAACTCTCCATCGACATGAACGGCTCGTCGGGAACTCCGGCATCCGCGCGAATCTTTCCCCAAGTCTCATCACCAAACTTACTGCGAATGAGACCTTCGACGGCTTTGTTCACGAGTCCGTACATGTTGAAAGAATATCGCGAAACGATCATCGCAACGCGCGAACACAAAGGAGGCGGTCACCCGATGGTGACCGCCTCCTTCTATCGTCTCGAAGCGCATCCCTTATGGATTGCCCAAACCGAAGTCTCTTACCACGCGAAGTGCGCAAAGGCCTTGTTTGCGTCGGCCATGCGGTGGGTGTTGTCCTTGGTCGTCACAGCCTTGCCTTCGTGCTTGGCCGCATCCCAGAGTTCCTTCGCCAGGCGCATGTGCATCGGTCGACCGCGCTCGCCACGAGCCGCCTCGAGCAACCAGCGGAAGGCAAGCGACTGTTGCCGACGCTTGTTCAGTTGCATTGGAACCTGATAGTTCGCGCCACCGACGCGCTTGCTGCGAACTTCAACGGCGGGGCGCACATTGTCGAGCGCCTGATGAAAGAGTTCGATCGAAGAGCGCGGAAGATTTTCCGGCTTTTCCTTCTCGAGTTTCGCCTGAATCGCGTCGAGCGCGGCGTACATGACGCGCTGCGCGGTTGCCTTCTCGCCGCCTTCCATGAGGCAGTTGATGAACTTGGAAAGGATGCGATCCTGAAAACGAGGATCGGGCTTCAACTGCGATTCTGACGCTGTGTATCGACGGGGCATGACTGACTCCTCTTTGCTACGGTCGCTCTCGCGACCCTGTTCACCGCAGGCTGGAGTATGGGCTTACCCGAACTGAGGCCTGCGATTACTCGCTGTCGATCGGACCATCCGAATCGACCTTCCAACATGAGATTTTTACGGTGGACTTACTTCTTCTTCGCCGCGGCAGCCTTCTTCTTCACGCCATACAGCGAACGGCCCTTCTTGCGACCATCAACGCCAAGGCAGTCAAGCGCGCCACGAACAACATGGTATCGAACGCCGGGGAGATCGCGCACGCGACCGCCGCGAACAAGCACGATCGAGTGCTCTTGAAGATTGTGCCCCTCGCCTCCGATGTAGGCCGTCACTTCGTTGCCATTCGTCAATCGGACGCGGCAAACTTTGCGAAGCGCAGAGTTAGGCTTCTTCGGCGTGACGGTTCGCACCTGAAGGCAAACGCCTCGGCGCTGTGGACATGCTTTGAGATCCTTCACCTTCGACTTGGAAGGTTGGTGGACGCGCGGGGAGCGAACTAGCTGGTTGATCGTCGGCATAGCGGTAAAACCTGCGGGGGATCGAGAAGGATAGCGGGAAGCTCGACCGCTTGCAAAGGGCGGAGTCAATGAACTTCAGAATCGATGGTCCGACCGGAGGCGTCAGGTGCGCTCTTGAATTGCAGCGACGGCCATCCGATCGCATTCGGTGTTCTGCGGATGTTCGGCATGGCCGCGGATCCACCGGCAATGGATGGTGTGGATGGAACGAAGTTCGTCCAGTTGCCGCCAAAGGTCGACATTGAGGAGAGCGCCCTGCTTTCGCTTCCAACCCCGTTTCTTCCAGCCATCAAGCCACTCGTTTAGTCCACTCACGAGGTATTGACTGTCACTTACAACCTCGACGGAGTGTGGTCCTATAAGAGAACTCAATCCAGAGACCGCCGCGAGGAGTTCCATCCGATTGTTCGTGGTCTGCGGTTCGAATCCGGATCCGGACTCTGACCCTCCGTCTCGCTCCAGAATCCAAGCCCACCCACCCGGGCCCGGGTTGCCTGAACACGCTCCGTCGGTGTAGAGGGTGACTTGTCGACTTTGCGGCGAATTCTGTGGAACTGAACTTGGCATCATGCAACTCGTCTGACGGGAGTCGAATCAAGAACCGCCACTCCGAATCGGCGGCTTGGGATGCCATCGGCTTGACATCACGGAGGTTTTTCCTAGACTAGCCGCTCTTCGCTCCGCTCGCCTGACGGAACCCGTCTGGCGATCGACGCACAAGTCGTTTCGAGCACAGGACCTCAAAGCGGCTTGCCAACTGCTGACTGCTTCCACAGCGGCGAGTCCCGATTGAACAGGTCAACCCCGCTGCTGGGGTGACTTCGACTGAAAGGTCTAGACAGCCATGCTTCCAGCATTTAGGAAATCACCAGGACGAACTCGCCGCGGTCGCGCTCACCACGCCATCAAGAAGACGCACACGGTCCTTTGCCCCAATTGTGGAACCGCGAAGCGCCCCCACTGCGCGTGCTCAGGCTGTGGATACGTTCGCCCTGGCCTGCAAGTGAAGAGTGGCAAAGCCCCTGAAGCCTAACCCGTGCCGCTCTGCGCACGAGTGCATGCCTGATGCGCGAACGGATACAGTCCGCGCGTTGCGTTCTGTTTTCAGCATTGCTCCTACCAACCCGTACGCGAGGTCTCGACCGATATGAGGATTGGCGTCGATGTGATGGGCGGCGACAACGCCCCAGACGAGATCTTGAAGGGCAGCTTCGCGTCGCTCGCCAAACTCGAGTCGACCGACGTCCTCGTGCTCCTCGGCGATGAACCAACCATTCGGGATGCGATGCGCGAACGGCGCATCCAAGATTCGCGCATTGAGATAGTGCACTGCTCGGAAGTCATTGGGATGGATGAATCGCCCGTCGAGGCGGTCCGATCGAAACCGGATAGCTCCATCAATCGCGCCGCGAAGATGGCTGGTCCACGCCATGAACAGCGCATCGACGCATGGATTAGCGCGGGAAACACCGGCGCGTGCGTCGCTGCAAGTCAGTTGTACATGCGGCGCCTTCCCAACGTCGTCAGGCCTGGCATCGCGGTGGTGGTGCCGACCTTCGCGGGACCAATCGTCCTCATTGATGTGGGTGCCAACATCGATCCAAAGCCGGTCCACCTCGCGCAATACGGCGTGATGGGCGACGCGTACGCGCGCGGCATCCTTGGCATTTCCAATCCGCGCGTCGCGATCATGAATGTCGGTGGAGAAGAGGCCAAGGGCACCGATGGCATGAAGTTCGCCCGCGAACTTCTTCGCAAATCCGAGAATCTGAATTTCATCGGCTTCGTCGAAGGCCGCGGCGTCTTTGACGGCGAAGCGGATGTAGTGGTGACCGACGGCGTTGTGGGCAATGTCATGCTGAAACTCGCCGAGGGACTGAGCGCCGGCATTTTCAAAGCAATCGCGCGCGAGGTGCTGGAGATCGATCCTGAACTTGCGGTTCGATTCGAGCCCGTGGTCAAGAGCATCTACTCAAAGCACGACTACCACGAGTACGGCGGCGCACCGCTGCTGGGCGTGAATGGCTGCTGTCTCATTGCGCATGGATCGAGCATTTCCCGCACGATCATGAACGCGGTGTATCGCGCACGCCAATATGCGGCGAGCGGTCTGAATGACATCATCAATCAGCGGCTTGAGTCCATTCAGGAACCTGCCGCCTCATGAACGCGCGCACCCTTAGCGGCGTACGCATCCTTGGTACCGGTTCGAGTGTTCCCGAACGCCGGCTCACGAACGCTGACTTCGAAAAGATGCTTGATACGAGCGATGAGTGGATCGT
>SXGU01397580.1_pt1 | contig 20368 bp, 14 predicted proteins | sample 3174531 | NCBI WGS metagenome assembly SXGU01 (sample SAMN11356863, study PRJNA531348) | freshwater metagenome | isolation source: freshwater sample F1-140 | place: China: Fuxian Lake, Yuxi | collected 2017-12-25 | reverse complement strand
CGTGCCTGCCGTGATTCGCATGTTCCGGATTCCAGGGGTCGACATCGAACCCAATTCGACTTCGTCGCATTGGTCGCTTGCCCGACGCGCTCATCAACTCGCACTCCTCATTGGCGCGACGGCGGCCTTCCTCACGAACGCTGCGCGGTCGAAGCGGGCCTTGGGATCGGCGCGGCGATCCGGAGCGATGGAGTCGTCGTGAGCTGGGGCACTGACTTCACCCGGTATCCGCCACTCACGCCAAGCAACCCGCTGAGGGCATCACTTCTGTCCATCGGTACCCATCACGCCGTCGCGATCCTCACGAACACTTGCCGGGGTGACCTCAATCGCGACCGGAGCACCCGGGGCCAAGACCTCGCGACGCTGCTTGCCGCGTGGGGCTCAAGCCCGGGTGCTGGGGGCGCCGGCATCAACGACGATGGGACAGTCGATGGCGACGACCTCGCCGCGCTCTTGAGCGAGTGGGGCGAGTGCTCGCCGAGTTGGACGCCGAACTACTGAGCCGGTGTGCTGCCGCTGCGTCAGGGGGTCGGCGGCGCCGGCACGATCACATCGACTTCGTCGTCGTCGCCGCCATCGTCGTCCTCGATCTCGACCTGCCCGTTGAGCACCTTGAACTTCATGCCCGGGATGCAGCCCGGTCCTGAGAGATCGATCTCCTGCTGCTTGCCGTCGGGCCCGATGATGATCGCCTTGGCATTGACGCGGTGCTCGAATGAGTCGGGGCCGCCGGGACCGCCCATCGCATCACTGATGCACTTGGTGACATTGATGTCGCACTGCTGGAGGCCGCCGCCCGAGGGCATCGCACAGACTCCCGGCGCTGCCGCTGAAGTCCACATCCCTGCCGTCGGACCGCACTGCCCCGCTGGTCCGCAGTTCCCCATCGGTCCGCAGTTTCCCATCGGTCCGCAGTTCCCCATCGGTCCGCAGTTCTGCCCGGGTGCGCATTGGCCGGCCTTGCCGCACTTCATGCCGCAACAGCGACCGGCGAAGAATGTCGCCACGCACAGGAGGGCAGTCACGAGGACCGCGAGGCAGCGGCGGGTGCACGAGGACTTTCGCTCGAGGTGTGAGATGCGGCTCGCCATCCACGCATGCGCTTCACCGGAGCCGCCGTAACAGCAGCTCGAACCCTTGCAGCAGTCGGCCTTAGATTCGCCCTGACATTTCGAGTCGTTGCAGTCGCCCATTTGGGGAGTTCCTTTCTTGGTTTCTTCCGAACTGTCGAACCGAGAATGCTACTGCTTGTCCCAGATGGCCTGAACATCCTTCGAGCACTGCCTCCGGATCCCGTTGGACTCCATGAGCCGCTCTGACGCGGGCTCGACTTCTGCCCGGCGGAAGACGATTCGCTCGCAGGCCCGTTCGTTGAACTCGAACACGACAAACTCGTCCTTGAGGTCGCGCAGGAGCGCAACAAACTCAGCAAAGTTCTTGACTTCCGTGCCGTTCACGGTGCGGACAGTCTGCCCCGGGAGAACCTCGTAGCCGCGAGCCGTGGGGTGCGTGAGCAACGGGCTCGCGACCGCAATCAATTCCTTGCCGCCGCTGGAGCGACGGTCGAAGAGTCCATCGAGTGCAGGCCCGGGCTCACGGAGCATCCAACCGTTCACAGCGGCCGCAAGGTCCCCGGTGAGCGGAGTGAAAGCCAACGGCCCATAGAGGAGATAGGAGTAGTTGCCATCGACTGGGTTGCCGATCACGCCCCCGTGGTGCCGCAGCGCAGGGACACTGATCGTCATCGGCTTCCCAGCGCGGATGATTTCGGCGGTGAATCCACTCGCGGATTCTCCAGGCACGAAGCGCCCAATGGCGCAGTCGTACGCGACCATTCGGTCTCCCTCGATTGTGACTTGCCCTCTGTTGTTCACTTCGTAGCCGTTGACCTTCGTGATGACATCCCAGGGCTGGAACGCTCCTGAAGCGTCTGATGTCACGAGCACCCCGTTCACCACGGGGGCGACCCCGACCTTCGCGCGGAGTGCCTGGTTCTCCATGGTCTGGACCCGTTCATCGGAGACTGCGTTGCCGCGCACGACACCGCGGTCCGCCTCGTCGAGAAACCGCTGGATTTCCTCCGTGGCGATCAGGTACGCGATGTTGTCGGCCTCGGCCTGGTCCATCCCACTGAAGGCGAGGCCAACGATCTGGCCCTCGCCAAATGCGGGGCCGCCGCTGTTGCCATGGTTGACCGCGGCATCGACCTGGATGCGCATGCCCGCCTCGCCGAACTCCCCAATCTCAGCCCACTCTGCGCGAGACACCACACCACTCGTGGTGGACATCGCATCGCCACCCATGGGGAACCCCATCACCGTGACGCGAGATCCGTCCTTGGGAAGACCCTGAAAGAGGGGCACGCTCGGGTGCGCGGCGATGAACTCGGGATCGTCGGTCTTGAGGAGCGCGAGGTCGCGCGATGGATCAATGGCGACGACCTCGGCCGTCACGGCCAGCGGCGTCTGCGATGTCTCCATGAGGATCTCGCTCGCCTCAGCGACCACATGGGCATTTGTGAGGATTCGCCCTGGCGCGATCACGACGCCGGAGCCGCCAATCTTGTCGGGGCTCTCGCGCTTCCACGGCGAAGTGGGAAGGCACCTCTCCTGCGTCACCGTGAGGTTGACGACAGACTTTCGCAGTTCCGACTCCTGCACATGCACCGGTGCGGGACTTTCGGAATCAGAAGACGATGTCTGCGGAACCCCGGTGACAAACGCGGCAAGTGCCAAGATGAAGTGCATCTGGGCATTTCACCATGGGCGGCCCTCGACAACAACCTACGCAGGAACAAGGTTGATGGCGACCGACTTTGAGGCGGGCGTCAGGCTCCCCGACGCCCGAGCGTCGATGGGAACGAGCGCGTTGGTTTCCGGGAAGTACGCAGCGACGCACCCAACGGGAATGTCATAGGGGATCACACGGAAGTTGTTGGCGCGTCGCGCTCCTGAGCAGAGGTGGACGAGATCTCGCGCGGCGAGTCCGCGCGCGCGCATGTCCTGGGCGTTCATGAAGAGCACGCGACGACCGCCGTGGATGCCACGGTACCGGTCGGCGAGTCCGTACACCGTCGTGTTGAACTGATCATGAGAGCGAATCGTGGTGAGGAGTAACTCCCCTTCCCTTGTGATCGAGTCGGGGATCTCGTGCACCGTGAACTGGGCTCGACCGGTGTGGGTGGCAAACTCGCATCGGTCGCGCACGATGTGAGGCAGCGTGAACTCGCCGTCGCGGTGAATCCGTTCGTTGAATCGTTCGAACCCTGGGATGACTCGCTCGATGCGGTCGCGGATCGTGTCGTAGTCCGCGACGAAGTCGCCCCAGTTGAGGCCCAGCGTGGCTGCGGCCAATCCTGCGACGATCGCCACTTCGCTCTTGAGCATGGGCGATGCAGGGTCGAGACGGCCACGCGAGGCGTGCACGACACCCATTGAGTTCTCGACCGTCACGCACTGATCGCGGCCGCCCTGCGTGTCGCGCTCCGTGCGACCACGGCACGGCAGAATGAGCGCCTCGCCGCCTGTCACAAGGTGCGATCGATTGAGCTTCGTCGACACATGCGCGGTGAGGGTGCAGCGCGTGAGCGCGGCGGCGGTGTAGCCCGTGTCGGGTGTCGCTGAGACGAAGTTTCCGCCGAGCGCGAAGAGCACGCGCGCGCGACCATCGTGCATGGCCTCGATCGCTTCGACCACCGAGAGTCCGTCCGCTCGCGGCGGTCGAAAGCCGAACTCCGCGCCAAGCGCATCGAGAAACTCGGCGCTGGGCCGCTCCCAGATTCCCATCGTGCGGTCCCCTTGCACATTGCTGTGGCCGCGCACAGGGCATGCGCCCGCGCCCTTTCGTCCGAAGTGCCCGCCGAGCAGCAGAAGGTTGATGACCTCCTCAATGTTGTCGACGGCGTTGCGGTGCTGCGTGAGTCCCATCGCCCAGCAGACGATGAGGCGCCTCACCGTCGCGAGTTCGGCGGCCGTCGCGCGGATCTCCGCCTCGGCGATGCCCGATGACACTTCGATGCGTGCCCACGACTCTGCCTTGAGGCTTGCATCGAGCGCATCGAAACCGTCGGTCTTCTCGGCGATGAACGAGGCGTCGAGCGCGTCGCGGTGCCGTTCGAGCATCGCCTTCGCAATCCCACGAAGGAGCGCGACATCCCCGTTCACTCTGACGCGTACATGCCGCGAGGCGATCGTGGTACCTGCACCGAGGAGGCCGCTGAGTTCCTGCGGGTGGCGGAAGCGCTTGAGCCCCGCTTCGGCGAGCGGATTGATGCTCACGATGCGGCAGCCACGCCGGGCGGCGGACTGCAGCGCCGAGAGCATGCGCGGATGATTCGTCCCGGGGTTCTGACCAATGACGATGATGCCGTCGGCGTGGTCGAAGTCATCGAGGAGCACCGTCCCCTTCCCCGAACCGATTGTGCGCTTCATCGCGTATCCGCTCGATTCGTGACAGAGGTTCGAGCAGTCCGGAAGATTGTTCGTGCCGAACTTGCGCACGAACAACTGGTAGAGGAAGGCGGCCTCGTTACTGGTGCGACCGGATGTGTAGAAGACGGCCTCGTCGGGCGACGCAAGCGCCCTGAGATGCGAGGCGACGCGCGCGAACGCCTCCTCCCATGAAATCGGCTGATAGTGCGCTGCCCCCGGCGCGCGATGCATGGGCTCGGTCAATCGCCCCTGCTGCGAGAGCCAGTAGTCGTTCTTCGATGCGAGTTCGTCGATGGAGTGTGTCTCAAAGAACGACCGGTCGATGCGGCGGATCGTCGCCTCTTCGGCGATGGCCTTGGCGCCGTTCTCACAGAACTCGTCGACCGCCCGTTGTGGGGGCTCCGGCCACGCGCATCCGGGACAGTCGAAGCCGCCGGGTTTGTTGACATCCAGGAGCGTCGACGCCGTGCGCGCGAGACCCATCTGTGCCACGGACGCGGTGAGCGCCACGCGCACTGCGCCGAGTCCTCCCGCTGCATCCGCAGGCGCCGTCACACGCAGGTTGAGGTCTGGCGCGTCGGACTCACTCACTGCCGCACCCGTTCGGGCATGGAGTACAGATTGCAGCGATCATCGCGCACGAAGCCAGCGAGTGTCATGCTGAAGCGGCGGGCGAGGTCGACCGCAAGCGTCGAGGGCGCGCCGATCGAGGCGACGAGTCCGATGCGAGCGGCGAGCGCCTTCTGGACAAGTTCGAAACTCGCTCGACCGCTGAGGAAGAGCATGCACGCACTGAGGTCGTCGGATCCCGAAAGGAACTGGGCGCCGAGCACCTTGTCGACGGCGTTGTGGCGTCCCACATCCTCGCGAACCGCCACGATGTTGCCGTCGCCGCGTACGAGCGCGGCAGCATGAAGGCCTCCGGTGCGCTCGAACGCCCGTTGGTGTCCTCGGATCCGCTCGGGAAGCGCCACGAGAGCGTCGAAGCGCATCTCGAATGAGTCTTCGCACTCTCCAGCGTGCGACGCCGACTCGAGGGCGTCGATGGTCGCGCGGCCGCAGATACCGCAACTCGATGATGCATAGACATGTCGTTCGAGTCGGTGCCAGTCCACGCTCACGCTCGCGTCGAGGCTCACACACACCGCGTTCTGCCCGCGATGGGAACCGCCCACGGGACCGATGGATGCCACCGATCGAATGTCGGTCGCGCGTCGAACGATCCCCTCGCCCCACAGGAACCCCGCGGCGAGTTCGCCGTCGTGTCCGGGTGTGCGCATGGTGATCGAGATCGGTCGGCGGCGCCAGAGTCCAGCTTCGCAGTGCTCGAGCGCAATCTCAAGGGGCTCTTCGATCACCAGATCGTCGCGCACTTCGCGTGCACCCGACGCGTCGAGCCGCGTGACCAGTGTGCCGGAATCGAGCTCTGTCATCGCGCGACCCCGATGCGCGCGTCTCGTTCCTGCAAGAGTTGCGCCGCGATGCTGACGGCGATCTCCGCGGGGTCATTCCTCCCAATCGGCAGCCCGAGCGGGCAGCGGACTCGATCGAGCGCGTCCCGCGACACGCCTTCCTTCGAGAGCGCCGACCGAAGCGCGCGTGCCTTTGGCTCGCTCCCGATGACGCCAATGAACCCCGCCTCGCCCCACGCGAGGAGTTCGCGCACGATGGGGAGGTCCGTGGCGTGTCCCTGCGTGATGCAGAGCACGAACGCGCCCAGGGGAAGTTCGCGCACGGTCCCAGCGAGATCCGTCGCGAGCCTTGTCCGCACGTTCGCCCGCGTCGGCAGTGTCGAGAGCCATGCGTGTCGGTGATCGATGCAGGTCACCTCGCAGTCGAAGCTCGCGACCAGCGGAACCGTCGCCTGCACGACATGCCCGGCGCCGAAGAACACAATCTGCCAACGACGGCCCACTGATGGTTCGTAGAACAGAGTGGCCGCGCCGCCACACACCATGCCAAGGTCGCGAAGGAGTTCGTAGCGCATGCTGCATGCGATGGCTTCTGCTGGATCCGCGAGCATCCCTCGTGCGTGCTCGACAGCGCGCGCCTCAAGGCGGCCTCCGCCCACTGTTCCCCACACGAGGCCCTCCGCGGTGACAAGCGCCTTTGCACCGACATCCTGCGGGACATGGCCATCGACATCGACGAGCGTCACGCACACAAAGTCGACTCCCGCGCGCGCGAGTTCTCGAGCCTTATCGAAGCAGTCGGTGACCGCGCGGCCCATGCGACCACTCTAGGCTCTGTCTGAGATGCATTCTCGGGAAGAAACGGCGAGTGAGTCTCACCGTTTCTTCCCGAGATGGCGAGACGGGACCTCACCGCTGTGCTCGACGCCCCAGAATGCATCAGGCGACAGCGCCCGCAACACGCGCTCAGCCGTCGCAGGGATCGGGAGATCAACGATCGCCGATGCACCGTCCCCATCGCCAAGGCTCCGCACGGACTGGACGGCATCACGAATGGCGGTCCACACCGAGATCGCCAGGAGGAGCGGTGGCTCTCCCGTTGCCTTGGTGCCGCGGAGATTGGCCGTGTTGCCGTTGTTGTCGATGGTGTCAACCCGAAACCGGCGCGGCGTGTCCTGGATGTTTGGAATCTTGTAGGTGCTCGGCGAGTGCGAGAGAAGCTTCGCGCCCGAGTCGTACACGAGGTGCTCGGTGGTCACCCAGCCCATCCCCTGCACAAAGCCGCCATAGATCTGCCCGAGGTCGAGCGCGCGATTGATCGGCTGCCCGATGTCCATGAGGAGGTCCACTCGACGCACTTTGACTTCGCCGGTGAGGGTGTCCACCTCGACCTCGCTGCATGCGACCCCTTGCGTGAAGTAACGGAACGCGCGACCGCGGCCGGTCAACTTGTTGAACGAAAGCCCCGGCGTGCGGAAGTGGCCGTATTCGCAGATCGAGACTCGGTTGCGAATGCACTCGAACGCCAACTTCGCGAAGGGGATGCCGCAGTACGAGAGGTCAGCGCTGGGTGCAGCGACCTCGATCTCGGGAGCACTCCCGACTCCAGCGCACTTCGAAGGCCACTGTTCCCGCGGTAGGTCATTGAGGCGCACGGCCAGCGCCGACATCCGAGCCCTAATCCGCCTCGCGGCATCGAGAGCCGCGGCGCCGTTCACATCGGTCCCCACCGATGCCGCTGTGGGGGCCGTGTTCGCGTTCTTCTCCGTTGATGTCGGCATCACTCGCACGCTCTCTTGCGGAATGCTGAGTTCCTCCGCCACAAGCGCGGCAATCCTCGTGTTGACCCCCTGCCCCATTTCGACCGCACCGGTCGACACTTGCACCGAGCCATCGGCATGCACATTGACGAGCGCGTTGGCCTGATTCATGAATCTCGTCGTGAACGAGATCCCGAATTTCACCGCTGTCAGCGAGAGACCGCGTGCGCGCTCGGGCCGTTGGGCGTTGGCGCGACGGATCTCCTCGCGCCGCGCGCGATACTCGCAACTGGCCTCAAGCCGCTCAAAGAGTTCGGGCAGGCAGTTGTTCTCGACAACCTGCTCGTAGTGGGTTGTGTCGTGCCCGGGTCGGTAGCAGTTGGCGCGCCGCACATCAAGGCTGTCGAGGCCTGTCGCGTCGGCCACGGCCTCGATGATCGACTCGATCATGGCGACCCCCTTTGGCCCACCGAACCCGCGAAACGCCGTGTGCGGGTGGACATTCGTTCGGCACACGCGCCCGCGCACGCGCATGGCCGGGACGAAGTACGCATTGTCGCAGTGTGCGAGTGCGCGCTCCATGATCGCCGTCGAGAGATCGGCGTAGGCGCCGCCATCCGAGTGGAGTTGCGCATCGACGACCCGCAGCATGCCGTCATCATCGAAGCCACATCGCCAGCCAATCTGGAATGGATTGCGCTTGCCGGTGATGATCATGTCCTGATCCTTGGACAGCACCAGACGCGCCGCGCGCCCCGTGGCCTTCGTGACGAGCGCCGCATACGCCGCGATCGGGCTGGCCTGTGACTCCTTGCCCCCAAATGCGCCACCCAACCGCCTCGCCACGCACACGACATCGCGCGCCCCGAGGCCGCACGCGTGCGCCACCACATGCTGCGTCTCGGTCGGATGCTGCGTCGACGAGTGCACCTCGATCTGCGGGCCATCGCATGGATAGGCAATCGCCGCCTGATTCTCCAAGTAGAAGTGATCGGCGCCGTCAATGGTGAGACAACCCTGCAGCGTGCGCGGGGAACGAGCGAGGGCATCCTCGACATCGCCGCGCGCGATCATGCGTTCCACGCCAATGAATGACGCCGCCGCGACCGCTGCATCGATCGAGAGGATCGCTGGGAGCGCCTCGTACTCCACGACGACCGCACGAACGCCGCGCACAAGCGCATCCCTTGACGCCGCCGCGACGATCGCCACCGTCTCGCCGACATAGTGGACTTCGCCCTCGGCCAAGAGCGGCTGATCCTCGATGATCGGCCCCCAACGGTTGTGGTGCACATCGGCTGCGGTGAGGACACAGGCCACGCCGGGGATCGCCAACGCTCCGGTGCCATCGACCGCAACAATGCGCGCACGGGCATGAGGGCTCACGACGAGTCCGCAGAGGAGTTCGCCGCGCACAGGCGGGCGGTCATCCACGAACTCCGACCGACCTCTCACATGGGATCGTGCTGACTCATGCGGCGTGTCCCTTGTCATCGGTTCAGCCACGCATCACCTCGTCGGCGAAGCGCCTGAAGAGGTTCGCCGCGACAATGCGACGGTAGGCCGACGAGCCGCGCAGGTCCGAGATTGGTGCGATCGCATGGGTGATGAGCGAAGCCACGGACGCCACTTTGGCTGGCGTGAGTTCTCCGCGAAGTGCGTCCTCGACCTGTGCAAGTCGAACGGGCGTGGCCGCGATCCCACCATACGCCACTCGCGCGCCGTCGATGACTGGGTACTCGCCTGATCGATTTCCCACTCGGGTGATCGCGAACGCCGCGCTCACCGCGCTGATGTCGAGGTCCTTTCTCTGCGACACCTTGAACAGACGAAGCGTTTCGCCCTTGCGGGTGGCGTCGAACGACACATGCGTGATGAGTTCGCCGGGTTGGAGTGCGAGCCGCCTGTACCCAGAAAACGCCTGATCGATGGAGAGCTCTCGCCGCTCGATGCGGCCGTGCTCGGGGGCGCGGCGTGCAAGGTGCAGAGTTCCCCCGGCCACGAAGAGAAACGGAAGCGTGTCGCCGATCGGCGACGCATTGGCGACATTGCCCGCAAGCGTCGCCGTGTTCTTGATCTGCGGTGACGCGAAGAGATTGAGGAACCGCGCGAACTCGGGGACAGCCCCCTCGCACGCGCGCCGCACGCACGAGAGCGTTGCGTTCGCACCGACAGTGACACGCCGACGACCCACTTCGACGAGGTCCAGGTCCGGAATGAGGTGGAGGCTCAGAAGCGTCTGCGCCCATGCGGCGCCCTTGTTCACCGGCACACCAAGGTCCGTGCCACCCGCAAGGACGCGACACCCGTCCTCGCTGGCCATCAGCGCAAGCGCCGCCCTCAGCGTCGTCGGTGCATGGAATCGAATGGATGGTGCGACAATCGAGAGCGGCTGGCTCGTCACTTGATTGCACACATCGACCGAAGCGGCATCGCGATAGCGTTCCGCGAGGGAATGTGATTTCGGGGCGACCATCGCGCAACCCGCATCAAGTATCTGTTCGTACCCCGTGCATCGGCAGAGATTGCCTGTCAGGTAGTTCGCTACCGTCGTGCGCGACGGCGTCGCGTGCCGTTCGCGCATGGCCGTGAGCGCCATGACGAACCCGGGCGTGCAGTACCCGCACTGCGAAGCGTGACACTTCATCATCGCCTCTTGGGCGGGGGCGAGTTCTCCACTTCGTTCGAGTCCCTCCACCGTGACGAGGTGCGAGCCGTCCATTTGCGCCACGGTGGTAATGCAGGCATTCACGGCGTCGAAGCCAGACCCACGGAACGATCGCAGCACCGTACACGCACCGCAGTCCCCTTCGGCACAGACCACTTTCGTGCCCGGCAGCCCTTCCTCGCCGCGCAGCCAGTCGGCGAGCATCATCATCGCGTCGCCTCCGCGCACCTCTCGGCGAACACCATTGAGGAAGATGACGGCGGCCTCACGCATGCGCTCTCGCCACGGTGAAGGCGATGCTACTCCTCGCCATACACATGGACCCTGTTCACGCCACCGTCAGGAATCAGCCACACCCGAACCTGCTCGACGCGCTCGCGACTGGACACGCGGAGCGAGATCACGCTTCCCGCGTACGCCTTGACGCGCACCTCACCGACGAGCCGCGTCCACTCTCCGCCAACGAAGCCGTCCACCATGACGGCCTGCGGGTTGTTGTGGCGGAAGTGAGTGAAGTCGAGCTCGATGCGGGTGACCCGCACCGCGCGCGCGAGCTCGATGGTGACCCACTCGCGATGGCCGCGATTTCGGCTTCGTGCGCTCTCGAGTCCATCGAACATGTGCTGTGGTGGATAGGGCGAGATGACCTGGCTCGCGCGGCCGTAGTGTTCGTTGGAGACGCCGACGACCCGCGCGCCGAACGCCGCGCACGCCATGTCGTCGGCTGGGCCGGGCATGGACACCACCCCCGCGAACACGGGCGCGAGTGGCCGCTGTGTCGACGGCTGGAACGGAGGGCACTCGCGCCCATGACCGTCGATGAGCGCTGCGCGCTGCGCGGCCGGGAGCGATGCGTCGAAGAGACCGAGCCTCGTCAGTCCGCCGTCGGGCTCGATTGTCACTCGAACCCGCGAGATTGGGTAGGGCGTGCTCGTCGCGCTGAAGGCGTGTTCGCTGTGCGGACTCAGCGCCGATCGATCGAGTATCGGGTACCACGATCGAGTTTCATCGCACCAGCCGTCGATGGACACCCACGGCGCGTGGTTGCCGCTGTGGAACTGGGTCGACAGTGTGACGAGATCGATCTGTGCCGCTTTGGTGAGGTCCAGGATGACCCAGTCGCGACCACGCGGACTGTGCCGAGCGGTCTCCCAACTGTCCATGATTTTTCCATGCGCGCCGAAGAGTGATGCGTCATACGAGGGCGGCCATGGCGACACGAGGTTCGCCGCACACGCGAAGCTCTGGTCGGTGACCTCGGCGACTCGCGCCCCGACCGCACGGTTGGAGGCCGCCTCCCTACCGACATCTCGATCACGCTCGACCTCTTCGGGAAGATCGGGCTCAAATGCGCTGAAGAGGAGTTCGCGATACGTCGCGTTGACCCCCTCGTGGTGTGGCACTGATGCGAGCCGTTTCATGGCCGCTTCCGAGTCCACCCGCGTCCAGTCAACACCCTTGATCTCCAAGCACTCAAGCAGCACCGTGGCGGCGCGCGCAATGAACTCTGCGCCACGCGCTTCGGCGTTGCAGAGGATGACGACACCCTTGCCCGCGTCGGGCCCGCGGTAACACTGCACGAGAAGTGCGCGGAACCCATCATTGGCCCCCTGGTGCACGATGAACCGATTTGATCGCGCCTCGCGGGTGAACACTCCGAGTCCCATGTCGCATCCCATGAAGGCACGACTCCCGCGATCATGACTCTCCACCATCTGCACCGCCGTGTCGTGTGACACATCACCGGAGCCCTCGACGGCCTCGTAGGCATGAGCGATCGACGACGCCACGCGAGCCATCTGAGTCGCGGACGCCTCGATCCCCGCGGCGAACAGCGGGAAGACCAATCGACCATCCTTGAGCGGTTCACCGGAATCGCGATGGCCAGTTGCGAGCGCTGGGCCGGCATGTGTGCCCAACATCCCGGCGACGAGGTCGGCCGCACTCTGATGCGAGAGCAGTTCGGCAATGTGCTCGAGCACCAGGAACCCGCCACCCGAGTACCCGAACGCGCTGCCGGGCTCCGCGACGACGGCCACCGCGGCAATCCGTTCAGTGAGCGTGCGAGCCGTGCGCGACGGCGCGTCACCGTCGACATAGTGCATGCCGAGGGCTTCGTGGCGCAAGAGGTGCGCCACCGTCACACGATCAGCCCACTCTGGATGCAACGGATCCGCGGCGACGCATCGCACGGGGCTCCCGAGGCGCGCGAGGAGGTCGTTCACCCTTGTGTCGTGCGAGATGCGGTGCTCGTGCATCAACTTGAGGGTGATGCACGATGCGATCACCTTGCTCAGCGATGCAAGCTGGAACGAGGTCGTCGTTTCAACGGGCTCGCCCGGTGCTCGTTCGCCAAGCACGATCGCCTGCGTACCACGATCCGTCACCGCGATCGACACGCCGCGCACACCGAATTGCTTTCGGAGCAACTCGAGTCTCTGAATCACCCCCTCGCCACGCGCAGCAAGTCTCGATCTGGCGATCGTCGCCAGCGCAGCGCGTGCCGCGTTGAGTTCGGCTTCGTCCGTGCGCCCGAGTCTCTCGCGAAGATGGTCGACGAGTTCGGCGCCACTGCGCCCCATCGCCGAGGCGAGGAACTTGAAGCCAAACCGGGCTTTGTATTCCTCGCCGAGCGCGCGCAGTTGCGCGGCGGACGCTGACTCGCCGGCCCGAATCCCCGCCTGCTCATGCGCCGCGGTCGCATCAAGCGCCTCACGCGAAGCACCGAGGTCGCCGTGCCACGCCGCCGCCTCGATGACCTCGGCCTTCGTCAACGACATCACAACTCCTGTCACTGCGCCAGGATCGACGACGCTCCACCGGGACGCCTCCGCGAGCAGCCGTCGACTCCCGCATGCGTGAAACAGGTTCGACGCGCGCCTCACCGCCGCGTCGAGCGCGAACTTGCTTGGATCGAGTGCAAGCGCCGCCGCGAGCGGATCCTCACTTGCGCGAAGCGACTCGATGCAGAACGGGAGCAGCAGTTCCGTTGCCCACTCGACGGGCCGCGCGTCGGTCATCAGCTTGAGCACAAGGTGCTGCGCGAGGGAGAGCCACCTTCCATCGACCCCCGCGCGAATCGCGTGAGTCTCTTCATGAACAATCGCCACAAGCGCCACCATCTCGAACCGTCCATGATGCACCTCGTGCCAGACCTCCCAGCGCGAGCGCTCACAGGTCGCCAGATCATCCATCACGCGAACCGCGACTGACTCGATCGTGGTCGGAAGCGCCACGCAGCCATTGCCGGCGAGCCAGTCCACGAGATAGCGGAGCGACTGGGACACATTGCCTCGAATGAGCTGCTCGTCGGCATTGCCGTTTCTCGACGACTCGCGAAGATCCGCCGCGACCACCGCGCGTGCGTAGCGTCCGTCCTCACGGTCGAGCCCGCTCACATCCGGCCCTTCAACGAGTTCAAGGAGCGCGCGACGACGCGGGGGCGCCACAATCCCTTCGATGAGCGCCGTGAGCGGTGCACGGTCGCCCTGCTCATGACGGCGCCACGCGGCGACGAGTGCCATGCCGATCCGCACGAAATCTGGATGAGCCACCCAGAACCCCTGCAAGCCACGCTTCATCTGCGCAATGACATCGCGCACGAATCCGGCGATCGCCACTTGAAAGGACTCGCCCGCCAAGTCTCGGCCGATCGGCAGAACCCCGTACATCCCACCGATGGCAATGCCACCACGCGCGCGCACACAGCGCACAAGAAGATCGTGCGACTCCCGAATGTGACGCACGACGATGTGTGGATCGGACTTCGCCGGGATGCGGTACGAGGGGTCGTTCTGGAACACTCGTGCGGTTGACGCGAGGAAGTCATGCCAGCCCAGCGACGCCCCTGCGAAGTACGGATGAAGTGCATCCATGATCTCGTTGATTCGAAAGATGGCGCGCGCACTCTCGAGCACGATGAGCACCCGAACCGACCCCGGTCCATACGCCGGATGCGACGCAGAAAGCATCGCCTCGGCCTCGCGAAACACATGGCCGAGGTACGCCGCCTCTTCCTCGCTCTCCAACTTCGGCACATAGAGCGCAAGAGCGGCAGGGTCCTGCCAGTGTTCGTACATGTGGAACGCAAGGTCATAGAGGTGAAGCGGCACCGGATCGCCATCGAGCAGCATGAACGGTGACGGCAGCGCGAGGCCTGGAATCCGCTTGATCGGAAGGGCGCGCCCCTCCGCCGCGATTCCATCGCGACGACCCGACGCATCTTCGGCCACAAGCGTCCCGTCGTAGCACCGTGCGAGGTTGACCGCCGCACGAACGAGGTCGGACGAGAGCGGGGTCTTCGAGTCCTCGTCGTCAGCACCCCACTTGGGAACGCCGGCACCGCGCAGGAGTTCTTCGACGATCGCCGGCTCTCCCGCAAGTCGCCGGTGGATCGCGTTCATCGCGTTCACGCAGAGCCGCGCCTCTCCCGGGGGTCCAAACAGCGTCACATGATCGCCGCAGAGATGCGCCGGAATCGGTGCAACCGGTGCTCCGCGAGCCGCGGTCCACACGGCACCGTGCTGTGGCCCAATGACAACTCGTCCCTCGCCATCCGTCTGACCAATCACCGTGTCGTAGTTTGGATCGAGCGCGTCGATGCGCAGTTGCCGATTCAGATCCACGCACGCGCGCGTCCTCGAGTCAATGAACTCGCGGTCTCGCTGACGACGCTCGTGAAGTCGCTCAAGCGCGGGACGAACTCGGCGCACGAGTTCGGACATGAAGGCGAGACTCGCCTGGCTCTCGAGGCCATCTGGCGCACCGATCCGTGCCAATCCAGGGACGCCCGCGACCGCGCGGGCTTCCAACGCCATGCTCTCTGTGATTCGCTCGGAAAAGATTCGCTCGGACGCGCGCACGGCTCGACGCGCTGCGCCCTGCTCGTGGGCCATCGCCGAAAGATACCGCGCGCCCGCGATGCGTTGACCTCGCTGCCGCTGAGGTCTAGCCTCATCGTGTGGGCCAAGCGGCAGAACCCAGCCTTTCGACGCATGTTCTCGACACAACCTCTGGCATGCCGGCGGTCGATTTGTTGGTTGAGTGCCATCGGCTCGAACCATCGGGCTGGGTGCTGCTGGCCGCCGCGCGCACTGATGCCGAGGGCCGAATCAACTCACTCCTGAGTGGCGCGTCGCTCATGACGGGCGACTACCGGATGCACTTCATGACCGGCGCGTGGTACGCGCGCCGGCGCACCGACTGCTTCTTTCCAAGCGTGACTCTGGATCTCAGGATCACCGACGCGGCGCGCCACCACCATGTTCCACTGCTCTTGAGTCCATTCGCGTACTCCACCTATCGGGGGTCTTGATATGTCGGTCGTTCTTGGGGACAACCGCTACGGCAAGATCGAGGTCCATGTTGTGCGCGTGTCGCGCCGAGGCGAAACGCACGATCTCCTTGACTGGACCGTGTCCGTGCAGCTCTCGGGAGACTTTGCCGACACTCACTTGACAGGGAACAACGCGCTCGTCATCCCGACCGACACACAGAAGAACACGGTCTATGCGCTCTCGAAGCGACTTGGCGCGACGGAGCCCGAAGCCTTTGCGCTCGCACTTGGACGACACTTTCTCGACGGGTTCTCCCATGTGACCGCGGCTCACATCCGCATCGTGCACCACTGTTGGAAGCGGCTCGGCTCCGCTGAATCCCCTCATCCGCATGCGTTCGCACGCGATGCCTCCTTCGAACGAGAAGTTCTTCTCCACCTCAAGCGCGGCCGTTCTGGACTCCTCGCGAACCTCGTATCCGGGATCTCGGAGTTGACGCTGCTCAAGTCCACCGCGAGCGAGTTTGTCGGCTACCTAAGGGACCAGTTCACGACGCTCAAAGAAGCGCACGACCGCATCATGGCGACGCAGGTGTCCGCGCGATGGCGTCGCCCAGAGCAGCGGCCGGATGAGCTCGAGGGCATCGACTGGGGAGCTTCGCATGCGAGAGTTTCCGGCGCCCTCATGCTCGCCTTCGCCGACCACCACAGTCTGTCGCTCCAGCAGACCCTTCACTTGATGGCGAAGCGCGCCCTCGAGGCTGACGACGGCCTCTGCGCGATCAAGTTGTCGCTCCCCAATCGACACCACCTCCTCGTGGACCTCTCGCCCTTCGGCCTCACGAACGAGAATGAGGTCTTTCATGCGGTGGACGCTGGCCCGTTCGGCCTCATCGAGGCGGTCTTCGCGCGCGACGGCGCGACCGTCCCGCCCGCGTGGACAGATTGGTAGATCCAACGAAAAACGCGGGACTCCGGAGAGTCCCGCGTGTGGTTTCGATGGGTTCCGTGCCTGGACTTACTTGATGGCAGCCGCTGTGGTCGTCGCCGCGCTCGACCGCTTGAGGTCGATGTGCATGCACTTGTACTCCTTCGCCGAGGCGGGGTCGAAGGCGAACATGTCCATCGTGGCGGTGTCCTTGCCTGTGTGGGTGAACACTTCGCGCATCGCGCACTGCTTTTGCTGCATCGGGCAGAAGAATGAGAAGTTCCACGAGAGAGTCTTCTCGTCGGACGACAAGTCGCCGGTCCCGGTCATCATGCCGGTGCCCATGTTGTCGATCCATGCATTCTGGAACTTCTTCGCGGAGTTGTCGTAGGCGACGATGGACAAGCCTTCAAACTTTCCGAAGCCGGGCATCTCGCCACTGAACTCCTGCTTCAGATAGCGACCGCCAAAGATCATCGTGTTGACCATCGTGCTCGCCGTGGTGGTCGGCGGCGAATCAGGCATCATCCACTGCGTGCAAGTGCCGGTCCAAGTGCCGACATCGCCAGCGAGCCACTTGTGCATCGGCCCTGGGGTCGCGGCCTCGGCCCACGCCTTCATCATGGGGTCGTTGGGATCGTTCGGATCGAAGTGAACAGGCTTGTCATTGCCGGTGGACGGCTTGGCCTTGGTGTCCTGAACGGCGGCGATTGTGATGGCGCATGCCGCGCCAGCGGCGAATGCGAGGGCGATTGGAGCAAACTTCATGGGCAATTCCTCTTTGGTTGGGGGACTCGGAGCCGGGCGGGGAAACAGAAGACGGACTAGAGATTGTCTTCAGTCCATCAGGATTTCACAACCAACCAACGGCGATTTGCGCTGTGGATTTGGTGTTATTGGACGCCATCTGCAGTGGCCGCGCCTGCTGAGCGTCATTCCCGACGCATCATTCGCTTGCGTTCGGTGGTGAAGTGCCACCAGGGACAGGGCGCGGCGCCGTTGGCCTGTGCAATTGCCGACATGAAGACATCGATGCAGCACGGATCGTGCCGCGCCCCCGTGCGCCGACCGAGTTCCTTCCAGAGTCCGATCGCGTTGCGCGACTTCAACTGCGAGACCGACATGATGCCAAGCACCTCGAAGTCGCGCAGCGTCGCCGGGCCCACATTCGCAAGGTCTTCGAGACTCGCTGGCGGACTACGGTGCGCCTTTGACCGGGGGCTTCGTCGCGCTGGTGCCATCTGGCGCCTCGTCCTTGTCGGATTCCTTGAACGCGTCATGGCTCGCATGCTCTGTCTCGTCGAGCTTCGTGATCGCCGCCTTGGCCGCGGCCTGATCGCCGGCGATGATGGCCTGCTCAAGCGCAACGGAAATCACGAGAGCCTTGAGGAGATCGGCGCGCATGTCGGCCTGGTACTTCACGACATCCTCGCCGTACTTCGCCTTCGCCTGCGGCACCATCCGCACGGATGCGATCATCCCCTTCGCCGCGATCAGCCCCGCTTGCACACTCTGCACTCGCTCCAGGTCCTGCGCCTTCGACGAGGCATCAAGCGGCGACTCTTCGAGCGCCTCGAAGCCGCGATTGGTGCGCTTCATCGCCGACTCGAAGTTCTGCGGCTGCCCTGCACCTCGTGCGCCTTGGGGACCGCGAGCCTCTGCCCGCTGTCGGCTGAACGCTGAGAGTTCAGCGACCTCGAGGAACCCGTCCTTGTTCGTGTCCAATGCCAAGACCTGTTCGCGGATCTCTGGTGGCAACTCGTCCGCACTCAACTTTCCATTGCCGTCCGTGTCGCCCTGCATCAAGCGCTGCGCAACCTGCGCCGCGGCCCCCTGCCCGCGCGGCTGTCCGCTCGGGGGGGTCTGCTGCCCGTCGGCCTGTGGGGCCGGCGCTTGGGCCAGAACCGTCGACGCAATTGCGAGTGATGCAAGGACAATGGTGGACATGTGGCGCATTGGGATGAAATGGTACCCACGGGTGGCCTGACTACCATCGGATGCCCATCCAACGCCACGGTCCCACTGGAGACAACACATGTACGGCATGGTCAACAAGGCGATCGAAGATCTCGTCACCATCAAGTTTGGTGAGGACAAGTGGCAGGCGATCAAGAAGCGTGCCGGGGTCAACATCGAGAGCTTCGTCACCAACGAGGCCTATGACGACTCGATCACCTACGGACTCGTGGGCGCGGCGTCTGAAGTGCTGGGACTCGCGCCGACCCAGATTCTGTTTGCGTTCGGCGAGTTCTGGGTTCTCCATACCGCGAAGCTTGGGTACGGCGACTTGCTCTCCTCTGCTGGTCGCGACCTCCCCGAGTTCCTGGACTACCTCCCGTCGTTCCATGTTCGTGTCGCCCTCATCTTCCCGCACCTGAAACCGCCACGCTTCGAAACATCCGACCGGGGCACGAACCATCTGACGATGCACTACTTCAGCCACCGCCCTGGACTCTCTGAATTCGTCAAGGGACTCTTCAGCGGGATCGGCAAGATGTTCGAAACGCCCCTCAAGGTCACCCAAACAAAGATGAAGGACGCCGGGGCCGACCACGACGAGTTCCTCCTCGAGTGGGGCGCGGCCGCGGCCGCGTAAGCGCGCGCCGATGCTGACCCACGCACAGTTCTCTCGCCTCTTCCCCTGTCACTTCATCCTCGATTCGCAGATGCGGATCGTGTCGGTGGGAGGGGTGCTCGGGCGCATCTGCCCAGACGCGGTCCCGGGCAGCCCGTTCGAGAAGTGCTTCTCGCTCTTTCGGATCGGGCTGAGCAAGGATCAACCGTTCGATCGGGACTTCATCCTCCAGCAGCAGGCCACGCTGTTCATCTTCAAGACGAGCGCGTCGCACCTCATGTTGCGATTCCAAGTTGTCATCCTTCAGGACCCCGAACGGTTCGCGTTCCTCGGTTCGCCCTGGGTGCGCAAGCCCAATGAACTTTCCGCGCTCCACATCGTGCTCTCAGACTTCGCGCTGCACGACTCCACGGTCGACCTGCTTCAACTCATCCAGACTGCGAATGTGTCGGTTCGTGATGCGAAGGACATGGCCGCCCGGCTCGAGCTCCAGCGCAACGACCTTGAAGAATTGGTCGCCTCCGCCAATGTGCCGATCCTAGGGATCGACTCCGGCGGCCTCGTCATGCAGTGGAACCGAGCGGCCGAGCGACTCTTCGGTGTCACGAAAGCCCAGGCGATGGGCGCCGAGTTTGCGGCTCGGTTCGTCGATTCCGTCTCGCGTGAACGCGCGGCACAACTCATCGTTCAAAACCTCGCGGGCCACCCCGTCAGCGAGGTCGAGTGTGCGCTCATGGGTTCAGGGGGCCGCCTCACCCAGGTGATGTTTAGCGGATCACCGCGGCACGGACCCGATGGTCGCGTCATCGGCGCCTTGCTCGTGTGCCACGACATCACGGCGATCGCCGAGCATCGTGCGGAACTCGAACGGCGCGTCGCTGACCGAACGGTGGAGCTCTCGAAGGCCAACGCCGAACTCTCGCGTGCGATGCGGGCCAAAGACGACTTCCTCTCGGCCATGAGCCACGAACTTCGTACGCCACTCAACGCCGTGCTCGGTCTCTCGGAGTCGCTGCTCGAAGGCGTCTATGGATCACTGACGGAGCGGCAGGCTCGCTCGCTCTCCACGATTTCCGAGAGCGGGCACCACCTCCTCACACTCATCAATGATCTCCTCGACATCGCCAAGCTCGGCGCCGGAAAAATGGAACTCGCCCTCGCCGAGACTTCGATACGGGAACTCTGCAGCGGGTGCGTTCGCCTTGTGCTGCCGCAAGCCAAGCGACAGAACATTACCGTCAACATCATCCACGACGAGTCAGTCGACTCCATTGAGACTGATCCCCGCCGACTCAAGCAGGTCCTCGTCAACCTCCT
>SXGU01021705.1_pt1 | contig 20368 bp, 14 predicted proteins | sample 3174531 | NCBI WGS metagenome assembly SXGU01 (sample SAMN11356863, study PRJNA531348) | freshwater metagenome | isolation source: freshwater sample F1-140 | place: China: Fuxian Lake, Yuxi | collected 2017-12-25 | reverse complement strand
GACTCACGGCGGCGCGAGTCGGGAGCGCCCGAGGACTGTGCTTTCACGGCCTCAATCGCGGCGATCACTTGGGTCGCCGTGTATGCATCGCTCTTGAACACTTCCGTTCCATCCGCCGCGTAGACCACGAAGAGCGGAATTGTCGTGCGGCCGGCGCGCTTCAGCGCTTCATTCCCCGCATCGTTGTTTCCGGTGATGTCTACTTTGATCGGCGTGACGCCCTCTCCGTTGAGGAGTTTCGCCACGGCGCTGCTGTGGAGGACCGTCGCTTCAAGTGCTTTGCAATTCAGACACCATTCTGCGGTGAAGTCGAGCGCGACGACATTGCCTTCGCTCAGCGCCATGTCCATCCGTGCTTGGGTGTAATAGACCCACGCAATCGGTCCAGACTTGGTTTGAGTCGCGCCGATCAAAATCGAGATGCTCGCGATGATCAATCCGAGCCCGCCATACGCCACACGCCGTCGTGGCACTCTTGTGATCTGAAGTGTGCGAAGGAAGATCCAACCACCTGCGGCGGCTCCTGCAGCGGCGACGCACCACCAATACCACTTGGATGGTGGATCTGGAGGTTCGACGAGCCAACTTGACGCGCCACTGCCAATGAAGAACGCCGCGGCGGCGAGCAACAGAAGCCCCATTGACTGCTTGATGAGTTCGCTCGCCTCGCCCGCGCGGGGCATGCGTGCGACGAGTTTCGGAAACGCGCTGAGCACGAGGTAGGGGAATGCCATGCCGATGCCAATGGACGCGAACACAAGGAGGACGGTGTTCGTGGGTTGCAGCACCGCCCATGCGGCGGCTGCGCCCATGAGTGGCGCCGTGCATGGAGTCGACAGCACCGCTGTCATGATGCCGAAGAGAAACGAGCCGAGGACGCTGTCGTGCTTGGTTTCGACGGATTGGAGAAACTGCGGCACGGGGATCGAGAAAAATCCAGTCATCCCGATGGCCATCACGCCGATGACGGCGCCCACGCCCATGGTGAAGAGTGGATACTGAAACAGCTGATTCGTGCTCGTAAAACCGGAGATTGACGCGACCGTGAGTCCGAGCCCCATCCAGAATCCGACGACTCCTGCACTCATGACAACGCTCAGAAAGAGCATGCGCCCACGATGGTGCCCCGCACTCTTGGCGAGCCCCATGATCTTGAGCGGAATGACTGGCAGGACGCACGGCGTGAGATTGAGGAGCGCTCCGCCGAGCGCGGCAACAAGGAGGAGGAGCAAGAACCCGCTGCCGTTGGGGTCAATCGAAAAGCCGAAACCGAACACATCAAAGGCAATTGGGACGCTCTGTGCATCGCGCGGCGTCGCGCCGTCTGGGCCTCTTCCGCGCAGCGTCGCAAAGACGCTCGGATCAAAAGCTGTGAACTCGCGCGGAAGCGCGCCACTCACCGCGCCACGCTTGATGGTGATTGGAATCTCAAGTTCCACATCCGCCGGCGCCATACAGTTTCGATCGTTGCATGTTTGAAAGCTCGCGATGAGCTTGATCGTGCGCGGTCCCTCCACGGCTTCGGGCGCAATCGTCGCGGGGACAAAGACTGTGAACTCGCCTTCAAAGACGCCGTAGATCCGCTCTCCATCACCGAGGTCCGCCGCTGCGCCGTGCACATTCGCCCATCGGATGGAAGAGAGGTGGAGTTCTGTACCCGGAGCGTTCGAGGGCTGACCGTCGACTTCTGGCAGTGCGAGTGCGGTGAAGATCGCGCCATCAAACGCGGTCATGCCTACCGGCACTGAACTCGATTCTGATGGCCAAATGTGCCAGCCACGAGCGATCTTGAAGGTGACCGCAATCGGGAGGTCGCCGCCAGGCGCAACTTCGTTCGTGCTCGCGATGGCGCGAACGTCAACCTTTGCTCGCGAGTCCGAAAAGGAATCCTGATCTTCTCCGAGTGCGCTGAATTGCCCAACGGCGCTCGGCGTCAGAAGGGTGATGGCGACGACGACGGAGGACAAGATTTGGCGGGGCATGTCAGTTTTGGAGCTGATTGGAAAGAGGCAGCGCCGATGGAGGCTTCTCAGGATGCCTTGAAACCAGCCGAACGGGCGCGTACATCGCATAGTGGGGGATCCATCCGTAGAGGTTGCTGCATCCTACGGCGCGTTCGCGACGCGGTTGCGGCGCGGTCATCCTCAAGAACCGCGAACGATTCAGACGATTTACGGGTTGTAGTTTGACAGTCCTCGCATGCTCGGCGGAGTCCGAGATTCATGTCTTGCTTCCCACGGACGGGTTCTTATGCCAGACATCCTCGGCCAAGACGACATCGACGCACTCCTCAACGCCGCGCAACAGCCGGTGGTGGAAGAGGACGCGCCACCAGCGCAAATCTTCAGCCGCGTCCGGAGGGACCGCGAAAAGATCGAGATTCGGCCGTATGACTTCAAGCGACCAGAGCGAATCTCGAAGGACCAAATGCGTGCGCTTGAGATGCTGCACGAGACCTTCGCCCGTTCCTTTGGTGCTTCGCTTTCAGGCTATCTGCGAACAATCGTCGAAGTCCGAGTCGCGTCCGCATCACAGATGACCTACGCGGAATTCACGCAGGCGCTCGCGAATCCAACCGGTTACGCACTGGTGCGCTGTCCGCCGCTCGAAGGCACGATGTGCCTAGAAATGAGCCCGCTCGTCATTTATCCGATCATCGATCGATTGCTTGGGGGAAACACCAAGGACCTCTTCATCCCCCAGCGCCCCATGACGCTGATCGAAACGCGGATTATCCAGAAGATCATCAGTCGCGGTATGGCAGCACTGACCGAAGCATGGCAGGGGATTCGCCCGATTCAGTTCTCGCTCGGTGAGATTGAATCAAACCCCCAACTCGTTCAAATCGTCCCGCCGAACGAGACTGTCGTCATCATCGCTTTCGATGTCAGGATGTCGAATCGCGCGGGACCCATGCACCTCTGCATTCCATACGCTGCGATCGAACCGCTCATGGAAGGACTCTCGGCTCAAAGCTGGTTTGTGACTGGCCGCCGCGGGGCTTCCGACGCACAAGATCGTTTGACACAAGGACTTGGGTCGGCTCAGGTCGAACTGAGCGCAACCCTGGCAACAACCACGATTTCTCTGTCGGAGCTTCAGCAACTCGAGGTCGGGGACCTGATCTCCACGAATCACGCCGCGACTGATCCATGCGTCCTTGAAGTTGAGGGAAGAGCGAAGTTTATGGTCGAACTCGGACAGCACAGGGGCGCGAGAGCGTTGAGGATTACTCGACAAACGGTCCCCGGGGAACGCTCCGGAGCACGGTGAATCTGCTCCTCTGAGCGCCCTATAAGTGCCGACGCAGCTGGGCCGATTTGACCATTTGCGTCCTCCCGCGTATCTTTTAGGACTCGACAGAAGGCCGCTAGAAGTTCCGGCCTGCTCTCGGGGGTCCCCCTTCAATCTACGCAATGGGGGACATCTGCTCAGAGTTTGCCTGTCTGTTTTCCTGTTCGAACGCGTTGCTGTGGTCTCCTCGGATTCCAACTTCATCCATCTGGCTTGAATCGTATGAAGCTGTCACCCAACCACGCACATCTACCCGCCTTCACGCAAATTCGCTCATGAGACGCTCGGCGTCCATGTTCGGAAATCCCTCTCCGCATGAGGGTTGCATTGGAAGGCGCGCGCCGAAGCTTTCGGCGTGGCGTTCCACCGATCAGGAGTCGATGATGGTGTGATCGTTTGATCTCATCACTGTCGAACGCAGCGCGCTGCTTGCCCATGGACCGCCATCGGCCGAGGCGACTGCAACCGGACGGGTCACGCCGCAGCATTCGCTGCAACTGCGTGACTCGATGTCGTTTTGCGGCTTGCCTTGCTTCATTTCCGCCTCTTTCGTTTCTCTCTCATTCGTCTGCACATCTCGGAAGCACATTTAGGAACAGCGTCATGAATCCAGAAACACTCCGCATTCTCGAAAGCATTGCCCGCGACCGTAACATCGATCGTGAGCAACTTATTCGCGACCTCGAATTGGCGATGATTAGCGCCGCGAGGAAGCATTTCAATTCGCTTGAAACGGAGGAGTTCGGATGCGAGATGGACCGCATCACAGGCAAGATCAGCATCTGGCGTAACCTCGAAGAGGGCGGCACGGAGGACATCGCGATTGAGAAACTCGGTCGTATCCCGGCGCAAACGGCGAAGCAGGTGATGATTCAGAAGTTCCGAGAGGATGAGCGGAACTCGCTGCTCGAAGAATTCACCAAGCGCGTTGGAGAACTGGCTACCGGCACGATCTCTCGGCAAGAGGGCATGGCGTACCTCGTGCAGATCGACCGTGCCGAAGGGTTTATGCCCAAGTCTGAGCAGATCCCGGGCGAGTCATTCAAGCCAGGCGATCGCATTCGCTGTCTCTTGCTTGATGTCCGCGATGCAGGGAACCAAGTGAAGATCATTCTCTCGCGCTCGCATCCTGACTTCATTCGTCGATTGTTCGAAGCGGAGGTTCCCGAAGTTGCTGAGCGCGTCATTGAGATCAAGGCGCTCGCACGCGAACCAGGACAACGCTGCAAGGTTGCGGTGACAAGCGTGGATTCAAAGGTCGATGCGCAAGGCGCGTGCATTGGTGTGCGCGGTATTCGCATCCGAAACATTGTCGACGAGGTGAATGGCGAAAAGATCGATGTCGTGCGGTGGAACGAGTCGAGCCAGGTGCTCATCGCCAATGCGCTGCGGCCGGCAGCCGTCGAAGAAGTCAGTCTCTGTTTCGAACTTGGTCGCTCGACGATCATTGTGCGCGAAGACCAACTTTCGCTCGCCATCGGCAAGCGCGGTCAGAATGTTCGCCTCGCGGCTCGATTGACAGGTTGGGATGTCGACATCCTCACGCCCGTCGAGTTTGCGAAGGGACTCGAAACACTGCAGGGGACGCTGCGTCCGATTGAGGGTGTCACCGACGAGATGCTCGACAAGATGGGCGCGATGGGCATGATTAGCGTTTTCGATGTCGAAGAGATTGGGCCGCAAGTGCTCATCGACGACATCGGCATGAGTAAGGATCTCGCCATGACGGTCTGTGAAGTCGCGAGCGAGCGCGCAAAGGTTGTTGCCGCAGAGCGAGAGATTGCCGCCGCCGAGGCTGCTGCTCGAGCCGCGGAAGATGCGTCTGCGACAGATCACTTGCTCGGTGGCTCATCGGAGTCATTCGCATCCGCCAAGGCAGTCGCCACCGATCAAGAGGCAGAGGGTCGTGCGAGTTCAATTCTTGGCGGCGGTTGATCGCCGTGTTCTTAGCGCGGAGCGCGCGTGCGCTTCGCAGGTTTGGTTGTTGGTCAGGTCTCACTCATGGAGCATTGCTTGTCGAAGAAGGTCACACTCAAAGTGCATCAGCTTGCGAAGGAGTTGGGTGTCAATTCCAAGGACATCATGGCGCGGTGCGTCGCCGAGGATCTCCCGAGTTTCAAGGACCACAACGCGGTTGTGTCATTGGGGCTAGCCGAGACTATTCGTGAGTGGTTCGCCGCTTCTGCAACATCTGAAGCGGCAACCGCCCAAACGGCATCGAGCGCGCAGGGTGAGAGCACGACGAGTGGTGCAGCCGGTGCGGTTGCAACGGCAACCAAGACCGCGCCCAAGCCTCGTTCGATTCGCGCGAAGGTCACCGAGACGACGCCGATGGGCACGCTCTCGGGAACTTCAGGAAGTGATGGGAGCGCTGGCGATTCGACCGCCACGATCGAAGCCCCAAGAAAGGCTGTCCGGAAGACCGCGAAGAAAGTGGCGGTTGAAGTTGAGAGTGCTGCGACGAGCGCCGAGGCAACGCCACCGACGCCATCAAGCGCGTCAGTCGACGCCACGCCGGCGCAAGCCGCTGCGCCATCCTCACCAACCACCACGGAACCGCAACTCGCAACTCCCGCGCCTCGACCGAGTAGCGCACCTGTGGTGGCTGAGCCGGTGCCAGTGCCTGCCGCGCCGATTTCTGCTCCTGCGCCGGTCGTTCCTGCAGCACCAGTTGCTGCGAGCGCGCCGAGCGCGGCTCCGCTTCGACCGGCAATGCCTCGCGTGATTGCGGGCCTGAGTTCGAAGCTCGCGCCGGTCGCCGGGCTCTCTGCGAAGCTTCCGCCTCGCGAAGTCAACTCTCCTCGCGCTGGACGCGCGGATGGATCGCCCCCGCACGGCGGAGCGGCCGCCGGTCCCGCCGCGCCTCCACCGGCGCGAAGGTTCATCACTGCACCACCACCACCACCAGCGAGCCTTGCGCGCATCGACGATGCCGCGCCCGTGATGAATGTTCCAACGCGACCGACCTCCGTGTCACCGGGCGGGCAGAAGTTGGAGTCACTGTCGAAGATTTCGCTCACGGGTCCAAAGGTCATTCGAGTCGAAGCAGCAGAGAATCTCCCCGCGCCGCGGCGCGCGACGACAGGGACTCGCCCGGGCAGTGCGCCCGCCACGCGAGGCGCTCCTCGCGTTCGTGAGGGCGGTGCTGGTCGCATGGCGCGTTCGGGTCACGGACCCCAGGCGATTAGTACGCAGGATCAGGCTGAACGTAACAAGCGCATGGCGACGAGCGGCGGATTCATCGGCAAACACCGTGTTCCGATGCACGGGCCCGGTCACACGGGAGGTGGCGGCACACGCACTCCAGCGGCTGCGAAGCCTGCTGCGGCGATTCATGTGTGTGAACCAGTCACCATCAAGGAACTCTCCGCTGCAACGGGCGTGAAGAGCGCGGACATCATCAAGAAATTGTTCCTCGCGGGCATGATGGCGAACATGAACAGTTCGCTCGATCGCGAGAAGGCGATCGAAGTGATGTTCGAGTTCGACATCGATCTCATCGTCGATCAAGCAAAGTCGGTCGCCGACATCATTGAAGAGCGCTTCAAGGGGCGTATCCGAAAGAGCGAGCGTCGCCGCGCACCAATCGTCACGATTCTTGGCCATGTCGATCACGGCAAGACAAGCCTCCTGGATCGCATCCGAAGCACGAACATCGCTGCGGGGGAAGCAGGCGGCATCACGCAGTCGACGCGCGCGTTCTCGGTGCCTGTGAAGGCCGGCGATACAGAACGCCTCGTCGCCTTCATCGATACCCCTGGCCACGAAGCGTTTTCCAACATGCGCGCTCGCGGTGCAAAGGTCACGGACATCGTCGTGCTCGTGGTGTCCGCCATTGACGGTGTCATGCCACAGACCATCGAGTCCATCAATCATGCGAAGGCAGCGGGCGTTCCCATCGTCGTCGCGTTGAACAAGATTGACCATCCCGGCGCGACCGAAGCCAACATTCAGAAGACGCTCGGTCAGCTCGCAGCTGCGGGCATCAATGTGCACGAGTGGGGCGGCACCGTTGACATGGTGAAGACGAGCGCGACGCGCGGCGACGGCATTCAAGAATTGTTGGAATTGCTCGATTACCAAGCGGAACTGCTCGACCTCAAGGCGGACTTCGAGGGCTTCGCGCGCGGAACCGTGCTTGAAGCCAGCATCGAAGAAGGCCGTGGGCCAGTGGCGAAGGTGATGATTCAGGAGGGCAGTCTCAAGAAGGGCGACTTCCTCGTGGTCGGCCGTGGGTTCGGTCGCGTGCGCGACATTCTCAATGATCGAGGCGAACGACTCAAAGAAGCATTCCCCTCCACCCCAGTCGCGGTTTCTGGACTCGACATGCTGCCCGACGCCGGTGACATGGCGTACGCCGTGGAGACGATTCGTGCTGCGGAAGAGGCGGCCGAAGAGCGACGGCGCATGGATCGTGAACGCGAACTTGCGGTGCCGAAGATCACGCTCGACAACATCTTCTCACACCTTGAGAAGCAGGGGCGCAAGGAACTCTCCATCGTCATCAAGGCGGATGTGCAGGGTTCGGTCGAGGCACTCAAGGGTCTGCTCTCTCGGCTTCCCATGGAGGAAGTCACGATCTCCGTCAAGCACGCTGCCGCGGGCGGAATCACGGAGGGTGATATCACCTTGGCGGAAACGACCAAGGCGATTGTGCTCGGGTTCAATGTCACTTCGACCGGCAAGGCGCGCCAGATCGCAGAGCAGAAGGGTGTCGAGATCCGGCTTTACGAAGTCATTTACGACCTCGTCGACGATGTGACAAAGGCAGCGCGCGGCATGCTCGCACCGGAACTTCGACTCGAAGTGATCGGTCACGCCGAAGTCCGTCAAGTCTTCAAGGTATCGAAGGTTGGCGCGGTGGCTGGCTGCTATGTCACCGATGGCATCGTCGAGCGCAACGCGCAGATCCGCGTCACGCGCGATGGCATCGTCATCGAGAAAGATCGAAGGCTCGAGCAACTCAAGCGGTTCAAGGACGATGCGAAGGAAGTTCGCATGGGAACCGAATGCGGCATGAAGATCGTGGGCTACGACAACATCAAAGTTGGCGATGTCCTCGAGTGCTACAAAACCATCACCGTGGCGCGAACCTGACGCAGAGAGGGAGTTCCTGTGGCCTTCGACGATGTCGAGTTTGAAGAGTCCGAGAGCGGCGATTCGCCCAAGGCGCCGCGTGGACGGAACCGAAAGCTGCGTGCGCCCCGGCCGAAGGGTCCTCCGCGTCTCCCGAGTACTCCGCGCAGTGGAGGGCTCGGGATGGGCGTGGGTATGGGCATCGACCTTGGGACTGGATTCGAAGAACGCGCATCGGATCGTCCCTTGCAACTCGCGTCGTACATTCGGCGTGAAGTGCAAACGATGTTGAGCGCGGGACTCTCCGATCCGCGTGTGCAAGGCATGATTTCGATCACGGAGGTCGTCCTCACGCCGGATTTGCTCGAAGCGCGCATCAAGGTCAGTGTGATGCCTGCGGATCGCGAGCGCCTGACGCTTTCTGGACTGCGGAGTGCGGCCGGTCACCTCCGACTTCGCATCCTGCACGAAGGGAGACTCGGGCGCATCCCGCAGCTCTGCTTCGAGATTGACGACAGGCTCAAGAAGGGTGCCGCTTTGGACGAGCTGATTCGCGCGACTGGCGCCACCGGCGTTCGGGTCGAATCACCCAGTTCGGAATCGGCAACGCAAACCACTACGGATCTCGGAGACCAACCAGGCGCCGCGGATGTGAATGCAAGGCATCCCGCTTGATGGAGTAACGCCGCATGAAGATTGACCCCATCCGCGCTACCAAGTTCGCCACGATGCTGAGAAAATTCGGCTCGGCACAACCGTCGATTCCGACTATCGACGCGCCGGATGTCGAGGCTCCGGATGGTATCGGGGCACTCATCACCGCATACATGATGTGGGACGCGACGCCGGCCCTCGCCACCGCGGCCATTGCGTCCATACGCCGTGAGACGGTCGACTTTAACGAACTGCGTGTCTTGCTCGAAGGCGAGGTCGTTGCGATCATCGGGCCGAAGTATCCCCATGCATTTGAGCGGGCGGAACGATTGCACCGCGCGCTCAATGATGTCTACAAGCGTCAACACCGCACGAGCCTTGATCACCTTCGCAGCCAAGCCCGACGCGAGCAACGCGCGTATGTGGAGGGCATCTCATGCATTGTGCCGTTCGTTGCCCATCGCACACTTGTAAGTGCATTTCAGCATCCGCTCGTCCCCATTGATGACACAACCGTGGAAGCAATGCACCTTCAAGGCATCGCTGATCCGCTTGCGACGACTGACCTCGTCACGGCGTGGATGCACAAGCATGTGAAGGCGGACGACGCGGCGCGGGTGCATCGCGCGTTGCTCGCGTTCACCGAGGACGCGTGGAAGTCCGCAGGCCGATCTGGATTCCGGTTGCGCGAGAATCTGCGCGATCGGCATGAGAAGTCCGGCATCGTCGCTCGTCCCAAGATTCCACCTGAAGCAGTCGCTCCGGTCGGTGATGGCGTTCCTGCCGGAACCCAACCGCTCAATTCTGCGGGCATGCCCAATCGCCCATCCGCGCATCCGACTCGGGTGCCCTTGCAGATTGTCGCGCGGCCGCTCGTCCGCCCACTCGCCGTCCCATCGACTGTGGCTCCCCCGCCACCCGTTGCGAAGATCGAAATCAAGCCGCTCGTGAAACCAGCCGCGAGTCCTGCGCCGAAAGCCCTCGTGAAGCCAGCAGCCGTCACGAAGTCGGCGAAGCAAACGAAATCGAAGCCATCATCCGCGGCTCGCGCAAAGATTCTGGCGGCATCGAAAAAGAGCGCGAAGCAGGTGAGCAAGCCAGCTGCTCGCGAGAAGCCGAAGAGCAAGGCGCAGACCAAAGTCAAGTCTCTTTCGAAGCCGAAGCCCAAGCCCAAGTCGAAGCCGAAGTCGAAGCCGAAGTCGAAGCCGAAGTCGAAGCCGAAGTCGAGAGGCCGTTGACCGTTTCGTCGAAGCCCTGAGGAGGCACTGTATTCATGCAAGATTCGCTTCGCGGATTGGGAGTGCTCGGATGCACGCTGAGTGCGCTGGCGTTCGTATCCGCCTGTCGATCCACGCCGAGCGAATCAGCCGCGCGCGATGCGCGGGCATCCGTCGGAAGGCTTCCATCCTCGCCTCTCGTCGTGCCCGCTCCGAACGAACCCGCGTACCGATCGAATGCGAAGCGGAGCACTGAGAGTTTTCGAAAGCTGCTCCCCGCGAGCGCCTCGCCAGAGTTGCTGCAGGGAGTTCCCGCACCACTGCTCGACGAAGTACGAACGGCGCTTGACGCGAAGGATCTGCCGCGCGCGGCCGAGGCTGTCGTTGCGCTGCTTCGCGCGTTTCCAAAGTCCATGGAGGCACGAGAGGCGTTGGTGTGCGTCCAATTCTTGCAACGCAACCCCGAGGGGGCTCTCCGAGCGCTCGAAGAGTTGCGGACAATCGCGCCGCGTTCTCCACTTCTCTTAGCGCTCGATGGTCTCGATGCGCAGCGCCGAGGAAAGTACTCGGATGCTGCTGAAAATCTCGCGTGGTTTGTCGGCACATCGTCGTTGCCACTCACGACGGCTCTGGGTGCACTACCCGTTGAAAGCGGGCGCGTGCACGAGGCGCTCATGAACGCGCTCTTGGCACTCGGCGCCTTCGACGCCGCGGAGGATGTGGCCGAGGAACTTCTCGCGCTCAGCGCGCAGCACGCGACGGACGCCTCCCTTCATCAGGTGGCGATGCGTGCGCGGATTCTCATTGGTGACCTGGCGCAATCGAGAGGGAATCGCCAAGGGGCGATGGAAGCGTGGGGCGCGGTTGCGTCGCTGGACGGATTTGAAGCGGAAATCGCTCGCTGGCGACTCGCGAGTTGCGTCGTGCTGGATGCGAGTCGGGCAGACGAAGAGTGTCTTCGCATTCTCGGTGATCCGGCCGCACTCCTGCGCGACGAACCGGCCCTATTGCGAATCGCGTCGATTGCGAGCGTGGTCCGACCGTCAGGGTCCTTGCCCCTCGCGAGTGCACGCGCGGAAGCACTCGCAGCAGATCTTCCCGAAGATCTTCGCCTGCAATGCATCGCCGCGCGCTTCGGAAGCGAGAGCGCGCGAGCTCGGGTTCGTGGTCAAGCGTCGCGCGCGTGGCGAACAGATCCTTTCGCGTATCGACTCGCCATTGCTGGCGCGGCACTCGAGAGCGCAACGGACGCGATCGATATTGCGCGATTGAGTGTCGCGCACAATCCAGCATCCTTGCGCGTTGCAGCGGAAGCGCTCTCGTGGAGTGGACTGCGCATTCACTCGATGCAGTCAGTCCTTGAAAGTGCGACAGACGATCCCTCGCGCATGCTCTGGTCAGCACTGCTCTGCGCGGTTGGGCTTCCGGAGGATGGCGCTGCGGTAGCGCGGGCGTTCAGCCTACACGCCCCAGCGACCGCCCTGATTCAGGCCGCGCAGATCGTTGCAGCGGGATACCTTCGAGATGCGTCGCTCGTCGACGAGGCTCGCCGGGTCCTTGACCGAGACGCGTTTCAAGCGGACTTACTGGCGGAACTCACGCTCGAGGCGGAGCGCAGTTCGCTTGACCCACTCGCGTCTATTCGCACGGCGGATCGAGCCGCACAGGCCCTTGCCGCGTCGGAGGACGAATCGCGCCGTGCGCGCCGCAAGGAGTTTCTCGTGGAGTCTGCACGAGGACGCCTCGAGACCGGTAGTGCAGGGAAGGTCGATCGCGAACTCTTGAGAGCAGAAATTTTGAGTGGGGGAGTCGGTGCTGAGGGAGCATGGGTCGCACTTGCTGCTGCGCGTGGGGATTCGCGCGACGACTGTCCTCCTCCCCCAAGTATCGCGATGCACGCATTGCTCGCCGCAGAGGCGCTGGCCGCCAGTGGGTCCCCACTCGTGCCAGAGTTGCTCGCGCTCGCGTGTGAGTGTTCGAGTGAGAGGGGCGCGCTCGCGCGGTTGCAGGCTCGCGCATCGGCGGGTGACGCATGGTCAACGAAGACCCTCGCGCGCCTCAGTGAGCAACACCCCGCCGATGCACTTGTTGGTCGTGGCGTTGGCGAGCGATTCTCGACGCCACTTGATGCGCTCGAGGAGCGACGAGCACTTCGCATGCGCTCTGGCGCGGATCCATCTCTCTTTCCGCGCCCTCAGACACCAGCGTTGGAGATGTTGTCTGCGGAACTTGCGCACGCGGCGTCTGATGACGCGATTGCGTTGACGCACCTCAAAGCAGCACTCGTCCCCGCGTCAACGCTCGATTCGCTTCTCGTTCGGGCATTCGCGCTTCTCATTGAGATTTCAGCCGTGGAGAGTGCGAACGCATCACTCGCGCAGCCGCTCTTGGAAACGGTGGTCGAGCGTTTGCTCGCATCGGCGGAGGACCTTACGCCGCTGGTCGCCGTCGCGCTCTACGACACGAAGAGCGAGTCGGGTACCGATGCCGTGGACATGCGAGCCCTTGCGATGAGTCTTTCGCCTCGCGTGACGCTCGGTACACAAGGTGCGGCGCAGAGCTTCTTGCTCACTGGGCGATTGCTCGCGCGCTTCGAACCTGAGTTCGCCGCCATGTTCGCCCACGCGCTGAGTGAACAGGCCATCATGGAGCCAGCAATTCGAGCCCTTGTCGCTCGACATGCCACCGCGCTTGACGCACTCTCGGGCGGGCGCGAGGCGGAGACGATTCATGGGTTGCGGACGGTGCGTGCACTTGGTGTTGAACCGTACCTGCGCGAGAGCGAAATCACAGCCGGAGTTGTGATCACGGAGGCGGAGTCGGTGCATCGCGCGAGCGGAACCTACTCGCTCCTCGGCAACGACGCAGGCGCAGCCGCATTGACTCTTGAAGCACTTCGCCTTGACCAGAGTCACGCGGGAAGTCTGAATAATCTTGCGTACGCCGCGCTCGATCGAGGCGTGTGGGGCATCGAGTGTGAGCAGGCTGCGATTCGCGCGGCGCAACTCGCGCCCGACAACGCATCCTTTCTCGACACGCTTGGGTTACTGCGCTATCGCAAGGGTGAACTCCAAGATGGCGCGAGTGGTCAGGGTGCGATCACCCTCTTTCGAACGGCGCTGCGCCTCGCGCCGCGTGACCCTTCCATCACGACTTTGCTTCACCTCGGTGACGCGCTCTGGCTGTCGGGCGACCAGGCGGGAGCGATCAAGTGTTGGCAGCAGATTGCACAAGTCGCGGCGCTCCGGTATCCGCCCCGCGAGATTGCGCAAAGTCTGACTCTTCTGCAGCACACCCAGTTTGGCATGCAGTTCCTCGATCCTGACGAGTTTCTCTCGCGTGAGTACGGCAAGACGGTCATGGAGTCCGAGCATCGATTGCAGGCGGTGGCGCGTGGGGCAACGCCCGCGATTGGCGCAAGTGAGGCAAATCCAATCAGCGAAGTTCAAGTCGGCGAATCACACTAGAGGTTGCACCGTATGGCAGGGCACAGTCACGCAAAGAACATCAAACATCGCAAGGCCGCCGTCGACGCAAAGCGTGGCAAGGCTTGGAGCAAATGCTCTCGTGCGATCATTGTCGCCGCACAAAATGGAGGCGGGGATACCCAGTTCAATCCATCGCTTCGCCTCGCCATCGAGGACGCGCGATCGGCAAACATGCCTCGAGATACGATCGAGAAGGCGATCAAGAAGGGGACGGGCGAAGGTGTGGCGGAGCGATTCGAAGAGGTTCGCTACGAGGGATATGGCCCCAACGGCGTCGCGATTATTGTGGAGGCGCTCATCACAAACGCGAACAAGTTCGCGGCAGATATTCGCGTTGTCTTCGACAAGAACGAGGGAAAGATCGGTGTTCCAGGTTCAGTTTCATTCGGCTTTACTCAGATCGGACAGATTCTCTTGCGCAGTGGTGGGAGGAATGAGGATTCGGTGATGGAAGCTGCGCTCGAAGCAGGCGCCCTCGATGTCTCGAGCGAAGAAGATTTGTTTTGTATCGTGACGAAGCCGAGTGACCTCCTGCAGGTCCGCGATGCGTTGGAGCGGTGTGGATTTCCGATTGAGGAGAGCAGCGTCCTCTGGCAGTCACAGAACCCGATCACCCTCGACGCGCCAACGGCCGCGCGCGTGGAAAAACTCATCGACGCGCTCGAAGATCACGACGATGTCCAGAAGGTGCACCACAACGCGCAGTGGGAGTAGTGCTGAGGGATTGACACGACCGATCGTCGCGCAATCGGCTACCGAGGCAGGCTCAACGCGGATGGTGCGGATGCTGGTGGTACATCGACCGGTGGCGCTTGCGCAGGGGTGACCTCGTCAATGTCAACCGCGGGCTCATTTGAGGCGGGGATTTCCTCGATCGGATGGACGATTTCACTCGGAGCCGCGGCGGTCGGCGCGGCCGGAGGAGCGCTCTGTTCGTCAACAAGCACCTTTGGTGGACCAAGCAGGGCAGTGACCTGCGCGAAGTAGCGATCAGCTTCGTCCCACACATGAGACGGGATCGCAATCTGCCGCGCGGTGAAATCGATCGACGGTGCGCCGGAGTCCGCGTCGAGGAGAAGCGCGATTTGGAAGCGCCACTCTTCCGCTTGCTTCTGCGGGTCGGCGTAAGGGCTTACATACAGTCGACGGAGTTCGCGGTAGATCTCGATCGAGCGAGAGGCATCATTCGCGTACACATCGTTTTGCACGATGTGCCAGTCGTCGTAGCTTGGGGAATCTGCAACGGCCTGCATGGCAATCCACACCTCGTCGCTTGAGTACCCTGCCAACGGTTGGGTTCGAGTCACGCAGCCACCCAAGGTGAAGTTGGTCGCGAGGGCGCCCGCGAATGAAGCGGCGAGAAAGAGAGAGGTTCGGGTGCTCTGCTGCATGGCACACTTCTATCGGCGCTTCAAACGGACTGTCTCAAGGATGGGCAAGAGTCGGACGGAGAATCACGATACGCTAACCACATGGCTTCGCCTGATCCCCTTCACACGCCTGAGCCTGTTGTTTCGGGCGCGCCTGCGCACGCGCCAAGTCGGGATACCCGGCTTCTCGCGTCGACGATCTTGGGAGTTGCATGGGGGACTTTTCCTGGTCTCGCAGGGCTCTACATCATCTATGACCTTGAAGCGATAGCGAAGTTCCTGCAGTCGGATCCTGAGCATGGGTTTTGGGGATTCGTCGCAGTCTTTGCCCTTTCAGCAGGGCTTGGGCTGCTGCCGACCTACGCGCAAGCATTTCTGGGAGGGTGGGTCTTCGGACTAAAGTGGGGGCTCGCTGGTTCGATCCTCGGATTTAGCGGCGGCGCTGCAATCGGATACCTGTTCGCGAGGCTCGTGTCAGGTCGAAGCGTCGACCATTGGATCGATCGGCATCCGCGCGGTCGGGTCATTCGCGACGCGCTTGTCCGAGGTTCCACACTTCGGACCTTCACGATCGTGACGCTCCTCCGGCTTCCACCGGCGTCGCCGTTTGCGCTTACGAATTTCGCGCTCGGCGCAACTCGTGTTCCCTTTACCTTGATGCTCTTTGCGACTCCGCTGGGCATGCTCCCGCGAACCTCGATCGTGTGCTTCCTCGCCGCGAGCGCGGTCGCTTCAGGCGCGACAGACATCGTGAGCGTTTACGACACAACGCCCCGCGTCGTGTTCATTGGCGGCATCGTTGCCACCATCCTCGTCTTCGTCGGCATCGGAAAATTCGCCGAGCGCGCACTGCAAAAGATGACAACCACCTGAGGTTGCGTCGCCGAACGCGATGTCGCGGACAGCGCTTACGCGCGACTGCGATAAGAGCCGTCGGTTGTGCTGATGATGATCTTCTCACCGATGGTGATGAAGGGCGGGACGCGGGTTTTCAAGCCAGTTTCGCAGGTTGCTTCCTTCAACTGGTTCGTTGCGGTCGCGCCCTTGATGCCAGGTGATGTGTCCGTGATGGTCAGCGTGACCGTAAGTGGGAACTCCACGGAGATTGCCTTCCCGTCGCACCAGCAGACGATGATCTGCGTGTTCGGAAGGATGTAGTCCTGAAGATCGCCCACGATTTCCTTCTGCAACTCGACTTGATCGTAAGACTCCAGGTCCATGAAAACGAACGCGGAGCCTTGCGCGTAGAGGTACTCCATGGGACGGCGATCGAGATCAACTTGATCGACATGTTCTCCCGAGCGAAGGCGCTTTTCGTAGAACGCGCCGCTCTTGAGGTCGCGGATCTTGATTTGAATGAACGCCCGAAGGTTCCCCGGCGTGCGGTGCTCCGTCTCGGTGATAAGGAAGAGCTTGCCATCCATCTTGATGGCCATACCGTTGCTGAGATCGTTGCTATTCATGGTCGCAGAGCCTTTGGAAAGTGGGGGCGAAGCGTAGCAGATCGCTCCCCGCGAGCCGCATCAAATCTTCCGTCCGAAGGCTGTCCCGCGCTTTCCAACAGTCACGCGCAGCGTGTGGATGTTTCGGCGATTGCGTAAAAAAAAGACCCCCGGCACAAGGCCGGGGGCGGAGGGAGGGAAAAGGGCAAGTTTGGGACTTTGCGGCATTTCTGCTGCTCAGTCACCAACAAGGTACGCCAGGAAACGCGCCTTACAAATCATGAAGGCAGTTTTTTTCAAAAAAGTTGGATATGTGCGACATCCCGCACAAACCTCCGAATCGGCGCACACCCAACCGAAACATCTGCCAACCGCAGGAAGGGAGAGCTGGTTCGGGGTAGTTATCACGCACAGCCAGCACGCCGGAATCGGGAAGCCGGGGTAGCAGTGAGGTTGGACGCTTCCGGAGATAGGGTAAACGCAGTTGCGATGCGTCTTTGATCCGAGGGAGGTCGCGCCTCGACGACTCGCCTCGACGCAACCTCCAAACCGAGGTCGGTACACTTTTCCTCCCCTCTCCGCGGGCAGCCGTTGCGAAGCGAAGTGGGTTCTGCTTCCGTCGAAAGCCACCATCATGTTCACCCGTCGCTCGCGTCTCGCCTTCCGTTCGCAAGCCCTCATGATTTCCATGGTGGGAGCGATCTCGATGCTCGTGGCATGTGGCGGAGAGACGGCGGCGCCAACGCCCGCCCCAACGCCAACCCCTGCGCCGATTGCTCCACCCGCGACCACCGTCGCCGCGCCGGTTGTGGACGCGCCCGCGACCGATGTGAGTGACGCAGTCGTTGCAGAGCAAGAGGCAGAAGATCTGCCACCCCCAATCGCGGTTGATCCGCCCGTCCTCGACTTCGGCGTCATCTCTCCTAGCGACATCGCGGAAGGGGTCGTCAAACTCCGGAACACCGGCACGAAAGAACTCGAAGTTCTTTCCGTTCAGCCAAGTTGTAAGTGCACGACGATTAACGATATCTCAGGTCAGAAGATTCCCGTTGGCGGCTTTGTTGAGATTCAAGCAAAGATGAAGCCGACCTCCGGCGCGGGTGACAAAAAGGCTGAAATCAAGGTACTGATCGATGGATTCAGCCGGATCGTCTCGATCCAACTCAAGAGCGAAGTCTCGATGCCGGTGCGCGTGAAGCCCTACTACCTGAACATCGTCACCGGGCAGCCCCAGATGGGCCGCACTGTCGTCGAGTCGATCGATGGTCGGCCCTTCAAGATTTGCGCGATCGGCGGCTACGCGCCGCACTACATTGGCTTTGATCCAACGAAGGATGAGCCCGCGAATCATTATGTCATCGATTGGAGCATCGACCGCGATTTCCCCGGAGGCAAGTTTCCGCGCTACTGGATCATCGAGACGGATCACCCCGATTGCCCGCTCGTGGAAATCTTCGTTCGGCATGAGACGACGATGCCGAAGATCAACATGGCGCTTTCGGATTACCGCCACACGTTTGGTCAGCTTGAGGCGGGCAAGTCAGTCGAGTTCCAAGTGACCTGTACAAAACTTGATGAGGGGGAGTCGATTCTCGCGGCAAGTGCAGGATCGACGGATCTCAAAGTCGAGCTGGTTTCGCAGGTGCGTGAGGGGACGGATACGATCGTCACCCTACGCGCGAGTTCGACGAGCAGTGCTCGTGGGCTCACCTATGTGAACGCAACGATTTACTCCGCCAAACGGCAGCAGGATTTCGAACTCTGGGGTCAAGTGATTGATCCTGGATTCACCGGCTGTTTCCCGTGCAAGGAGAGGGCGGAGATTACCCCCAGCGCCACGCAACCGAAGCCGATCCGTGGGCTCCCGACAATCGCGCCTCCCGTACAGCCCAGCAGTGCTCCCGGCGGAACGCCAACCCTCTCGCCAAACGCTCCCGTTGGCGTGAAGTAACTGTCAACTCGTCAGCGTAGGTGCGCACGTCGCGTGGAGTGTTTGCAAGAGCATTCGCGCGCCCGCGATGGCAATCAGCGTGGCGAAGACCAGTTTCAGACCTCGAAGCGGCATTCGATAGGAGCAACTCGCGCCGAGTGCCGCGCCGATGAGCGCCCCGATGGACAGCGGGAGCGCCAGGGACATCGATTGCGCCAGTGTGATTGCGCTGCCGGTACTGTCGTGGATGGAACCGAGGGTCGCGTTTTTCGTAACGGCTCCCACTGTCGTTGAAGCAAGCATGACAACGGATGAAGTGGCGATCGATTGGCGCAGCCCAAGCCCAACGAATCCGCGAAGCATGGGAACCATGAGGACGCCGCCCCCAACCCCAAGTAGTCCGGAGACGAGCCCGCCTGAGACCGCAACGATTCCGCATCGCGTTCGCGTACCACGAAGCGCTTGCTCGTCGCGCTCGTCCAAGTCCGCGCGTTTGAGCAGGGCGCCGCGGCATTCGAGGATAGCCGTGATGCACAGGAACGTGCCAAAGACCCCACGAAGCGGTGCCGGCTCAATCCAATTGCTCGTGACGGCACCCAACACTGCGCCCGCTCCGGCAAGGGGGAGCATGGTGGGTATGAGGTCGGTTCGAATGGTCCCGCGCCCCCGGTGCTTTCGTGACCCACTCAGCGCGGAGCAGACATTGGCCACCATCGAACTCGCCTGATAGAGCTGCTGGTTCGGTCCATGGACGAAATCAAGGAGAGGCATGGAGACCACCGAGCCGCCGATTCCGAGCATGCCACCGAAGAATCCACCGACAAGGCCGATTGGCAAGTTGCTGAGGAACTCCTCAAAACTCATTGGAGCAGCGTACCGCTTCGATTCGGCAGTTTCTGCCTTGTTGATCGAAGTATGGACTGGAGATGAGCACTCGAGTGAACTCTCGAGAACTCGCGAACGATAGTTCTGCTGTGGATACGACAACTTCTTCCAACCGGACGGCTACGATGCCCGTATCGAGAGCGAACTCGTGCGACTGCGCGTGTGCGCGAGTTCGATTGCAGGGCATGGAATTTCAACGCGTGGAGATACGGGAAACGACGAGTGAGTCGTTCCATACGCTTCCCCCGGCGAAACCGAAAATGCGCACGAAAAACGCTCCGCATGACAACACTCCAATGATCAATGCCGTAGGGGCATCGACGCGGAGTCCTCATTGGCTTGGAGGCACCGTTGCGCTTGGACTGATGTTGTCGCTCGCGGCACTCGGCATTGGAACCAGCCGTGACGCTCAGAGTTCACTTCCGATCGAACCTGCCTACTCGAGTTTGAGCGCACGCGACGAATCCGAGGCGCAATCGCACGCCTCAACGGGAATGCTGGTTCGAGCGCGAGACACATCAACGTCTTCAGTCGTGTTGGCTCCAGTGACACCGCTCGCGTCGACTTCCGGAATGCGTACCTATGACGGCCGGCCGATTCGACCGACGGCAACCATGCGCATGAAGGTCACTGCGTACAGCCCAGACGCGCGAAGTTGCGGCGCAAGCGCGGATGGCATTACCGCGAGCGGCTACTCGGTAGAAACCAATGGTGGCGCGCTCGTTGCGGCAGACCCGAAGGTCTTGCCGCTCGGATCACTCGTGAGTGTTCCCGGTTATGACGGTGGCGCACCGGTGCCCGTCCTCGATGTTGGTGGCGCGATCAAGGGGCGACGGCTCGATGTACTGTTTTCGACACACTCGGTGGCGCGTGCATGGGGTGTTCGATCTGTTGATGTCGTCGTGTGGGAGTTTGCGGATGGCAAGCCGAACGGCTTCAAGCGCATGCGTCGTTGACCTCGCGTCCGGGCGTTTGCGCCAGAGTGCCTGCAGACGCGAGGGGGAAAACTCGT
>SXGU01539042.1_pt1 | contig 20376 bp, 7 predicted proteins | sample 3174531 | NCBI WGS metagenome assembly SXGU01 (sample SAMN11356863, study PRJNA531348) | freshwater metagenome | isolation source: freshwater sample F1-140 | place: China: Fuxian Lake, Yuxi | collected 2017-12-25 | reverse complement strand
GGAGTCTGCACCGCGCAAACCACCCCGCCCGACCTCACCGCTCCGGGTGCGATCGCCGCAATCAAAGCGAGAACGGTCGAGCCGAAATACGATAATGCCTACAACCTCGGCTCCACCGGCCTGCGCGGCTGGGTTCACCAGAATTGGTCCGGCACCGCGGTAGGAAAGATCACCGATCCAAGCCGCCAGATTCTCGTCACCGTCGCCAGCACTCCGGGCAGTGCGGTCGTGGCGGTGGACGATGTCATCCTCGGTGCCGTCGCCGCCAGCTCCGGCACGGTGCCTGCATTCACCGCCGATGCCCGCAAGGCCTTGGGCGTGGCGATCGGTGAGGCCGAGAAAACGGGGGCCGGCTCCCTACGGGTCAAACGCTGGCGCGCGGGCACCACCACCGATGTGAATATCGCCATGACCATCATGGGCAATTACGCGGCCACCGCTCCCTACAACTGCCCGAAATCCTCAGCGATCCTTGCCAATGCCCGGAACCAGATGGTCGGAAAACTCCTCGCTGACCCGGGCTATCTGGGCGGCGGCCACGCTGGTGCCATCAATGCGCTCGCCCTTCTCGCCAGTGTTGTGCCCGGCCATCCGAATTACGCTGCGGTCCAGACCCACCTGCAAACCTACGCCCGCTCCTTGACCGTGCCTGCCAGCGGTGAATGGACTTGGACAGCTGCCTATCAGTTGATTTTCCTCTCGGAGTATTACTTTCTCACCAGCGACTCCCAGGTCGTTCCGGTGATCAATGGTTCCACGGTCAGGTTCGCCAAGGGCCAAGGCATGTTCGGCACCTTCGGCCATGGTCTGGGAGCCCCCCACCCGGATGGATCGGGTCGGATGATCATCCCTTGGTACGGGCCGGTCAATTGTGCCGGTAATGTTGCCAACCTCGCGATCGTGCTCGGCAAAAAGGCCCTGCAAGCCGCCAGCCATCCCATAGATCCGGCGATTGATGCCGCCATCCAGCGCTCATCCGGCTTCATGGGTTCCCATATCAACAAGGGCGCCATGCAATATGGTGAACATTTTCCTGCTGCCGGATCTTATGCCTCCAACAGCAAGGATGCCACAGCCGCCGTGTTTTTCGGACTGCAAAACGATAAAACGGTTCAGACCAAATACTTCGCGCGCATGTCCATCTCCTCTTGGATTGGGGGTGAATTAGGTCATACTGGACAGGGATGGGGCTCTCTCTGGAATGCTCTGGGTGCCGGCATGGGCGGAGAAGCGGCCGCCTCCGGACATTTCAAACAACTTCTCTGGCGCTACGATATTCACCGCCGCACGGACGGGTCGTTCACCTACGACACCAATCAGGGCTCAAACGATTACTACGGTGGGAAGACCGCTGACGGCACCTACCTGGGTGAAACCTTGGATTACGGCGTCAGAGGCACCTCCCTCTACCTCCTGACCTATAGCCTCCCGCTCAAACGTCTCTACATCACCGGGAAAGACCTGAACGCGGTCTACAATCATGACCTTGATGCCACCAAAATCGCCAACGCGGTTTCCGCAGCCACCTACGCGCTGGATCGGACCGGCAAGTCCGTTGCGCAACTTTTCACCGCTCTCAGCGAATATGATCCGCACGTCCGCCATTTCACTGCGCTCGAACTCGCCTCCCGCAGCTTGACCGGCACCGATCTCACGAACCTGCGCAACCTGCTGAACGATCCGAATCCGAACCTCCGCGGAAGCGCCGCCCAGGCTCTCGGCTACCTCCAGGACTCGACCGCACTACCCACCCTCGTCGCCCTGCTCAGCGACGCTGACCACTGGGTCCGCCAAAAGGCCGCCGATGCCATCCGCAGATACGCCGACACCGCAGCGGTCAGCGTCCATCGCGACGCCATGCTCGAGGCCTTTATCGCCAATGCCCCCGCCGACCCTGACGCCATCGATTGGAGCGACCCGCTCCAGTTCAGCAACGGCCAGCTTGGCCAACTTCTTTTCGGAGGCTCGGATTTCAACAACAACGGTTACTCCATCGCGGCCTACACCGCCAATGCCCCCAAAGCCACCCACCTCTATCCCGCGCTTCGCATCGCTTTGCAACTGCCTGCAGGACTTTTTCGAATTTCAACTACGAGATTCGTAAACAATTACCTGAGTCCGGCCGACGCGCAGGCGCTTTTCCCGGAAGTGGTCGAGGTCCAATCCTACATCGCCCCGGGTGATACGATGTTCGGCTCGGGGCCGCGCGCCGACGCGATGGATTTCCTGGCCGCAAGCAAAATCAAAGAGGGCATCCCGCTAGCCCTCGCCATGCTCGAAGGAGGGATGGGCAGCGACCCTGAGAGTGCCCTCAGCGCACTTGCACGCTATGGCGATGCCGCCCGCTACACCCTGCCCACGCTCAGGGGCTATCTTGCAACATGGGATCCTCAGTCGGGGCGGTATAGCGCGCTCATCAGCGCCATTACGACCATCGAAAATGCCATCACCGCTCCGTCCACCATCCCCGGCCTCTGCGTCGCCAATTCCCAAGCCGTCGCGACAACGGGCGCAAAAGCCATCACGCTCACCGGAGCATCGCCTCGTGGCGCTTTCTCCTTCCTCAATGTCACCCAACCCGCCAACGGCACCCTCACCGGCACCGCACCCAACCTCACTTACACGCCAAACGGGGGATTCAGCGGCATGGATCAATTCACCTTCCGGACCAAGGACTCGCTGACGACCTCCGACCCCGCCACGGTCTCCATCATTGTCGGCTCGGCGGCGGGCACAGGCATCGTCGGCGCGTATTTCGATAACGCCGATTTCACCAGTCCGGTGCTCAGCCGCACCGATCCCCGGATCAACTTCGATTGGGGCACCGGCTCGCCCGACCCCTCCATCGGTGCCGATACTTTCAGCGTTCGCTGGAACGGTTTGCTGCGGGTGCCGGAAACCGGAACCTACACCTTCTCGACCCTCAATAGCGACGGCGCACGCCTGTATATCAACGGACAAATAGTCATCGACGACTTTGTGGACCAGACCACGAACTGGACGGACGGCGCCCCGGTGAACCTGACGGCAGGCCAGCTCGTCGATCTGCAAATGTTACACTATGAAAACACCGGTGAGGCGGTGGCGAAACTCAAGTGGACCGGCCCCTCCATCGCAGGTGCCAATGGTGACATCATCGGCAGCCAGTGGTTGTATGACGGCACGGGCATGACCCTCACGCCCTACGCCCACGCGCAGACCGTCACCCTGCCGAAAGACACTTCAAAACCGATTACGCTGACGGGCAGCGGTGGCACCCTGACCTACACGGTGATCACTCCTCCCGCCCAGGGCACACTAACGGGAACTGCGCCGAATCTGACCTACACCCCGCCAGCCGGCTTCAGCGGCACGGCCAGTTTCACCTTCCGTGTCAACAATGGCACCAGCAACTCGGCGAACGCCACCGTGTCCATCAACGTGCAGGCAGGCACACTCAACTCCTTCACATGGGCCAGCGCGATTTCGGGAAGCTGGAGTGATGCCACCAGGTGGACACCCGGCCTCCCGGCCACCGCAGGCCTGGCCCACTACGCGCTGAATTTCACCAACAGTGGCACCTACACCGCCACCCATAACCTGAGCGACGGTTTCCAGTACACGCCGCTGATCGTGGCGGGAGCCTCCGCCAAAGTGCTCGTGCCCGCCAATGGCAATCTGAGTACGAACTGGATCGGGATCCCATCGTCGGAACCTTTCGATACCGCTGGCTGGATCAGCGGCACCACGGGCGTCGGCTACGAGCGCAGCACTGGTTACGAAACGCTCATTGGTGTGAACGTGAACAGCCAGATGCAGAGCAACAACAGCCTCTATATCCGCATCGAATTCAACATCACCAATCTCGCTGCCTTCGACCGGCTCGAGCTGCGGATGAAATACGACGACGGCTTCGTGGCTTTCCTTAATGGCACATTGCTGGCCTCGGCCAATTCCCCGGCCTCGCCGCAATGGAACTCCAGCGCCACGGGTTCGCATGAGGCCAATGCGGCGGCCTTCGATACCTATGATGTCACGGACAAGAAGGGCAGCCTGCGCGTCGGCCGGAACGTTCTCGCGATTCAGGGATTCAACGACAACCTCGCGAGCAGCGACTTGATCATCCTGCCGGAACTTTACGGCGCAGCGCTGGGTCCGGTGAACACCAACCACCTGAGCAACGGTTTCCAATTCAATCAGCTCAATACTAAGGCCAATGTCACCCTCGACGGCACCAGCAGCATTTCGTTTGTTGCCAATGGCGGCAGCCTGCCCCAGTTCAACCATAATGGTCCGGATGCGGTGACGGTCAGTCTTCCTGTCACGCTGCAGGCCATGACCAGTGTGGGCGGAACCGGAACAATCAATCTGACGGGCACGATTTCCGGAAGTGGAGGAATCATCAAGAACAGCAATGGCGTAATTTCGATCGATCAGAACAATACCTACATTGGCGGCACCATCATCAACGCCGGCACACTGAGGATGGAGTGGCTAAGGAACAGTGCGTTAGGCACCGGCCCCATCACGCTCAATGGAGGAACTCTAGGTGGGTCGCGCATCATCGGCGCGAATCCGATCATTGCCAACGGTGGCAAGATCCAATTTGAGAGCGGATGGGGTAGCACTTGGAACGGCCCGATCACACTCAACGGCGATCTGACACTCGTTTCCTTTTACACTGACTCACTGACTCTCAACGGCATCATCAGCGGAGCTGGCGGATTGAACGTCGAAGCGGGGTCGCAGAGCGGTTTTACCCCCTGGGCCGGGGTATACCTCACCGGTAACAACACCTACACCGGAAAGACCACCGTCAGAAATTTAATTACATTGATCTGCAATAAAGCGGCCGCCCTCGGCAGCGGTGCGCTTGAGATCAGCAACTCTGCCAGAGTCAACTTGAACTTCACCGGCACCAAGGCCGTCGCTTCCTTGACCCTGGACGGCACCATCATGCCCCCCGGCACCTATGGCTCCAGCACCTCGCCGGCCACCAACAAGAACAACACCTACTTCATCGGCACCGGAACAGTGACGGTGTCGAACAATGCACCCGTGGCGTCTCCCCAAAGCGTGACCACGGCGGAAGACACCCAAAAGGCCATCACCCTCACCGGCACGGATGCGAATGGCAGTTCGCTGACCTATTCGATCGTCAGCTATCCCGCCTACGGCACGCTCAGCGGCACAGCACCGAATGTGACCTACAGACCGGCGGCGAACTACTACGGTTCCGATTCCTTCACCTTCAGGGTCAACGACGGCACGGTCAACTCGGCGGTGGCCACGGTCTCGATCACCGTCACTCCGGTCGATAACGACCCGCCGGCGTTCGCCTCCAATCCGATCATTTTCGGCGGAGCCTACGAAACCGCCGCCTACACTGGCCAAACCCTGGCAGGATGGGCAAGTGATCCCGATGCAGGGGGCACCATCACGTATTCAAAAGTCAGCGGACCGGTATGGCTATCGGTAGCGACTGACGGAACACTGTCAGGCACGCCTACCAGCGAAGGTCTCAATTCGTTTGTCGTGCGCGCCACCGATAACACCTCACTCACCGCCACTACCACGCTCCAGATCACAGTTGCTCCGTTGCCGACTCCGCCGCCCGTCGCCGCTGGCCTCGCCTTGTGGCTGGATGCGAGCGATTCCAGCACGATGACGCTATCCGGCTCCACCGTGAACGAGTGGCGAGACAAGGCGGGAAGCACGGCCAAGATGACGCTAGCCACTGGAGTTCCGAACGTGGTGGCTTCCGGGATCGGCGGCATCCCGACCGTTCATTTTACCAGTGGATCCTCGATGCGCGACCGCGTGAATCACCCGGCACCCGTCACCATTTTCTACGTATCACGCCAAACGGGAGGAACCAACCGGCGGGTGCTCAGCGGCGGCAACAACTGGTTGCTGGGATATTGGGGCGGCCGCAGGAATAGGGCATATTTTGAAGGTTGGGTGACTGGTAGTGGGCTATCCTCGGATACCAATCCGCACCTATACGCAACGACCATCCCCGGCAGCGGCCAAAACTCCACGGTCTGGGCGGAAGGGGTCCAGATCGCTTCCAATCAGAACGGCACGGTGGGTCCCGACGGTCTCTTTTTGGGTGGCGGCGGCGCTTATTCGGAGTATTCCGATTGCGACATCTCGGAAGTCTTGGTCTACCACCGGGTCATGACTCCGGTGGAGGCGGGTTTGGTCGGTTCATATCTGTCGGGCAAGTATGGCTTGGCCACCAGCTACGACCCGCTGCCGGTGATCTCCACTCGCAATCCCGCCGACAACGCCACCGGTGTGGCCGTCGGTGCGAACCTGGTGGCGACCTTCAGCGAAAACATCGTAAAGGGCACCGGCAACATCACGGTCAAGAACCTGACGGACGGGACCCAGACGACCATCGCAATTACCGATACCACTCAGGTCTCGATCTCCGGAGCTGTCCTGACGATCAATCCGACGGCGGACCTCTTGGCCGGAAAGAACTACGCCATCCAGATCGCCGCGGCCGCGATCAAGGATACGGCCAACAGTGCCTTCGCCGGCATCACGAACGACACGACTTGGAACTTCACGACTAGGAACTCCACGACGCTAACCGATTACGCCCTTTGGGCGGCAAAGTTTGCGGACGCGAATCTCACTGACCCGAACGCCGACTTCGATGGCGACCGGTTGACCAACAATGACGAACGTATCTGGGGACTGGATCCAGCCAACGCGGCGTCACGCAATCCTTTCACGTCTCTGTCCGGTCTCGCGAAAGGCACTTTCAGCTACACACGGCGTGTGACATCGCTCACCGGCCTGAGATACACGGTGTGGACCTCAACTGACCTGACCACGTGGACTCAAGACACCGAAGCCATGCAGACGCCGGGCGCCGCAGTGACCGAAGTCGAGACTGTGTCTGGAACAGTGAGCCCTGCGTTGGTCACCGGCCTTCAGCTATACATTCAACTGCGTGTCGCACAGCCGTAAACCGACCACAGCCATGGTGTTTCTCGCCCTCACCAAGGCCGAAGCGACGGACGGACGAATGGTTCAAAGCCGTGGAAATGTCATCGCCGCCGGGCGCGACCGGTTCCCACTAGGCGAAATAAACGGCTTCTACATAAGACACGACGAAGAACTCATCGGAGGACTCAAGAGCTGGTCTCCCACCGTGCGTTATCATTCCGCAGTGGCCATCGGCAAACGCGGCGGCAACTTTGCCCCCACGCTGATCGCGATGCTCGATGGCAAGGAGCGCTACGCCCGCTATGGTGCTGCGGAGGCACTCGGAAGGCTCGGCAAGGGTGCCGCATCCGCCTTGCCGCGGTTGCGCGCCGCCCTCAAGGATGCGGACACTTGGCTCCAATGCCTCGCCGCCGAAGCCCTCACCCGCCTTGGTGACAAGGACAGCCTCGGTGACCTCTTCGCCATGTCCCTCCGCCCGACGCCCGCGGACCCGCGCCGCATGCACCAACGCGCCGCTTCGCGCGCCTTGTTTTCCCCTTATCCCGGAAATCGCGAGCCTCGCAGCCTCCTCTCCGGCTCGCTTGATGGCGTGGACCGCAAGCAGCTCCACCAGGTCATGCAAGCGTTCCTCCAGAATGACGACAGCGTCGTCCGCGCCTCCGTGGTCCCTGTGCTCAATCGACTCAGTGACCGCGAACTCGCCCCGCTCCTGCCCGACCTCGTCAGCGCCATTGAAACCCTCGCGCCCAGCAACGAAATGTGGGGAGACGAGATCCGGCAGGCCGGACTGGATATCCTCTCGCGCCGCCACATTCGCGAGGGCATGGACCTCTGCGTTTCCACCATCGAGCGGCGCTGGGGAAATGATTATCAGAAGCGGTTGGAACTCCTCATGCGCTACGGCAAGAACGCACAGGAAGTCCTGCCTCGCCTTAGAGAACTCGTCCACGAACCCGAGAAGAAAAATACCAACCAATAAATGACAATGAAACTAACTCTCTTCCTAACCGCAGCACTGCTCTGTGTCCTCTCGCCGTTCGCCTTCGCCAAGCCGATCAAGGTATTCATCCTGGTGGGCCAGTCCAACATGGAGGGGCATGGCTCGGTGGATCATGATGATGAGAGGGACTCCAACGGAGGAAAGGGCAATCTGGTCTGGTCGATGAAACACTCGAAGAGCGCCGACAAGATGAAGAAGCTCAAGAATGAAAATGGGGAATGGGTCGTCCGGAATGATGTGCAGATATCATTCAAGGTTGGCGGCGACAAGGTCCTGAAGGGCGGCCTCACGGTGGGCTACACCGGTTATGCCGCAGACGGATCGAGAAGGCACATGGGACCCGAGTTGGGGTTCGGGTTTGTTCTGGGCGACTTCTACCATGAGCCGGTGCTTTTGATCAAAACGGCCTGGGGTGGAAAGAGCCTGTTCGTTGACTTCAGGCCGCCAAGTTCTGGCGGCAAGGTCGGTCCCTGTTACACGAAGATGATCGAAGAAGTTCGCGCCGCCTTGGCTGAGCTTGGCGGGCAGGAATACGAGATGGCGGGTTTTTACTGGCAGCAGGGCTGGAACGATATGTGTGAAGCTCCCGCGATTGCCGAATACGCGAAGAACCTCGTCAACCTGGCCAGCGATCTCCGCAAGGAATTCAAAGTGCCGAACATGCCGGTGGTTGTGGGCCAGCTTGGCAATGGCGGACCGGTGAAGGACGGCGCGATGTTTGAATTCAGAAAGGCGCAGGAAGAAGGAACAAAGCAAATTAAGAATGCCCGATTTGTCCATACCACGGATTTCGCCCGGCCCGCGGAACTCTCGCCCTGTCCCACGCATGGACATCACTGGTTCGCCAATGCGGAGAGTTACTTCCTCATCGGCGAAGCCGCCGGCGAGGGTATGATGAGTCTGTTGAAGTAATCCTTTCACGTTAGAACCTGCATCATGAAACCATCGATCAAAACCATCGGCCTGCTGGCCACACTTGCGATGGGTCTCGCCAGCTCGCTTTCCTCACAAGTCCCCGATCTCACCGCGGCCGGCGCCATCGCCGCGCTCAAAACCGATCCTAAGAGCTCGCCGGTTTACGGCGAGACCTACAACCTCGGTGCCACCGGGCTGCGCGGCTGGATCTACACCAAGGCCGCGAACAATCTCGATGCCGCACAAGGCCGCACCACGTTGGCCAGCCGACAGATCCTGGTCACCCATGTGGGCGCCGGCTCACCGGCCGACGGGGTCGTGATGGTGGACGATGTGATTCTCGGGGTGGATGGCAAGTTGTTCAGCGACGACGCGCGCAAATCCATTGCATGGGCCATTCAGGAAGCGGAAACGGAGGCCCGGGGCGGGGTGCTCAAGCTCAAGGTTTCGCGCGCAGGCCAAACGCAAGATCTCTCATTGAAGCTCGCCGTGATGGGCACCTACAGCGAGTCCGCGCCATGGAACTGCGAGAAATCCAAACGCATCCTCGATGGTGCCATCAAGGTGCTCGAAAAGGAAACCATGGCGCCCAACTGGACCGGATCCATCCAAGGTCTGGCCCTGCTCGCCACGGGCAAGCCGGAATACCTGCCCAGACTGCGCGACTTCGCACACCGCCTCGCCAAGGAAAATCTCGATCCTGACAAGAAGCCCTCCGGATCGACCTGGGGCGACGCGTGGAACATGGGCTATCGCCTGCTCTTTCTCTGCGAGTATTACATGGTCACTCGCGACCAGGAGGTGCTGGCCTCGATCGAAAAAAGCGCCCTCCAGCTGGCCCGTGGCCAGAGCATGTATGGGACTTTCGGCCATGGCTTCGCCGCACTTACGAAGGCCGGCGAATTTAACGGCTCCGTGCCACCCTATGGTCCTGTGAACATGGTCGGACTACCGGCCAACCTCGCCATCGTGCTCGCCAAGAAATGCGGCGTGAAGCACCCGGAAATCGATCAGGCCATAATCCGCGCCGCCGGGTTCTTCGGCTACTTCACCGACAAAGGCGCCATTCCCTACGGCGAACACGAGCCATGGCCCTACCATGAGAACAACGGCAAGAATTCCATCGCCGCGGTGATGTTTGCAGCGATTGGAAACAAGCCGAAGGAGACGGAGTTCTTCGCCCGCATGGCCACGGCAGGATACCCCAGTCGCGAATACGGTCACACCGGACAGGGATTCAGCTATCTCTGGAGCGCTCTCGGTGCGGCCGTCGGCGGACCCGAGACGGCGGCCGCGTTCATCCGCAAGTCCTCGTGGCACCTTGATCTGGTCCGCCGCTCGGACGGATCGTTCACTTATGACGGCGGCGAGCAATACGGAGCCGGGCGGACGCATGACAATACCTACTATGGAAAGAGCAGTTACAACGGCCTGAGTCCCGCCGCCACCTATGTGCTCACCTACGCGTTGCCACTGAAGAAACTCGTCATCACCGGCCGCGACGCAAATCCTTCGGGCTGGCTCAACAAGACGGATGCCGCCGGAGCCGTGGCAGCCGGCCATTTCGATCTCGATCGACGCGGGATGTCCCCTACGGAGCTGGTCGCCGCCTTCGGCAACTGGTCGCCGATCGTCCGTGGCTGGGCGGCGCAAGAACTGGCGGCGCGCCCCGAGTCCAAGGCGATGGTGCCCGAACTCATCAAACTCGCCGACGGCAGCGATCCGCATCAAATCCAGGGTGCCTGCGAGGCTCTGGGGCTCATCAACACTCCCGAGGCACTACCCGTCCTGGTCAAACAACTCGCCCACCCGGACCGTTGGGTACGCTACAAGGCGGCTGAAGCTGTAAAGAAGATGCGCGGGACCGCCAAGCCGGCCATCGAAAGCAGCCTCGAGGCGCTCGTAGCGACGGCGGAACCTTCGTGGCCGATCCGCTGGGAAGACCCCGTGCAAATCGCGCACGGCCAGTTGGCCGCCGCCGTGTTTTCCGGCTCCTTGCGTGATGAACTAAAAAAAGTGGACCCCAAGGTACGCAACCAGGCCATCCGCGCGGTATCCACCAATCCGGATGGCATGGCCCGGGCCACGCTCGAACACTGCTTTAAGAACCAACTCAGCGAGGATGATGTCATCGAACTCGCTTCGGCCATTCTCGCAGCGGTGGAAAGCCCCAGTCCGGCGGACACCATGTTCAACAATGTGATCCGTATGGCGGGTTTGAAGGCGCTGACCAAGTATCACTTCGAAGAAGGGATCGCGGCAGCGGTCGGCCTGGCGAAAACCCAGGGCGGGCATGGGAGCGAAAGTCGCACGGGCGAGATCATGAAAATGATCACCGGCTACGGATCCGCCGCCAAGCCGCAGATTCCAGCGCTGAGGGAGTTGATTGCCAGCTTCAACACCGAGGTCGAGCGCCGGGAGTATCCCGGCGGCGAACTCAACAATCGGCGTGTCGGCGCCGTGGAGGAGGCCATCAAGACCATCGAGGCCGCGAAAGATCATCCGCCACTCCGCCGCATCACGTCAGCATCCGTGCGATGAATCCAAACAAGTAAGCGCTCCATGAAATACTATCTCCTCAAATCTTTATTCCTCGTTGCATCACTGCTTTTGTTATCCCCAACAGAGGCGGCTGCGCAATACCCGGGCTGGCAGTACTCGGGATCGATGTTCATCCTCACCACACCAGAAGGAGCCAACCTGCCGGCATCGGCGGTGGTGAAGGATTTCCCGCTGTTAGTGCGACTGAATAAGGACTTCTTCGATTTCAGCAAAGCCAAGGCGGACGGGGCTGACCTGCGGTTCTCTACCAAGAACGGTGAACCACTGGTGTATCAAATCGAGGAATGGGGTGCAGCCAACGACACCGCCATCATTTGGGTGCGAGTCCCGACCATCCAAGGCGATGCCCGTCAGGAAATTAAAATATATTGGGGCAACACCGCCGCTATCAGTGAATCAAGTGGCTCCGCGGTGTTCAATGCTGCCAACAACTTCGCCGCTGTGCTGCACATGAACGAGACCGTCCAAGATGAGGTTGGCACAATCACGGCGATCGATGCCGGTACCGCCTTGAGCACTGGCTTGATCGGTAAGTCTCGGGCTTTTTCTGCCGGCAAAGGCGTCAATTGCGGTACCGAAATCAAAACTTTCCCGAGCGGTTCAACGCCCCACTCCAGTGAGGCCTGGTTCAAGGCCAAAAAGATCAACACCACGGTTCTGGCCTGGGGAGTTCCCACGGACGCAAGTAAGGTGGTGATGAATTTGGCCAGCCCTTCGCACATAGGAGTGGATAGCTGGTTCGGTGGTGCAAATGTCGCAGGCGCTATCACCATCCCCATGTCTGAATGGGTGCATGTCGTTCACACCTATAATGGAACAAAGGCGAGATTGTATGTGAATGGCGTTCTCGACAATACCGATGGCAGCGCCAATATGAAAATCCCCAATACAGTTTCCATGTATATCGGTGGCTGGAATCAGGTTGCTGGCACTTATGATTTCGTCGGTGATATCGATGAGGTGCGTATCTCCAAAGTAGCGCGTTCGGCCGATTGGATTCGCCTCCAATACGAAAACCAGAAACCCCTGCAAACTTTGGTCGGGCCACTCGTGCAGCCCGGCAACGATTTCAGCCTGTCATCGGAAAGAACCGTCGTGAAAGAAGGCCAGAATGCCGAGTTCACTGCCGAGGCAGGTGGCGCGCAAAAATTGTATTGGATCCTGAAACGCGATGGCCGTGAAGAAGTCGTCGCCACCGACCGCTTCCGCTTCACCTTCGACGCCGGTCGTGTGAACAGTGACGCCACGACGTCACTTCAATTAAAGGCCATCTATGCCGACGGCGTGAAGACCAAGGACATCGCCATCACCATCAAAGAAACCATTCCCGAGCCAGTCTTCACCCTCAATACACCGACAAAATGGGATGGACGATCGGCCATCGAGGTGGTGCCTCAGATCAAGAATCTCGCGGCGATGCAGGCTGCGACGGTGGCCGATCTTAAGGTTGAGTGGAGCGCCGAGCCGTTCGCGGTCATCAAGGAAGTGGCACCCGGCAAGCTGCGGCTGCTTCGCTCGCAAAACAGCGGCAAGCTGACGGTTCGTGCCTCGGTGAGCAATGGCGGCAAACCAGTCACACAGAGCATGGATATCATGGTGACCGAGCCGAAGGAGGAGGCCTGGCTCGCCCGCACACCTGCAAAAAATGAGAAGCCCGAGGACGGCCAGTTTTACGCACGCGACGACAAGGGGCTAGGCACGCTTTATTACAACGGAACGCTGACCGACGCCGCCGACACCGTTTTCCTCAAGCTCTACGCCAACGACAAACTCATCAAGACCGAGACGGCCAAGCCCGCAGCGGACAAATACTATGCTCTCTCTACCCAACTCAAGCCGGGCCTGATCCAATACAAAGTGGAGTTTGGCAAGAAGGTCGGCAGCACGGAAACCGTGCTGCATACGGTGAATGATCTGGTCTGCGGCGATGCCTACATTATCGATGGCCAATCCAATGCATTGGCGACAGATACCGACCAACAATCTCCGCCGGTAACGAATAAATGGATCCGCAGTTATGGCCGTCCTTCAGAAGATAAAACAGCCGCCGCCGTCAACCTGTGGTGTTATCCGGTGTGGAAAGCAGAAAAGGGCGAGAAAGCCGAGTTGGGCTGGTGGGGCATGGAACTGGCCAAGCGTTTGGTCGATAGTCAAAAGGTACCCATTTTCATCCTCAATGCCGCAGCGGGTGGCACACGCATCGACCAGCACCTGCCGAATCCGCAAAATCGTCGTGATACCAGCGGTGCGAATCCATGGACCAATCCATACAAGCTTTACGGCAGTTTATTGACGCGAGTGGAAGGGGCGAAGTTGACGCACGGCATCCGCGCGATCCTCTGGCACCAAGGCGAGAACGATCAGGGTGCCGACGGCCCGACGGGCGGCTACGGATGGCAGAGCTATCATGAATTGTTCAAGGAAATGGCCGCAGCTTGGAAAACAGACTTTCCGAATGTGAAAAGCTACTACGTGTTCCAAATCTACCCGAACGCATGCGCGATGGGCGGAAATATGGGATCTGGTGATATGCTGCGCGAAAAACAGCGCACGCTGCCCTATCTCTTTTCCAACATGAGCATTCTCTCCACGCTGGGCGTGCAGCCACCCGGCGGCTGCCACTATCCGCTGGAGGGCTGGGCGGAGTTCGCGCGCATGATTCAGCCGATCATCGAACGCGACCACTATGGCGCAAAGCCAACCAAGCCCATCACCGCGCCCAATCTCCGCAAAGCCACCTATGCCACCAAAGACACGATCGCCCTGGAGTTTGATCAGCCGGTGGTCTGGGCCGATGCCTTGGCTGGCCAGTTCTACCTCGATGGGGAGAAAGACAAAGTCGCCTCAGGCAGTGTCACCGGCAACGTGCTCACGCTCAAACTAAAGGAAGCGTCCGCAGCGCAGAAGATCACCTATCTCAAAGAGATCACGTGGAGTCAGGACACCCTGCTTATCGGCGCGAACGGAATCGCCGCCCTGACTTTCTGTGCGGTCCCGCTCCAGTCCGGCGCGGCTTCCCGCTGATCGAATGCGGCCGCGATAATTCCCAACAATCTACACCCATGAAACCAACGGTAATCCTTACCGCAGCGCTCAGAGACACCCTCAAGCGCTTCGCCCTCGCTTTGACGATGGGTGCGGCGATGTATTTCGGGGCGTCACCCGCCAGCGCAGCACCACCCGTCACCGCTGGCCTGAAGATGCACTTGGACGCGTCGCAGCTCACCGGCTTGAGCGACGGCGCCACGGTGACCACATGGTCCGATGTGTCCGGCCTCGCCAACCATGCCACCTCATCCGCTGGCACACCCATTTACAAGACCGGCGTGCTCAATGGCAAGCCGGTCATCCGGTTTAACAACGCTTCTGGATTCACGACGGCGAATTTATCGAGCCAATTTCCGACTGCCGCGACGGTTCTTATCGTGGCGACCATCAACAGTGACAATGCATACACGCTGGTTAAAGCAAATCCCGGGGTCGACGAATGGTGGCGTTGGGACGGTGACGGCAGGTTCTATCCGGGGGTTTTCCGGGGAAACCGGCTCGAAAGCTATTGTGCCATGCCCGACACCGGTTCGCACTTGTTCGCAATCACCAGTTCGGCCAGCGCCTGGGAGATGTCGATCAACGGGACCAGCCAAGGTGTCGCAGGAGCTAACTACAATTCCGGTGGTGCGCCTCTTGTCATCGGCAATGGTAGCAGCGGTGGAGGGCTCAATGGCGACATCGCGGAAGTCCTTATTTACAGCCGGGTCTTGAACGCGACCGAGCTGAATACGGTCGGTGCTTATCTGTCCGCCAAGTACCGTTTGACCACAAGATATATTCCGCCGGCGACCATCACGAGCTTCGGGACCAACGTCGTCGGAAGCAGTGCCGTCCTTGGCTTGTCCGTTGCGGGAGTGGCCACCATCCGCTGGACCGTGCCGTATACGTCCGGGTCGACGCCAGTGTTGTTAGCCGCCCTCGCGCCTGAATTCACGCTGTCTTCCGGGACCTGCACGAATCAAACCAGCGGTGTCGCTCCCGTCAATCCGGACTTCAGTGCCAGCCCTGTGACCTACACCGTCGCCGATGGTGCCACGGTCAACAACAACGTCGTTACCGTCACCGTCGCTCCGGCCAGCGCGGCCAGCGCGATGTTGACCTGCAACTTCGGCGCGCTCGGCCTAGCGGTGATTGATGAAGCCGCGGGCACCGCCGTGCTGACCGTGCCGCCGAGCCAGTCGGTGACCTCGTTGGCTCCGACTTTCACGCTCTCACTCAATGCGATCATCAATCCCGCATCCGGCAGCACTCAGAATTTCACCAATCCCGTCGTCTATCGCGTCATTGCGGAAAACGGCACGTCGTTCAAGGACTACACCGTTTCCGTGCAGACCTTCGCCGCATGGGCGCATTCGGGATCGATGTTCATCATCACCACTCCGGACGGGGCCAACATTCCCGCCGGTGCCACCGAAGCGAATTTCCCGCTGCTCCTTCGTTTCAACTCGAACAACTTCAACTTTGCCCAGGCGCAAAGCAACGGCCGAGACATCCGCTTCACCACCGCCGCCGGAGCCACGCTTCCCTATCAGATCGAGCAGTGGGACGCGGTCAACGGCCAGGCCGCCGTGTGGTTGAAGATCCCGACGATCACCGGCAACTCACGCCAGGAAATCAAGATGTATTGGGGCAAGCCCGACGCACCCAGCCAATCAAGCGGCACCAACGTGTTCAACGCCGCCAACGGTTACGCCAGCGTCCACCATTTGGGTGACACGCTTGCGGACACCATCGGCACGACCACACCCGCCAACAACGGCACCACCGCCTCCAATGGCCTCATCGGCAGGAGCCGCACCTTCGCCGCCGGCCAAGGCATCCAGTGCGGCACCAGCATCAGCGGCCTGCCCACCGGCAACGGGCCGTTCTCCACGGCCGTCTGGATTCGCCCCTCTACTTCCGGCACAGTCGTGCTCGGCTGGGGGCTCGAGCAGGCGCAGGGCAAGGTGATCGTGAGTCTTGCGAGTCCGCCGCGCATCAGAATCGACGGTTACTTCGGCGGCGCAGATGTGGGCGGAACCGCTGCGATTCCGCTCTCCGAGTGGGTATACATCGTTCACACCTATCAATCCACCGGCACCAGGCTTTACGTCAACGGCGTGCTCGATGCTTCCACGGGCGGCGGTTTGATGAACATGCCCGCTTCCAGCCGCTTTGACATTGGCGGCTTTGTTCCCACGCACGGCTTCAACTTCGTCGGCGACATGGACGAGGTGCGGATTTCCAGAGTCGTCCGCTCCGCAAACTGGGTGAAACTGGAATATGAAAACCAGAAGCCGCTCCAGACCCTCGTCGGCGGCATCGTGCAATCCGGCTCCGATTTCTCCGTCTCGCCCACCTCGGTGACGATGAACGAAAGCACGAGCACCACCCTGACCGCCCAGGCCGGCGGCGCACAGAAGGTTTACTGGATCTATCGGAAGAACGGCCAGGAAACTCTGCTCGCCACCGACCAACTCTCCTACACCTACACCGCTCCGCGCATCACCGGAAACGACTCGGCCACCCTCCGGTTCAAGGCCGTGTTCGCCGCAGGTCCCCAGACCATCGACGTGCCGCTCACCGTGCTCGACACCGTGCCGGACCCCGTGTTCACGCTTGTTCCTTCGACCACCGCATGGGACGGACGCCAAACGATGACCGTCACCGCCAACATCAGCAACCTCGCCGTGATGCAGGCGGCAGGCTTCGGCACGCTCAACTACAAGTGGACTGTCAGCGGTGTGGCCGTCACCAAACAAACATCCAACGGCACGCTCACGCTCACCCGCTCGCAAGGCAGCGGCCCGATGACCGCCAGCCTGACTATCAACAACGGTGGCACGCCCGTTTCACAAAGCGTCATCATCAATGTGCAGGAACCTGCCAGCGATCCGTGGGCCCAGCGCACCCCTGCGGCCAACGAAAAGCCGGTGAACAAGCAGTTCTTCGCCCGCGACCCCGGCACCGGCCTCGGCACGATCCACTACCGCGGCACCCAGGGCGGAGCGACCGATGTCTATTTGAAGGTTTACACCACCGACACCGGCGCGGACGTGCTTTACGCCACCCACCGCCAGACGCTGGCGGGCGGAGCCTATTCCTTCGCCGCGCCGATCGCCGCGGGCAAGGTGACCTACAAGGTGACCTACGGCACGACCAGCGGCGGCAACGATTCCGCGCCGCTCGCCACGGTCACCGACCTCGTTTGCGGCGACGCCTTCATCATCGAGGGCCAGTCGAACGCGCTGGCCACCGACAACTCCGCGCCCGATGACACCACCAACAACAACAAGTGGGTCCGCACCTATGGCCTCAGCTCCCGCTGGGGTTATGGCATCAGCAAGGGCAATGACCTGCAACTCGGCCTCTGGGGATGGTATCTCGCCAACCGCCTCGTCGCGAGCAACAACATGCCCGTCTGCATCTTCAACGGCGCGATCGGCGGCACGCGGATCGATGTGCACCGGCCGAATCCCGCCAACCATTCTTTGCCCCTTGGCGCCGGTTATGGCGAAAACAGTTACGCCGACCTCTACAACCGCGTGGTCGGCGCGAAACTCACCCACGGCATCCGCGCCGTGATGTGGCATCAGGGCGAACAGGACCAGGGGTCCGAGGGCCCGGACGGCGACTACGATTACAAGTTCTATCAACAATACTTCGTGGACATTTCCGCGGCTTGGAAACAGGACTTTCCGAACCTGCGCAATTACTACCTCTTCCAGATCTGGCCGGCCGCCTGCGGCGACACCTCGCGCAACGACCAACTCCGCGAAGTCCAGCGCACGCTGCCCTATCTCTACTCGAACATGAAGATCATGAGCACCCACGGCATCGTGCCCGGATCCGGTTGCCACTATGAACCACTCGGCTACCAGAAGTTCTCCGATCTGATCGGCCCCTTGGTCGAACAGGATGTGTATGGAGTGAGGCCGGCGGCCAAACTCACCGCGCCCAATCTCCTGCGGGCCTACTTCGCCACCGCCGCGAAGAACGAGATCGCCCTGGTCTTCGATCAGAACATGACTTGGAATCCCGGTGCGCCGACCATGCTCTTCCTTGCCAATTCCGCCGGTGCCACATCCGGCACCGTGTCATCCGGCAGCGCCACCGGAAACACCATCAAACTGCAGGTTTCCGGTGCCACAAACGCCGCCACGATCACCTACCTCAAGGGACTCCTATCCTGGCAGCAAGCGAACCTCTTGTATGGCACCAACCGTATCGCCGCACTCACCTTTGCGGATGTCGCGATCGCGCCTCCGGTTTCCGGCCACCTCACCAATACGGCGGCCACCGGAATCACGACTACTTCGGCAGTCCTGCGCGCCGCGCTGTCCGCTCCGGCGGGCGCCTTCTCCGTCCACGCCTTTTGGAACACGGTCAACGCCGGAACCAACGCTTCGCTCTGGACCAACTCGGCTTTCGTCGGCGCGTGGACGAACGTCGCCGCGACGAATCTCAGTTACACCGCGACCGGATTGACCCCGGGGACGCCTTACCACTTCACCTTCCGCGCCACGAATGCGGCGGGAGTTGTCTGGGCGACCAACGTGCTCACGTTCACGACGCTCGCGCTGCCGCCCTCTCCGGTATTGCCAGGCGGCGCAGTGACGATGGCGGGCGGCGTGCCGACCTTCAACTTCCCTACTGTGGCTGGCTACAAGTACCGCCTCGTTTACAAGAATGCGTTGACCGATGCGATGTGGCCGCCCGTCATCGTGCCGCCGGATTTCCCGTTGCCGGATGGCTGGAGCACGACCTCCACCGGCACCGCGATGAGCATCACGGATTCGGGGGTTGCTGGAATGGGGCAGCGATTCTACCGCCTCGAGGCGGCTTACCCATGACGCGGCTGTGCGGGATGAGAAATCTCGCAGGGAAGTTCCTTCAACTTTACCTTGTTGGCTCCCTGTTTCTCTTCGCCTCGCCTCTGCTGGCCCAGGACGAGACGCCGTTCAAAATCAAACCGCAGGGCCACGAGCAGAACAAAGAGCAGGCCGCCCGTGCATCTCACCGGCCCGCGGATCTTCGTGCGAGTCCTCGCCGCTCGGTGAGCCGCAACCCGATTGTCGCCGTGCCAAGGACTTTACGTTGAACTCAAGCCAAATGCCGAACCAATTAGAAAGGTATGCCGCGATGGATGTGGGGATTGAGGGCATCACCAAAGCCGACCAGAAGAAGCCCGATCTAGCCATGGAGGAAGTCCTTTCGCCCAAAGACAGGGAGGCCCTCAAAGGCGCTTCCAATGGCGGTTACCACTGCTTCGGCAGTGCGAATATCTTCGCACAGATAGGCAAGGCGTTTGCAGAGGCACTTGCTGCCTTGAAAAAAATAGAGAAGAAACAAAAATAGTTAAAGAGAGAGAAAAATGAGTGCGAAAATTTCAAGTTTCATTGTCGGAGTCGTGGGGCTCATGTGTAGTATGGCCGGGACTTTGTGCGCGGCTGAGCAGGCAAAACCTGCAGACTACTACAACACCGAAGAACGCATCTACTCAACCCGCCCGGATCCGGCCCGCGAGAGGTTTTTCGGCATCATCGGCACCACCGGGATCAAGGCGCGGGTCTATCCGGGCGTAGTCCTCAAGGTCGAGACAATGATGCCCGGCTCTCCGTGCGAGGGCAAATTCGCCAAGCAAGAAATCCTCACCGGAATCAATGGCACCGACCTGAAAGGGCTCGATCCGTTCGTCGCGATGGGCAATGCCCTCACCAAGGCCGAAGCCACGGATGGAAAGATGGTTTTTGACGTAACCTCCGCCGACGGCAAGACCCAGCGTAAGGAAACCGTCACGATTCCCGTGCTGGGTGCCTACAGCAAGACCTGGCCTCTGGATTGCCCGAAGTCAAAACGCATCATCGATGAAGCCGCCGCCTTTTATGCCGATCCCCAGAAATTCAACTCGCGCGACATTCCGGGCG
>SXGU01073776.1_pt1 | contig 20378 bp, 25 predicted proteins | sample 3174531 | NCBI WGS metagenome assembly SXGU01 (sample SAMN11356863, study PRJNA531348) | freshwater metagenome | isolation source: freshwater sample F1-140 | place: China: Fuxian Lake, Yuxi | collected 2017-12-25 | reverse complement strand
GGCTGGTCGTGCCGTATTGAAGTCGCGTCGCTCCAAGGGCCGCGCCCGTTTGTCGGCGTGATCGCCCGTATTTCTCGACAAGACGGATTCGCCCGTTTTGCGGGTTCTCGCGCCGTTCGTCATGGTGGATTGAGTCTGCGAGTCGTGCCCGACGATGCTGCCGGTGCAGTGTGTTTGGCATTTGCAACACCGAAACGAATCGGCTCTGCGGTCACGCGAAATCGTGTCCGTCGCCAATTGCGAGCACTGGTGCGGGCCCGGAGTGCCGCGCTGCCACACGGTTGGTATTTGCTCGGCGTAGAACAGCCTCTTGTGGATAACGACTGGGGACAGCTGGGGATGACGCTCGATCGACTGCTTGGGATCGCGCTCCCCAATCTCCAATCACCCGATTTCGCCGCAAAAACCACCAACAGGAGTTCAATGTGACCGTCGTCACATCAAACGCAGAGCATATCCACAGCTTGGGGAAAACGCAGCGTGCGATGTTGCGAGCGATCGAGTGGTACCAAGATCAGCGCGTCGGGGTCCTGTCGCCGTGCCGGTTTTTTCCTTCGTGTTCGTCCTTCGCACATGAGGCCATCGCCGTACATGGGCCGTGGCAAGGCGGATGGATGGCATTGCGTCGATTGGTTCGCTGTCGTCCTTTCGGACCCTCGGGCTACGACCCCGTGCCATCGCCGGGGACTTGTAGTGACCTCCCCCACCAGAACGAGAGGATGAACCTCGATGTTTGACCCGATTTTTGACGCTGTCGGTTGGTTGATCGCCTGGATCTATTCCTGGAGCAACGACTATTCGATTGCCATTGGATCGATGGCCATCGTCGTGATGTTCGTCATCACGCCGCTCACGTTGAAGAGCACGCGCGGCATGTTGGAAATGCAGCGATTGCAGCCGGAGCTTCGTCGCTTGCAGATCGAACACAAAGGTGACCGCCAGGGTCTGAACGAGGCGATGATGAAGCTCTACCAGGAACACAAGGTGAACCCGCTGGCTTCCTGTTTGCCGCTGCTCGCGCAAATGCCCGTGTTTTTGTTGATGTTTCGACTCTTGACGGGGCTCACCTATCGACCGTCACCTGAAGCCGGATTCGCCCCGAAACATCTGGCGGAGTCCTCGGAGATGTATCAATCACTCGTCGGGAAGGACGAGATGCGTTCGATCGGACTCGACTTAGCGGTGCAGCCGCTCAATGTGATGCGGGAAGATTTCGCGCGGGGACTCATCTATGCCGGACTCGTCGTCGGATTGGCATTGCTCTATTTGGTCCAACAACGAATGGTGGCGTCGCGCACGGTGAGCCCAACGATGTCGGCGAGCCAACAGAAGATCATGCAGTACTTGCCGGTGTTCTTTGCGGTGTTCCAGGTGGTGCTGCCGACGGGTCTCATCGTGTATTACTTCGTGCAGGCTGCGGTGCGTATCGGACAACAGGCCTACATCACGAAGCGGTTCTACGGAGCCGACGATTCGATCGGACGTCAGGCGCAACAGGCCAGTGCAAAGGCCCGCGAGATCAGCGAAGCCGATGCCAAAAAGCCGAAAAAGCAGGAAAAATCGGGCAAAAACGACGAGTTCACCAGCAAGCGAGTGACTCCACCCAAGAACAAGCCCACCACGCAGATCACCCCGCCCACACCCGGTGCGAGTACTCCACCAAAACGCCCGAAACCACCGAAGCGCTGACCTCTATACCACGAATGTCCCACAACACACCATCAACGATTTCCAACAAGGAGCACACAACATGGAATGGGTAACAATCACCGCGGCAACATTGGAAGATGCCAAGTCAATGGCACTCGATCAACTCGGTGTCGCCGGAGAGGACGCAGAGATCGAAGTGGTCGAGGAACCTAAGCCGGGTCTCTTCGGACGAATGCGAGGCGAGGCGGTCGTACGTGCACGCGTACGTCCAACGTCGACTCGTGACACCGCGCGACGAGATCGTGGCGGCGAACGCGGCGAACGACGAGGCGGACGTACTCGCCAGCGCAGTCGTGGCGGTGACCGACGTCGAGACGGTGATGCGCCGAGTCGCCCCGAGCGCAGTCGTCGAAGCGAGCAATCAGAGCGTGATCACGAGGACGACGATCGGACGCCGCGTCGGAACGACGGACCAAAGGTTCCGCCCGCCACGGTGCGTGACGCTGCCGCCACATTTTTGGAAGGGTTGTTTGCCGCGGCAGAACTGCCCGCTCGGGTGGAATCCACCATTGACGGTGACGACATCGAATTATCGGTGGTCGGGGAACAACTGACGACGTTCGTGGGTGCACGAGGGATGACCTTGACACAGTTGCAGGACATCACTCGAGTGGTCAGCCAGCGACGCCTAGGTGACCACGACACCCGACTTCGTGTGGATGTTGGCGGATATCGCCAGCGACGAAAGGATGCCTTGGGCCGATTTGCCAACAAAGTGGCCAGTGACGTCATGGAAACGGGCACCCCGCGCATTCTCGAGCCGATGAACTCTGCCGATCGCAAGATCGTGCACGACACCTTGGCGAACGTGGAAGGTGTGGTCACCCATTCCGAAGGTGATGATCCGTTCCGTCGTGTTGTGGTGTCCCGAGCACCGGGTACCCCAGCAAACTGAGATCCACTGCCCCACCTACGCTGGGGCTATGTCCAAGAGTGCCGGTGAACTGACGCTCATCGGTATTTTGGAACGGGCACAGGCCGAAGGTGGCCTTGGCGCACGACCGGTAGCAGAAGTGATCGAACACGCCCGCCACTTCGTGGCCGCGCTTCCCGCAGATGTTGGCTCCGTATTGGACATGGGGTCGGGTGCCGGGATTCCCGGCCTCGTTATCGCCCTCGATCGACCGAATGTCCGAGTCACCCTGGTGGATCGACGCGCAAAACGCACGGACGCGCTCCGACGAGCCGTCAACGCGTTGGACTGGAGTCACCGCGTGCAGGTCGTCGAGGATGACGCCGAAGCCATGGCCCAGAGCGCCGCGTGGCGACATTCCCACGACGCGGTGGTGGCACGCGGGTTTGGTGAGCCTCGTCTGACGCTGCCACTTGCCGTGGTCCTGGTGCGCCGTGGTGGGTGGGTGGTCATCAGTGAGCCACCAACCACCGACGGTTCTCGTTGGGAACCCAGTTGGGTGGAATCATTGGGAGTCGGTCCACCGGAACGGTGTGGCGCGGTGGTTCGGTTCCACGTGGAACCACCGCTGGGGGAGTCGGTGACGCAACCGGCCGGTGCCCCTCCAGTACTCTGAAGGCGTGAGCACGTCGGGCCCTCGAGTAGTGGCGGTTGCGAACCAGAAAGGAGGGGTTGGCAAGACCACTGCCGTAGTCAATTTGTCGGCAAGCATTGCGCTCCTGGGACACCGTGTCCTTGTGGTGGACCTGGATCCGCAAGGAAACGCCTCCACCGGCTTGGGGATTGATATTCGGGCCCTCCAGCAGAGCGTGTACGACGTGTTGCTGCAAGAAACACCGATCGAAGACGTGGTGCAAGCCAGCGCCGTCAAGGGGTTGTTCGTCGTGCCTGCCAACCTTGACCTGGCCGGAGCAGAAATTGAACTCGTTCCGATGATGGGCCGAGAAACGCGACTACGCAAGGCGGTGGAGCGCGTTGCTACCGAGTACGACTATGTCTTCATCGACTGCCCGCCTTCGTTGGGGCTGTTGACGGTCAACGCCTTGACGGCAGCAGGGGAGGTCCTTGTTCCGGTCCAGTGTGAGTACTACGCCCTCGAGGGTTTGGCACAATTACTCCGGAACATCGAGCTCGTCAACAAGAATTTGAATCCACAATTGCAGGTCAGCACGATTTTGTGCCAGATGTTTGATTCTCGCACCAGGTTGTCGTCCGATGTGGTGAAGGAAGTTCGAGAGCACTTCGGCGCGAAGGTGCTCACGACGGTTATCCCACGCACGGTGAAGATTGCTGAATCACCGAGCCACGGGCAACCCGTCGTGGTACTGGATCCATCAGGCGTCGGCGCGACGGCCTATCGTGCAGCAGCAGTGGAGGTGGTCCATGGCCGGGCTTAAGTCGGGGAAGGGTCTCGGATCGCTGATTCCCAGCGGGGGAGGTGTGCCACCCGTCACAGGAAGTCTCGCGGAAGCGCCGATTTCGGCGATTGATGTCAATCCCCATCAACCCCGCATGCATTTTGACGATGAGGCGCTTACGGAACTTGCGGCGTCGATTCGCGCCGTTGGTGTTCTTCAGCCACTCTTGGTGCGCACCCTTCGTCCCGGAGCCTTTCAACTGATCGCCGGTGAACGACGTTTGAAGGCAGCACAACGCGCTGGTTTGACGCATGTGCCCATCATCGTGCGGGACACCACGGATGCAGGCTCGGCCGAGCAAGCACTCATCGAGAACGTGCATCGCGAAGATCTTGGACCACTCGAAGAAGCCGCCGCGTACCAGCAACTCCTCGAGGACTTTCGATTGACCCATGATCAACTGGCGACTCGTGTTGGCAAGAATCGTGCGACGATCAGCAATTCCATTCGGTTGCTCGCGTTACCCGCCTCGGTGCAACAGTTGATTGCCGACCGTCGACTGTCTGCTGGTCACGCCAAGGTCTTGCTCAGCGTGACGGACAGGGCACAACAGGAAAAACTTGCCCAACAGGTGGTGCGAGAAGGGCTTTCCGTTAGAGCCACGGAAGGCTTGATTACCACTTCTGGTACATCAGCACGGAAGAAACCAGCGAGTCGGCGTCAGAAAACAACCGGCGATCCGGCATTGGTTGACGTGGCGCACCTGGTCGCCGAGCACTTGTCGACACGCGTCGAGGTGGTGGAACCTACGCGTTCCACGCGCGGAAAATTGTCGGTGGAGTTCGCCGACTTGGCAGATTTGGAACGTATTGCCCGTGCCATCCTCGGCGCATAATCAACCCTCAAGTCGTTCTTGAGCCTTGACGTTCACCTCACGGTGTCCCCAACCTGTGGACAACATTGGGGAAAGTGCTGTGGATACGAGGAAATACCGACAAAGTCGACAGGAGATGGGGTGTTCGAGAAGGGCTAGCCGAGGTGTTTGGCGAGGTCACTCAGGAGGGCGGCTTTTCCACGTGCACCCACGAGGGTGTCCACCAGTTTCCCGTCCTTGAACACGATCATCGTCGGAATGCTCATGACCTTGTAACGCATCGCAATATCTCCGTGGTCGTCGACGTTCAGTTTTGCGACCGTGAGCGCCCCGGCCTTCTCGGTGGCGATTTCGCGGATGACGGGATCGATTTGTTTGCACGGTCCGCACCATTCCGCCCAGAAGTCGACGAGGACGGGAGTGGTGGCGGAACGAATGGTCTCATCGAAGTTGTCGGTGGTGAGAGTGATGACGTTGCCGGCCATGAACGACACGCTACTTGTTGGCAGTCGAGTGATGGTGTTCCAACCAGCGCTCTGCGTCGATTGCCGCCATGCAACCCGAGCCTGCCGCGGTGATGGCCTGTCGGTAGGTGTGGTCCTGTACGTCACCGCAGGCAAATACCCCCGCAATGTTCGTCCGCGAAGAACCAGGCTGGGTGACAAGATAACCGTTGTCATCCATGTCGAGGATGCCGGCGAAGAGATCGGTGTTGGGTCGATGCCCGATGGCGACGAAGAGACCGCCAATGTGCATCGTGTCCGTCGTTCCGTTGACGGTGTCGGTCACCTCGATTGCGGACAGTTTTGCGTCGCCGACGAGACGCGTGACCTGGGCGTTCCAACGCACCGCAATCTTCGGGTTGGAGAGGGCACGTTCCTGCATGATTTTTGAGGCACGGAACTTGTCGCGGCGGTGGATGATGGTGACCTTGGAGGCGAACTTGGTGAGGAACGACGCTTCCTCGATTGCGGAGTCACCTCCACCAACCACCGCGATTTCTTGGCCGCGAAAGAAGAACCCGTCGCAGGTCGCACACGTGGAGACACCGTGTCCGATGAGTCGTGTCTCGTCAGCCAACCCCAACATCAGTGAGCGTGCTCCCGTGCTCACGATGACGACATCTGCCGTGTATTCGTCACCACGCACCCAGACTCGCTTCGGATGCGACGAAAAGTCCACTTTTGTTGCCTTTTCGGTGAGATATTCCGCGCCGAAGCGTGCCGCTTGATCGCGCATGCGCTGCATCAATTCGGGGCCCTGCACACCTTCGGGAAAGCCCGGGAAGTTCTCCACCTCCGTGGTGAGCATGAGTTGTCCACCGGGTTGGTCGGATGTTGACGATGGTTCACCCTCGATGACGAGCGGCGACAACGAAGCGCGCGCGACATACACCGCAGCGGTGAGTCCGGCCGGACCCGAGCCGATGATGATCACGTGGCGATGCGGGTGGATGGTCATGAGTCGTCCTTTGGTTCGGAGTGTCGGGCACGTAGGAGGAGTGCCCCCACGACAATAAACGCTCCGCCAACGGCGAAATACGAGGCCCACACCGCGCGCGACTCCTCGAGTATGAGCTCGAACAACTCCTGTGTCCCGCGCATGATGGCGATGAGCAGTAGCGATACGAGCGCCACGGACACCACGGCGATGAGTGATCCGAAGACGATTGCTCGAGTGAGCGTGACGAGCGGGCGAGTCGTACGGTCGCGAACCGCGCCAACTACCCGATCGATGAGATCGACGGTCTTGCGCGGAAATTCCGGATCGTTGAACGGATTGCCGACCACGAGGTCAGGCTAACGCTGTCGCTTCTTACGCAGGAATGAACGCGACTTCGTTGATCCGACCTTGATACGGATTCGTCGAGCTGCACGCTCCACTCGTACCAATCTCGGTGAGCACGATGAGCAGGTGAGTGACCGGTGTCGTCACGGAGAACTTCACGATTTCGCCACGCGTGCGGTAGTCGTTGGCAAGCGGTGCGCCCCAGCCATCGAAACTCGAAGGCGGTAGCGAAGTTGCGCCGAATATCTCCGCTCCGACGGGTCCATTACCGAAATTGACCCGCAGCAATCCCGTGCTGGCTCCGCTCAAGGTGACGAGCACACCGACGCGTGCTTTGGCTCCGAAGAACTTGTCGGCGTAGCACGATGTCGCCCACGCGGACTGGGGATTCTTGTCGACCAAGGCACCGATGAGTTCTTCGTTCTCCACGCCATCATCACCATTGGGATCGAAGGAGTTGATCGCCACGATGGTGGCCGGACCGGTCGCGACCGACGCTGGTGCGTCGACGACCGTCTCCGCCGGAATGGCGATGTTGTCCGGGTCACGCGTGCGCAGGACGGCGGTAATGACGAGACCGGTGAGAATCAGGGTCGCCAGGAGGAGACGTGTGGTGGTGCTGCGAAAAACGTCGCCGAGTGACCCGCGCGCAACGGATGGTCGCGAGGTACGTTCCACCGGCCGGGAGGGCGATGACCTGCGTTCCAACACCACACGTTGCCCGGTCGGCGGTGTGATGGTGGTTTCGTCGTCGCGCTCATCGTGGAGTGCCTCCAGTAATGCAAGGCGCGTGGCTTCACCCGTTTGGTATCGATGATCCGGATTGCGGGCGAGCAGTTTGTGCACCACGCGCACCAAGCGCGGGGACAGGGTCGGGCGAAGATGCGCCAGATCGGTGGGCTCCCGTTGGAGTCGCGCCAGAGCGGTGTCGGCGTCGTTGTCGCTGAGGAACGGCACCTTGCCGGACAGGCACTCGTACAGCACCAAGCCGAGGCTGTACAGGTCGGCCCGACCGTCGAGTGGTTTGCCGCGCACGATTTCCGGGGAGAGGTACTTGGCGGTTCCCATCATGATGTTGTCGTTGGTGAGATCGCTGCCTTCGGCCGGAGTCATCGCCTTGGCAATGCCGAAGTCGGCGAGGAGAAAGTGTCCGTCTGGTCGCACCAAGATGTTGCCCGGTTTCACGTCGCGATGGATGTAGCCGTGTCGGTGGGTTGCATCGAGTGCCGCGGCGATCGCAGACCCCATCATGATGGAGAGGGCGGGTGTGAGTTTCTTCTTCTTGTCGAGGAGATCACGCAGGCTCTTGCCCTGGACGTACTGCATGACGACGACCTGGAATCCGTTGTGGGCGAACGAGTCGTACACCGCGACGATGTTGGGGTGATTGAGTCCCGCACAGGCCAGGGCTTCCCGACGGAAACGCTCGATTGCCGTTTCATCCCGTGCGATGTGTCGCTTGAGGACCTTGATTGCCACTTGTCGGTCGAGGAACGTGTCGTGTCCGAGCCAGACCTCCGCCATCCCACCCCGGGCAATGAGTCGTTCGAGTCGGTATCGGTCGCCGATGAACCCTGGTTCGAGTTCAGCGGCGGACATGACTGCGGGAGACGCTAGTTCTGCGCACCCCGCGGATGGTGGAACTATGCGACGTGGTAGGTGACGCCGATCGTGCCCGGACCGGTGTGTGAACCGATGACCGAACCGATGTCCCCGACGATGATCTCGCCGGAGTACGTCTCACGCAGTTGAGCGACGAATGCGTCGACATCCGAACATTGTGCGTGCAGTACGGCGACGTTGGAGACGCTTCCTGCTTCGCGGAACTTGTCCACCACGAACGCGAGGGCCTTGCGACGGGTGCGCTCCTTGCCGCCTTCTGCAACCCTGCCATCGTCGACCGTGATGATGGGTTTGATCGCCAGCGCGGAGGCGAGGAGTGCTTTGGCGCCACCGATTCGACCGTTTTTCTTCAGGTTTTCCAGGGTGTCGAGTGCACCCCAGACACGCGTACGAGCGGCAAGTGCGGCGACCGTGTCGGCAAGTTCATCCACCCCCATGCCAGCCTTGGCCATTCGTGCGGCTGCCACCACGTTGATACCTTCACCCATCGACGCCGAACGACTGTCGACGATGCGGATCGGTATGCCGAGTCCGGCGGCTTGCGCACCCTGTTCGGCAGCTTGTTTGGTTGCCGAGAGTTCGGCAGACAACGTGATGACCAGGATTGCCGACGCACCCTCCTTGGCGAGTTGGGTGAATGCCTCGGTGAACTTGCCTGGTGCTGGAGCGGCCGTCTGCGGAAGGACGGGACTCGCGGAGCATCGTGCCCAGAATTCCGTCGGTGTGAGCGATACCCGATCGGTGAACTCGTCGTTTCCAAAACTGAACGTGAGCGGCACGATGGTGATGTTGAGTTCATCGGCAAGCTGCTGAGGCAGGTCGCATGCGGAATCGGTGACGATGCGTACGGTCATGACTGCGAGCGTAGTGCGGGGTGTTGACCCGACTTTTTCTTCTTGTGTGCACGTCTCGTGTGGATGATCCACCATGCGGCGAGGAGAGAGAGGAAGACTGCGCTGACGCCACGACCCAACCCGGCGATTGCGTTCACGCGCACCCGAACTTGGGCGACGTCGAGCACCGTCCCGTTCGGTGTCAGCAGGGCCACTTCGATCGGTATGAGTCCATTGGCCCGTGCGCTCGCCTCGATGATGACTTCCTCCTGTGCGCCGGCAGGAATCACCACATCGAGGGTGTTCGGGAGGAACGCCATCTTGCCCGTTGGACTGGAGATTTTCAGGCGTACCGACACGGCGAAATCACTGAGATTGACGAGCGGTACCCGCAGTTGGCTATCGCGACTACCAAAGGTGAACGATCTCGTTGGAAGGCTCACCGCGCCACGAATCGATGCAACTTGGGTGAGGACCGACTCGAGATACGTATTGCGGAGTTCATCGGTGAGCGTGGTGTCGTTGGCGACGTCGATGAGTTCGATCCAACGCTCGACCACACCATCGTTGGTTGCGACGACGTCACGAACGGACTCCACCGCACCGACTGCTTCATTGGTGCGGCCTTGGATGCCGGCGACGTCGACAACGGGAACCGTCGGTGGTTCGATCTTGGCCAAGCCCTCCAATGTCGGCGTGAAATCTCCGACCCGTCGCAGGGAAATCTGTGGTGCGTTCCGCAGATGGCGGAGCAGAATCGACGCGATCAGAGGCTCGGCCGGGACTCCACTCGCGCTGGCGATGATGACGTGCCGTGCCGCGAGTGCGGACGAACCGATGGCGGAGTCGGCGATTTCATTTCGTTGGGCGATGATTTCCGCGGCGAGTGCCGTCGCCGATTCGTACGCCGTACCAATCGGTTCGTCAAGCAGGGTTGAGTAGCGCGTGTCGGCGAGATGCAGGACGACACCATGGGTGGCCGAACGCAGCGCGTAGGGCCGACTCGGGTTGGTGTCCGCTCCGTATGCAGTGACCGCGTCGCCGACAGCGACCACGTTGGTGACTCCGAACGTGCGCAAGAGGTCGATGCCCGCCGCGTCGATTGGAACATTGGTCAGCCACATCGCCCGTGACGGGAGCCGCGGGCCGTTGATGGCGTCGAGCACGGTCTCGCCGCGCAGGAGTTGTGCCTCGAATTGACTTTTGAGACCCGCCGCAGCGTAGGACGCCACGTCGGTGGGTCGGAAGGTGCCGACGAGAACGTCGTTGTCGGGGAGTCGTGATGAAAGTTCGGCGAACAGGTTCTGACTTGACTCGTCGGTCGAACGGGAGAGACCGTTGACGAGTTCGGGGCGAATCCGTACGCCGATGGGAACGCCCGGTGGTTTGCGGAAGAGGAGATCCCGCAGATCTCGCAACCGTTCCGCCTCCGGCTCGCCGATGACGATGTTGCCATCGGGCTGGAGTGCGGGTGCTCCGTCGATGGAGGCGAACATCGTCAAAGGTAGAGCGGGGGTTGATCGCGAAGACACGACGTTGATGAAAGTCGTGAGTTGGGCGGTCGAACCACTCGGCGCCGTCGCGGTGATGCGCACGACGCGCAGACCATCCTGCGTGATGCGCAACGTACCGTCTCGACGTGCCACGGTCGACGTTGCAACGATGATTTGATACGCGGTCGATCCATCGACTTCAACGGTCGAGAACAACGGACCCGGGATCGCAGTTTCGGTTTCCGAAGCAAATTGTCCGCCGGCCACGATTGCAACGACGTCGGCACGCGTGGCGAGTGGTCGACTCATTTGTACGAGTGCCGTGGTTCCCGGATCAACGAGGAGAGCAGCAATCTCGGAATCACTCGGAGGAGACACCGTGAAGATGAGGCGCTCGTTCACGCGCGTGGTGAAGGTTCCGGTGATCATGCCGAGGCGGTAACTCGCCGCGCGGACCGGTGTTGCGTGGATGACGAAGATAGACACCAAACAGGCGACGACCACACCGAGTGACGGGAGGCGCCTGCGCAGGGTCATGACTGCACCGATGGCGTCATCGTCACCACACGCTCGAGTACGACGTACGAGTCGGGGAGGACGTCGAAGCCGAGCGTGCGATACAACTCGAGCGCGGCGTGGTTGGACGGTTCGGTGTTCACCAACATGTTTTCGGCCCCGCGACCGGTGGCCCACAGCGATGCGTGGTGAACGAGTGCGCTGGCCACCCCACGCCGCCGAACTGCGGGGTGAACGGCCAGTCGCTGGAGGAACGAGCGAACCCCCACCCGCCCGACGATCGCATAGCCCGCTGTCATGAGGTCGTTGTCCGCATCGCCCACCAGTACCACTCGGTGATCACTCGTGGCTCGACAGGCATGCTCAAAGGTTCGTCGGTCCAGGTTCCATGGCGAAGGAAATGAGCCAGCGTCGATGTCGAGAAGTTCGGTGAGCAGATGTGACCGTCGCTCCGACAACACGTGTCGTGAAGTGACATCACGACACTGCACATCCCGTTTCGTCGGGGTAGTCACACGTCCGTCTCGTTGCAACACCACGAGGTTCTGGACGACCGTGAATCCCTCGTCTCGCAGCCAACGGGCGTCCGCTTCGGTGAGCGCCGGAGTCCGGTAGGTGTCGATGTTGTCGCGTCGTACGACACTGCACATTGAGCGAATCTTGCTTTCGGGACTGCGCCGACCACTGCGCAGTGCGGTCACGACAGCCGACACACTCGAACGCTAGTGGCGATGGTGTTGCGTAGCCTGTAGTTCGTGCAACCTGCGCGATTCAATGCAGTGATTGCCGAACTCGAGCACGTTACTGCTGCGTTCGCCAACGCCGGTCATCGCTTGTACATCGTCGGAGGAACGGTTCGTGATCTCATGTTGGGTCGGAACACGGCGGATCTCGACTTCGATCTCACCACCGATGCTCGACCAGACGTCGTGAAATCCCTGCTCTCGGGGTTGGTCGAATCGCTCTGGACGCAGGGCGAACGCTTCGGCACCATTGCGGCCCTCCGAGGCGGGCGTTCGTTGGAGATCACCACGCACCGCGCCGAGGCATATTCGCCCGACTCCCGCAAGCCCGAAGTGAGGTTCTCCGATTCGGTGGAAACCGACCTGTCGAGGCGCGACTTCACCATCAATGCGATGGCTCTCGAGCTCACCGCAGCGACACCGACATTGGTCGATCCCTACTCGGGTCTCGACGACCTGCACGCCAAGCGTCTGCGCACTCCGTTGTCACCCGAGGAGAGTTTCAACGATGATCCGTTGCGGATGTTGCGTGCCGCACGATTCATCGCCACATTGAAGATGAATCCCGACGACAACCTGGTCTCGGCCGTCAAGTCGATGCACGAACGCTTGCGTATCGTGTCGGCGGAGCGCATCCGCGATGAATTCGATCGAATGATCGTGACCGAACACGTCACCGATGGGATGCAATTCACCGTCGGAACCGGTCTCGCCGACCAATTCCTCCCGGAGTTGCCCGCATTGTCCCTCGAGCAGGACCCGATTCATCGACACAAGGACGTGCTCACACACACGTTCGCGGTGGTGCAGAACGTGCAACCCGACATGCCGGGGGATTTCCGAATCACGCGTCTTGCTGCTTTGTATCACGACATCGGTAAACCGCGCACACGCAAGGTACTTCCCGGGAAGGGCATGACCTTCTACCACCACGAAGTGGTGGGGGCAAAGATGACCCGCAAGCGGATGCGCGAGATGCACTATTCGAACGACGACATCCGTCGGGTGTCGGAGTTGGTCTTTCTCAGCGGACGATTCCATACGTATCAGATGGGCTGGACCGATTCCGCCGTGCGAAGGTACGTTCGCGATGCCGGTGATGTGCTGACGGAACTGAACGTGCTGGTGCGCTGCGACTGCACGACTCGCAGCGAACGGAAGGTCGACGCACTCAACGTTCGAATGTCGGAGTTGGAGGCACGTATCGAGGAGCTCGCAAAGAAGGAGGAACTCGCGGCGTTGCGCCCCGAGATGGATGGACTCGCCGTCATGCAGCACCTTGGAGTCGAACCAGGTCCGCTCGTCGGAAAGGCGATGGAGTTTCTCATGGAGCTTCGGTTGGACGAAGGACTGCTCGGTGATGTGGAGATTCGCCGCCGGCTCGATGCGTGGTGGGCTGCGCAACGCATCATCTGACTCAAGTACGGTGTGCGACATGGCCAAGGGTGCTCGTTCGTCACGTGATGCGACCATCGACTTTCGGATGCTGCGTCGCGCGTACCTTGCGCGAGTCCACGCCGGCGACGTTCCCCATCACGATGCATGCGATGCGAGCACCGACCTCGTACGTGCTGCCAAGCACTACGGAACCCAGCGTCGCGCATCGTGTCCGTTGTGCGGTCAGCAAGACCTTCGCAATGTCACGTATCTCTTCGGACCGCGCCTTCCACGATCGGGCAGGTGCATCACCAACTCCCGACAGTTGCACGAGGTGGGGTCGCGACCGGAACGTTTCGTGGGATACGTAGTGGAGGTGTGCATTGGTTGCCGCTGGAACCATCTCCTCTCGGCCAATCCCTACGGTGGACGCGGTTCACGGTCGCGTGAACGCTCTCGTCTACGCCGACGGGCATAATCACCCGTCGAACATTCCTTGCCGTTGCGGCCGGTGGCGGCACACATCGGTGTGACAGCCCGGTGGCACCATGACGAGGTGACGGTACGCTCAAGGTTCCTATCCACCCTGCCCCTCACGGGGCCACGGTCCAACGGGTCGTGTCCGAAGGGAGTCAAGTAATGCGTCCATACGAACTCATGGTCATCGTCAGCGGTGCGCTCGACGAAAATGCCGCCCACGGTTGGGTGAACAACATCAGCAAGTCCGTGGCGAGCGTCGGCGGTTCCGTCCACGGAACGCCTGATTGGTGGGGTCGACGTCGGTTGGCCTACCCGATCAAGAAGCAGAACGACGGCTATTACGCCATCTTCAACCTCATCGCCGACGGTGGCGTGCTCGACGAAGTCGAACGAACCCTCCGCCTCTCGGACGACGTGTTGCGACACAAGTTGCTGCGTCTCCCGGATCACGAGGCACAGAAGCGTGGCATGTTGCCCGCCGGTGCCAAGAAGTAAGCCTCGCCAAGTTCCGTCAACACGTAGTTCCGTCAACAAGGAGTATCCATGCCAGACAACACCATCACCCTCGTCGGAAATCTCACCCGTGATCCAGAACTTCGCTTCACTGCCAATGGTCGCGCCGTCGCATCCTTCGGTATCGCCGTCGGTCGTCGCTACCAGGTCAACGGCGAATGGCAGGAGCAGACCTCGTATTTCAACATCACGGCGTGGGGGCAACTCGGTGAGAATGCCGCCGCGTCGCTTTCCAAAGGTGCACGCATCGTCGTCACCGGTCGTCTCGAACAGCGCGAATACACGACGCGTGAGGGCGACAAACGAACTGCCATCGACGTCATCGCCGACGAACTCGGACCGAGCCTTCGTTGGGCCACGGCTCAAGTGGAGCGCACACCTCGCCAGGACGGCAGTGGTGCCGGCGCCAAGAAGTCCGGTGGCGGTACGAGTCCATCCGGCGAAGCGAGCCCGTTCGAGGGCGAAGAGCCGTTCTGATTCCACCAATCACATCCCATTCATCCCTGATCACGAAGGACACGAAACATGACGAGTAAGAAGAACAAACTCCGCGCCGCCAAGTTGTTGCAGCGTCGATACAAGCAGAAGCCGAATCCACTCAACCCCGAGGGGATCGTCTACATCGACTACAAGGACATCAACTTGCTCCAACGATTCATGAGTGACCGCTCCAAGTTGAAGGCGCGTCGTATGACGGGTGCCGATGTGCAGCAGCAGCGCGATATCGCCACCGCGGTAAAGAATGCGCGAGAAATGGCGCTCCTGCCCTACACGAAGCGAGTCGCCGGTTTGCGCGGACCCCGAAATCGCGACGACGACCGGGACGATTCACGGGGCGGCATCAGTCGCGAAGTGGTCGAGCGCTACGAGAATGTGCCCGACGTGGCCGGTGCCCCCGACGTGGCGGCACCAAGCGACGCGACTGCCAGCACCAGCGAAGGCTGATTCATGAAGGTGCTCTTGCGCCGAGACGTGAAGGGCATCGGACGACGTGGTGACATCGTGACCGTGTCGTCGGGTCACGCACGCAACTACCTGATTCCCAACGGTTTGGCGGTCGAGGCAACGGATGGTGCAGTTGCCCAGGCCGACACCCTCAAACGTTCACGCGATCTGCGTGAGGCCGCCGACAAGGAATCGGCACGAGCAATTTCCGCGGTATTCGCAGAAACTCCCCTACGGGTGACTGCCAAGGCGGGGGCGACGGGAAAGTTGTTCGGATCAGTCACGGCGGGCGACCTCGTGTCCGCGGTGGAACGACAGTTTCACGTGGTCATCGAGCGGAAGCACGTCGATATTCCTGCACCGATTCGCGAAGTCGGGGCGCACACGGTGCACGTCACGTTGTATGCCGACGTGCGTGGCACGCTCACCGTGGACGTGCAGCCGGCCTAACTGCGGTTCACCCCACACCTACCGTCCACAGGGTATGCACAGCCTGACCACAGGCTCGCAGCAGGATATTCCCAAGAAGTCCACAATCAAATCACAGGGTTGTCCCTCTTGTGATCAACAGGCTCGAACGACGAGGGTAGAGGCGTGACGATCACCGATTTACGACGAGGCGGTTCCGACGAGCGACCGACGCAGCGCATTCCACCGCACAACGTGGACGCCGAAGCGTCGTTGCTCGGAGCGATGTTGTTGTCGGAGGATGCGATCGCCACGGTGCTGGAACGAAAGCTCGTCTCCGAGGATTTCTACAAGCCCGCGCACCGACACGTGTTCGACGCCATCCGATCGCTGAGCGTGGCCGGAGAACCAGTCGACCCCGTGACGGTCGGCGAGGAACTTCGACGTGCGGCGTTGCTGGAAGGCATCGGTGGACTCGATGCACTCGTGCGGTTGCAGAATGCCACCCCGGCCATTTCGAGTGCCGAGCGGTACGCAAAAATCGTCCGGGATGCAGCCAAATTGCGTCGCGTCATCGCAGCCGCTGCGGCAATTGCCGAGATTGCGTACAGCGAACCCGCCGATGTCGACCGCGCACTCGATGAAGCCGAGAGCCGTATCTATGACGTGTCGGCCGGCAACGTCAATGAGGGTGCCCACGAACTCTCGCCGTTGCTCGTGGAATCGTTGGGAAAGATCGAGGAGCGCTGGAACAATCCCGATGCAATGGTCGGCGTTCCGACCGGCTTTCGCAAACTCGACGAAATCCTGCTCGGACTTCAGCCCGGCGCGCTGCACGTCATCGGTGCGCGTCCCGGAATGGGCAAGAGCGCCTTGGCGTTGAACATGGCGGTGAACGTAGCCCGACTCACCATGCGACCAGTGGTGTTCTTCAGTTTGGAAATGAGCGCCTACGAGTTGTCGCAACGCGTCTTGTCGAGCGAAGCCAGCGTGCCCTCGGAGGTGCTGCGCGGCGCCGCCCCGAACGACAAACAATGGCAGGAGATCGGTCGAGCGATCGGTCGCCTCGACATTCCGCTCATCATCGACGACTCACCGATGACCTCGATTGGTTCGATGCGTGCACGTGCCCGACGCGTGCGGCTGTCGAAGGGGGATCTGGGTCTCATCGTCATCGACTACCTGCAGTTGATGGGCGGTGAGGCAAAGGTGGAGAATCGCCAACAGGAAGTGAGCGACATCAGTCGCAACCTGAAACTGATGGCCCGCGAATTCAATGTGCCCATCATCGCACTCAGTCAGTTGAGCCGAAACCTGGAGAATCGCGGAGACAAGCGTCCGAACCTGTCCGACTTGCGCGAGTCGGGCGCGATCGAGCAGGACTCCGACGTGGTGATGTTCATCTACCGCGGTGAAGCCGCCGGCGATACGGCTGCGGCGCGCGGCACGGCCGATCTCATCATCGCAAAGCATCGCGCTGGTCGCACCGACACGGTGAAGTTGGCGTGGATCGAACCGTTCACCCGTTTCGAAAACTTCTTCGAGAGCACGACGACTCCCACCATCTGACGATGTTCCTCGGCGAAGATCTGTTGGCCTGGCTGCTGCTTGCCTTTGGTGGGGCGATGTTCGTCGGCAACCTTGCTGCAGTGCTGAAGCCACGACATGCTCCACGTGAGGAGGGTGAACTGACACGGGCACCGACGGGGCGCAGTATCGCGATGGCGGTCCTTGGTTTTGTGGCTGCCGCGTGGGCGATCTTCACGCTCGCACTGGGCGGCTGAACGGAGCGGGTGACGGGAATCGAACCCGCGTTCTCAACTTGGGAAGCTGATGTTCTGCCATTGAACTACACCCGCGACACCGAAATCGTACCAACCATCCCGTTCACTAGGGTTCGTGGGCGGTGATTCTCTCCGATCGTTCGATTCGTGAAGCCCTGTCGGCTGGTCGAATCGTCGTCGACCCGTTGGACGAGGCTTGTCTGCAACCTTCCTCCATCGACGTCAAGGTGTCGAACCTGTTTCGGGTGTTCCGCAATCATTCGCACGCCGTCATCGACGTCAAGAAGGAACTTGCCGATCTCACCGAACTGGTGGAAATGCAGCCGGCGGAGGCCTTCGTCCTGCACCCCGGCGAGTTCGTGCTTGGTTCGACCCTCGAGCGGGTCGCAATCGCCAACGATCTCGTGGCACGAGTCGAGGGGAAGAGTTCGCTCGGACGTCTCGGATTGCTCATTCACTCCACCGCCGGATTCATCGACGCCGGATTCGACGGTCACATCACGCTGGAGTTGTCCAACGTCGCCAACTTGCCGATCACGATCTACCCGGGAATGAAGATTGGTCAAGTGAGTTTCATGACCATGACGACGCCAGCCGACAAACCGTACGGTTCGGGTGCTCGTGGCTCCAAGTACCAAGGTCAACGCGGTCCGACACCGAGCCGCTACTTCGAGAACTTCCGCTAGTACGACATGAAGAAGACACTTCAATGAGTCGTTTGGGTATCTTGATCGGTGCTGGATCTATCGGAAAGCGCCATGCTGTCGTGATGGCCGGACGATACAACCGACTAATCGTTATTGACATCAACCCAACGGCACGTGAATGGGCAGCCAGTGAGTTGAGCGGAGATGTTGTCACAGTCGAAAAACTCTCAGACGTCGAAAGTGAAGTTCGCCGATATTCATCCACCACCACCGCCGTGATCGCGACATGGGGTCCTTCACACTTTCAGACCATAGATGAACTCACAGCATTGGGAGTGAGACAGATTTTTTGTGAAAAGCCTCTCGCCGTTTCCCTGAAGCAAGTTGCTGAGATTCGTCGCCTCTGCTCAGAAAGCAAGGTGTCACTCACCGCCGGTTTGCATCTCCGATATCGAGGTATTTCGGATTTCATTCGCAACATTTCGCAATCACACCTTGGTGGATTACCCACGACGATGGTGGTGGACGGTGGAGCTCGATGTATTGCAACGAACGGCAGCCATTGGCTTGACCTAGCCATCGATGTTTTTGGTGGTCCACCATCGTCGGTTTCGAGTCTCCTTCGAAGTGCATCAATCAATCCACGGTCTGCCGACCTTCAATTTTGGGCAGGCTCTGCGTGCTGGGAGTTTCTCGGCGGGCAGCACCTTGCAATCACCTATGACAATCTGTCCAGCGTTCACGAGAGGGTGTGTTTCTACACGCCATTCGGGATTCTTGAGGTTGATCCAGAGTTGACGGTTCGCGCTTATCGACGAACCTTGTCTGAAATTGAGGCTGATTCGCGCGTCATACGGGTAGGACAAGTTGAACGTTCACAATCCGTAGCTGAGTATGTTCCTTACACCGGCGAGGTGTTGTCCAAGCAGCTCGACGAGATTGAGGGCCTATGCCCGCCTCGCTACGGAGCGGAGCAAGTACTGACCTCGGCTGCGGCGTTAATAACCGCTTTTGAAGCCCATCGGCTCGAGTGTCGGCTGAGTTTTCCACCAACTCAAGAGATAGTGGATCAATCCGCAGAGTGGAGTATCTCATGACTGCCGTAGTGCGCGCTGCCTTGGTTGGAGCCGGTGCCATCGCCCCGTTTCATATCCAAGCATTACGTCATGCAGGATTCGAATTATCTGGAATCGCGGCAAGTCGAGGTTCACAGAGAGTTTCAAGTTTTGCGAGAACTCACCACATCAATGACGTGTGGGACGATCCAGAAGAATTGATCAAATCGAATACATGGGACGCGCTCGTCATTGCGTCGTCCACAGACTCGATTCCTGAATTGCTAAAAGTTGCGCTACAGCAGGAGAAACCTGTTCTCGTAGAAAAACCAATCGCTTTTGACGGAGCAGTCATCCGGCGATTCGCTCCTCATCAAGAGAATGTTCGAGTTGCCTACAACCGACGGTTTTACCAGTCATCAATTGAGGCACGACAACTTGCCGCCGCAGGAACTTGTATGTTTCGTTTGGAATTGCCTGATTCCGTTGACCCGGGAGGTGGTGAGCTGGATGGGTTGAGGTCCGTTCGCGAGAATTCAGTACACGGTCTGGATTTGTTGCAATACGTGGTTGGACCATATCGAATCGTTGAGCGACTGTCAGTGCACGACCCTCGGGGGCGTGTTGCACTCGCGCTGTCGGAAGGAGGCCATATTGGGTCTATTCACCTGAATTGGAATTGCCCAGCAAACTTCTCCTTGGTGCTTGACCGCGCACCACGACGCTTTGAGCTACGCCCATTCGAGATGGGCTCAATGTACGAAGGGATGGAGGTGATTGAGCCATCTGTGGAATTCCCTGTGCGTCGGTACGTTCCGAAAGTCATCAATCAAGTGAGTTCGTTCCCAGGTCCAGACGGCGTGAAACCTGGATTTCTCGAGCAAGCTCGTTCGCTCATGCAACGAGTTCAAACTGGTGAGTGGGACGCGCGTACCGCAACTTTGGAGGATGCGGCGTTTGCGGCTGATACTGCCAAGTTGCTGGCTCAGGAGTAACCACTAAGGGAACAGACGTATCGGCGGTGGCTATTCGCCGGCGACGGGTTCACGCAACGGTGCGCCGATGGCAGTCGAGGTTCGCTCGCCGTTCTCGATCGCGTCGAGAATGTGGATGGCGATGTCGCCCACCTTCACCGCAGTTTCGTCCTTGCCGGCACCCTACACGCCATCGTCCATCTTGATGTAGCAGAACGGACACGCTGTTGCGACGCGAGTTGCTCCGGTGGCGATGGCCTCACGGGCACGCTCGTCGTTCACCTTGGTGCCGACGTTCTCCTCCATCCACATGCGCGCACCGCCGGCCCCGCAGCACATGCCCT
>SXGU01022259.1_pt1 | contig 20378 bp, 20 predicted proteins | sample 3174531 | NCBI WGS metagenome assembly SXGU01 (sample SAMN11356863, study PRJNA531348) | freshwater metagenome | isolation source: freshwater sample F1-140 | place: China: Fuxian Lake, Yuxi | collected 2017-12-25 | reverse complement strand
TTAGTTGGCGCGATGTTCGTCGCGCCTTTCGGGTGATGTTTTGCGGATCTGTGAGTATGCGTTTTTGCCCAACGGCAATCGCAACACCAGTCTAGCGCTTCTCGGGAACAAGTCTAAACAATTCGTAACAAAGTAGAATTAGCGCCCGCAGCCAGCCGCGTGAGCCGGCTGGACGGCACTTCCGTTGCAGGCGAGGCCGCGGCGGTGGGCAGTTGCGCGAGCGAGATGCCGCCCGCTGCGACCGCAGTGGAATGAAGGAAGGCGCGGCGGGTGAATGAGGAGTGTATTGTCATGGCTTGCAGTTTTCCCATCGCCGAGGTTTCCGAGGATCGTATTGGACGGCGCATGAGGAATTTGTCACTCGCGCGGATCGAAACCGACTTGATGCACGTCAAGACATCTGTGACCAGCGCTTTCTACACTTGCTCATGTGCCACGCTCATCTCTGAACCCATATTGCATCGAGGTTACATTCAGCCCGGCTCGTCAGACTTCTTCAGGCGTGCCCGAAGCTTCCGCCACCGGGCACGGGATGGATCTGGCAGAAAGAACTATTGATCTGAACCACCAAATCCTCGCCATGCAGCATCAGCCAACCAGCCGCCGGCAGTTCCTCGCCAGTAGCGCCGCCGCCTTGGTCGCACTCGACCGGTTCGATCGACTGTTCGCCGCCGACACGAAACCAAGTTTCAAGATCGGTGCGTGCGACTGGTCCATCGGCAAGATGGCCGACCCGGCGGCGATGGAACTCGCGAAGCAGATCGGCCTCGACGGCGTTCAAGTGAGCCTCGGTACGCAGGCGAACGACATGCACCTGCGCCGGCCCGAAGTGCAGCAGCGTTACAAGGACGCCGCGAAGAAGGCCGGCGTGGATGTGTTGTCACTGGCCATCGGCGAGCTGAACAACATCCCTTACAAGAGCGACCCGCGCACGATTCAGTGGGTCAGCGATTCCATCGACGTCTGCCGCGCGATGGGCTGCCGCGTCGTCCTGCTCGCGTTTTTCGGCAATGGCGACTTGCGCGATGACAAGCCTGGCACGGACGAAACGGTGCGCCGCTTGAAAGAAGTCGCGCCCAAAGCTGAGAAGGCGGGCCTCATCCTTGGAATCGAAAGCTGGCTCAGCGCCGAGGACCACATGCGCATCATCGACCGCGTGGGCTCGCCGGCGGTGCAGGTCTATTACGACGTGGCGAACTCGACCGAGCGCGGCTACGACATCTTCAAGGAGATCCGTTGGCTCGGAAAGCAGGGGCAGATTTGCGAGTTCCACATGAAGGAGAACGGCGCCATGCTCGGCCAGGGTCGCGTTGATTTCAAAAAGGTCCGCGCCGCCCTCGATGACATCGGCTATCGTGGCCCAATGCAAATTGAGGGCGCGGTCCCGCCTGGGGGAAAACTTGTCGAGAGCTACATCGCCAATCTAGAATTTCTGCGTGGCATCTTTCCGGCCAATGCCTGACAGGCACGTTCCGAGGAGTGGATTTGAAAATCCGACCGGTGTATCCGGTGGAGCGCGACTGTGCTGAAAGCCAGTCGCAGCGGCATCGTGAGCTCGCTGTCACGCCAAACCTGCTGCGGCTGGTGCTTCGCACACAACCGAGCTCCGGGCCGCCAGCCAAGCTCACCGACAACTTGTGGATGCACCGAAATCCGACTTCCGGGCGATGGATCGTTTGACACAATAGCGGACCTCCCTATCCTTTCCCCATCAACCATAATGAATCGACGGCGCTTCATCACTCTGGCTGTCGGGGCAGGCGGTTTTCTCGGCCTGGCCGGAATTCCTCGGGAACGCCTGGTGCGAGTCGAGCGCAAGGCGTGGGCGCTTGGCACCGAGATATCACTGGTCGTTTACAATGAAGACGGTGCAGTCGCGGAACGCGCGCTTTCGGCTGCATTCAAGGCACTCGATGAGGTTGAGAACGTTCTCAGCCTCTTTCGCCCGCAAAGCCAGATCTCTTGTCTGAATCGCGACGGTGTTCTCGACCGACCCCACCCGGATCTGGTTCACGTTATGCGGGAGGCCATCGCCTGGTCGCGCCTGACGGATGGCGCGTTCGCTCCCACGGTTCAACCGCTGTGGAAACTCCACGCGCAGGGCGGAGTTCCGAATCCCGGTCCACTCCAGGCCACGCGGCAACTCGTCGATTGGCGAAAAGTGGCGGTGGACGCCCGCCGTGTCCGGCTCGGCCCTGGGCAGGAGGTCACCCTCAACGGCATCGCCCAAGGATTTGCCGCCGACCGCGTGCGCGACGTTTTGAAGGCCCACGGCATTCGCTACGCCCTGGCCAACTCCGGGGAGTTCGGGGCCATCCATCAAAAGCCTGAAGGAGAATCCTGGCGGATCGGAATCCAGCACCCGCGCATCCCGGAAGCCCATGTCGCGCTCGCGGAACTGGACAACTGCTTCCTCGCCACCTCGGGCGACTACGAGACCAAGTTCAGCGAGGATTTTTCAGCCCATCACATTTTCGATCCCGCGACGGGTCGCTCCCCGACGGTGTTGTCCAGCGTCTCGGTGGTCGCGCCGACGGGACTGGAGGCGGACGCGCTTTCCACCGCCATCTTCGTCCTGGGTCCGGACAAAGGCCTGGAGCTGGCGTCGTCACGTTCGGGCGTCGAGGCGCTCATGGTCCTCAAGAATGGAGACCTCGTTTCCACTCCAAACTTTCCGAGGTGCGCATGAAAGCCACACTGCTCATCTGGTGCGTCATTCTGCTTGTGAGCTTCAGGCTGAACGCAGCTGACAAACCGGAGGCCGAAGTCCGGGCTCTCATCAAACGGATCGGTTCGACCCCGCCGGATTGGTTTCAAGCAACGCCACTGCGGTATCCCAAGACGCTCGATTTCACCTGGACGGAGATTCCGGGTGCCAAGTGGGATCCGAGCAAGAACGTCGGACAATTCATCTGGACGTCGATCAACGAAAATGAAGCCCGTTGGAAGGAGGGGATTCGATTTCTGCACTACTTCCTGGTGCTCAACGAAAAGAATTCCGAGCTGTCCAGGAAGACCATGAACGCCCTGGCGAACATGTACCACAACCTGCACCAGGACTGGGCACGGGCCGCCTTCTGGTGGGAGCAGGCGGGCAACACCGACAACACCGACCTGGCCCATTGCTATTTCAAACTCGGCTCCAAGGCCATGGCCGTCCGAATCCTTGACAAGTACCCGGCCGATTACACGCGCCATTGCAGCGTCGCCCGGCTCTGGAGTGAGGTGGGCGAAAACGACAAGGCGTTGAAGATGGCCGCGGAACGGGGGACGGGCGATCCGCATGTCGGGTTTCTCGCGGCCGGCGATATCTGCCGCGCGATGGCCCGCAGCCAGGAAGCGCTCGGTTATTATCAGAAAGTGTTGGACGGGCCCAACGGTGAGGGAGATATCAAGCAAGCCAAAGAACGCGCCAGGGCCAGCATCGAGGCCATGAAACTCGTGGACACGCTGGATATCAAACGCGTTCCCGACGGAGTTTATCGCGACAGCAGTGTCGGTTATTCCGGCCAGGTGTTCGTCGAAGCCTCCGTGGCCGGCGGGCGGATCTCCGATGTGAAGGTGACGCGGCACACGGAGAAACAATGGTACTCGTCCATCGTCGATACCCGCCGGCAGATCCTCCTCAAACAAGGAGCGAAGGGCGTTGATGCCACCAGCGGCGCCACCATTACGTCGGAGGCGATCCTGAACGCGACGTTAAAGGCCGTGGCCAAAGGGCAGAAGTAAAACGCCAGTAGAGAGAGGGTTTCAAAAGGCTATGGTTACCGCTCATCAAGCTGGATGCCGCAGAGAAGACGAAGATGGGCATGCTTTTCGGCCAAGAGCGGGTCCAATCCCCGCACGAGCGATGGAATTCACGGACAAAATGAAAAAAACTGACTTGCCCTCGCTACTGCCCCATGTGTCGCCGGCTTGACTCGCTTGATTTATTGCGCGGGCTGATGGTGATGCTGATGGCGTTGAGGCGCTGGCAAGTTCGGTATTTCGAGGATCAGCCGTCATGGAGTCCGACCTTTTTTACAGGCAAAATTCTCCAGTACCGGGGGAAGGTTTTGCCAGTTGTCGGGTTGTGACGGGGCATTTGCCTGCAAACAGGCATTTTAGTTCAGTGGCATATCTGCTGCTAAACGTCGCTCTCGATGAATTTCAGCGTCTATCAAGCTGCGGCGGCCATGAACGCCAACCTGCGTTGGCAGGAGATGATCGCGGAGAATCTCAACTCGACAACGATTCCCGGATACAAGCGGCAGGAACTTTCCTTCGAGGCGGTTCAGGCTGGTCTTCTCAAACAGTCTTTCCAAGGCGCCAATGCCATCACCATGGAGCATTCACTGCCCAAGGCTGTCGCGACGACGAGTTTTCTCCCCGGTGAACTGCGTCCCAGCGACTCCAAGACGGCGCTGGCCATCACCGGATCAGGTTTTTTTGAGGTTCAGCTTCCTGGAGGCGGAACAGCCTATACGCGCACCGGAGAATTTCGCCTGACTGCCCAAGGGCAATTGGTCACGAAACAAGGCTATCCAGTGCTCGGTGAAGATGGTCCTATGCAGTTGGATACCAACAACCCCAATACGCTGGCCATTTCGTCCGCGGGCGAGATTTCCATGGGAGGCGAGGTGCGAGGCAAATTGCGCCTCACGGAATTCAACGACCCCAATCTGCTGACGAACACCAACGGTGGCTATTTCGTGGCAACCGATCCCGCCATTCAAGGCCGGCCAGCGGAGGGCTCTGTAGTCCATCAGGGAGTGGTTGAAGGATCGAATGTGTCGGTTGTGCTGGAAATGGCCAACATGTTGACCGCGATGCGGACCTTCGAGGCAAACCAGCGCATCATCCAGATGAATGACGAACGGACAGGGCGGGTGCTGACGGATCTTGGCCCCACTTGATTCTCTAATTTATGTTACGCGCCCTCTACTCTTCCGCGGCCGGGATGCAATCCCAGCAACTCAACCTCGATGTCATCGCGAACAACCTCGCGAACGTCAACTCGACCGGCTTCAAGAAGAGCAAGATCGAGTTTCAGGATTTGCTCTATCAATCCTCACGCGCCGCCGGCGCAGAGGAGGGGGCTGGAAATCAACGTCCGACCGGTATGCAGGTTGGCCAGGGTTCCGCCGCGGTGGCCACTTCACGCATTTTCACCACGGGAGAACTTACTCACACCGGCGAACGCCTGGATATCGCGATTCAGGGAGATGGTTTCTTCGAGGTTCAGCTTCCGGACGGGTCGAAGGCATACACTCGTGACGGCGCGTTGAAGACCGCCTCGGATGGACGCGTGACGACGAGCGATGGCCTGGTAGTGCAGGGCGGCTTCCAGCCGATTCCCGCCGGCACCACTCAGATCAGTATTGCCAGCAATGGCGAAGTGACGTTGAACGGCGCCAGTGGCGCTCAAAATTTTCGCGTTCAGTTGTCGCGGTTCGTCAATCCCTCCGGCCTTGAGCCGATTGGACGGAATCTTTATCGCGAGACGAACGCCTCTGGAACGGCGGAAGTTGGCAATCCTGGTGAAAACGGCTTCGGTTCCATGCAACAGGAGTATCTCGAAATGTCGAACGTCAAGGTCGTCGAGGACATGGTCAACATGATCGTCGCCCAACGCGCCTACGAAGTGAACTCGAAGGCTGTTCAGGCCGCCGACGACATGATGCAACAGAGCAACAACCTGAAGCGATAATTATGACCTGCATTGGTTACATCCGCATTGCCATCGGCCTGATCGCAACCTCGTTCCTTTGCACTGCCACTGCCGGCGCGGCCTCCGGGCTCCAGTTGAAAGCTGTCGGACAGGTGGACAGTTCCGGCGTGTTCCTGGATCAGTTGCTGGAAGCGCCAGCGGATCAGCCGCTCCAGCATGTGCGTGTCGCGCCCGCTCCAGCATGGGGCCAGGCTATCGTGTTGAGCAGCGCCCAAGTCGTTGAGTTTCTCCAGCAACATGCTCCCGAGGTGGCGGCAACGAATTTGACGGGAGCGCCGAAAATCCGAGTGACGCGTCGATCCCGGCAGCTCGACGAGACCGAACTCAAACAGATGCTCACGACCGTCCTCCAACGGGATGTGGTGAAGGAAAAGGGAGAACTGGAGCTTCGATTTGCACGTCCGTGGGCCAGCATTGTTGTGCCGGATGAAGCCCTTGCGTTGAAGGTGGTTGATCTTCCCGCCGGCGGGCTGGGAGCCAGCTCTGTTCTCCGTGTTGAACTCGTCTGCGGCGAAGAGCGCGTTGGCAACTGGCAGTTGGTGGCGCAAGCCCGGGTCTGGCGCGATGTGCCAGTCGCTCAATCCACACTCAAGCGCGGGCAATTGCTCCGCGACGCGGACATCACCAGGGAACGACGCGACGTGCTTGCCTTGCGCGAAGCATTGCCGATCTCCGCGCTTGAAGACGGTTCCCTCGAAATTGCCGAAATGTTGCAGGCGGGCCAGCCCCTGTTGTCCCGCTCCGTCAGGATCAAACCAGCGGTGCTGCGCGGCCGCGTGGTCGAGGCATTGATCCTCGAAGGCACGATGACAATCTCAATGAAAGTGGAGGCGCTCGAAGATGGCCTGCCTGGCCAGCGTGTCCGCGTTCGCAACCCAAAAACCAAACGCGAGTTCTTCGGAAAGATTCAAGATGAACAAACCATTGTTGTTAACATGTAATTCGACGGCTCTGGCGGTGGCATTGTGTCTGATGAGCGCGGTCTCGGGTCGCGCGGATTCTCTTTTCCAGGAGGACAGCTATCGTTCGCAGTTCGGGGACAAGCGCGCGAGGGCGGTTGGTGACATCATTACGGTTGTGGTTCAGGAGAGCACGGCTTCCAGCAAGCAGAACAACACCAAGACGGATCGTTCGAGCGGCGTGGATGCCTCGATCGGCTCCTTCCTCTTCAGTCCCGGCGCCAGTTCGCTGCTGACGAAAGGCGGCAAACTTCCCGCGATGTCCATGAACAGCAAGAACAGTTTCAATGGAGGGGGCGAGATCAACAACTCGGAAAAGATCACGACACGATTCGCGGTAAAGGTCGTGGATGTGATGCCCAATGGAAGCATGGTCATTGAAGGCAAGCGGCAGACCAAGATTTCCGGAGAAACGACGGATGCCGTGCTGCGGGGAGTGATTCGAAACGAGGATGTAACCTCCGCCAACACCGTCTTTAGTTACAATGTTGCCGATGCGACAATTCAGTACGCCTCGAAGGGAACCGTCAGCGACAGTCAACGCAAAGGCTGGTTCAGCCGTGTGTGGGACAAGGTATCGCCGTTTTGAAGAATCATAGTATGCGCATCACTATTTCAATCGTCCTGGCCATCGCCATCTTCGTCACCACGGCGGTTCCTGCGACCGCCGGTTCGCGCGTGAAGGACATCGCGGTTGTGGCCGGCGCCCGGGACAACCAGTTGGTTGGCTATGGGCTCGTCACGGGCATCTCCAGCGAGGGCGATAAAAACCAGGTCTATACGCTTCAAACCATCGCCAACATGCTTCAACGTCACGGTATCACCGTGCCAGCCTCCCAGCTCTCATCAAAGAACGTCGCAGCCGTCATCGTCACGGCGGACATCTCAGCCTTCAAAAAGAAGGGAAGCCGGATTGATGTCAACGTTTCCTCCATGGGCGATGCGAAGACACTTCAAGGCGGCATGTTGATTCAGACGCCGCTCATGGGCGCTGATGGCAAAATATACGCTCTGGCACAGGGAGCCTTGTCCATCGGTGGATTCGCCGCCGGCACTGATGGCGGCGGGGGAGCTTCGGTGCAAAAAAATCATCCCACGGTGGGGCAGATTCTCGGTGGAGCACTGGTCGAGCGGGAAATTCCTGCCGAAGTGGTGCGAGACAACCACGTCGAGCTACTGTTGCGCGAACCGGACTTTACATCGGCAGCCCGACTTTCGACGGCAATCAATGAGAAGTTTCCCGGCAGTGCTTCCGCGATCGATTCGACCTCGGTGAAGGTCAAAGTGCCGGATGGCGCGGAAGGATACCCTGTGGACTTTATTGCCCGGCTGGAAGCGGTGGAGGTGGAATCGGACATTCCCGCCAGGATCGTGATCAATGAACGAACAGGAACCATTGTTGCCACGTCGCGAATCAAGATTTCAAGCTGCGCAGTCTCGCACGCCAATCTCACAATCACGATCGCTTCGACATTGGATGTCTCACAGCCCACGCCACTTAGCCAGACCGGCACGACAGCCGTGACGGAGAGTACCAAGACCGATGTCAAAGAGGGCAAGGGGCGGTTGATCCCGCTGCCAGACATGCCCACGGTTGAAAAAGTAGCTTCCTCCTTGAACGCCCTCGGTGTGACACCTCGCGACATGATGTCGATCTTTCAGGCCATGAAACAGGCTGGCGCACTTCAAGCTGAGCTGGTGCTTCGTTGATGCAAATTTCCGCAATCCATACAGGAGAAGTGAAGGCCGCCGGGATGCCGCTCGAGCAGCTCGCCGACAACAAGCACATTTCAGAGAAGGAGAAGGTCAGCGAGGTGGCCCGTCAGTTCGAGGCCGTCCTGCTCCGCCAGATCCTGACCGCCGCGCGCAAGAACGTGATCAAGTCCTCGATGAATCCGGAATCTTCGACCTCCAGCATCTATCAGGACATGATCAACGAGAGCATTGCCGAGAGCATCAGCCGCAGCAAAGCATTCGGCCTGGCCACGAGCCTGGAAGGACAATTGACGCATCAAACCCTCAAGGCGCCGTCGTCATCCGGAACGGCGCAAACGCTCACCGCCCCAACCGAGGCGAAGCGTTACAAAGTGAAACATGACTGAACCGATAAACGATTTGATTGTCGCGCTGCGCGAGGAGCTCCAGCAGTACGGTGAACTTCTAGTGCTGCTCGAGCGACAGCAGGAGCAGGTGATCGCGCGGGCCTCCGATGAGGTGGTCCAATCGGTGTCCGACATCCAGTCCCAGGCGCGCGTCGTGCAACAAGCCCGGGTGCAACGCGAAGGTCGGCAGAGAAGTGTCGCCCGGCGGTTCGCGGTTGACGAGAATGCCGCGTTCGTCACGCTGATCGCGCTGATGCCCCCGGATTACCAGCCACTGGTCGAGGCGCTGGTGAACGAAAACAATGATCTCATGCGACGGGTTCAGAAGCGTGCCCGTCAAAATCATCTGTTGTTGAGCCGCTCGCTTGAACTCATGCAACGGTTCATGGGGATGCTTTTTCCCACCCGTGAGGTGCAGACGTACAACGATCATGGAGTGCGGCACGCCCAGATGGTTTCATCACGTCCCATTTACGAAGCCGTCGGCTGATCAACGTTATGCTCGGACTTTTTGGAACTCTCAATCTCGGCGTGCGCTCCCTGTCGGCGCAACGTGAGGGATCGGAAATTGCCGGACACAATCTCGCAAACGTCAACAATCCCGCCTATGCACGCCAGCGGTTGGTCCTCCAGACGTCTCTTCCAGTTCCCAGTGCCGTGGGCTTGCAGGGAACGGGAGTCGAGTCAGTCGCCATCGTCCAGGTGCGGAATCTCCTGCTGGACCAGCAGGTGCAAAGCGAGACCAGCGTGCGCAGTTCGCTTGAAGCCCAGCAGCAGGGGTTGCAATACACCGAGGCGAATCTCGGGCAGATGATCGACCGCCAGGCCAGCGGTCCCGCCGGATCGTCCGCCGCAAGTGGCGTTGGAGGACAGCAGGGCCTGGCCGAAAACATTTCCGATCTTTTCAACGGGTTTCAAAGCCTCTCCACAAATCCCACTTCACTGGCGGAACGTCAGGTGTTGCTGATCAAGGCGGAGAACCTCTCCACCCAGTTCAACCAGGTCTCCAACCGCCTTGGTGAAGTGAATGACTCGTTGAATCGATCCATCGAGGCGGACGTTTCCAACGCGAATCTTCTGCTGAAGGACATCGCCAAGCTCAACCAGCAGATCGTGTCCTCGGAAGTGGGAGGCGGTGGAGTGGCCAATGATCTTCGTGATGTCCGCCAGCAGAGGATCGAGGAGCTGGCAAAGCTCGCCAACATTTCCACGGTCACCCAGTCGGATGGCGTCGTGGACGTCAGCATTGACGGTGTGAACATGGTTTCATCAGGCGTGGTCCAGGACACTCTGGAAGCATTCGATCCTGGCTCCGGACAACTGGTCGTCCGAGCCCAGACCGCCGCGCAGACGCTTTCTTTGATCGGCGGAAGCCTGCATGGCACGATGGAAGTGCGGGACGGTACCCTTGCTTCGCTCCGATCCGAAATCGACACGCTTGCGTCTAATCTCATCACTTCCGTCAACGCCGTCCACAGCGGCGGCTTCAGCCTGACGGGTGCAACGGGGCAAAATTTCTTCACTGGAACCGGAGCGGCGGACATAGCGGTCAATGGCGCGTTGACGTCGAGCCCATCGGCGATCCAGGTGAGCGGAGTTGCCGACGCCGTGGGCGACAACCAGGTGGCCCTGGCTCTGGCGCAATTGGGAAACCAGAGCATTGCGGCACTGGGCGGTCAGACGTTCGTCGAGCGGTTTGGCCAGTCTGTGGCGGGAATGGGGCAGTCATTGAACTCCGTGAACACCCAGTTGGAGAATCAGAACATCGTCGAGCGGATGTTGTTGCGGCAACGCGACTCATTCAGCGGCGTTTCTCTCGACGAGGAAATGACCGATTTGATGAAGTACCAGAAGGCATTTCAAGCCTCGGCCAAACTGATCACGACCGTGGAGGAGATGCTGGAAATCATTGTGAACCTGAAACGATGATGCGCCGAAATCATAATGGGATGGGAGGCGGACCTGGTCGAGCTGCCCAACTGGGAGCGCTCGCAGGCGCCGGGATCATTGAACAGCAATAACATCAATCAGCCATGCGAATCACAGCAAACACTTTCCCGATAAGTCTTCGAGATCAATTGAGCCGGCTGGCTGTCCGGCAGTATCAACTTCAGAATCAGGCCGCCACCGGCCAGCGGCTGACTTTGCCCCAGGACGACCCAACCGCCATGCGGCGCGTGCTGGACATGCAGGGTGAGGCCAAGTCACTCGGCCAGTATCAAAGGAACATTGACCGGCATAGCGAACTGGCGACCGCAAGTTATGGCGCGATGCAATCGCTCAAAAAGGTCGTGGATCGCGCCGGTGAGATCACCACGCTGGCCGATGGCCTCAAATCTCCGGCTGAATTGACGACCTATGCGACGGAACTCAACGAGATGATCAAACAGGCCGTGCAACTTGCCAACACACGGAATCGTGGAGATTACATTTTCTCGGGCACACGGAGCGATCAGCAGGCCTTCGTTGCAACGACTGACGCGGGCGGACTCATCACGAGCGTGGCTTACCAGGGGAACGAATCCATCGCCGAGAGTGAAATTTCGCAGAACGTCACGATCACTTCGCAGGCCCTCGGTTCAAACAACTCCGGTAACGGCCCTCGAGGTCTCCTCACCGACAGCCGAAGTGGCGCCGACCTTTTCAACCACCTGATTTCACTGAGGGACAACCTGCTTGCCGGAAATACCGACGCCATCAACTCGACGAATCATGCCCAGATCGCAGCGGACGAGGAGAATCTGCTTTACCACTTTGGAACCAATGGTTCCGTTCAATCCCGCCTTGAGACCACGGCGGCCATAGGCCGCAAACGTGGAGACTCACTGGAAGGATTGATCTCCAAGGAATCCGACGCGGATCTCGCCCAGACACTGCTCAAGTTCCACGAAACTCAAACCGCTTATCAGGCTGCCATGCAAAGCAGCAGCATGATCCTTCAGAACGATTTGCTGGATTACATCCGGTAACCTTCCTGTTTCCTCGTAGCACAGGGTTTTTAGCACGGAGTTTCGGAGGACGCAGAGTCTCCGAAGGGGAGGAGAACAGTCTTTCTCTGTGTCCTCCAAATCTCTGTGCTGAAACTGGCGGTTTATCTGGAGTGCGTTATGGACGGGGATCGCCATCGCGCCGCAAGGAACTTTGGGATGCTTCCCATTGAACGTTCGTTGAACCCCTCCGAATCTCTCCGCGGCACAAGAGCAGTTTTCCTTCTCGAACTTCAGATGGCGATTTCGTAGGGTCACGCCATGCAATCAACTTTTCCTCTGGTTCAACTGGCGCTTGATTTTCCCACCATCGACGAAGCACTGCGCTTTGCCGAGATCGGCGTGCGCGCCGGAGTGGACATCATTGAGGCCGGCACGCCGCTGATCGTCTCGGAAGGCGCGGGTGCGATTGGGAAGCTCGCCAGGGCGTTTCCGAATTATCCCGTGCTCGCCGATTACAAAACAATGGACTCTGGCGGGAAGAACGTTCTGCTCACCCAGAAACAGGGCGGCCATTACATGACGGTTTGCGGCAACGCGACGGATGAAACCGTCAAAGCCGCCATCGCCGCCGGCAAACAAACCGGCATCAAGGTTGTGGTCGATACCATCGGTGTAAAGGATCAGCCGGGGCGCGCTTGTGTTTGCGCCCGTTGGGGCGTGGATATGCTCTACCTTCATTACGCCGCCGATCAATGGCGCGCGGATGCTTCCAAAGACGGCACGCAATGGCTTGGGGCGGTGCTGGACGTGGTGAACATTCCGGTCGGTATCGGGACATTCGGTGTCGCGGACGCGGTGAAAGCGGCGAAGATGGGTGCGCAACTTGTCGCCATTGGGCATCCGCTCTTTGACAGCCCGGATGTGCTGGGTGCGCTAAAGGACTACGTGCAACAAGTGAAATCGAACTACAAGTCTCGCAGCTAGACCGATGCTTATGGAGGACAAGAATGCAGCGAGCGTTTGATTTCGCCCAGACACAGTTTTCCCCTCTCCCGTCCTTCGGACACCCTCTCCCCATCGGATGGGGAGAGGGACGGGGTGAGGGGTGTTCAAGTGACTGAATGTTTTTAGAGCAATGATATGAGCAACCCCACTCAGCTTGCCGTCGTCAATTTCGGCCCACAGCGCCACAACGTCGAATTGCGCGATGTTCCGATTCCCACCATTGGCGAGAATGATGTGCTTCTCCAGGTCGCGGCGGTGGGAGTCTGCGGCAGCGATCTGCACATGTGGACCGGGGATCAAGGATGGAAGGTCGCGTATCCGTGCATTCTCGGCCACGAATTTGCAGGCCGCATTGCCGGGATCGGAGCCGGTGTGAAGAGTTTCAAATTGGGCGACCGTGTGGTGAGCGAGACCGCCGCCGTCATCGATCCGGAAAATCCCATGAGCCGCATCGGCCTCTACAATCTGGATCCGACGCGCAAAGGCTATGGCGCCGCGGTGGATGGCGCCATGACGCGCTTCGTCCGCGTGCCATCACGCATCCTGCATCGCGTGCCGGACAGTCTATCACTCGAAAAAGCAGCACTCTCGGAGCCGTGTGCCGTGGCCTACAACGCCACCGTGATTAATTCGAGCATCCAGCCCGGCGACCGCGTGGTGATCCTCGGACCGGGGCCGATTGGGATGTTGTGCGCTGCAATCGCCCGGCTGCGGGGCGCTGAAGTCGGGCTTGTTGGCCTTGAGCGGGACCGAAAACGACTCGACATCGCCGAGAAGCATTATGGCTGCAACCCGATCATTGGCGATCCCACTGGATGGGCCGGCGCGCGAGACGGCCTCGGTGCCGACGGGGTGATCGATGCCACTGGTTTCTCTGGTTCGTTGAAGACCGCGATGGAGATTGTGCGTCCGGCTGGATGGATTACGAAGGTGGGCTGGGGCCCGCAACCGTTCAACCATTCGCTCGATCCGCTGGTGCAGAAAAATATCCGACTGCAAGGCAGCTTCAGTCATAACTGGCCGATCTGGGAGCGCGTGATCCAACTTCTCTCCTCCGGCCAGCTCAACATCGATCCTGTCATCGGAGGACAATGGAAGCTGGAACAGTGGAACGAGGCGTTCGAGACGATGCATTCGGGTGAGATTGTGAAGGCGGTGCTGGTGAACGCGTGATTCAATGCTATCGAAGAGCCAGGGAATTTCATGGGTTCTCGGTCTGGCTACCGAGGCAGTAATTGTTTTTCTCACCTCGCAAGGAAGTAAGTGACACGAGTGCTCGCAAGATCCGTTGGTGTTCTCAGTGCGGTTATGTATGCTTTGAAATATGAGTGGTGTATCATTCCTCGTTGATGGCCGTGGACGGAAGACAGCGGCAGTAATTGATCTTCGTCAGCACGGCGAGTTGTGGGAAGATTTTCACGACACGCTTCTGGCCAGGTCCCGTGCCCGCGAACCACGCGAGAGCCTGGCCGAAGTCAAACGGCGACTGAGGGTGGACCAGAAGGGCAATGGCTGATTATCGCCTCACATTTGCGCGGTCTGCCCGCAAGGAACTGGAGAATCTCCCGACTTCGCTTGTCGTCCGGCTTCTCGCCAGGATTGAAGCTTTGTCGGTCAATCCTCGACCAGGCGGCGTTGTCAAACTTCGAGGCGAAAGCAATCTCTGGCGTCTGCGTGTGGGAGATTATCGAGTCGTTTATTCCATTGATGACGACGCCAGGCTGGTCGATGTCTCGATCGTCCGCCACCGGCGTGAAGTCTATCGGGAACTTTGAACCGCAAGTCCTGGGCAGTGCAGTCGCGGGTTTTCGCGGGAATTACTCCGAACTGCAACCTTGTACCTCGTAGTTCGTGATCGATGTGAGGTAGATCGCCGCTGTTTCACTGCGCAGAACGAGTGATCCGAGACTCACTGGAAGAGCGCCGACCCGTTTCATGACTTCCATTTCTGCCTCGGTAAAGTCGCCCTCTGGGCCGACCCAGAGGCAGATCGAAGCCGGGAGACGTCCGTGCTTTGCTCGGAAGTTCTCAAAGCGGGAGCGCGGGTGAGTGGCTTCAGGAGTAAGCGCACCGACCAGCGACAGTTCGAAGTTGGCATTCTCTGCGGCAAACTTTTCCAGCGACACGGGAGAATCGATCTTTGGAAGCCATGCGGAGCCGCATTGCTTGATGGATTCGATGGCGATGGCCTGCCATTTCGCGACCCTGGCCGCCGCGCCTTCATCATCGACCTGGGAAACGGTTCGTTCGCAGATCAATGGCACGAACCGGTGAACTCCCAGTTCCGTGGCCTTCTGCACGGCAAGATCCATCGTCTTTCCTTTCGTGACAGCTTTGGCCAGCGTCACTGCGCAGGGCAGGGCGGGGATCTGCTTGCGTTCGACCACCGCCAGCGTCAATGCGCGACGGTCTGCCTCACGCACCTCGCAAATGAATTGATTCCCTTCGCCATCGAGCACTGCGAGGCGCTCACCCTGTCGAACGCGCAGGACGCGCAGCGCGTGATGCGCCTCGGCGCCGGACAGGATCAAGCTGGATCCCATGCGTCCGGCTCCGGGAAGATAAAAACGATGCATGAAATCGACAGGCCTCAAGGAATCCGCAACAGCTCGGGCTGCGTCCATGGTTCTTCACGCTTTTCAGTGTCTTTTCGAATGGCGGCGACGTCCGAGGGGTCGATGGCGCTTGCGGTGTGCCCCCATTCGCGCCTGATGTAAGTGAGGATCGATGAGATTTGTTCGTCGTCGAGCACACCCATGCCAGGCATTTCGAGCTCGTAGATCTTGCCTTTGACGGTGATGGGTCCGCGGACACCATTGAGAGCGATGCGGACCGTGCGCTGCACCGAGCCGATGGCCCAGTCGGAATCGCGCAGCGGGGGAGCAAGCCCATCCTGACCGTCGCCATGCGGTTGATGACATGCACCGCAAGTGATGACGTAGAGTTCCTTGCCGGAATCGAACCTTTTCTGCTGCTCGGCGGTGAGCGGGGCAACCGCAACGGCAGCCGGAGCTGCCACGGGTTCGGGTTTGCCCGGCCACGTCAAAAGAGCCGCGAGCTTTTCCACGCGGCTCCTGGTTTCAGGCGAAGGGATCTTTTGCAGGCCGGCAAGCGCCGCCGGTTCCGCATCGAGCTTCGCGGGCTGCGGCTGCTGATCGGGTTTGTCGTTCGGCGGTGGGGGAAAGGCGCCGAGGACGCCGTCGAGGAGCGCGACCTGACGCCATGCTGACGAAGAATTCTGCTCGGCGGCGATCTCCAGAAGACGGTTCACTTTCGGAGTGTTTCGCTCATTGAAAACAGCCCTGGCGAGGCTCTTGAGAAATGTGACGCGGCCCTCCGATGTTTCGGACCATGATGGTTCCCTGAGCAGTCGTTGAACGAAATCGAGTTCGCGGCCCGCAAGTCCGGAAATGATGGCATCGCGAATGTAGAGATGGGATGCGTGCCGGGAAGCGATCCTGGCAAGCGAGTCGATGTCGCCAAACTCGCCAAGGCTCAATGCAAGCTGGAGTTGAACAGAGGCGTCCGGATCATGAAGGAGCGCGCGAAGTGGATCGGCTACGGCAGGATTGCGGCGGGCGAAAGGTTCGGCCACGCGAATGGTGGCAGAACGAACTTTGGCGTTTGAATCCTTGAGCGCCGCCAGAATGGTTGGTTCATCCAGCCTGGCGAGTCCTTGGAGAGTCCAGAGCGCGTGCAGTCTGCCCAGCTCGTTGGCACCGGACAGGGCAAGCCGCCTCAATTTCGGAATCGATGAAGCATCGGAACGTTCGACCAGCAGTCGTTGCGCGGTGTCACGCTGCCAGCCGTTGGGATGCGAGAGGGCTTTGACCAGCTCGTCGGCGCCTGCTTTGTGAAGTCGAGGCGCCGCTGCGGGTGGGCGGCCATCGTAAACCACGCGGTAGATCCGGCCCATGTTGTTTGGCGCGTCGAGACTTCTCTGCTCAACCTGCTTGCGCAGGAACGATGTCATGTAAATCCGGTGCTGGATGATGCCGTGATAGAAATCGACGACGTAGAGCGCGCCGTCCGGACCATTGTAGAGGTTCACCGGGCGGAACCGTTCGTCGGTCGAGGCAAGAAACTCGGCCTGATGGTAGGCATTGGTTGCGGTCACGATGCCGTCATGTTCGAGAAGAACATTGCGATGAACCAGGTTCCCCGCCGGCTCGGCCACAAATGCGTTGCCTTGAAACTCCGGCGGGAAATGATCTCCACGGTAGATCACCGGCCCACATGCCGCCGTAAACTCGGCCAGCCTGCCATCTCGAAGGATGCCCTTCTGGTAGCCGCGATTGACACCTGGGGTCACGCGCGCCGGCCAGACGGATTGATCGGTGGCAATCCGCACGTTCGAACCGGCAGCGGTGTAGTTCGTGTTTCGTGACAGGTATTGGGAAGGCACGAGGTCGCCGCGCAACTGATCGGTGTTCGAATTGAAGTAGAGGCGGCCGAAGTTGTCCTGCGAGATTCCCCATTGACCCCGGCTGGCGAGAGTCGGTTCGCGAGACCAACGGCCGTCATGGTGGCGGTAACGATAGCCGTGGTAGGGCGAATAAATCCAATTGTCCAGCGCCAGCATGAGCCCGTTCGCGCCGAGCTCGGGATTTGAATTCCTTCCGAGCTTGGGATCGTTCTGAGTGGCGTAATCATTCGCCACCTCTGTCTTCTCGTCGCATTTGCCATCGCCATTTGTGTCGCGGCAAAACCACAGGCGTGGGGGCTCGGCGACCAGAACGCCATCCTGCACCAGGCAAAGGGCGCGAGGCATGACCAGGCCGTCAAGGAACACGGTGCTCTTGTCCATCCGACCATCGCCGTTCGTATCATCGAGGACGACGATGCGGCCCGAGGGTTGATCTTCACCGACCCCATCAGCGTTCGGCATGTAGCCGCGCATTTCCACAACCCAAATGCGGCCTCGAGTATCAAACTGCATCGCCACGGGCATCTGGACGAGCGGCTCCGCTGCAACCAGTTCGATGCGGAAACCTGCCTGGAGACGGAATGTCTTGAGCGCCTCGACGGGCGGAAGTGGAGGCGAAGGCGGCATGACCAGGTTCGTTGGAAGCGCCGGCTGTTCCTCCCCGGGCTTGTCCCCGCTTTGAGCGAGCGGACAGGCCGTTGGGATCAGAACAAGAGCCAAAGCGAGACAGGCTCTAAGGATCGCAACGCGTTTGTGCGGCAGAGAACGAAGAATAAATTGGTTGAGCATTGTATCATGAGGCGACGGGCTTACTGAGGAGATCGTGGGATAGGCTGCAAATCTTGACGGCGGCACAGACGCACATGCTTCGTTGCTCACTTGGTCGGAGGCCGCTGCGGGCATCCTCCCGCGTTCGCGCCTCGCATCTGCATCTGTGGCGCTCGCCATCATTCGTAGCCTAACCCACGGTCTCCTCAGTAGGTCGCCGTCGCGCTCCGGCAATTGACCGGCACGTGGTTATCGGAGATGAGCCGGGTTGCCAAGCGGGTTTTCATCCGCCTTCCATAATAAAAAGATCCTCCGGCTCTGACGGAGGGACTCCCTGAGTTTGACAGTTCTGGGAATGAACTGGACCAGGTGAACGCGACGAAGAGATGAGTCTGCTCCTTGGACTCATCTTCAATCCCGACGGGATTGTGTCTTCCAGCCCAGGGTAGCTCGTTCCTCGCAACCCTCGACTCCGTGCCGGAATCCCTTTGGGATTCGCCTTCACTTTGGACCTCAGCAGTGGCTAACAAAACAGACCCATATACTACTTTCATGTGATAGGCAGCCGCCCCTGGGATGTGCTAAACCTACGCATATCACTCCGGGAGATTCAGGCTTGGTTCACTCCGGCAAAGATTTTTTGAAATTCTTGCAAGAAAGAGGTGGCGAAGTACGATTAACCATTAACCGATGCACCAGCCGACCGGTAAAATCACTATTTATAGACCAGTGACGCCAAGGAGGGTGGGCTGGCTTCGGCTCGTCGCGGTTGCGACAAACATGTTGAGTCAGGAATCAGTGAACCGTGCACCTGTAATGGAGATCCGGGTGACCAGCATGGGGAAGGTCACCCCCTGGCAAGAGCCATCGGCATTGAGATCATGAACCCTCTCGCTTCGCAACAAGCACTATTGGACGCCGTTGTCTTCCCCGTCGGCACGCGTCGCCCGGGTTGGGTGGATGGGTTGGGTGGTGTTCCGGCACTCCCTGCTTTTGCTGTAACGACATCGAGTTCCTTCGAGAAAATCCATCGCAACAGGCAGGTCATTGAGTCCATGAGGATTCTCGTTCGAGAACTGACGGGCCTGGAGCTGCACGCTTCAGGATGCCGGTCGTTGGATTTCGACAAACCGGTCACAGCCTTGAAGCTCTGTCCAGCGCTGGCCAGCCACGGCCACTGGAACGGGAAGATCACCGCGACTTGCCAGGAATGTTTGGAAAAAAATGGAATCGGGCCACATCCCAGACTCCTGAAAAACTCCGGGTCATCGGCCCGTGCGGCTTCACCACATTCCGAGTTGTCCTCCCGGCCGACGACGACACGGCCCCACTCACTTTGATGTTGCAAGCCCGGATCAGTGACGGAGTTGACGCTGCGGGGCACTCGGAAGTTTCATCCGTGACCTTCGAGCGCGCAGTGGCTCTGGTGAGGTTCATTCATCAAGACCTGGCCCTGTCGCATCGCGCGAAGACGGCGGAGATGGCATTGAGCCAGTCGCCGGGCCGGAACACAGTCCTGTCGAAGGAGAACGCCAGACTGACCCAGCCTTTCGAGCGACAATCGAAACCGTTGCCGGTGTGCTCAGGGATTCAACCAGCGGCCGGCACTCATGTCCCTCCGATCGTTCAGGCGATGGTAGCCTATGTGCATCAGCATTATCACCGTCCGATGAGCCTGGGTGAGGTGGCTGCCGCGCTGAAAATGAATGCCGCCTACCTCTGCGGCCTCTTCTCCCGCCATCTTGGGGTGACCTTTCACCACTACCTCGTGGAGGTCCGGATGGCGAAAGCCAGGGAACTTCTGCTTGACCCGAAGCAGCGTGTTTGTGAAGTGGCGTGCGCCGTGGGTTACGCCAGCGCCGACCAGTTTCGCCACGCGTTCAAGGCTCACGCCGGCGTCCCACCTTCAGCCTGGAGAAGCTGAGGGGAACTTCCAACAATAGCTGGGCGCTTTGACGCGGGAGCCAATGGAAGTCGAACGAGTCCCGAAGCGGTGCATCCACAAGCCGTCGGTGGATGCGCGACTGTGCTGAAAGCCAGTCGCAGCAGTACCGATGGCTCGTCCTCACGCCAAACCTGCTGCGGCTGGTGCTTCGCACACAACCGCGCTCCTGGCCGACAGCCAAGTTCACCGACAACTTGCGGATGCACTGGACTCGAAGGGACGACTGAACCTGACCTTGCTTTCAGGCTCGGGAGGCTGTTCCGGTGCCTCAGCCGTCCCTTCGGGACTTGATGACATCCCGCAACAACCCAACGTTGAAACGTTGGGCTATTGTCAAATGTCCCTACGGGACAACGCATCCCCGAAATCCTTTTCACCGAAAACAGCGGAGAACCTGTAGAGTTTCCTGTTCCGAATGGACCTGCTCACGGACGCTTTGAATTCATGGGGAAGGAGGTTCATGGGGAGGCCTCCACGATTTCGAGATCGCGCATCGGGACCATGAACCTGAGCACCTCCTCTCCCGCCCTTCG
>SXGU01033701.1_pt1 | contig 20381 bp, 14 predicted proteins | sample 3174531 | NCBI WGS metagenome assembly SXGU01 (sample SAMN11356863, study PRJNA531348) | freshwater metagenome | isolation source: freshwater sample F1-140 | place: China: Fuxian Lake, Yuxi | collected 2017-12-25 | reverse complement strand
GCGATCTTCCGCCGGGATGAAGGCGTCTGTCAGTTGCGCATTCGTTGTGAAGGTCGACGATGTGAATGGGATGCGTGGGAGGCGGATCACCGTGTGCCCTGGTCTCAGGGCGGCAAGACAACGGTCGCGAATGGACAGGTTGCATGTCCCGCATGCAACGCCGCGAAGGGCACCGGCGAACCGGCCGCTGGATCGTGAGGGGGGGTCTGGTACCGGTGACACCGGTGACACCCTCCTGAAACAAACTCAATCGCCTCCGTTAGCTCCTCCGTCGGGCCAAGAGCATGCGACTGCGGACGGGAGGACCCGTGGCCGCGGCCGCGGCCCGCCTGCTAGCCCTGCGCCTTCCGCCCCCTGAGCCGCCACGTGGCGCCCGCCTCGCGGACAGCACCTCGCCACCCGTATGCCGCTTCCTGCGCCGCTTCGCTCCCGACCCCTCGAAACCCTCGGCAATCCGAAAGGTGTTCGAATCCCTCTCCGCCCCATGGGCCGAGAGGAGTCGCTCGCGCCATTCACCCAAGCGCCTCGCGCACCTGATCGGCCGTCCACATGGCCTCCGCGATGCACGTTTCGACCGCGGGAAGCAGCCAGTTGTCTTGATTGGCAAACCAAATGTTCTCGTGGATCGGCCTGCGGAGCGCTGCCGGGAGACCTGAGGAGTACACGCCGGGAACGGCGTACGGCATGGCGTGACCCCAACGCGTACATCGCACTTGCGCGACATCCGCGTTGCTCAAGCCGAACTGCGCGAGGGTGTCTGCGAGTTGCGGCGCAAGCAGCGAGGCGTACGCGCGCCAGTCTTCGTTGCCGATGATCGAGAATCGCGCGGTATGCCACGGCAGCGGCCAGTAGAACGTCAGCGCGCGTGTCGATGACGCAGCGGCGAAGCCCGCGTTGACGACATCCGTCACAACGCGATGCTCCGCGAACGCGTTGCCGTCGAGGGGGAATGTTCGTCCGCCGCCAAGGTAGACGTCGTAGAAGTCGTCTTCCACAGGGCGCTTCAGGATCACATTCGCGATGAGATACGCCACGGTCGGAACCTGGCGCATCGCCTCGAACTTGTCTGGGTCGGTGCGTTCGAGCCAAGGCATCATGTGTCGAACGATGTGCTTGGCGTTCGCGCAGATGACGTGTCGCGCGTGGGTTGTGCGAAGCGTGCCGTCTGGAAGACGCGTGAAGAGCAGGACGCCGTCCTTTGTGGGTTGCACGCTCGCGACGGTTGTGCCAACGCGCACTCGTACGCGTGCACTGCCGTCGGGATTTGCGCGCGCGGCGTTCCACAGCGCATCGGAAAATCCCGCGTTTCCTGCTGGAAGTACGTTTCGCCCGAATTCTTCCGCGGCCACGAAGTTCCAACCTGCCGCCGCGTTCAGCTCATCAAAGCCAACGCCAAGACTCGAGTAGCAGTAGGCCTGCAAGAGATACTCAAGACGCGGTGGAAGTGCACCGCAACGAAGGAGGAGATCTTCGTGGAAAGTGCGCCCATCCAGTTCGACCACGCTCGCGCTGGGTGTCTTGTCGAAGGGGAGTTCTGGATAGTCATCCAACGCGAAGCGCTGCACCGCATCTTGATAGAGCGCCAGCGCTCGACGCCATGCGGGATCGGGATCCCGGCCGAGCAGATCGTCGCTGATGACTCCGTCGTACGAAAAATGGAAGCTGCCGTTGTCTTGGCGCCACATGCGATCCAGGCCAAGTTCCGAGTAGAACGACTGCAATCGCGTGCGACGGTCGGCTTGCATGAAGTACGCGCTGCCGAGGCTCCACGATTGGCCGTCGAATGCTTCGCCCATCGCACTGCCTCCGAGTCGCGGACGCAGCTCGAAGAGCACGGTGTCCTTGTCTCGCAAGAGGTATGCGCACGAGAGTCCGCTGAGCCCGCCGCCGACGATGGCGACATCGATGGATTCGCTCGGCGGAGGAAACGCATCACATGATTCGCATTGATGAAAGGGCAGCGCGCCGTTGGGATAGATGTCGCCAAACCACTGCGGCGAAAAGGGAACACCCGCGACAGTTTCGCTTGGGCCAAGCGACGCGAGCCGCACGATCGGATCGGGTCGTAGCCGGGGAGCGGCGGGCGGGATGATGTCGTCCAGCGGTCGCGCGAATGCTCCGAATGCGAGCCGCTGAGGCATGGCGTGCAGTGCACCCAAACTCAACAAGGCGCCGAAGCCGTGTTTGATTGCTTCGCGACGCGACGCCATCGATGCGAGCGTACTTGTGCAGGAACAGATCACGAACTCAATCACCGGCGCTTCAGCCGCGCGTTCTCCCTCTCGAAATTCTTCAGCCGTGCGCTCAGCGCACCCATGGCACACTCGCCCGGCGATGCGCGAATCTCGCGCACCCTAATCTCCGAGGGATGTCGTCCACGCCTTCGAAAGTGACGCTCGAAGTCCCGATCGATTCGGTGGAAGCGGCGCGTCTGGCTGCGCCACTGGCCACTCGCCTGGAGGTCTGCCACGATCTGTCGTCGGAGGGCTGGACGCCGAAGATGAATCTCGTGCGGGAGTGCCGCGAACTGGTCGATGGAACGCCGTGCACCGTTGTGGCGATGATCCGTCCTGAGTTTGCCGGATGCAGCCGTGCGCTCGGGAAGATGACGCCTGCGGCCTTCGCGGCGGCGTGCGCGGCGGTGCCTCCGCTCCGGCTCGCTTCGCTCGCCTGCGCTGCGGCATCGCCGCGCACGCAAGGGGCCACTACTATGCACCAACTCTCATAAGGGGTGGACCGATGAGAGCGACCCCGTCATCCGCCAAGCTCGCGGGATCAAACCGAAGCTCAGGCCAGTGCGGGAATTGCCAGTTCCAAGTCGGCATGGCACCATCCTATCCATCAAGTATGAGTGATAGAATTGCAGGTTATCGCTCACAGTAACCAGAGTGGCCTACATCAGGCGAGAATTGGGGAAATCCCCGTCACGATTCGGACCGACGCGGGAATTCCTCATAAGTGGACAACCGCACGCAGCAAGTCTTTTCCCTCTGGACGGCCGCACAGCCCGCCGTGAGTGCATTCGTTCACGCGCTCGTGGGCAGCGCCGCGCTTCGGGACGAGGTGCTGCAGGACACAGCGGTGTCGGTGCTCGAGTCGTTCGGCTCGTACGACCCCGCGCGACCATTTCTCCCCTGGGCGCTCACCATCGCGCGCCGCGCTGCGGCGGATGCGCGACGCCGCGGCGCACGCTTGCCAACGCCGCTGAGCGATGCGGCCCAAGCCAGTTTGGTCGCAGCGTTTGAAGACTCGCGTTCATCGGATCGCGCACGACTGGATCACCTGACCGACTGCATCCAAGCGCTGCCCGCGCAGCAGCGTGAAGTGTGCGAACTGCGCTACCGAAGTGATTTGCAGCCCGCCCGCATTGCTGAACTGATGGGACTGAAGCCCAACACGGTTGCGAAGTCCCTGCAGCGGATGCGTGAACTGCTTCGCGACTGCATTCAATCGCGTGTCCGCGCTGCTGAAGCAGGAGGCGCGCGGTGAATCCCGATCGCCACCACCTGCGCAGCCTTGCACACGCCATGCTCGATGGCACACTCGACGAGTCGGGCAGCGAGTTGCTCAGTGATGCCCTCGCCACCGATCCCGCCCTCGCCCGCGAGGTCGCTGAACTCGCCTTGTTGCATGACGCACTCTCGCGTGAGCATGGTGCGGCGATCATCGGACGAAACACCGCGCGGCGGCTCGCTGCGTGGAGCATCGTTCGCCGAGCGTGTGCCGCAGCAGCGGTGCTCGCAGTTGCGGGAGTCCTGCTGTGGACTGGACTGCGCACATCGCCGACCGCGAGTGCCAGTGATGTCGTCGCACGATTGGTCGCGCGCGCACGCGAAGGTGACCGAACCTACACGCTCCGCGCCGTGACCGTGGACGATGCGGGGGGCGGCAGGCGGCGGCGCGACGCAGCGCCAGTTGCGGCCGATGCTGACTCGGCGGTCGGTCGCGGCAAGCAGCCATCGATCGATGGGGCGATCCTGACCGTTCGCGATCCGGATCGGTATGTGCTCGTGCGCACTGATTCGGAGGGGCGGCGCGTGATCAGCGGCTGCGATGGCAACCGCGCGTGGACCGTGCGCGAGGATGGAACCGTTCGTACAAGCAAGGATCTTCGGCGCTTCAGCGGCGCGGTGCCTGGCAGCAAGTTCGACCTGCCGTTTCTGAATCCCGGCGATGCGCTTGCCGAACTTGGCGCGTCGTACGACATCGCCATCGTTCCTGCAGCGCCTGCGATGGGTCAGCCGTGGCCGCGCATCGTTGGCACGCGTCGTGTCGATGCGCGCGGCGGCCCACGAGACATCGAGATCGCGTACGACGCGTCATCGTTGGTGATTCGGTCGATGCGGCTCGGCAATCTCCCGCAGGCGCGCGGCGGTCCGCGCGCAGTCGACTTCGAACTCCGCGACGAGTCGTCGCAACCTGATTCGTTCTACGGGCACGCTGCCCACCACACGGCTGATCGTCCAATCATCGAGGAGTGACCCGCATGCCATCCATCGTTCCGTCCATCATTGCATTTGCCGCATCCATCGCGCTCGCGCTGTTTGGCGCGCCGCCGACTCCGACGCAGTCTGGAGGCGCTGGCTCGATCAAGGGAGGCAGTGCAGCGACCCCGAGTGCAAAGCCGAACTTCGTCTTCATTCAAGCTGAGGCGCAAGGATGGTCGAGCACATCGGTCGACATGGACGGTGAACCGCCGAGCGCCGCGCGTCCGTCGGGACTCACGCCAAACCTCGAGGCATTCGCCAAGGAAGGAACGCGTTTCAGCGACTTCTATGTGACCTGCCCACGGTGCACTCCATCGCGGACCAGTTTCGTGACGGGCATCAGCCCCGCCAAGTTGCACATGACCTATCAGTCGGAAGGGAGCCGAAAGACCGCGGACGGTGATTCGCCTTACAAGTTGATGCGGATGATTCCGCCCACGCCCGATGTCGATCTTCCCTCGGGCGTGAAGACCACTGGCGGATTGCTCGGCGATCTTGGATACACCAGCGCGCACTTTGGCAAGTGGCATGTCGGGCGCAAGTCTCCGACGGAACTTGGATTCACCGAGTGCGACGGCGCCAACAGCAATCAGGGTCCTGATCGCGGCACCGCGCCGAATCCGACGCAAGCGGTTGCGATCACCGACCGCGGCATCGCGTTCATGCGTGAGCAGGTGAAGGCGGGCAAGCCGTTCTACCTGCAGATTTCCCATTACGGTTTCGGCGCCGAGGAAGAAGCAACGCCAGAGTCGCTTGCGACCGCCAAGGCGTTGGTGCCTGGCGTGAGCGGCAAGCCGATGGGCGCAATCGCGGGTGCGAACCTCGTTGATGCGCAGGTCGGACGCGTGCTCGCGGCGATCGCTGAACTTGGGATTGCAGATCGAACATTCGTGTTCTACAGCGCTGATCACGGCGCGCAGGGCGGTGGTGGTGGCGGGGCGAGTGGTGGCGGCGGTGGTCGCCAGCAGGCGAACCCACCATTTGTTGGCGCGAAGGGCAGCGTGAGCGAAGGAGGCATTCGCGTGCCGCTCATCGTTCGCGGTCCTGGTGTGAAGGCAGACTCGGTGAGCCATGTTCGCGCGAGCGGCATGGACCTCGTTCCAACGATGCTTGACTTGGCTGGCGCGCCGGTGAAGCAGCCGACAACGCTCTCGTCGATTCCGGCAATCGAAGGTGGCACGCTGTTGCCAGCGCTCAAGGGCGGCACGGAGCAGGTGCAGCGCGCTTTCCCTGATCTGGTCGTGCACTTTCCGCATTACGACCTCAACAACGGCGGTCCTGCGACGGCGATTTACCGCGACCAGTGGAAACTCGTCCGCAACGATGACGCGGGCACGGTCAAGCTGTACGACATCGGCAAGGATCGCGCGGAGTCGACTGATCTCGCCACAGCAAACGCGGATCTCGTCGCAGCGCTCGTCAAGCAGATGGACAGCTACCTCGATGCCGTTCACGCGCAGCGAGCGGTGAAGAACACGGACCCTGCGGCGGGCACGGGCAAGCCGCCCGAGCGCCGTGGTGGTCAGGGTGGTGGCCAGGGTGGTGGCCAGGGTGGTGGTCAGGGTGGTGGTCAGCGCGGTGGGCGCGGAGGTCAAGGTGGAGGCAAAGGTGGTGGCAAATCGAAGCAGGACGGAGTCGATCAGTGATCCACAAGATCGGCAGCGCTTTCATGTTTGCGAGTTTGGTCGCAACTTCGTTGGCAACGGCACTGGCCACTGCGCATCCTCCTGGGTACCACGATGATCCGCGCGTGAGCTTGGGTCATGGCACTGCGCTTGGGCCGACGGAACTTGCCGCGACAATCGCAGCGCTGCACGAGCCCGGCGCGATCTTGCTCGACCCGAGCGCTGCGACGGTTGCCGATGCGCCATGGCAAGCACGCACATTTGCACCGTTCGCTCCGTTCGTCGCAACTCGGTTCGATGCGCGGTGGCTGTTCGTGGAATCCGACGGGCTTCCGCATCCTCCGCTTGAGACGAAGATGATGGTGGGCATTCGCTCGTGGCAGCAGCAGGTGCCGCTGCCGCAACCGTACACGGGATCCAATGCCTGGCAGGTTCCGCTGAAGCCAGAGCTTGCCGATGTACCGATTTACTGCAAGAACGCCCTGATGCGCGGCGCAGTGGCGATCGCCGCGAACGGCATCCCGATCTTCAACGCACTCAACAATGGTGGGCGCGACAGCTATTCGATCGGTGAACTCGACGAGTTCGGCGGGCACTGCGGACGCGGTGACGATTACCACTATCACGCCGCACCACTGGCAATCGAACGGATCGTTGGCAAAGGAAATCCAATCGCATTTGCGCTCGATGGCTTCGCGGTCTATGGGCTGTTTGATCCTGCTGCGAAGAAGGGCGAGGATCTGGCGTGCCCGCTTGGATCGCATGAGCCGCTTGACGAACTCAATGGTCACTTCTGCGAGGTGCCGAACGGACAAGGTCTCAGCGGCGGCACACGGTCGTACCACTATCACTCATCCAAGACCTTTCCTTACATCAACGGGGGACTTCGCGGCAAGGTGCAGCTGGAGGGCACCGGCAACGAATCGCAGGTGATTCCGCAACCCCGCGCCAATGGCGTGCGACCCGCGCTGCCGCCGCTGCGAGGCGCGTCGATCACGGGGTTCGAGCAGACAGGTCCCAAGGCGTGGTCGCTGCGCTACGAAGTTGGCGGCAAGACATCGTTCGTCAACTATCAGGTTGAGAGCGGCGGAAAGGTTGTCTTCGAATTCGTGGGGCCCGACGGCGAGAAGCGCGTGGAGGAACATATGCCGCGCGCGCGCGGTCAGGGCGGTCAGGGCGGTCAGGGCGGTCAGGGTGGTCAGGGTGGTCAGGGTGGTCAGGGTGGTCAGGGCGGTCAGGGCGGTCAGGGTGGTCAGGGTGGTCAGGGTGGTCAGGGTGGTCAGGGCGGTCAGGGCGGTCAGCGCAGACAAGGTGGAAAGCCACCGCGCGACGAAGCGCCGCGTTCGCGGGATGGGTTCAGCGTGTCGTGCCAATCGTTGGATGCCGCTGGACTGTTGGATGTGCAGTGCACATGCGACGGCGATGGAAAGAGTCCTGCGTTGAGCTGGGCGAAAGCGCCGACCACTGCCAAGAGCTTCGCGGTGGTGATGCATCATGTGCCGCCCGACGGCGACGAGCATGTCTACATGGTTGTGTGGGGCATTCCTGCGAGCACGACGAAAATCGCGTTGGGTGACGCGAGTGTCGGCACATGGGGCGCGAACACCGTCTCGCGGCGGGCTGAGTATGCGCCGCCGTGTTCACAAGGGCGCGGTGAGAAGGTCTACACCGTGACTGTGTACGCGCTCACGGAGACGCCGAGTCTTCGTTCGGGCGCGACTCGCGCGGACTTGCTTCAGGCGATCAAGGATTCGACGGTTGGGAGCGCGACCATCGATCTTCGTTATGCGCGCCAGCAGGGAGCGAACGATGCGCCACCAGCAAGAGGCGAGGGGCAGGGTGGTCGCGGCGGTCGCGGCGGTCAAGGCGGCGGTCAGCGCAGCAAGGGAGAAGGCGGCGACGCTCAGGGTGGACTGCTCTCACGCATGACTTCGTTCAAGACCGATGTGCCCGCGCATGATCACGATGTGATTCTGGTGCGGCCAACGCGTGATGCGATGACCGCCAGCATCGTGGCTTCGAGTGAACGCCTCGGTCAAGTCGAGTTCTGGCGAGATGGCGACGCGCAGAAGCGCATGACTTCCGAACAGCCGATGAAGCCGGGCGAGCCAGTGAACTTCCTCATGGATGGACTCGCGCCAGATGAGAGCTATCGATACCGCTTCGTTTGGCGTGCGACGACCAACGCCGACAGCAGCCGTGGTGAGGAAGCCGCGTTCCACACTGTGCGTCGCGCGGGCGAGTCGTTCACCTTCACCGTGCAGGCGGACTCGCACCTCGATCAGGGTGTCGATCCGCGCGCGTATGAACAGACGCTCGCCAACATGCTCAGGGCAAAGCCCGACTTGTTTGTCGATCTCGGCGACACCTTCATGACCGACAAGCGCGGGCGCGACTTTCAGCGGACGCTTCCCCAGTACGACGCGCAGCGCTGGTACTTCAGTCGCCTGTGCCACAGCGCGCCGCTGTTCATGGTGCTCGGCAATCATGACGGCGAGAAGGGCGATTCGGGTAAGGGTGCGGACGACATCGGACCTTGGTCGTATCGCCAGCGCACTACGAGATTCCCCGCGCCTCCGATCGATGGCGCGATGTACACCGGCAAGACTGGATTCAACGATGGCCGCGGCGCGAACTACTACGCGTTCACTTGGGGTGACGCGCAGTTCATCGTGCTTGATCCGTTCTGGTCGACCACTCGGCGCGTCGGCAAGGGTGGTGGCGGTAGTGCGCGTGGCGGCGGACAAGGCGGCGGACAAGGCGGCGGCGGCGAGCGCCCCGAGCGCCCGAGCGACGAACCTCTGAAGCCGACCGATGCGAGTTGGAACGCAACCCTCGGCCGCGAGCAGTACGACTGGCTCATGAAGTCATTGGAGTCATCAACTGCGAAGTACCGCTTCGTGTTCATTCACCATCTTGTGGGCGGCGTGGGCGGAAGCGAGTCGCGCGGCGGCGCGGAGAGTTCGCCCTTCTTCGAGTGGGGCGGACTCAACGCGGATGGATCGCCCGGCTTCGCGGAGCATCGCGCGGGCTGGCCGATGCCGATCCACGATCTGCTGGTGAAGCACGGTGTGCAAGCGGTCTTCCACGGCCACGATCACCTGTCTGTGCACAGCCAGCGCGACGGCGTGCAGTACCAATGCGTTCCCCAACCTGGCAACCTTTCGGGCAATACCCGCAGTGCGACACAGTACGGGTACGCAAGCGGCACTTTGTTCGGCAGTCCAGGACATGTTCGCGTGATTGTTGCGCCGCAGTCGGCCAGTGTCGAGTTTGTGCGGACAACAGTGGCTGGAGGTGACGCGGGCGCAGGCGGTCAAGGCGAACAGCGCGGCGGCGGCCGTCGCGGCGGCGGCGGAGCAGGTCCAGCGGAACCCAACGACTCGGTGGTCGACCGCTATGAACTCGCACCGCGCGTTGGCGCACCCATCCGAAAGGAGTCCAAGTGAATCCATGGAACATGGCCGTCATTGCGCTCGGCGCTTCGTTGTCGTTTGTGCTCACCGAACAGCCGCTGCAAAGCGGTGACCAAGCGTCGCCAGCGGCGGGCAGGACCAAGCAAGGCGGCAATGCAGGTGGTCGTCAGGGGCGTTCGGGGCGCAAGCCACCGCCGCAGGACGGCATTGTCAAGCCATCCATGTCTGACACGATCAAGTGCGCGATGTACGCCGACAACTGGTTCGCGCTCTTCGTCAATGGGAAGCAGGTGGCGGTCGACAGCATCGACTTCCTGCCGCACAATGTCGTCGCGATCGATCTCTTGCCCGAGTATCCAATGACCATTGCGGTGCTTGCCAAGGACAACGCCGATCCCGCCACGGGCTGCGAGTACGGTCGGCAGATCGGTGACGGCGGGTTCATCCTGCGCTTCGCCGATGGAACAGTCACCGATGCCTCGTGGAAGGCCAAGTGTTTCTTTCACGGTCCCATCGATCGGGATGTTGCGGCCCCGAAGGTTCGCAGCGAGCCCATTCCAAAGCAGTGGTTCGCCGTCGATTTCGACGATTCGTCGTGGGATCAGGCCACCGAGTACACGCAGGAGAGGATCGATCCGAAGGAGCCGTTCTTTCAGCATGACTTCTCGCAGGCGCGGTGGATCTGGACTTCGGACCTTGACCTCGACAACACGGTGATCCTGCGCAAGCGCGTAGAGAAGGCGGGTTGGAAGCCGCGCTGGACCACGAAGCCGGACCTGACTCCCGCGGCTGAGTGACGACACGCGCCTGCGCTGCGCGAATCTCGTCGCAGCCTAATCTCTGACTCATGTCGTCCACGCTTCCGACAGTGACGCTTGAAGTCCCGATCGATTCGCTGGAAGCTGCGCGATTGGCTGCGCCACTGGCCACTCGCCTGGAGGTCTGCCGCGATCTGTCGTCGGAGGGCTGGACGCCGAAGATGAATCTCGTGCGGGAGTGCCGCGAACTGGTCGATGGAACGTCGTGCACCGTTGTAGCGATGATCCGTCCTGAGTTTGCTGGATGCAGCCGTTCGCTCGATGTGGCGGCGTTCACCACCACGCCGAAGTTGCTGGACCTTTGCCTGCGCGAAATCGAGGCGGCCGCTGAGGCGGGGGCGCACTCCGTGGGTGTGTCGTTGCTGACGCCAGACGGCTTTGTGGACATCGATGCGAACGCGCGGCTGATCGAGCATGCGCGATCGCTGGGCTTGGTCGTCGCGTTCCTGCGAACCTTCGACCTGCTGAACGATCGTGAACGCGGCATCCGCGACCTGACCATGCTCGGTTTCGTCCGCTTCATCACCGCTGGAGTGCTGGGTTGGGATGCGGCGGTGGCGACACTTGATGAGCGCATCGCCGTGGTTGCGCATGATGTCGCGCGCACGCGGACCGAGGCTGCACGGCGCGGTGGCGAGCCGATCGAGGTGATTCCCGGCGGCGGTGTGCGCGCGGTGAACGCACCGCGATGGCTGACATTGTCCCCACATCTGCATGCGTCGTGCCGCAACAATGGACGATTCAGCGTGGAGGAACTCGTGGCGCTCCGCGCAGCCATGTCGAGGAGCGTGTCGGTGTGAGCATGCGGGCGCGCCGTTCGCTTGATGCGCATGCGAAGGTGCGGCGGCGAGCTGCACGCATTCGCATCGGTGTGCGGTGCGGGGTGCTTGGTGTGCTCGTGGCCCTTCAGTGTGTTGGGTGTGCACCACAGCAGCCGCCTCCTGCGGGGATGGTGTGGGTGCCGGGCGGCGAATTCACCATGGGCAGCGACCACGCGATGGCGCGGGGCGACGAGCAGCCGCCCCACCGCGTTCGTGTTGACGGCTTTTGGATGGATGTGACCGAAGTCACGAACGCGCAGTTCGATGCGTTCGCTCGCGCGACGGGGTATGTCACCGTGGCGGAACGGCCTGTCGACTGGGATCAGCTGAAGCTGCAGTTGCCGCCGAACACGCCGCGCCCTGACGAGTCACGATTACTGCCGGGGTCGCTCGTGTTCACGCCTCCTTCTGAGGAGGTCGACCTCGAGCAGTTCGATCGCTGGTGGAGTTGGGTGCAAGGTGCGAACTGGCGCCATCCACGCGGTCCAGACAGTTCGATCGTGGGCAAGGAAGACGATCCAGTAGTGCACATTGCTTTCGAGGACGCCAACGCCTTCGCGAAGTGGGCGGGCAAGCGCTTGCCGACAGAGGCAGAATGGGAGTTCGCGGCGCGTGGTGGTCTCGATGGTGCGCTGAACGCATGGGGCGATGCGCCCGTTGACGCGACGCGCGCAAACACATGGCAAGGGGATTTTCCCCATCGCAACACGGGTGCGGATGGTTTCGTGCTGGCTGCACCAGTTGGATCGTTCCCCGCGAATGGCTACGGGTTGCGCGACATGGCGGGCAATGTGTGGGAGTGGTGCGCGGACCGATACCGCCCCGATGCGTATGCGCTTCGGCTGAGCGGGGGTGCGGATGGCAGCGCGTCGACGACTGCAGTGGTGGTCAATCCATGTGGACCTGCGGACTCCATCGACCTGCGCGATGCATACGCGCAAGGCGGACGCGTCGTGCGCGGAGGATCGTTCCTCTGCAATGACTCGTACTGCTCGAGCTACCGACCGAGTGCGCGGATGAGCCAGTCACCTGATACTGGCATGCAGCATCTCGGCTTTCGATGCGTTCAAAGCCGCCAGTGAACTCTGTGCAGCGCGCGCTGTTCCGCGGAGCGTATTGGTGTCAGCGCCGCCCGCGCGTTGGTCGGTTCCATCCAGACGAGCGCGGCGAGCGACCCGTCGTTGGAGTGGGCACCGTTGGAGTGGTCGCCGCTGCATTCGCTCGTGCGTGGCGACCGCCTTTTCCACGCGTGTGATCGACCTTGGTCGAATCTCTCGTCGGTCGGATCGCAGCACTCGGCTGCGGTTCGGCCAGCGAGATGCCCGCGGGCATCTGTCGCACAGGGATCAGCCTGCGGGTGAGCTTCTCGATGCTGCGCAGGAGTCCACGCTCCTCGTGATCGCAGAAACTGATCGAAGCGCCGCTCGCGCCTGCGCGCGCCGTGCGCCCGATTCGGTGCACATATGCCTCGGGTTCCATCGGCAGGTCGATGTTCACAACATGGGTGATGCCGTCGATGTCGAGCCCGCGCGCGGCGATGTCCGTCGCCACGAGCACGCGCACGCGCCCCTCGCGAAAGGCGAGCAGTGCGCGGACGCGGTAGTTCTGCCCCTTGTTCCCGTGGATGGCCTCCGCGGGGATGCCGTGCGCGAGCAGCCGCTTCAGGACGCGGTCGGCGCCATGCTTGGTCTTGGTGAACGCCACCACGCGCTGCATGGCGGGATCCTGCAGGAGGTGAACGAGCAAGGGAACCTTGTGAGCCCTCGGCACATGAATGAGTTCCTGCGCGATCTTCTCGACGGTGGTCGCCTCGGGCGTGACGGCCACGCGTACAGGATCATGCATCAGTTGGTCCACGAGATGACGGATCTCGTTGGGCATCGTCGCACTGAACAGCATGGTCTGGCGCTTCTTCGGCACGCGCGCGGTGATGCGCTGGATCGGCTTGATGAACCCCATGTCGAGCATGCGATCCGCTTCATCGAGCACGAGCGTGTGGATGGTGTCCAGATGAACGAATCCCTGCTCCATGAGATCGATCAGTCGCCCAGGCGTTGCGACGATGATGTCGACGCCAGCTTGCAGCGCCTTGACCTGAGGGCGCTGACCGACTCCACCGAAGATCACCGCATGGCGCAGGTGCAGACTGCGGCCGTAGGTCGCGAAACTCTCCGCGATCTGCGCTGCGAGTTCGCGCGTCGGCGCAAGGATGAGCACACGCGGTCGGCGAGCGCTGTGTCCGTGCGGTTGTTCTGCGGCTTTCAATCGATGGAGGATCGGGAGCGCAAACGCGGCGGTCTTGCCTGTGCCCGTCTGCGCAATCCCAAGCACATCGCGACCAGAGAGCGCGATGGGAATGGTCTGCGCCTGAATCGGCGTGGGAGTGCTGTAACCCTCGGCTTGCACCGCCTTCAGGATGAGCGGGTGCAGGTGAAGGCTGTGGAAGCCCGCGGAAGCGGGCACGGCGGGAGATTTGGGATGTGTCACGGGAAAAACCACGGGCGGCGTAACGGAACGCTTCCGTGACGATCAGGCAGTGTACAGGCGCGCACCATGAAACGGTTCGCTGCATCCGATCAGTCGCGAACCCACAGCGCGCGATAGGCGCCGTTCGCGTCGTACCGATTTGCCTGCGACTGCACATCGAAGACGCGATTGCGCGGATCGTTGCCCACGCCTGCGACATATTGCCAGTTGCCCCAGTTCGGTCCGACATCGAAGTCGATCAGTTGGCTCTCGAACCACGCGGCGCCCCAGCGCCAATCAATGCCCGCGGTCTTCGCGAGCCAACTCGCGACATTCTGCCGCGCACGGTTCGACAATTGCCCCGTCGCGCGCAGTTCGCGCATGCTTGCGTCCACGAATGGCTCGCCCGTGCGTCCTTCGCACCATGCCGCGAAGCCGCGCTCATCCTGTGCGCCGCAGGGTGTTCGTCCGAGCACGCCGTTCGCCTTGAACGCACGATCGCGTGCGTGTCGCACCCAGAAATGGAAGTAGTCGCGCCACAGCAGTTCGAAGAAGAGCCAGTAGGTGCTCTCGTTGGCAGTGCGTTCGCGCTCATACCGACGGATCTCCGCGGCGACTTCACGCGGCGAGAGCGTGCCGAGCGCAAGCCAAGGCGAGAGCCGCGATGAGAAGTCCGCGCCGATCAGCCCATCGCGCGTCTGCTTGTAGCGCGCGATGCAGTCGGTCTCCCAGAACCACCGCTGCACACGCGCGAGCCCATGCGATCGGCCGCCGACGCATGTGAACGCCATCCGTGCATCCTGCGATACGGCCGCCGCACGCGCTTCATGGAAATCCGCACAGGCAAGAACGCGATCGGTGTCTTCGGTCGCACGCGAGCAGAGGTCGGTCGGCATTGCTGCGAGAACAGGCTCACGCACAGGCTCGCGAACGCGACACTTCTTCTCCACGATCCGCCGGAAGTTCGAGAACACATCGGGCAGGTCGTCGACCGAGAATGGCAGGTCGCTCGCCGCGATCATGGTCGTTTCATCGTGCACCACGAGCGCGATGCCATGCTCTGCAAGCGCCCGCGCAGCGGCGGCGTTCTCCCGTTCTTCATCCGACGCACGGCAGGGTGCGGTGTGCACTTCGGCAACACCCAGTTCCGATGCAAGCGCCGCGACACAATGCGCTGCATTGCCGCGGGCGACGAAGAGCGCCGAGCCCTTCGCCTGCCAGTCGTGTCGAAGTTCGTCGACTGCCTGGAGCAGGTGACCGATGCGCCGCGGGCTCACTCGGACAAAGTCGGGCAGGGTCGTGTGTTGCTCGGCGCGACCGCGTTCGAGGCGCACGGGCGCTGCGACATGCTCTGGCAGCACGACCAGGCCGACCACGCGACCATCCGACGCCGCTGCCGCCGCCGTCACAGCCGCGTTGTCCGAAAGCCGCAAGTCCGTTCGGTACCACACGAGCGCGCCGCTTCGAAGGCAAGTCATCCTGAAGGACTGTAGGAAACAGGATTGAGCCGCGCCGCATTCAACCTATCTTGCTGTGCATGAAGTGGAAGCACTCCCTGCGAGGACTGATGTGCGCGTGGCAGGTGGTTGCGCAACTGGGGACTCAGGAGTTGCTCGCGGCGAACGCGACTGCGGACGGGGTCTACTTCACCTACCTCTGGCATCTCGAGCAGCCGCTGTACTGGCCCGATCAGCAAGCGAGCGGCACGGACCGGACCGAACGCGCGTGGCAGAGCATCCTCCGACGCGATGCGGGCGCCGCGCATCCAGAGAACGACCTCCGTTCCATCTTCGGTCTCGATGACCGAGTGGCCGCCTACCAGTACCGACCGCGCGACACCGTGAACGCAATCTCATGGACGGCGGAGGGTGGAGCGCAAGTCAGTTTCAGCGGTGGGCTCATCGCCAACATTCAATCGTTTGCCGATGCGGGTGGGCAACTCGGATATGGCACCAACTGGACTGGTGCGTGGCGCCAAGCGCGAGGCCTGCAGACCAACCTGTCCGCCGGTTCGCCGACTCGCTCGCGTCTGGACATCGTCCTGTTTTCCTACCACCACGCGCTGCTGCCCCTCATCGACGACGCTGCCGTGCGCATGGAAATCCGCATCTATAAGGAGGCGTACCCATCGGTGTGGGGAACGAGCCCCGCCCTGAGCAAGGGGTTCTTCCCAAGCGAGATGGCGTTCAGCGAGCGGATCATTCCCATCCTGCAACAGGAGGGAGTGGAGTGGTGCCTCGTGAGTTCTGAAAAGATCGCGCGCGCGTACTCCAACTTCCCCGTGCAGTTCGGGTCGGGTGGCGTGAACTGCGATCCACCGAACAAGGCGGATCAGGTGAATGGTGCCGCGACGGCGTTCACGCGATCTTCGATCAGTCGCGGCTGCGGACCTGCAGAGGCGCTGCCTGGCTCCTACCGACCGCACCGCGCAAAGTGGGTGAATCCAACAACAGGTGCCGAGAGTTCCATCACCGTCGTGCCGTGCAGCCAGATCCTTGGGTGGGAGGATGGCTACTCGCCGCTGAGTTTGCAACGGCTGCAGCAGTTGGCGCCATCGAACGATCCTGCGCGTCCGATGCTCGTGGTGCTTGCGCATGACGGCGACAACGCGTGGGGCGGCGGCTACTCGTACTACATGGAGGCGGTGCCCAACTTCGTGGGGCAGGCGAGCAGCGCGGGCTTTGTGCCGAGCGTCGTGCAGAAGTACCTCGATTCTCATCCCGTGCCCGCCAACGATCTGGTGCATGTCGAAGACGGAGCATGGGTGAACGCCGACGGTGACTTCGGTGCGCCGCAGTTCCTGAACTGGAACTATCCGCCCGTGAATGCGCAGGGGCAAGTCGACATCGTGAATGGCTGGGCGGAGGATGTGCGCAACTGGGCAGTCATCACTGCTGCGCAGAATTGGGTGAGTACGGCTGAGGCAGTCAGCACCGCCGTAGGCAACCCCGTTCGACCCGCGAAGGTCTTGAATCCAGATGCGTCAACCACTGCGGCTGAACGAGCGTGGCACTTTTTCCTCGGGTCGCTCAACAGCGGCTACATGTATTACGGCACGGCGCTCGACATGGAGGTGAAGACAACGATTGCATGCAACGAAGCGCTGCAGCATGCCACCGCTGTCGTCGGATCGGGCAGCGGTGAAACGACTCCGCCAACGATCTGGTATCCGCAGCGTTGGCCGTGGAACCCGGGCAGCATCAACTACGGCGCACCCTACGGGTATTCGCAGAACCAAGATGACGGCGACTTCACCGTGTGGAGCCTGGTGCACGATGTCAGCGGCTTGCAGTCCGTGACGCTGAAGTGGCGGCAGGATGTGGACGGGGAAAATCCGCTGGAGAGCAATCAGAACGAGACTTTCGCGGGCGGCAGTGAAGTGGGTGCGTGGCAGTCGCTGCCGATGACCTCGGCGGTGTTTCCAGCAGAGAACATCTTCAACTTCGCCGGGATCGACTTCTTCGAGATGCCGCAGCAGATCGCGCACCGCGTGCACGCGAACATCACGGGAGTCCGAAGCGCGCTCATCGATTACTACATCGAGGCAGTCGATACGCGAGGGAATGTTGCAACAAGCCCGATTCTGCATGTGTGGGTCGGTGCGGGCATGACGGGCGGCGGAGGTGGCGGCGCAACGGTTGTGAGTGTGTCGCCGAGTCCAGTGCTGGCAGGCCAAACGGTCATCGTTTCCTACAACCCATCGGGACGGCCGCTCGCGGGCGCCGCGGCAGTCAACCTGTACTACGGGATCAACGAGTGGCAGTCCGTCCTTCCGGCTGTGCCGATGCAGTGGATCGCCGCAGAGGGAGTTTGGCGGGCGAGCGTTCTTGTGCCGAACAGCGCGCAGCAGCTCGACATGGTGTTCAACAATGGAGCTGGTGTGTGGGACAACAATGGTGGAGCGGACTGGCACTTCACCGTCGAGGGTGGCTCGGGACAAAGCGACTGGGTGATGGATGGCCTGCTCGATACGGATGCAAAGCTGGTGGCGGAGAACGGGACGCGGCGCCTCTGGGCAGGCCTGAAGTTGGGACGGTTGTATGTGGCAGTGCAGGATGCGGGCGGCGGTGACGACGCATTCGTCGCGCTTCGAGCTGATGTGCCTGGACCCCTGCAGTCGGCGATGTGGACCAAGGCAGGGCAAGTTGCTGCGTGGGGTGCGTTCCTGGCTGCGGAGAATGACAATCAGTTTGCGGGTTGGTTTGATGCGGCGGGAGTGCAGCGCACAGGCAGCGCATGGCGCAGCGCGCGCGGGGGCAGCAGTGGAGTCCTCGAGGGCACCGCAGAGTTTGCCACGCTCTTCGGCGCCCAGCCGCAGCGCATCGCATTCGCGGGCTTGCGCTTCGCCACCGCCAACGCTGGTGGACTGCGGTCGAACGCGCAGGTGCCTGCGAGCATCGACGGCAATGGCAATGCGGAAGCGGGAGAGTGGATACTCGTCGATCTGTGTGCCCTTGCGGTGGGCGCTTCGTGCTGCCCAGGCGATCTCAATGGAAACGGCGCGGTGGATGGCGCTGACCTGACGCTGCTCGTGGGTGCTTGGGGCAGCGCTGGTGGTGATCTGACGGGCGACGGTCAGACCGATGGCGCCGACCTCAGTGCACTGCTGAGCGGTTGGGGTTCCTGCCCCTGATCTGAACTCTCCCCAAATCGCCAACGACCCCGAAGGATGCGAGCGCCGTGATTCTGACATTGACTCAGTGCATTGGAGGACTGGGCATCTTCTTCGCGGGCATGTACCTGCTCACGGAGAATCTCCGTCTGTTGACGGGCCGCCGATTCCGCGAGGCGGTTGCGCGCTTCACGCGCTCGCGCCCCGCGGCAGTGGCGTGGGGCGTTTCGGCGGGGGCTGTGATGCAGAGCACTCCCGCGGTGACGCTGATCGCCATCAGCATGCTCGGCAGCGGACTCATCGCGGTGGAGACGGGGCTCGCGATGGTGCTCGGCTGCAATGTCGGCACATCGCTGCTCGTGGTGGTTGCCTCGCTCGACATCAAGATCCTCGTCTTCGCCCTGTTGGGATTCGCCGGCTTGTCGTTCGCGAGCACGCGATTGGCGGCTGCGCGGACCGTGCCGCTCATTGTGTTCGGCATTGGGCTTGTCTTCCTCGGACTCGACCTTCTGAAGGATGCGGTGGGACCGATCGCCCAGCAACCGTGGCTGCGCGAACTGCTCGCCTCGTCCGGGTCGTCGATGCCGCTGCTGTTCCTTGTCGGCATCGTGTTGTCCGTGCTGACGCAATCGGCCAACTCGATCATGCTGCTGGCCATCGCGCTTGCAGATGCGGGGGCGCTCACCTTCAACCAAGCGGTGATCACGATCTACGGCGCCAATGTCGGCGACAGCATGCTGACCTGGGTGCTCTCCATGCCACTGCGCGGACGCCAGCGGCAGGTGGCGATGTTCCAAGTGGCGTTCAACTCGATCGCTGCATGCGTGATGGTGCCGTTGTTGGTGGTGGAACTCGCGGGAGGCGTTCCGCTGGTGCTGGCGTTGGCGCGGCAGATCACCGTTGATCCGCCGTTGCAACTGGCGTGTCTATCCGTGATGTTCAACATCGGCGGCGCGATCACGCTGTTTCCGTGCATTCCATGGGCGGCGCGAATACTCGCGCGTCGCTACCCGCCACCCACCGAGGAGGGCGATGCAGCGCCGCAGTTCCTCTATGCCGAAGCGGCCGCGGAGCCTGAGTCGGGACTGGCCCTTGCGGCATTGGAGCAGCGGAGACTCGTGTCGTTCATGCCTCGACTGTTGGCGATCGCGCGCGAGAAGCCTGCCGATGCGCCCGTGCGGATTCGTCAGCGGCGTGAATCGATCCGGCAACTGAGCGCCGCGATCAACGAGTTCCTTGATCGGGTGGGTGAGCGCTCGTTGCACGCCGGCGCGTACGAACAGCTCCATGCCGCGAGCAGCAAGGCGGAACTCATCGATGAGATCGCGGACACCATTGCCGAGTTGGCTTCCGCCGCAGTCGTGGCGGGGCGGCATGAGGCCACCCACAGGCTCAGCAGCAGCATCGTCGAGGGCATTGACGCGATGTTGCTCACCGCTGCGGAGGCGATGGGGCCCGACGGTCGCGAAGAACTGGATGTTCTGCGGACCATGACCGGTGACCGCAGCATGCTCATGCGAAGAATTCGTGAAGACTATCTCGCGCGCGAGGCTGACCTCTCGGCAGGAGACCGAAGGGATATCCTCTCCCTGACGATCGTCGCGGAGCGCGCATCGTGGCTGCTGCATCGGCTGGCGGCCGCGCTGCTTGAGGAGAGTCGAATCGAAGGTGGTGGTGGGTCTGCCCAGAAGACCCCGGACCTTTGAAGTGGATCTCTGTTGGCGAATCAGGGAGTGCGCATCCATGTTGAAGACAGAACGAACGAGTGAGAATGTGTTGGTCATTCGGATCGAAGGACGGCTCGATGCAGGATCCCGAGCCACCGTCGAGCCCGCCATCATCAGCGAGCTGCAGTCGGTGCCGTGTGCGATCGTTGATTTGTCCGGCGTTCCATTCATCGGAAGCGAAGGCCTTCGACTGCTCCTGATGCTTCGAAGTCGACCGGGCAGTGCGCGCATGCTGCTGTGCAACATGCAAGGCCATGTTCGCGAAGTATTCGAGATCAGCGGGCTGCTGCCGCTCTTCGATGTCTTCGCGGCGCGGGACGAGGCAGAACACGCAGCGCGCTCGCACAGTCCGAGTTGATTCGCCCCAAGTTGGGCAGTGCGTTCGCGTGCCGCCCGAACAAGGTCGAGG
>SXGU01524514.1_pt1 | contig 20384 bp, 22 predicted proteins | sample 3174531 | NCBI WGS metagenome assembly SXGU01 (sample SAMN11356863, study PRJNA531348) | freshwater metagenome | isolation source: freshwater sample F1-140 | place: China: Fuxian Lake, Yuxi | collected 2017-12-25 | reverse complement strand
TAGCGCCGGGGCGAGTCCCAATCGAGCACGACCACATGCGTCATGTCATTGGCGTCCGACTCAACCAGCAGCAGGAAGTTGTAGTCCTGGGTCGCCTTGTTCCCGTGCCGGGCGAGGACGCATTCCGCCAGCGTGAGGCCAGCGTGGTAGATGGCGCGGAACTTCCGCTGGATGAGCAGCGCCACTTCGCCGTCGTTCTCCTCATCGGGGATGACGGACTCCGTCGTGGGGCGAAGCAGTCCCAGCACGGCGGAGAGCGCGGCGTCGGTGAACGTCGCGTCCTTTGGCAGTGGATAACCGCACCGCTGGGCGCACACGGCGTCCACGGCACAGCGTTGTTCGGCGTTCAACGCGTCCCACTGCGCGACGGTGAACGGATAGTTGGTAGGCATGATTGGGTAAAGTGTGAGAGCCGGGCACCACGAGGATGCCCGGCTCTCAGGGTTGGGTTGTTGGGGTTGGGCCACAAGCCGGCGCAGAGAATCGCAAAGAGGATCGCCCTTTGCGCCTTCTGTGCCTTTTCGTGGCTAATCTTCGCGGTTCATCCGTGGCGGCGGCACTCGTTGAAGTAGCTGCACATCGAGCACTGCATGCCGGGTGAGGGAACAAAATCCTCCCGGTCCAGTCCCGCCACGTAACTCTCCATCTGGCGGAAGAGCCGCGCCTGTTGCTGCTGCGTCATCGGCCCCTGCTGGGTGACGATGAGCTTCGGCGTTTTGGATTTGACCAGTTGATGCAGGTCACGGCCGCTTTCGACCTTGCCGGTGGTGGCCCGGTAGAGCATCGCGTAGCTGGTGAGCTGGATCTCATTGGTGTGGATGGCCTTCTCCTCGCTCGGCGTCTGGCCGAGGGTTTTGAAGTCCACGATGCGCCCACCGGCGCGCACGAGGTCAATGATGCCGATGAGCCTGGGCAATCCGTGCCGGGCGAGGTCGGCTTCCACGCTGACTTCGACGCCTTCCGCCATTTCGTTGGGCGGGATGGGCGTGTTTTTCAGGTAGAAGTCCACCAGCGACCAGGCGGTTTGCTTCTCGCCCGGTTCTTCGCCGTCATCCCAGCGGACCTGCTCCTTGGCCTGGTCGGCCTGCCAGAGCGTGTCGAACTGCTGTTGGAGCTGCTCGACGGTGATGGTCTGCCGCCGCCAGCGGGCGCGGTTCCAGAGTTTCAGAACTCCGTGGACGGAATGGCCGACATACAATGCGCCGGTCCGGGGCTTGGCGATTCCGAGGACGTAGCGGAATAAGAACTTCAACCGGCAGGACAGCCAGGTATTGAGGCGCGATGCCGACAAGGTCTGGCGAAGTTCCGCGATGGACTTGGGTTTGGCACCCGCGAGGGGTTCAACGGTGGCGATCATCGGATGGCGTAGCCTGAGCGTTGCGATTGCTGGCCGTTGCCTGTGCGCTGGCGGGGATACCGCTCGAACAATTCCTCGATAAACCCGGAGGCTTCGAGCTTGTTGAGCTGCTTCACGCCCTTGCCGAAGCGGTCCATCGCGAGCTGCTCGACCTCGTTCTTGTCGAGGCGGTTGTCGTCCACGATTTTGATGATGAGGTCGCGCTGCTTGGGCGTGCAGGCCCATACGTCGGCCGGAGCCGCGTTCCCGTTGCCGTTGCGCTGGTGCCCGTTGCGGGGCTGGTCGTGACCGTTGGAGTGGCCGTTGCCATTGGCAGGCTTGGCGTCCGGCAGCCAGCCGGCCTGCTTCAGTTCCCGGTCCACAGCGCCTTGCAGCAAGGCGTAGAGCCGGGCGGCTTCGGCAGTGACCTGGGTGGGATCGGTGAGCTCGGAAATCAGCGATAGGCTGAACTGGTGGGAACTGTAGCCGGGCAAGCCGACTTTCTTGGAATAGTTGGATTCGAGTGTGAGGGCCATGTGCGTTGGGGTTTGAGGGTTGTGTTGATGCGCCGGAGGAAGGCCGGCGCGTGGGCAGGAGTGACCGGCGGCTTGGAGGCCATGCCGCTGAGGCCACAAAAGGGATACAGTCCCTTCCAATGGCTTATGACACAGGAGGCGGGGCTGTTGCGGGTGGCCGAAGTCAACGAACAAAATGACCGATTGAGGTCAATTCCCGAAGAATCCGAGCGATTTCTTTCTATACTCCTTTTCTATACTTTCATCCGTTTTATGGTGCCCGGTGGGGTCGAGTGGGGGTAAGCAGAAATTCAGAAACCCTTGATTTCATTGGATGTGGTCAAGTGTGGTCAGGTGTGGAAAACCCCGGAACGATTTAGAATGCGGATGCTCTATCCAACTGAGCTACGAGCGCGAAGGCGGCGTCCGCACTGGGGACCGCCGGTGTCCGAGTGTGCGCGATTCAGTCAGTGGGGCAAGCCGATATGCCAGACGACGAGCGCTGGCGGAAACCACATCGGCGGAAATCCCCGTTGTCATCGCGGCGCGCGGCGGTATGCTCGCTCCCATGCGTTGCCTGACCGGATTGATCGCCGTCCTTCTCGCTTCGACCGCCCTGCTGGCCCACGCGGGCAGCGGCAAGGTGCTCAAGGTGCTGCCCCACTTCCTCGACCAGCAGGGCCGACACGCGCTCTCGCCCAGCCTCTTCGAGCGCGACGCGTATCAGGCGCACTTGCGGAAAACCCCGGCGGAAGTCAGCACGTTGCGCTTCGACGTGAATTGGTCGGCGGGCGGCACACCCGCCAATCTCCGCATCCGTGTCGAGGCGCGCGGTGGCAAGGCAGCGGCGCAGCCGAAGGTGCTTGAGACCACCGTGAAGCCCGGCTGGAGCGGTAGCACGTGGTCGGCTGTGACGTTGGACAAGGATGCTTACCAGCAGCTCGGCGGAGTGGTTGCGTGGCGCGTGACGCTCTGGGACGGCGACCAGATGCTGGCGGAGCAAAAGTCATTTCTCTGGTAGCAGGGCAGGGGAGCGGAGCCGGTTTTGATTTCGAGAGCATGAGCCAAGCGCGTAATCCCATCATCGTCGCCCTCGACGTTCCTCACCTGGAGTCGGCGCTCGCGCTCGTGCAGCAGCTCGCGCCCGTCGTCGGTGCGTTCAAGGTGGGCAAGGAACTCTTCGTCGCGACGGGGCCGGAGATCGTGCGTCGCATCCGCGACACAGGCGCGTCCGTCTTCCTCGATCTCAAGTTCCACGACATTCCCAACACCGTCGCCAAGGCCGTCGAAGCCGCCGTGCGGCTCGACGTGCAGATCCTGACGATCCACACCAGCGGCGGGCTGGCGATGATGCAAGCGGCGCAGAAGTCGGCGGAGGAAGCCGCACTGCGCTCCGGCAAGTCGCAGCCGCTCGTGCTCGGCGTCACGGTCTTGACCAGCCTCAACACGAACGACCTCGATGAAGTTGGCATCCCGCACGACGTGGGCAATCAGGTCGAGCGACTCGCGGGCCTTGGGGCGAAGGCCGGCTTGGGCGGGTTGGTGTGCTCGCCGCTGGAGATTGCCCGACTCCGGCAAATCCTTCCCTCGCACATCCAGCTCGTGACGCCTGGAATCCGTTCCGCCGACAGCAAGTCGGATGATCAGAAGCGCACGCTCACGCCGAAGGAGGCGATGGCCGCGGGCGCGAGCTGGCTGGTCATCGGCCGCCCCATCTGCGCCGCTTCCAACCCGCGCGCGGCTGCGGAGGCGATCCTGTCCTCGCTTTGAGTTTGCGGAGCGCACCTCGACCGACTTGCGCCTTGCAGTTTGAAGTCCGCCCGGTAGTTTCCCGCGCGTGTCAGAACCGCTGAGAAAGAAGAAGCCAGCCAAGGCCGTGATCCTCGGCGTCGGGCTGGATTCCGACGGGCACAAGCGCATCACGACGGGGGACAACTTCGCGCTCGTCGGTGGCTCGAAGGACACGCACGAGCAGATGACCGAGAAGGCCATCAAGATCAACGAGAAGCTCAAGCAGAAGGGCAAGCAGCTCGAAGAAGTCTCGCGCGAGGAGTTCGACGACATCGCGCACTCCGTTGGCCTGCAAAAGCACAATCCGTCGGCGAACTGATCTCCCATGCCCCCGGACAAACATCCTTACCTCTTCCTCCTCGTCTTCTTCGTGATGGCGCTGGGCTTCGCGGTCGGCCCGCTCCTCCTCGCGATGCTGTGGGCGAAAATGTTTTCCCCGGCGAAACCCGGCGAGATGAAGAACGCGACCTACGAGTGCGGCCTGGAATCCAAGGGCGACGCGTGGGTGGCCTTCAAGTCCGAGTATTACCTCTACGGCATCCTGTTCCTCATCTTCGACGTGGAGACGATTTTTCTGCTGCCCTTCTGCGTCGCCTTCACGGGCCTTTCCGTGGGCGCGGTTCTGGCGATGCTCGTCTTCGTGCTGCTGCTGGTCGAGGGACTGGCGTGGGCGTGGGTGAAGGGAGTGCTCACTTGGAAATGATGAAGTATGAACGAAGAACTATGAACCGCCACAAGTCACCCGCCGCCTCCCCCCGTTCATCCTTCATCCTTAATTCTTGATTCATGGACGACGGACTCCGCAACGAACTCAGCAAGCAAGGCGTCGTGGTCGTGAAGCTCGAGGAGCTTTACAACTGGGGCCGCAAGAACTCCGTCTGGCCGCTCTCCTTCGGCCTCGCGTGCTGCGCCATCGAGATGATGGCCGCCAGCATGGCCCGCTACGACCTCGCCCGCTTCGGCGCGGAAGTCTTCCGCCCCTCGCCCCGGCAGGCGGACCTGATGATTGTCGCCGGCACCGTGACCAAGAAGATGGCCCCGCAAGTCGTGCGCCTCTACAACCAGATGCCGGAGCCGAAATACGTCATCGCCATGGGCGCGTGCGCCATCAGCGGCGGCCCCTTCAAGCAGGGCTACAACGTCCTCAAGGGCATAGACAGATACATCCCGGTGGATGTCCACATCCCCGGCTGCCCGCCCCGGCCCGAGGCGCTCATCCACGCCTTCATGACGCTCCAGCGGAAGATTGACGCCCAGAAGCTCACCGGCCCCGACCGCGCGCGCCACCTGAACGCCGACCTCCCCAGCGAATTCCCCGTCCCCCTCTTCGGCGAGCACGACCTCGTGCCCTCGAAGAACCCGAACGTGTGGAGACCGGCGGTGGTTGTCCGCTGAACTTTTCTCCCGTGGAAACTCTTGAGCAAACCCTTGCCCGTGCCGCCGTCGCCGCGCCCGGCGCGCAATTGAGCGTCGTGAAGAACGACAGCCCGTGCGCGCAGCATTCGTTGCTCGTGGATGTCGAGCACGCCTATGCTGTCGCCAAGTTCCTCCGCGATGACCCGCAGCTCCGCCTCGACTATTGCTCGAATGTCACCGGGGTTGATTTCCTCGACGCCGAGCTGTCCGAGAAGGTGAAGGTCAAGAAGGTCGTGGACGGCGTGGAGAAGGAGGTCGAGGAAGTGAAAAAGACCAAGCGCGCCGGCTACCTCGAAGCGGTCTATCACCTCTACTCGATGGCGCTGAAGCACGGGCCGGTCATCCTCCGCCAGCGCACGCCGGGCCGCGCGGACCCGGTGAAGGTCACGTCGCTCACGCCGCTCTGGCGGAGCTGCGAGTTTCAGGAACGCGAGGTGTTCGACCTCTACGGCGTGCTCTTCGATGGTCATCCCGACCTGCGCCGCATCCTCATGTGGGATGGTTTTAAGGATTACCCGATGCGCAAGGACTACGCGGAGCCGGACGATTACGAATACGAGCCGACGCCGCATGATGAAGTGCTGGAGAAGGCGAAGGCGCATCTGCCGAAAGCGGAGGTGAAAGCGTGAGCACGGCTACCGCAACTCCCGTGGACGGCACGCAGTTCATGACGTTCCACGACCTCGCCTACGATGCGGGGAAGACGGACTTCCAACGCAAGGCCGAGGTCATCGGCGTGGGGCGCGAGGGCGAGTTGCTCGAAGTCGCGATGGGGCCGCAGCACCCGTCCACGCACGGCGTCTTCCGCATGGACGTGGTGCTCGACGGCGAGACGGTCGTGAAGCTCAAGCCGGTCTTTGGCTACCTGCACCGGAACCACGAGAAGATCGCCGAGAACACAAGCTACCTTGGCTCGATGCCTTACACGGACCGGCTAGATTACTTCTGCTCACTCACGAACAACTGGGCTTACGCGCTGGCGGTCGAGAAGCTCGCCGGGCTGCAAGTGCCCGAGCGCGCGGAATACATTCGCCTCATCACCGCCGAGCTGACGCGCGTGCTGAATCACACTTGTCTCGCGGGCTTTCTGCTTCAGGACATGGGCGCGCTGGGCACGCCGCTGATGTATGCGTTCCGCGAGCGCGAGAAGATTCTCGACTTGTTCGAGTCGCTCACGGGCGCGCGGATGATGTGTAATTACATGAGGTTTGGCGGCTGCCGGTGCGACTTGCCGGCGGGCTGGCTGGCCGAAGCGAGGAAAGTTGTGGCCGAGTATCCGAAGTTTCTGGATGAGTTCGATGCCCTTCTCTCCGGCAACGAAATCCTCATGGCCCGCACGCAGGGCGTGGGCAAGTTGTCAGCGGAACTCGCCATCAACGCCGGCATCACCGGCCCGATGCTGCGTGCCAGCGGCGTGGACTATGACCTCCGCAAGGTGGACAACTACGGCATCTACAGCCGCTATCCGTTCCGCGTCCCGCTCGGCGACCACGGCGATGTTTACGACCGCTACATGATTCGGATGCTGGAGATGCGCGAGTCGCTGAAGATTCTGGAGCCGGCGCTCAAGGACATTCCCGAGGGTCCGGTGGTGGACCCGAAGGCGAAGTTGCGCGGCTTCCGTCCGAAGCCCGGCGAGGCTTACGGTCGCATCGAGACGCCGAAGGGGGAGCTGGGCTTCTACCTCATCAGTGACGGCAGCCCGAACCCGTATCGCTACCGTGTCCGCCCGCCGAGCCTCATCAACCTGACCATCCTCGAAGACATGTGCCTCGGGCAGACCGTGGCGGATGCGGTCATCACGCTGGGGAGCGTGGATATCGTGCTGGGCGAGGTTGACCGCTGAAATCTTGCATCCACCGGCGCGAATCTTAAAACTCACTTAAATGCTCGGCACCGGAATACTCAAAGGCATGGTGGAGACCGCGAAAAACTTCGCCGGCAGCTACCACGACCCGGAGCGCCTCACGACCGTCGAGTATCCCGAGCAACGCATCGCCTCGAAGGAGAACGCGCGGCAGTTCCCCTTCCTCGTCCACGACACCGAGGACCCGATGCAGGGCCTGCGGTGCGTGGCCTGCCAGATTTGTGAGAAGGAATGCCCGCCGCAGTGCATCTACATCGTCAAGAGCAAGGACAAGCGCGCCGACTACAAGGGCCAGATGCAGCTTTACCCGGTGACCTTCGACATTGACCTGTCGGTCTGCATGAGCTGCCAGATTTGCGTCGAGGTCTGCCCCTTCGAGGCCATCAAGATGGACACGGAGTTCGAGCTGTCGAACACCGACCGCTTCGGTGGGTTGCTCGTCAACAAACACCAACTCGCCAAGTCGAACGAGCACTACCGCAAGATTCACCCGACGGAGGCCGCCGTGTCCGATGACGCCCTCGCCATCGAAGTGGCGAAGGCGAAAGCCAAGGCGAAGGCCGACGTGGAAGCCAAAGCCAAGGCCGCTGCTGACGCGAAAGCCAAGGCGGAAGCCGCTGCTGCCGCTGCTCCTGTCGGTGTGGCTGCGACGGCCCCCGTGCCGAAACCCTCTGCCCCCGCTGCGGCCCCGGCGGCTGCGCCCGCCGCATAGTCATGGCCGAGCTGTTCGCCAAACTCGACCAATTCCCCGTCACGCTCAAAGCGTGGCTCATGAACTTGCTGCAAGGGTTCCTGCCCGAATGGACGTTGCCACTCGTCTCGGCGGCAATCTCCATCACGCCCATTCTCGCCGTTTTCCCTCTCATGTTCGCGCTCACGACCGTCATCGAGCGCAAGGGCCTGGGCCGGATCCAAAACCGCATCGGGCCGAACCGCGTGGGCATCCCGCTCACGAACATCCGCCTCTTCGGCTTCGGCCAGTTCATTGCCGACGGCATCAAGTCGCTCATCAAGGAGGACGTCGTCCCGCGCGCGGCGGACAAGGTCGTCCACTTCCTCGCGCCCATCGCGCTGCTCATTCCGGTGCTGCTGACTTACTCGGTGCTGCCGTTCGGTAAAAACATGGTTCCGCTCGACCTGCCGCAGACGGGCCTGCTGTTCTTCTTCGCCGTTGGCGCGAGCACGGAACTCAGCGTGTTCATGGCCGGCTGGTCGAGCCGCAACAAGTATTCCCTCCTCGGCGCGATGCGGGCCGTCGCGCAGATGGTCTCCTACGAAATCCCGCTCATCCTTTCGTCACTGACGGTGGTGATGATTACCGGGACGCTCTCGCTGACGGCGATTGTCGAGAGCCAGGCCACGGTCCACTTCGGCTTCCTGCACAACTGGCACCTCTTCACCCCGTGGGGCCTCGTCGGCTTCTTCCTGTTCCTCACCGCCGCCGCCGCCGAGGCGAACCGCACGCCGTTTGACCTGCCCGAAGCCGAGTCGGAAATCATTGCCGGCTACTTCACGGAATACTCCGGCTTTAAGTTCGCCATCTTCTTCCTCGCGGAATACCTCGGCCTCTTCGCCATGTGCGGGCTGGGCATCACGCTCTTCCTCGGCGGCTGGCTGCCGCCGGTGAACATCGCGCCGTTCACTTGGATTCCTTCGTGGTGCTGGTTCCTCGGCAAGCTCTCCGCGCTCATCGTCCTCTTCATCTGGCTACGCGGCACGCTGCCCCGCCTGCGCACTGACCAGCTCATGGGCTTCGCGTGGAAATTCCTGCTGCCGATGACGCTCATCAACCTTGTCGTCGCCGCGCTGTGGCACCTGCTGGCCAACAACATTCCACTCGTCGCCCGCTGGCCCCTGGGCTTCGCCATGTTGGCCGTGCCCTACTGGCTCCTCGGCCGCAGCTTCGAAGCCAAGTTCACCAAACGCGAATACCGGTTCGCCAACTAATTACTGAGCCCTAATCACTTTGACCCTCCCCTTCGCCATCATCGCAGGACTCACGGTCGGCAGCGCCATCGCGGCGATGTCGCTGCGGAACTTGGTGCATTGCGCGTTGAGCCTCGTGCTGACCTTCGCCGGGTTGGCCGGGCTTTACCTCCAGCTCAACGCCGAGTTTGTCGGCTTCACGCAAATCCTCGTCTATGTCGGCGCGGTCTCGATTCTCATCGTCTTCGCCATCCTGCTCACGCGCAGCACGGAACCGAAGGACGAGCCGACGACCGTCACGCCGTGGGTCGGCATCTCGGTGGCAGTCGGCGCATTCCTCACGATGGCCCTCGCCGTCCTCGCCAGTCCCGTCGGCAAGCGCATCGCAGCACCAGCACCTGAAGTCTCCGTCAAGACCCTCGGCCAAAAGCTGATGACCGATTACGTCCTCCCGCTGGAGGTCATGGCCCTGCTGCTCACCGCCGCCATGCTCGGCGCAGTCATCATCGCGATGAAGGACAAGGAGGGTTCTCGATGACCCCGCTCTCCGGCTACCTCCTCGTCTCCGCGCTGCTCTTCTGCATCGGCCTCGCCGGCGCGCTCACGCGGCGCAACGCCATCATGGTGCTGATCGGCATCGAGTTGATGCTCAACGCGGCGAACCTGAACTTTATCGCCTTCTGGCGCTTCAGCGAACACCCGGAGACGCAGACCGGCCTGATGTTCGCGCTCTTTAGCATCGCCATCGCCGCCGCCGAAGCCGCCGTCGGCCTAGCCCTTAGCATTACGATTTACCGTCACTTCCGCACCGCGAACGTGGACAAGGTGAAGGACATGAAGGGATGAGTTGGATTCTCCAAAACCTCTGGCTCATCCCCGTGCTGCCGCTGCTGGCGGCGGGCATCAGCGCGTTGCTGAAGCGGCCGAACCGCTCGCTCGCGGCGGGGCTGGCCATCGGCTCGATGGGCGCGTCCTTCCTGCTGTCCTGCGCGGCGTTCGTCGAGACGCTCGGCAAGCACGGCGCGGCTTCGCGGCAGGTCTTCAACTTCGACTGGTTCGCGCTCGGCGACACCGTGGTCCGCCTCGGCTGGGTGCTGGACCCGCTCACGGCGGCGATGGTGGTGATGATTACCTTCGTTGGTTCGCTCATCTTCATCTTCAGCGTCGGCTACATGAGCCACGACGAGAACTTCACGCGGTTCTTCTGCTTCCTCTCGCTCTTCGCCGCCGCGATGCTCGGCCTCATCATCGCGAACAACCTGCTGCTGCTCTTCATGTGCTGGGAGCTGGTGGGCCTCGCAAGTTATCTCCTCATCGGTTTCTGGTTTCACAAGCCCAGCGCGGCGGCGGCGGCCAAGAAGGCCTTCATCACCACGCGCATCGGCGACGTGTTTTTCTTCCTCGGCATCGTGTGGCTCTACTCCGAGACGGGCACGCTGCTCTTTTACGACTCCGGTCGCGGCTGCCTCGAACAGGACGCGCTGGCCAAGATGGTCGCGCACACGACCATCGGCGGACTCGCCGCCAGCTCGGCGATTGGCCTGCTGCTCTTCTGTGGCGCGATTGGCAAGTCCGGCCAGCTCCCGCTGCACGTCTGGCTGCCGGACGCGATGGAAGGCCCCACGCCCGTCAGCGCGCTGATTCATGCGGCCACGATGGTCGCTGCCGGTGTCTTCATGCTCTGCCGCATCTTCTTCATCCTCGATATTCCCGGCTCGCACGCGCTGGAAATCATCGCGTGGATTGGCGGCTTCACCGCGCTGCTCGCCGCGCTGATGGCGCTCCAGCAAAACGACATCAAGCGCATCCTCGCCTACTCCACGCTCTCGCAGCTTGGCTACATGGTGATGGCCGTGGGCCTGCACGCGCCCGGCCCGGCGATGTTTCACCTCACCACGCACGCGGCCTTCAAGGCGCTGCTCTTCCTCGGGGCCGGCTCGGTCATCTACGCCTGCCACCACGAGCAAAACATCTGGAAGATGGGCGGCCTGCGCGAAGCCATGCCGCGCACGTGGTGGACGTTCCGCTGGGGCACGCTCGCGCTCTGCGGCGTGTGGCCCTTCGCCGGCTTCTTCAGCAAGGACGCCATCCTCGCCGCCGCGCTGGAGCACAAAAACATTCCCCTCTTCGTCCTGGGCGTGTTCGTCGCGGGCCTGACGACCTTCTACATGAGCCGCCTCGTGTTGGTCGCCTTCTGCGGCAACGCCCGCAGCGAGGAAGCCAGCCACGCGCACGAATCGCCCGGCGTGATGACTTGGCCGCTCGTCGTGCTCGCCGTGCCGACGCTGCTAGCCGGAGCCATCGGCCTCGACGCCTACATCGCGAAGGCCCTGCCCAGCGAACACCCGCCGCTCAACGAAGGCTTCTGGCAGAACCTGTTCACCCCGTTCAACCACAACATCCTCGCCGCCGGCTTCGGCCTGCTCGCCGTCGTCGCTGGCTACAAGCTCGCCCGCGCGCTCTATGTGAACGCCGACCGCGACTCGCTCCCCGAGAAAATCGGCGTGCTGGCGAAGCTGGCCCGCGACCGCTTCTACTTCGATGAGCTTTACGAGTGGTTCATCTCCGTGACGCAGGAGACGCTCGCGAAGGTCGCGGACTGGTTCGACCGCTGGATTGTCGCCGGCTTCCTCGTGCGCGGCACGCACGGCACGACCGAGCTGGTGGGCCGTGCCCTGCGCCTCGTGCAGACCGGCAGCCTGCAAACCTACGCCTTCCTCTTCGCCGCCGGCGTCGTGCTGGTGCTGGCGTGGCAACTCCTCGGGAAAGGAGGCGGGCACTGATGAAAACGCGATTGATGCCGTTGGAAGTGATGCCGCTCTTCCCCCTCATCCCGGCCCTCTCCCTCCGGGAGAGGGAGCGACGCACTCCGCTTCCTGCCGATAGGGACGCCGCTGCTTTTCGAGCGCTGACTGACTTTCTCCCTCTCCCAGCGGGAGAGGGCCGGGGTGAGGGAGAACGGCGCGTAGTTCAACCGCCCCGCTCCCTCGCGCCGATGGCTTTCGCCGCCGCCTTCTGACCATGTCCCTGCTCTCCTCCATCTTCCTCCTTCCGCTGCTGGCCGCGCTCGTGGTCCTGTGCATCCCGCGCAACTACAAGTTCGTCATCCGCCTCGTCACGCTCGGCGCGACCTTCGCCTCCATGCTGCTGGCGCTCGCGCTGTTCGCCAAATACAACGCGGCTCCGGTCGAAAACGGCTTCAAGTTCGTCGAGCGGCACGCGTGGGTGAGCGTCTCCGCCCTCAAGCTAGACATCGGCTGGCACCTTGGCGTGGACGGCATCAACCTCGGCCTCATCGTGATGGGGGCCATCGTGGCCTTCGCCGCCGCGTGCGTGTCGCGCGAAATCAAGCGGCTGGAGAAGGAGTATTACACCCTGCTGCTCGTGATGACCGGCGGCATCCTCGGCGCGTTCGCGTCGCTGAACCTCTTCTTCTTCTACTTCTTCCACGAACTCGCGCTGGTGCCGACCTTCATCATGATTGGCGTCTGGGGCCACGGCGAAAACCGCAACTACGCCACCTTCAAAATCACGATTTACCTCAGCCTCGGCGCGCTCATCGCGCTGGCCGGCCTCATCGCGCTCTACATTCAGTCCGGCGCGAACACCTTCGACATCGTCGAGCTGACCAAGGCCGTGAAGGCCCGCCCGCTGCCGCTCGCGGCGCAGTCGCTCATCTTCCCCCTGCTGCTGTTCGGCTTCGGCATCCTCGTCTCGCTCTGGCCGTTCCACACCTGGGCGCCGCTCGGCTACGGCTCCGCGCCGACCGCCACCGCGATGCTCCACGCGGGCGTGCTGAAGAAGTTCGGCCTTTACGGCCTGCTGCGCGTCGGCATTCCGCTCATGCCGGACGGCGCGGCGGCGTGGCTAGAAATCCTCGCCTTTCTCTGCCTCGGTAACATCGTTTACTGCGGTCTCGTCGCGATGCGGCAGAAGGATTTGAACCTGCTCATCGGCAACTCCAGCGTCGCGCACATGGGCTTCATCTTCCTCGGCATCGCCAGCCTGAACCTCGTTGGCGTGACCGGCGCGGTCGTGGTGATGGTCGCGCACGGCTTCCTCGCGGCACTGACGTTCGGCCTGAGCGGCGCGCTGCGGGCGCAGACCGGGACGTTGGAGATGGAGAAGCTCGGCGGCCTGCTGCGGCAAATCCCCTTCCTCGGCGCGGCGGTCGTGATGGCGATGCTCGCGGGCTGCGGCCTGCCGGGCTTCGCGAACTTCGTCGGCGAGGCGATGGTGCTCTTCGGCTCGTGGCGCGCCTTCCCGCTCGTGACCACGCTCGCGACGTGGGGTGCGCTCATCATCGGCGCGGTCTATATGCTCCGCGCGGTGCGCAACATTCTGCACGGCCCGGAGAAGCCCGAGTGGGCCGCCCTGAAGGACGCTAGCGCGTGGGCCAAGGTGCCCTTCGTCCTCCTGCTCGCCGCGCTGCTCCTGCTCGGCGTCTGGCCGCGCCTGCTGACTGACAAGATTCAACCCAGCGCCGCCGCCATCATCGCGATGGCCGAGACCAAGACCGCCGACAAAGCCGCCCGCCCCGGCGAGTTGAAGAAAGCCGCCGGCGAGGCCAAGCAACGCGCGGTGCAGCCGCGATAACTTTGACCGCTGAATGAACGCCTCTCTCATTGTCCTCGAACTCGCCGTGGTGCTCCTCGGCTTGGTCGTCCTAGTGCAGGACTGGTTCACGCCGGCCAAGGACCGCCGCACGCTCGGCTACGGCGCGGTGCTCGGTGTCGCGGTCATGCTGCTCTACAGCTTCTTCGCCTTCGACGGCACGGAGACGCTCTACGCCTTCGGCAACGCCTACGTCATGGACGGCCTCGCGCTCTGGTTCAAGCGCTTCTTCCTCCTCGCGGCGCTGCTGGTGCTCATCATGGCCACCGAGTTCAGCGAACGCTTCGATGCCGGGCAGTCCGAGTTCTTCGCGCTCATCCTGTTCGCGCTGGCTGGCATGATGTTCGCCGCGTCGGCCAACGACTTCATACTGCTCTTCGTCGCGCTGGAGCTGATAACCGTCACCTTTTACGTGCTCGTGAGCTTCCTGCGCCGCCGCGTTGAATCGCTCGAAGCCGGCGTGAAGTATCTCATCCTCGGCGCGCTCTCCTCCGGCTTCCTCGTCTATGGTATTGCGCTCATCTTCGGCGCGACGGGCACGATGAACTTCAACGAGCTGGCCGACAAACTCGCGAACAACGCCGCGCTCGGCCACAAGCAGTTGCTCACCGCCGGCATCCTGCTCGTGCTCGTGGGCCTTGGCTTCAAAATGGCCGCCGTGCCATTCCAAATCTGGGCCCCGGACGTGTATCAAGGCTCGCCCACGCCCACCACCGCCTTCCTCTCCGTCGGCTCGAAGGCCGCCGGCGTCGTGCTGCTCATGCGGCTGCTCGGCACCGCGATTCCCGACCTCGCCTTCAATCTGGAAAAACTCCTCATGGCCATGGCCGCCGGGACGATTCTCTACGGCAGCCTCTGCGCCATCCCGCAGCGCAACCTCAAGCGCCTGCTCGGCTACAGCAGCATTGCCAGCGCGGGCTACCTGCTGCTCGGCTTCGCGGTGATGAACAAGGCCGGCTCCTCCGCCGTGCTCTACTACCTCGCCGGCTACCTCTTCACCGTGCTCGCCGCGTTCACCGTCATCGCCATCGTCGTGCAGGAAGCAGGCGCGGAAGACATCTCCTCACTCTCCGGCCTCGCCCAGCGCTCGCCCCTCCTCGCCACTTCGCTGACCCTCGCGATGGTTTCGCTCGCCGGCATCCCGCCGCTCGCGGGCTTCTTCGGGAAATTTCTCCTGCTCAAAGCGGTCATCGCTGAAGGCGTCCGCTGGCACGCCTACTACTGGCTCTTCGCCGTGGCCGTCGTGGGCGTGCTCATCTCGCTCTACTACTACTTCAACGTGGTGAAGGCCATTTACTGGAGCAAAGGCGGGACCGACCTGACGCCCATCCCTGTCTCGCTCCCGACCAAGTTCGCGCTCCTCGTCTGCATCGCCGGAATGTTCTGGCTCGGCCTGAACCCCGACGGTGCGCTGGGACTGGCGGTGGAGGCGGTGAAGTCACTGCGGTTGGCGTAATACTGATAGGAAATTGCTTTCTGGGCGCTGCGCGGTTTAAGACGCCGTGCAGGTCCTCGAAGCCCACCCGTGGCCCGGCAATGTGCGCGAGCTAGAAAATACCATCCAGCGCGCCGTCGTCCTCGCCAGCGGCGACCTCGTCCTAGCCAAAGACCTACCCGTCGGCGCATCCGCGCCCGACACCCCAACCGGAGCCGGCGGCGTGGCGACCACGGAGCAAGCGATCGACATCCTGCTCAATGCCGCGCAAGCCGACCCGAGCGTGCAACTGCTTCCGTGGCTCGAGCGCGAATTTACCCTCCACGCGATGAAGGCCACGCGCGGCAACCAGCTCCGCGCCGCGAAACTCCTCGGCATGACCCGCGCCACCCTGCGGAAGCGGCTGGAAAGATTCGGCATCACCAAGGAACTGACCATCTCCTGACCCCTCCCTTTCCCCGCGGGGGGAAAGCGTGGCTGGACCCGGCATCGCACCGCTGGATCTTGTCCTGGCGTCGCGCGAGTTCGAGATTCGCCACGATCTCGCGTTGTCTGCTAGGAATTTGCTTTCGGGCCCGCCGCTCCCGAAACGGTCAGAATGCGGACGGGCGTCGGGGAGTGAGGGGGTTTGGCGAGATTCTGGTGTTGAGGACGGGAAAGATGGAGGGGAGTCGGCGGGGCAAGGCAGACGGTTGAGACGGATTTGGCCGCCGGCCGCGGGCTGGCGCCGGCTTTCGATCAGCGGGGGTGGCGCCGAGAGCGAGATTACGGGATCTCGGGAAAAGTCACCTCTGCCAGACCAATCCCTCGTTCCCCCGCCACCGCGTAAAACAGATACGTCCTGCCCTCTTCGTGGTAGATGAACGGGTCCCGCAACGCACGGGCCGCCCCCGTTTCTCCGGCAATGGCCGCGCTGTTCTTGATCACCTTCCCGCCCTCCGATTTCGTGATTGGGAGGTTTGCCCCCTCGTATTCCATCTCCGGAACCATCACCCGAATGGGCGTCGCCGCCCTCCAGGTCTTCGGATCATCACTCAGGGCAATCTGCGTCATCATGATTGCTTCCGGCGCATCGCCCGTCCGCGTGTAGAAGATCGTCAGCCGCTCCCCGTCCAACCACACCGCGGTGTGCCGGACTTTCCCGGGCTTGCCCTCATCATCGCCGGAGTCCGGGGTTTTGCTCTTCTTCTTCGACCCCTCTTTCGGCTCGTTCGCCACCAGCGCCAGCGCATCACTGACCTCCTCGAAGCCTGCCAGCCCATCGCGGGACCGCAGCAGGACCGCATCGCGATCAAAGGCATAAGTGTTTCCTCGCCACTGAAACGCGCGAAAATAGGGGCGACCCAGCGCACCCGGCTCCGGCTTGAAGCGCACCCCGTCCGACGACCGCGCCACCGACGTCGCGTGCCCCACCGCGGCTTTGGAGTGAAAATACATCCGAATCTGCCTGGTCACATCGTCCACGTGCACGTCTGGCGACGCGATATGTCCGTGCGGGTTGCCTTTGATCCCATTTACCTTGAAGACCTTCTTCAGCGTCAGGGTGCCCGGCGCGTAAACCTTCCACGGGCCCTCCAGGCGGTCGGCATACGCCAGGCGGATGTAGCTTCCGTGATGCGAACCGAAATAGAGATAATATTTCCCCAACGGATTCGGCAGCCACGACGGCACCCTGATCACCGACGGAAAATCGATGTTCCAGCCCGCCGGTGCGCGCTGGTCCAGGCCGGGAATCATTTCCGGACGGATGATCGGGTTCCCCGGGAAACGCGTGATCACCGGCTGTTTCAAAAGGGCGATGTGGTCGGTCGTGGCGGCGGCCGGCGGCGCAGGCTCTGAGTTTCCCTCGGCTTTCTTCGCTTTCGCGGCGAAGCTGGGAACCGCGAGCAGCGCAATCAGGAGACCGAAAAGCAAGTGTGAGGACATGAGTGTGAGACGTTTTGGTTGCGCTAAAAGAACAACTGATAGGAAATTGCTTTCTGGGCGCTCCGCGGTTTATTGCTTTCTGGGCGCTCCGCGGTTTAGCATGTCCTGCGGCGGCTGCCACGCCCTCGTCGGAGGCCTCGTATTCAAATCAACGGTCCTGACGCCGGGCATAGACAGCATGGAACCCTCGAATGCCAGAATCGGACCCATCGCCGCGGCGGACACGTTCCGCGTGTTGTCAAGACGTAGCGTGCCGCCTTTAAACTGCCCCAAGATCGCGGCCACCTCCGCGGAAAGCGTGGTGAGTCCTTCCAAGGATATGCTCGCGTTGCAATGCGGGCATTGTTGGCTCGCCCTGGCGCACTGCCTCCGATCCGGAGCCCCACACCCGTCCTTGTGGAAACCAACGAGCGCCCGGGCGGTGTCAGCGTCGATGACGGTCACGCCGTTGAGTTCTAGGGATGCGCCGGAAAACTTGGCAAGTTCCCGGGCGACGTCGGGGGAGAGTGTGGTGAGTCCGCCATACCCGAACGAGTTGTTACCGAGGACTTGGGACGCATACTTCGCCATGATCCGGGCCGCCTCGGGGTCGAGCACCGACACGGACGAGTTGAGCCCGTAGTTGAACGAATTGTTCTGCGGAGCCTGAACCTGAAGTCTGGCGGCGGCAGCGGTCAGGTGCTTCAGGTTACGGAAACAGACCCCGCGGGGGAAGCCGGCCAACGCCTCCGCGGCGTCCGGGGTGAGCGTGGTGAGCCCTCTGAGATGCAGGAAACTCGCGTTTGCCGCGGCGAGTTCCCGAGTCGCTGCGGCATCGAGGGCGGTCAGGTCGTCGAGGAAGAGTTCGCCTTGAAACGGCGCCAGTGCCTTGGCGATGCCGGCGTCGAGCGTTTCGTGGCCGGACAGAGAAAGAAATCTGCCCTTGAAGTTCGCGAGCGGCCCGGCGGCAGCGGGGGAAAGCGACGCCAGCCCGACGGACAGGTATTGCCCCTTGAACTTGGCGAGAGCCCCGGCGGCAGCGGGATCGAGCGTCTTTAGACCCACCAATAACAGCCGTTCGCCGGAGAAAGCCGCCAGGGCTTGGGCGGTCTCCGGATCGACGAACGCGAGACCGTTGAGATTAAGCGATCTACCCTTGAACTTCGCCAGCGCGCTGGCCGTCGCGGCGTCGAGTGCGGCGAGGCCGCTGAGACCAAGGTCGGTCGTGCTGCTTTGCCATGGCATGAGATTGTTCTTCAGCGTCGCCAAGGCGCGGGCGGCGTCGAGATCCACTCGCTCGAGGCCATTGAGATGCAACAAATGGCCCTTGAATCCCGCGAGGGCGCGGGCGGTAGCGGCGGGAAGCGTGCGCAGCCCATTCAGCCGCAGCACAGAGGGCTTCATTCTGGCCAGCGCTGCGGCGGTCTCGACGTCGAGGTCCTGGAGCCCGTCGAGGTCGAGGTTATAGCTGGAGGCTCCCGCGAGCATTTTGGCGGTCGCGGCATCCAAGCTCGTGAGGCCGTTGAGTGCGAGAAACCCCTTGTAGGACTGCAGCTCCTTGGCGGCGTCGGTGGACAGCACGGTGAGGCGGGGGAGCTTGCCGGACCACGTGGACAGCAGCCAGGTTCTGTCCCCGCGCAGCAGCCTGTAATCGTCGGCAAACTCGGCCGCGGCGGGGGGCCGAGCCAGAATCCGCGCGACGTTCGCGTCGAGGGTAGTCAGCCCTTCGAGCTCTAGGGTAAACTCGTTGCGGCGGAGAAGATTCTCGGCGGCGCGAGGCGAGATCGTGGTCAGGCCATTGAGTTGCAACTTGGAGCCCATGAACCCGCCGAGTTTTTGGGCCGCCTCGTCGGACAGGCTCGTGAGACCGTTGAGCGAGAGGATCGTCCCTATCTTAGCCGCAGATCCCGCTAGCTCGCGAGCAAAACCCGCCAGCTCCCGGGCGGCCTCGACTGTCAGCGTCTCGAGCCCGTCGAGCCTCAACTCCTTGCCTGGGTAGCGGGCCAGTTGCTGGGCCGTCGCGGCGTCGAGCGAGGCCAGCCCGGCCAGGTCCAATACCATGCCCTCGCCGGACTCCACCTTTCGCTCGATGCCCTGATGCTCGGCAATCAGACGCGCGATCTCATCGGGGGAAAGCGCCGGAGCCCGTAGGGCGGATAGCTGCGGCTCGTCTCCATCCGCGACCTCGGCTTGGAGGCGCGAGACGCCGGTCTGCGCGGCGACGAGGAATATCCCGAATGCGATAGTGCTTGCGATTGATTTCATGGTTCTGTGTTGGTTTGTAGTTTGTTTCTAGGCAGCTTACTGATGCCTACTTCTGGCTCACCCTCGCCAGCCGCCAAGGCCACGAAAACGCCGCCGGCGCGCGGGAGCAGATCTCGCAACAGATGTCGCCCGACCAGATCTTCGAGGCCAGCCAGCGTGCCCAAAAGTTCGCGGCCGTGAGCGAGATCAAAACCAACGCCGCCCCGAAGAAGCGCCCCTGACTCCGCCGCGGCAGAGGTTCGTTGACGCCCCTTTCCAGCGCCGATAACGTTTCTTGTATGACTGAGAGCACCGAGTTTACTGATAGGAAATTGCTTTCTGGGCGCTCCGCGGTTTAGGTCGTCGGCGAGGATAAGCAGGATGTTGGGCTGGCCATCGGGGCGCTTGAGTTCGCGCGCCGCAGCCTGCGTGAACGCGGCGCCGATACTGGCCATGAGCAGCACCGACAGCAGGCGACAGCAGGTGAAGAGAGCGTTTGGGAGAGTGAGGTGTTCGTGGTTTCTCATCACCCTTGCGAACTCACGGCGAAAGAGCGGTTCCGCAAGTCGGTAGCGGTTTCATGGCTGCTGGCTGTCAAGCAAGGGGTGCGTTCGATAATGAACCACAGGCCTTCATTTCTTGCTCAAGTCGTGCATCGCCTCAGCTAGGCCTTTGCCGACGCCGCCAAGGATTTTGGCCGAGCCGAGATAGTGGTATCGTTGATTCGAAACTCCTTTTTCTAGAACTAACCGATCGCGTTCCGTGAGACCTTCCGCGAGCAGTTTTTCTAACGCAGCTTTTTCATCACTGGATTTCTTTTTGTCCTTACTTTCCAGTTTCTTTGCCTGTTGTTTGAGTTTGTCTCTTTTGGCAAAAGCGGCGCTCAGCTCGAGGTCCCAATACTTTTCCGTGAACACCGGCGCGACATTGCCCTTGAACTGCGGCAAAAGTGCTGGTGCGGCCATGGCAGCGCGGAAATTATCTTTGGGGTCCGGTTTGTCGGACTTTGCGGTCGGGCCACCCACTCCGAGCACGCCGATGACGAAGGGTAATTTCGGTGCATTGAGATCCTTGCGCACATCGCGGATGAAGTGTGCCATCGTAGTGCTATAAGAATCGTAGCCGCCTGGCTGGTCACGGTTCGGATAGGTGCCGCGATCTACTAAGTCGTTCCAACCTTGGAACCAGGCAAAACCCGCCAGCTCGTAGCCCTGCGCCGCGTCGTAGCCGGGCACGACGCGCTTGAGGTCGGCGAGCACGGCCTTCACGTGCTCAATCATCAGGCGATAATAAACGCCCGTGGCCTTCGCCTTCTCGGCCTTCATCGCCGCCAAG
>SXGU01093831.1_pt1 | contig 20397 bp, 17 predicted proteins | sample 3174531 | NCBI WGS metagenome assembly SXGU01 (sample SAMN11356863, study PRJNA531348) | freshwater metagenome | isolation source: freshwater sample F1-140 | place: China: Fuxian Lake, Yuxi | collected 2017-12-25 | reverse complement strand
GGCCTGCTTCCTACTCGGAAACACTCCTACTCGGAAATCGCCACCGTCTCCTTGGAAAAGAGAAAGTACCTCAGTACTCCACTTTCCAAGTGGCTCCATTCCTCATAGCACGGGCGGCTCCATTTCGGCTAGCGCCGTCGTCCCGGTGATATTGGCCGACGGGGAACTATCATTAACGAATCGAAAGCTATTGTCCGTGACGCTGATTTCCGGGCTCGTTGCACTGGCTTCTCCCAAGGTTGAAGCGTAATCATTCACGCTAGAGCGAATGGAGAAATCTCTGGGTCCAGTTCCGGACCGACGGACGCCGAACGAGATGGAGTCGAGATTCAGAAGATTGCCTGGCGAAGGTGCCAGAGTCACTTCATAGAATCGGTTCTGGTCTAAGCCTGGAGTGGTGTTGTTCCATCCTGAAAATGTGAAGCGACCTGCGGCTGATGGATTGGCCGCGAGGCCTACTGCGGCGAATGACCCCAGAGTCATACCGACTACCGTTGGCGGTGGTGTCGGATCGATGGTTCCGGTTGACGTGGTTACCGCCGAGAAATCGTAGGTAGCGCTGAAGGGTCCCAATTGGGCGGTTGCCGCCAAGGGACCGACTGTCAGGGTCATGACCAAAGTAGCGATTGATTGTAGGGATAGTTGCATGGGTCGTTGGGTGGGTATGAGGTTATGTCGGTGGCTGTTAATTAGGTTGTTTGGTTAATGCCTCCAGCTCACGAGCCACACGAGCCAGGGCAATTCCTCGATACTCAGTCCCTTCCCTGCGTACAAGCGACAACGTCTTTTTGCGGCAATAGCACAGATAACGCCGCACCGGGCGAACCACCGCAGAGAACCCCTGTTTTTTACCGAGCTCAAGAATGTTTGCGATTCCCCCGAGTGGCACTCGTTTCGGTTTCAGAGTGCCTGTCTTGTTCCCTCAATTCGTTCCACGTGGAACATTCCCTTGGCACGGGATTGACCGACATCTATTTCAACATAGTCCATGTTCAATTATCCAAAACGCTACGATGTGATCGTCATTGGGGCTGGTCATGCTGGGGTGGAAGCTGCTTTGGCCTCAGCGCGAATGGGATGCCAAACCCTTCTTCTGACGACCAACTTGGATACTATTGGTCAGATGTCGTGCAATCCGGCGATCGGGGGATTGGCTAAAGGTCATCTTGCTCGGGAAATTGATGCGTTGGGGGGTGAGATGGGACGCACAACCGATCTGTGTGGACTTCAGTTCCGGATGTTAAATACCAAAAAGGGGCCTTCCGTTTGGGCGCCTCGCGCCCAATGCGATAAAAAAGCCTATCAATTCCGTCTGAAGTGGGTTTGTGAACGCCAGTCGAATCTGGATATCAAGCAAGGCCAAACCACGCGGTTGGTGATTGAAGATCAAAAAGTGGTTGGGGTAGAAAGCGCGTTGCAGGTTGAATTTCGAAGCACTTGCGTGGTTATCACGACGGGCACGTTTCTGCGCGGATTAATGCACGTGGGTTCGAATCAACAAGCAGGTGGTCGTGCTGGTGAAGCGGCAGCTACCAGTCTATCGGGATCCCTCAGCGAAATTGGTTTGCGATTAGGCCGCCTCAAAACTGGAACCCCACCCCGATTAGTGCGCCAATCCATCGATTTTAGCCAATGTGACGTTCAACCCGGGGACCACCCAGTTCCCTACTTCAGTTTCTGGAAGGAAGAGTTGTTCCACGTGGAACAAGAGTCGAACTTCCGTCGGACATCCACGGCGGGATTGGCGCTGGATTCTCGGTATCCGGTAAACTCCATACTGGCGCAAAATGGGGGACAGTTGCCCTGCCACATTACCTATACGTCCGCTCGAACACGTGAGTTGATTCTAGCGAATCTCCACCAGTCCCCTATGTACTCTGGGGTGATCGAAGGGGTTGGGCCGAGGTATTGTCCCAGCATCGAGGACAAATTTGTTCGATTTGCGGACAAAGAACGTCACCAGATTTTTCTAGAACCGGAAGGAATCCAAACCGATGAGATTTACGTCAATGGATTCTCCACGTGCCTACCCTTCGAGCTCCAAGTTCAGATGGTTCGAAGCATTGTGGGGTGTGAGCGGGCTGAAATCATGCGTCCCGCGTACGCCGTGGAATATGACTTCTCGGACCCCACTCAACTTCATCCTTCATTGGAAACTCAGGTATGCCAGAACCTCTTTCTTGCCGGGCAGATTAATGGCACATCGGGCTATGAAGAAGCGGGGGCCCAAGGATTGTTAGCCGGAATTAATGCTGCCCGGCGCGCCCAGGGCAAAGAAGCGATCATTCTTCGTCGGGATCAGGCCTATATTGGAGTGCTCATTGATGATCTGGTCACCAAAGGCACTCAAGAACCTTACCGCATGTTCACCTCTCGTGCCGAGCACCGGCTGTTGCTGCGACAGGACAATGCGGATTTGCGGCTGAGTCAGATCGGGCACGACGTTGGATTATTGCCATCTCGATTGTACGAGCGCGTCCAATCGAAACGGGCATGCCTCGATGGGGAGATACGCCGCTTGAAACAGACATTTCACTCAGGCCAGTCATTGGAACAACTGCTTCGGCGTCCTGAAGTCACCTACGAGACAATGCCAGAGCGTCGCGAAGATCTTTCATCGGAAGTCGCGTTGCAGGTGGAAATCGCGGTGAAATACGAAGGATACATTGTCCGGCAGGAGATGCAGGTCGCGAAATTTCGCAGCCTGGAGGATGCCAAGATTCCGGTGGAGTTGAATTATGACGCTGTGTACGGGTTGGGAACTGAGGCTCGAGCAAAACTGACCCAAGTGAAACCCGCAACCCTAGGTCAAGCGGGGCGAATTTCTGGGGTTTCACCAGCCGACATTGGGCTATTGATGGTTCATCTGAGGCGTTCAAGCATGGCCAAACAAATGGAACCGCTCGTCCTAAGAACGGATCTCACGGATGGGGATGAACAGTGAAGACGGACAGCAAAGACATTACATACTATCGTTAGTTTATACATCTTTGATTGGGTGGTTGTGACTTCGGCTGGTGTGGAGCCTTATGTATTGTTGTAAAACTCCGCTTGCATTCTCTGGCTGGGTTACGCATCTTGCGAGCCGTTGGTAGCGAGCGAGCGTAGCTCAGCCTGGTAGAGCGTCACCTTGCCAAGGTGAATGTCGAGGGTTCGAATCCCTTCGCTCGCTCCAATTCTCTTCCACAACCTCCCAGGCTCCACTTCCATCATGGAATCCTTTCGCATTCGACCCGCTGTCAGAGATGATTGCCAAGGGATCCTTGCGATCTATAACGATGCGGTCCTCACCACAACCGCCAGCTACGATTATCTACCTCGGACATTGGAGCATCGCTTGGAGTGGTTCGACGCCCACCAACGAGACAATTATGCGGTTTTCGTGGCCGAGACCTTGCAGGGTGAGATGGTTGGGTGGAGCGCACTCAACCGGTACCATGATCGGATGGGATTTCGGTTCACGACCGAGAACTCGGTTTATGTAGCCGCTCCACATCGTGGGCGGGGTGTGGGCAAATTGCTTCTGGCACCGTTATTGGAGGCTGCAAGAGCCAAGGGATTGCACGCCATCATAGCCGCCATTGACGCTTCGAACGCAGCCAGTATCCGCTTGCACGCGGGGTTCGGCTTTGTCGAGGTGGGCCACTTCAAGCAGGTAGGATTCAAATTCGGGCGCTGGCTCGATCTGGTTTACTTGGAAAAAATCCTGGATGGGCCGCTTCCGGAAGCGGCCGACCGAGCTTGACTTCCGATTTGGGGGACTGCTTTCTGGGGGCACATCTACCTCCAATGAAATTCCTTCTTTCCCTGGCCGCCATCGTTGGCTTTTCGGCTGCCGGACGCGGAGCCATTACCATCGAGTTTGATTACTCGTTGGACGCAGGTTCGCAGTCGCCGTTCTTTCCGGTTGCTTCGCCTGCCCGACAGAGTCTCGAAGCGGCTGGTGTGGCGATTGGCACCTATCTCAATGATTCCCTGGCGAGTATCACCCCATCGGGCGGGAATACATGGGCGGCCCAATTCTTCAATCCAACCAGCGGCGCTATCAGTTCGGTGGACAACCCAACTATCGGAGCGAACACGATTCGGATCTATGTGGGTGCCCGCAATCTGGCTTCGGGTGTTTTGGGAGAAGGAGGCCCTGGAGGATATTCTTGGAGTGGTAGCGGGTTATTTGGCGCGGGTGTGGGATTCCGTGGTCAGGATGCCACGGGAGCCACGCTGGATAGCTCCAGCACGGACTTTGGTCCCTGGGGCGGTTCGGTAGCATTCAACAACAGCGGGGTCAGTTGGTTCTATGAATCGACCGGCCTTCATTCGGTGGCTGTGCCAGAAGCCAGTGTGGATTTCTACAGCGTCGCGTTGCATGAAGTCGGCCATGTGCTGGGATTCGGGACGTCCCTCTCATGGGATCATTATGTGACGACTGGTCCGAATCGGTTTAATGGCCCCGTGAGCACCTCCTTAAATGGTGGCGCCGTGCCATTGGATGCGGGTCTTGGGCATTGGGTGAATGGGACCACCAGCACCCTCCCGGGTTTGGCCATTCTTCGAGAGGCCGCGATGGACCCGTCCATTGCGAATGGTATCCGCAAGCCACTGACCGTGCTGGACTGGGCGGGATTAGACGATGTGGGATGGGAAGTGGCCTCGTCGCAGTTGGCGATGGTGCCTGAGCCGGCAGAGATTGCGGTAGCCGCTGGTTTCGCTTTGATGGGTTTTGGACTCTGGAGCCGACGGTTTAAGGGAAATCGGTGCTGAAATGACCATGAGGACGTGGATGGCGGTGTGGTTAGGATACCGCGTGCTGCTTCAGGTCTGTCTGGGGCAGGTTTCAGAGCCTCCCGCTGACGGGTTTGAGCAGTTGGGAATTCCCGTGCGAATGGGTGGTTTGATGGGCTGTATTGTTGGGCCCAATGGAAAGGGAGGGGAGGCACTCTACTTCAATTTCAATCAACTGGATGCCACGCTTTTTCTCGTCCAGGTCGATCCTGACACAGGAGAAGCGCGGCAATGGGAAGCACCTCAAGGACCGGGAGCTTGGGCGTTGATCGCAGGTCCGGATGATCGAATCTATCTGGGAACCTGGGACGGTGCACTGATTCTCCGGTTCGATCCACGTCAACCAGAGCTGGGTATTCGGGTCTTGGGTTCGCCTTCGAAAACGGAGAGTTACCTCTGGCAGTATGCATTGGCGACGGATGGTTGGCTCTACGCCTGTACCTACCCGCAGGCGAAGCTTGTTCGGTTCGATCCGCGAAGCGGGACCATGGAAGATCTGGGGCGTATGCATCCCAAGGAAATGTACGCGCGGAGTGTGGCGGCCGGGGCGGATGGACGGGTCTATGTGGGGATCGGAACCGAGAAAGGGGATTTGGTATCCTATGATCCATCAACAAAAACCCATCGAAGCATACTTCCAGCCGGGCTGCGTGGACAGCAAGGTTGGACGACCGTCGGCGTTTCGGTGAGAGGCGATGGGGCTGTATATGCAGAATTCGGAACCAACCTCATGCGTCTCGAAGGCGACCGTGCCGTGAGGGTCACCCAAGCACCCGATCGCCCACCCATGAAATTTCGGGACGGACGAGTGGTGACATCGTTTGAACGTGGCAAGTTTACGGTGAAGGATCCGAAGACCGGCCAACTGACGGAACGTCGATTTCAGTACTCGGGAGCAGGGGATCGGATCTTCGTTGTGGGCAATGGTCCTCGAGGGTGTGTCTATGGAAGCACCGCGATGCCCTTGGAAATGTTTCGATACGACCCCAAACATTCGAAGAGCGAGCACCTTGGGAACATGCCTGGTGGCGAGGTCTATTCGATGATGCCTGAGGGCGACCGGCTGTACCTCTGCTTCTATGGCGGGGCCGTGATGACCCTTTATGATCCTGCGCGACCCCACTGGAAGTACGGCGTAGAACCCGACTCCAACCCGATGACATTCGGTGGCATCGGTGAGGGACATCTGAGACCACGCGCGATGATCCGGGGTCCTGATGGCAACCTTTTTGTGGGGAGCGAACCACCGTACGGAGAGTTAGGCGGAGCGATGGCGGTTTGGAACCCGAAGCTGAATCGGACGGTAGAGAATTACCGACATTTGGTGACCAACCAAAGTATTGTGTCGTTGGCGTGGGAACCAAAGAGCGGTTTAATTTTTGGCGGCAGTGGGAACTACGGCGGTGGTGGGACCAAACCGGTGGAGAAAGAGGCCAAATTCTTTGCCTTCGATCCACAAACCAAGCGAAAGGTATTTGAAACCGTTCTGGCGCCTGGAGCTCGCAACTATCCGGCAACTGTGGCCGCGGAGGGGCGAGTCTATACGACTGCGGGGAATCAGTTGTTTACCGTGGATGCAATAACCTGGCGCGTTCTGGCGACCAACACGTTACCAGCGGCCCAGGTGGAGATTTCGATGGGGGTGATTGGAAGCCGGGTTGTGGGACTGACGACTCGAGGTGTGTATTCTCTCGAGTTGCCGAGTGGGGTTCTGCGCGAAGTCGGAATTGCGCCTAAACGAATTGATTGCGGCTTTGCTATTGAGGGCAACTCGGTTTATTTCGGATCAGGCAGAGAGCTTTGGCGATATGGGTTTGGAATGAATTGAACCTGGGACATCCGCAGGGCGTCGCCGCGGCTACCGCCACTTACCGTATTCATGTCAGCACGTATTGTTTGCATTCATACACCGGTGCTCTTTGACGCTGCGGTTCAAGAAGCCGTGGATCATCTGCGGCGTGGCGAGGTGGTGGCAGTGCCAACAGAGACGGTTTACGGGCTAGCCGCCAACGCACTGGATCCACGCGCAGTGGCGCGTATTTTTGAGGTAAAAGGACGTCCGGCTCACAATCCGGTCATTGTGCATGTGGCGTCACAGGCCATGGTTCTTGAATGCGCTGCCGAGTGGCCACCCTTGGCAGAATCACTTGCCCGTGCATTCTGGCCTGGGCCGCTTACCCTGGTCTTGCCGCGTGGCCCATCCGTGCCCGACATTGTCACTGCCGGTGGAAACACCGTGGCTATCCGCTGGCCACAACATCCATTCATGCAAGCGATCATTCGCCGGTGTGGATTCCCTCTGGCTGCACCGAGTGCCAACTTATCGAATCGTCTATCTCCAACCACCGCACAGCATGTCGCGCGTCAACTGGGAGACCGGATTCCCCTGATTGTCGATGGTGGTGATTGCAACGTTGGCATTGAATCCACGGTGGTCGACGTAACTGGCAGGGTCCTTTGTGTGTTGAGGCCGGGGATGATCTCTGGCGTGGCACTGGTCGCGGCAAGTGGCATTGACTCGATACCCGCTGAATCGGTGGGGGCTCCCGGCGACTCATCGGGTCTTAATCGCAGTCCTGGGATGTTGGCCAAGCATTACTCGCCCAAAGCCCGCTTGCTGATATTGAGTTGGTCGGATGAGACGGAGCTGGAACAGCAACTCTTGAAACATGGGGTGCGTCTGGACCACAACATCCAAATCCTCGCGCACAACCATATTCCCATGAGCGGACGTTTTGCCCATGTGAATGTGATTCCCCATGACGCGGAAGCATTCGCGCGTGGATTGTACGGGGAGCTGCATCGGTGCGATGATACCGGTGCGGAATGGATTGTCGTGGAAGCGCTACCGAACACACCGGAATGGCATGGAATCTCGGATCGATTGAGACGTGCGGCGGTGCGGGAATGAACCTCCCCGACACTTTCGCAAGAAGGTTGGTGTGGACGTCAACCAGTCTGCACTTGCGCACTTCGAAGTTCTGGAGCTTTCTCTGGATCGATGAAACTCCGCAGGAGAACGAACCGATCTTTAGTCCGACTCTCGACGATAGCCGCTGATGGGGTTGGGCATGGGGTTACTGATATCGCGAGCTGGGTGTGGAGCCGTTGGATCTTGCTCTTGCTATTGGCCTGGACACCGCTTTCGGCGGCGGATTCCCAGGGTTGGGTGGGTACGGCTGTGCGCGACGAGATCCGGCCAGAATTCAGCTACAAAGAACGGGGAGGGCCCGGGATGCATGGCAGTTGGTCGATTCGAGCGGATGCGCGTGAAGGGCTTGATGGCCATTGGAAAAAGACGATGCCTGTGGTGGGTGGACGCCATTATCGGTTTCAAGCATTGCGGCGGGTAGAGGGTGTGCCAGTGCCGCGGCGATCGACGTTGGTACGGTTGCATTGGAGGGATGCCCAAGGGCGACCGGTCCGCCACGATGCTCCCGGCGCGCATAGCTTCGCGCCGGACCAAGCGCCGGTGGCGGAGCCAGAGTACCCGGCGGATGGAATATCCGACCCCTCGGGATGGACACCACTCACCGGTACCTATCGTGCGCCTTCCGGAGCGGTGCAGTTGATCGTGGAACTTCATTTGAGGTGGGCTCCTTCGGGTTCGGTGGAGTGGAGTGAGATTAAATTGGTGGAGATCGAGACGCCGGCGGCACGAAAAGTCCGACTCGGGACCATTCACTATGTGCCGCATGGTGGGAAGACGGCCGCGGACAGTTGTCGGCAGTTCGCGCCGCTGATTGAAGATGCCGCACGGCAACGAGCGGATCTGGTTGTGCTGCCGGAAACACTCACAGCGACGGGGAATGGGCTGAGCTATTTGCAAGTTGCGGAATCCATTCCCGGAGCTTCCACGGACTACTTTGCCGGACTGGCGAAAACGCACGGACTGCATCTGGTCGTTGGATTGGTGGAGCGAGCGGGACATCTGATTTACAATGTTTCGGTCTTGCTGGGACCCGATGGCAAACTCATAGGCAAGTATCGCAAAGTGACCTTGCCACGAACTGAAATTGAAGCGGGCATTACACCTGGCAATGAGTATCCTGTTTTCGAAACGGCGTTGGGTCGGATCGGAATGATGATCTGCTACGACGGGTTCTTTCCAGAGCCCGCTCGGCAGCTGAGCAACCGAGGCGCTGAAATCATTGCGTTTCCAGTGGCGGGATGCAATCCGATGCTGGCTGCGGCACGAGCCTGCGAAAATCATGTGTTCCTCGCTAGCAGCACCTACTGCGGCACGAACCTCAATTGGATGATCTCGGCGATTTATGATCGCGAGGGCCGTGTGATCGCGCAGGCGAAGAACTGGGGATCGGTGGCTGTGGCTGAAGTGGATCTGGGTGAGCGCCTTTATTGGTCAAGCCTCGGGGATTTCCGTTCGGAGATTCCCCGCCACCGACCGGTGGCTGTCGGTGAATGAAGACCCACTGGGCTGAGATGAAATCCGCCGCCACCTCCATTTGGGACCTGCACTGTCACTTAAGTGGGGTACCTGGAGACACACCTGAAGGCCGTCTAGGACACCTCATTGCCTATGCGGATCGCATGGGTGTGGAGCGACTCTGTGTGTTCATGGGAATGGAGTGGCATTATGACCCGACGCCGGAAGCTTTCCGGCTTGAGAACGACGATGTTCTGCGCGCGCTACGGCACTTTCCAGATCGCGCCTTGGGTTTTGTGTACTTGAATCCCAAGTTTCCTCAACAATGTCTGGATGAACTGAACCGATGTGTTCGAGACGGGCCAATGGTGGGCGTGAAACTGTGGGTGGCGGAACACTGTGATGCGGCTTCGTTGGATCCCTTGGTGGATCGCGCCCGCGAGCTTCGCGTTCCCGTTTTCCAGCACACGTGGCTGAAGATCACCGGGAACTTACCTGGCGAATCGACACCGCAGGAACTGGCAGCACTGGCTGCGCGTCATCCTCAAACGACATTTATCTGTAGCCATTCTGGTGGCGATTGGGAGGTGGGGCTGTGTGCCATTCGACCGCATAGGAACGTCTTTGCGGATCTCGGCGGTGGGGATCCTGTTGCAGGAATGACCGAAATGGCGGTTAGGGAACTCGGTGCGGATCGGGTCCTTTATGGAAGTGACATTGGCGGGCGCAGTTTCGCTTCACAGCTCGCCAAAGTCTACGGCGCCAAGATTTCCGAACCCTCCAAGCGCATGATTCTCGGAGGAAATCTCCGTCGAATCCTGGAACCTGTGCTGCGTGCGAAAGGGGTGAGATTTTGACATGAACCGACGCGGCTTCATCCTGGCTGGATGTGGTACGTCTTTGGCTGCTTTGACTGTTCAACCAGTAGTCGCAGCTAATCCTCTGAGCACCGTTGCGCGTCGACTGATCGATAGCAATGTGTCGCTGTTTCGTTGGCCGTTACGACGGATGCCATTGGATGAGACGCCACGCTTGCTTTCCACCCTTCGTGACCATCAGGTGGCGGAAGCTTGGGCGGGGAGCTTTGAGGGTTTGCTCCATAAGGCCCAGGGCAGCGTGAATTCCAGACTGACGGATGAATGCCGACGACGCGGGGGTGGCATTTTGCGGCCGGTGGGTTCCATCAACCCGAGATTACCCGATTGGGAATATGAACTCCGTCGCTGCGCCTTGGAACACCGAATGCCTGGGATTCGACTCCATCCAAATTACCATGGGTATGGTCTTGAGGATCCGGCCTTCGAGCGTTTGTTGCGAGTGGCAAGTGATCTGGGGCTGTGGGTGCAATTGGCGTTGGCAATGGAAGACGAGCGGATGATGCATCCGCTCATGCGTGTCCTGCCGGTGGATCCAACGCCTTTGAGTACCGTGCTAAAAGTAGTTCCAAAGTGCCGATTGTTATTGGTCAACGCCCTGCGAACCTTGCGGGCGAAACCACTGCTGGAACTGCTTTCGACAGGTCAGGTGTGGGTGGAGATCTCGATGCTGGAAGGCATTGGCGGGTTGGGCACGCTGCTGTCCCAGGTGCGAAACGATCGTGTGCTTTTTGGGTCCCACGCACCTCTATTCTACTTCGAATCGGCACTCCTCAAACTCCAGGAATCCGAGCTCACCCAGAAGCAATTGGATGCCATTGTATCTGGCAATGCGTCGTCGCTCGTGAAGACGAGCCCGTTGAAACATCGACATGGTCATCAGTAGCCGGATATTTTGACACTTATGAAAACCCGGAACGCCCTATCGCGGCGCGAGTTCTTGGCGGGGTCGGCAGGATTGGCCGCAGGGATGCCAGCCCTGAACGCCGCGGAAACCCAGGTACCGGCGACGGTTCCAATCACCGCTTCCAGGCTCGCATTGAATGGGGGGCCTAAGGCAGTGACACTTGCTCCAAAATTGGGCAAACGTTGGGGGGAACCTGAACGGGAACGTCTCAATGGCCTGATTTCCCAGGACACCCTATTTTATTGGAAAGGACCGCAGACCACGCAGTTTGTCGAGCGCTTCAAACAGATCTGTCCATTGGAGTATGTCATGCCCTGTTCCTCCGGCACAGCGGCCTTGCATATTGCCGTTCTAGCGGCTGGTGTTGGTTTGGGTGATGAAGTGATCACGGCTCCCATCACCGATATAGGCACAGTGATTGGTGTGTTGTACCAACAAGGCATTCCGGTGTTCGCCGATCTGAAGTCCAATTCGTACAATCTGGATCCAACCGATGTCGCGCGACGGATCACGCCTCGAACAAAGGCTATCATTGCGGTGCATCTGTGCGGGAATCCATGTCAGTTGCGTGAATTGCGCGCCCTGTCCGATCAGCACGGGCTTGTGCTGATTGAAGACTGTGCTCAGGCATGGGGTGCACGGTATCAAGGTCATCCCATTGGCACGATCGGTCACATCGCTTGCTTTTCGCTTCAGAATTCCAAGCACATCACGTGTGGCGATGGTGGCGTGGTGGCGTCGAGCGACAAGAGGTTTGGGCCGGTTTTGCAAAAATTTGGGGACAAAGGTTACGATCGCACGCATGGCGGGTTATTTGAGGTAATAGCCCCGAATTACCGCATGACCGAAGCCCAGGCGGCGATCGCCGGCGCCCAGTTGGATCGGTTGGAAAACATTGTGCGACGGCGTTCTGAGCTCGGGAACCTGATGACCCAGAAGCTTGGCGGTATTCGCGGGATACATCCACATGCGGTGGATGAGCGGGACCGATGTGGTTATTGGTTTTATTTTCTGAGACTTGATCCCCGAAAGCTGCAGTGCGATCGCGCAGAATTTGTGAAAGCGTTGGTGGCGGAGGGTGTCGAGGCCGGTGCGGGTTACATCGCAGTCCCCTTGCATCGAAACCCGGTGTTTCTGAAGCACGGATTCTTTTCGGGTCGCTGGCCGGTGAAAGAGATGGGGCTGACCACGATGGATTACTCCAAGCACGAAACCCCGGAAGCAGAAGCGATCCTCAAGACCGGGGTACGGCTCACGATCCATGAAGGAATGAGTGAAGAGTACGTGTTATCTGCCGCCGAAGCGGTGCGAAAGGTGGCAGCGCATTACGCGGGGTAAACTTAGCGCAGGAACAAGCGCGAGCTGCGGTGACAAGTCATCCCAGGTTAAAAATGAGGAGGGGCCGCTCGGCGAAATCCAAAGATGGCGCCTTCTGAGTCGGAGGGCCAAGCAGTTGAGGACCTTGAAGGGAGGCCGGACAGCCCCGCTGCTGGTAGCTCAATCCAGCGGTAGGCTTCGGCGGAACTCGCAAACGTTGAACAAAGTTGCGAGGCGATCGCCTAGAGCTCATCAGATTCCCGAAACGTATGATGAATCCCACTACTGTGAATTGAAGCGAATCGCTGCAACCCCAACCTTGACGCTCTGGCGACGGGCCAACAGATTCCAGGGGCGATTGTTGAGGAACTCAGAGACCCTTTCAGAACCAAAAGCATGAACACCGCTCCTGTCACCGCTCCGCCCCCAGTTGTCACCAAAGGTTTGGAGGGCGTGGTCGCTGCGCACACTCGGCTGAGTGACGTCCGTGGCGATATTGGCCAACTCATTTATTGCGGGTACGACATCAACGAACTTGCGGGACGCGTGAGTTACGAAGAAGTGGTTTACCTCTTGTTCCACAATCACCTTCCCAACCGCGTTGAGTTGGCGGAGCTAAAGTCTGCCCTCTCGGCCTACCGTGAACTACCACAAGGCGTCATAGACATCATCACGCGCTTGCCAAAAACGACCCCGCCCATGCATGCCATCCGAACGGGTGTGAGTGCGCTGGGTTGTTATGACACGGTGGCGGACGACGACACGATGGATGCGCAGCGCCGGAAAGCGTTGCGACTGATCGCGCAGATTCCGGTGGTGACCGCCTACTTCCACCGATCGCGCCAGGGACTTCCCTTAGTGCATCCGGTGCCGAGCCTGGGTGAAGCGGCGAACTTTCTCTATATGATCGATGGCGAAAAGCCATCCGCTGAGAAAGAAAACACAATGGACATGTGCTACGTCCTGCATGCGGACCATGGCATGAATGCGTCGACATTCAGTGCGCGGGTGACCATTGCGACGTTGAGCGATATGTATTCTGCGATCACCACGGCCATTGGCACCTTGAAAGGACCGCTTCACGGTGGTGCCAACGAGGGGGTGATCAAGATGCTCCAGGAAATCGGATCATTAGATAAAGTCGACGCCTACGTGGAGGACTGCCTGGCGCAGAAACGTAAGATTATGGGTATCGGCCATCGGGTCTACAAAGTGCTTGATCCCCGTGCACCACACTTGAAGCGCATGGCCCAAATCCTATCCGCGAAGTTGGGCGATCCGAAATGGATCCAGATGTCGGACCGCATCGCGGAGTTGATGCTTCAGAAGAAGAACCTGCATGCGAACGTGGATTTTTATAGTGCTACAGTCTACTACAGCCTGGGCATACCCACCGACCTGTTCACGCCGATTTTTGCCATTGCTCGCACCAGTGGCTGGACGGCACATGTTCTGGACCAGTTGGCGGATAACCGTCTCATCCGGCCACAATCGGTTTACACGGGACCGGTCGGCTTAAAGGTAGTGCCGCTTGATAAACGGTAATGACGGTTGGCGATCAGCGTGATGCCCCAGGTGACTGCGCTTTGCTGAACGCCATCCGCCCCCGGCGGGGCCATGACAACAACTCACACCCCACTGAATCGACCATTAATCTGCAGACCATTTTCTAATCGTTCCACGCTGATCGTCTCCTAACCGCATGAACATCCACGAATTCCAGGCAAAACAACTTTTGAAGCAATACGGCGTTGCCGTTCCCGCTGGCGACCCGTGCAAGACGGTCGAGGAGGCTAAAGCCGCCTCTGAAAAACTCTTTGGCGCTGGGCACAAGCTCGCGGTGATCAAGTCTCAGATACACGCGGGTGGCCGCGGCAAAGGCACGTTTAAGCATGGATTCCAGGGCGGTGTGAAACTCGCCAAGTCGGTCGCCGAGGCTGTGACTGTTGCTGAGAATATGCTGGGAAAAACCCTCGTCACCAAGCAGACCGGTCCTGAGGGTCGATTGGTCCAGACCATTCTGGTGGCAGCCGCCGAAGACATTCAGAAGGAGTTCTACATCGCGGTTCTGCTGGATCGTGCTAATTCCCGTCCGCTCATCATGGCCAGCACCGAAGGCGGCGTCGATATCGAGGAAGTCGCCGATAAAACACCGGAGAAAATCGTCAAGGAATGGGTCGACCCGGCGGTCGGGCTGCAACCCTTTCAGACCCGCAAGATCGCCAGTGCGCTCGGGTTGAAGGGCGATCTCTTCAACCAGGCCTGCAAACTGATTGCGGGTGTCTACCGAACTTGGTGGGAATGCGACGCGAGCATGGTGGAAATCAATCCCCTTTGCATCTGCCTCGGCCCCGACGGCAAACAGAAACTAATCGCTGTTGATGCCAAAATCGGCTTGGATGACAACGCGCTTTATCGTCACGCTGACATACAGGCCATGCGGGATCTGGCCGAAGAATCCCCCTTGGAGGTCGAGGCCAGCAAATTCAGCCTCAACTACATCAAGTTGGACGGCAGCATTGCCTGCTTGGTGAACGGTGCTGGTCTTGCGATGTCCACGATGGACATCATCCAACACTTTGGCGGTTCTCCTGCGAATTTCCTGGATGTGGGAGGTGGGGCGTCGAAGGACCAAGTGGCGGCGGCATTCCGCATTATTTTGAGCGATTCTTCGGTTAAGGGAATTCTGGTCAACATTTTCGGCGGTATCATGGACTGCAACGTGATCGCCACCGGCATCGTTGAGGCAGTGCGGGAAACCGGTCTCAAGCTGCCACTGGTCGTCCGCTTAGAAGGCAACAATGTCGCCGCTGGAAAAAAGACGCTCGCTGAATCCGGGCTGACTTTAATCACTGGGGATTCCATGGCGGATGCCGCAAATAAAGTCGTTCAAGCCGTCGGACGCTAACCCAACTCCAATTTCAATCCGCTTCCAACATGGCCATTCTCGTCACTCCTCAAACCAAATTGCTCGTCCAAGGCATCACCGGCTCTTTCGGTGCGCGCCACGCCCAGCTATCACTTGATTACGGCACCCGAGTGGTCGCAGGTGTCACCCCCGGAAAAGGGGGTCAGTTCTTCGAACACAACGGCCATCGAGTCCCAGTTTTCGACACGGTTTCGGATGCCGTGAAGCAAACTGGCGCGACTGCCAGCGCCGTGTTCGTGCCGCCACCATTCGCCGCTGACGCGATCCTGGAAGGAGTGGATTCAGGTTTGGACCTCGTGGTTGCCATTACCGAAGGCATCCCGGTCCGGGACATGATCACGGTTAAGCGCGGCATGGCGGGTTCGAAGACCCGTCTCATTGGTCCCAACTGCCCCGGCATCGTGACCCCTGGCGAAGGCAAGGACAGCCATGGTGGCTGCCGTATTGGCATCGCCCCGGGTTACATTCATAAGAAAGGCCACATCGGCGTGGTCAGTCGTTCTGGCACCCTGACTTATGAGGCGGTTTACCAGCTCACCGTCCGGGGCGTGGGTCAAAGCACGTGTGTTGGTATTGGTGGCGATCCCGTCAACGGCACATCGCATCTCGATGTCATTCAAATGTTCATGGCCGATCCCGACACCCATGGGATCATCATGATCGGGGAGATCGGTGGTTCCGGCGAAGAGGAAGCGGCGGAATGGATTCGCCTAAACGGAACCAAACCGGTTGCGGGTTTTATTGCGGGATCGACAGCACCTCCAGGACGCCGGATGGGTCACGCCGGTGCGATCGTCAGCGGCGGCAAAGGAACGGCAGCTGGCAAAATTGATGCATTCTGCGCTGCGGGCATTGGCATTGCGGCGACGCCAAGTGATATGGCGGATACACTGCTAAAAATGTTGTGAGCTGGTTTGGGCTTTGTATCTGAAGCACAACCCACCGCGGCTTCGGTCGTGTTCATACCTCTTTCCAACATTCCCGATATTGCCGCCCACTCGCCATCGGTGAATAGGTGACAAGAGGCTGGGGTCGGTTGCACACTGCCGACCTCACGTCCTTAAGATCTTGTTGCCATGGCGCTGATTGACCTGTTGCTCAACCTTGCTGGATTGATCTTCTGGCATGGGTGGCGCGGTACGAAAGCCGAGTCCCCCACCGGTAGTGCCCTGACGCTCGCATCCAACCTGAAGCCCGCCGAAATCCAGCGCCCGCGCCGCTGGTTGCATTTGGTCACCCTGCTGGGGTTGCTGCTGTTCAGGCCGATTTTCTATTGGCACTTGGGATCAGCGCTTGACTGGTCCGCCTCCTGGTCTCCCGGGCCCGTCATCCTTTTGTTCCGCAGTGATTTCCTCTCGCGAATGCTGTTGTACTCCTTCGTCAGCTTCTTCTGGACTCTGTTTGTTTGGCACACGTGGTTTTGTTTGTTGAGCGCCATCCATTCACGCCGAGATGCCAACCCGATCCTGCAAGGGGTGCGTGAACAACTTGGCTGGATCGGTCGATGGCCTGGCGTGTTCCAGTTGATTCTGCCCTTTCTGGTCTTGGGATTGGTTTGGTATTGGACGGTTCCATCGTTGGCCAGCGCCGGGCTAATGCCTGCGCCGCGCACCGGCCCGCACCTCGTCCAGCAAAGTCTATTGGTTGCTGCCAGTCTTCTATTGACGTTCCGCTGGCTATTCAGCGCGGTTTTTGTGATTCAGTTGTTGAATACCTATGTATACCTCGGGTCGCACCCAGTTTGGGAATTTCTCCATCGGTCGGGACGTCTCCTGCTGTGGCCTCTTAATTGGCTGAGAATTGGAAAGCTGGATTTCGCACCGGTAGCTGGACTGGTACTTGTGTGGTGGCTTGCGTTCCTGGGTGAACGTAGTGTGCGTCACGCCTTTCAAAGCATCCCGTTTCCCTGGCCATGACCCTGCCACCGTATGTCAGCACTCAGGGCACGCAGGTCTGGCTTTCTGTCAAAGCCCAACCTCGCTCCAGCCGTACGGAAATCGCGGGGTTACTTGGCAAAGAACTAAAAGTAAAGGTCTCCGCGCCTCCTGTGGATGGTGCGGCCAATGAGGCCTTGACCGAGTTCCTCGCCAAGAAACTGGGAGTTGCTCGCCGGGCGGTTCAGTTGATCCGGGGCGCTTCCGCCGCACACAAGGTGTTTTGCATTACCGGTCTCGGCGTTTGCGACGTCGTGGCACGATTAGAAATCCAATCATCCTGAAACCCTGCCGTTCACATAGGCTTGGCTCCGCAGGTTCTCTTTATGTAGGCTGAATGCAATGGCACACGCATTAGCTGGCAAACCAGCACCCCAATCGCTGCTGGTCGATCTGACAGCGCTCGAACGCACTTATTACGATTCCAAACCGGACGCGAGCGACCCTAATCAACGCGTTGCCTTCGGCACGAGCGGGCACCGAGGAACACCCTTCGAAACCACCTTTACGGATGCGCATATTGCGGCCATCACCCAGGCGGTATGCGATTACCGTGCCTCCCAAGGAAACCGTGGGGTCCTCTATATTGGTAAAGACACCCACTCGATCTCGCGCCCCGCCGAACGGACTGCCCTGGAGGTCCTTGCGGCCAATAACGTCGAGACGTTCATTGCGTCGAGCGACAGCTATGTGCCGACGCCAGTGATTTCTCACGCCATCCTGACGGCAAACCATGGGCGAAACACATCACTGGCGGACGGTTTGATCATCACACCCTCGCATAATCCGCCGCAAGACGGAGGCTTCAAGTACAACCCGCCCAATGGAGGGCCCGCTGACACGGATGTGACGGATTGGATTCAGAATCGGGCCAATGAATTGCTCCGATCCAAAAATGTTGGGGTGAAGCGGGTATCCCTGGAGACAGCCAAGCGTGCCGCGACCACGCACGCCCACGATTTTGTGACGCCCTATATTCAAGATCTCGGGTCCGTGGTGGACATGGCGGCGATCCAAAAGGCCGGACTGAAACTCGGAGTCGATCCATTGGGCGGGGCCTCACTCCCCTATTGGCAGCCCATCGCGGAGCATTATGGACTGAATTTGAGCTTGGTGAACACCCGTGTGGATCCGGCCTTTGGATTCATGACCGTGGATCATGACGGCAAGATTCGCATGGACTGTTCGAGCCCGTATGCCATGGCTAGCCTGGTGGGATGGAAGGATCAATTTGATGTGGCCTGGGGAAATGATCCCGATGCGGATCGCCACGGCATTGTGACGCGAAGTGCCGGGTTGTTGAACCCGAATCATTACCTGGCAGTGGCGATCCGATACTTGCTGAGGCATCGTCCCGGCTGGCGGAAAGATGCCGTTGTGGGCAAGACACTGGTGAGCAGCACGCTCATTGATCGGGTCGTCGCAGGAGAAGGTCGTCTGCTCATGGAGGTGCCGGTGGGCTTCAAGTGGTTCGCGCCGGGACTTTTCGATGGATCGTGTGTCTTTGGTGGCGAAGAAAGCGCTGGTGCGAGTTTTCTTCGGACCGACGGCACGGCTTGGAGCACCGACAAAGACGGCCTAATTCTGGGATTGTTGGCGGCGGAAATTACGGCGGTGACCGGCAGCGATCCGGGACAGCACTACGGAGAATTGACCGCGCAGTTTGGCGCTCCGTGTTATACACGTCTGGACGCGGCGGCGACACCCGAGCAAAAAAACAAGCTCAAGAAACTGTCTCCTGAAGCCGTGCGCGGCGAAATGCTGGCTGGGGAACGGATTCGTGCGAAATTGACAAAGGCTCCTGGAAACCAGGCGGGTATTGGCGGCCTAAAAGTCGTGGCTGACAACGGGTGGTTTGCCGCTCGTCCGAGCGGCACGGAGAACATTTACAAGCTTTATGCGGAAAGCTTCCTAGGTCCCGACCACTTGCAGCGCATAGTAGCCGAAGCGCAGCAACTGGTGACGGAAGCCTTGAAGTAGAGCGTTGTGTTTAGATTACAGGGTGTTCGGTCGCTTTCCAGGCTCAGAAGACCGACTATTCCCTGATTGGCAGAAAGTCGCCGCGTTTCCCCATGATGCATGTCACACAGGCAAGTTCCCCAAGGACGTGAGCAGGTGTTTCTCTTTGGCCCGCCAATCGAGAAGACGTTGTTGGTGTTCTTCGAGAACTTTCGCCGGAACCTTTTGGGCGAAGCTAGGGTTCGCCAACTTTTCCTGAACCTTGCCAATTTCGATGCGGACTTTTTCCAGCTCCTTGTTCAAGCGAGTGAGTTCCGCGCTTGAGTCGACCTGCCCGGCGAGCGGCAAGTACAATTCACCCAAGGCATTCGCCGCCACCGGCGTCCCCTTGGCTGGCGTGTAATTGGAATCCACTGTCACCGCTTCCGCATTCAGCAGCAGTCGCAGACTCTCGGTCTCGGCTACCGGCAGTTCTCCAGTTGGCTTTAAAACAAAGCTTACCTTTTTATTCGAAACCAGTTGGAACTGAGCGCGCAAATTGCGGCCTAAAGTGACGAGATCGAACTTCGCCTGTGCGATCGTGTCCGAGGCGTCATCGAGACCGAAGTATTGTTTCTCCTCGTCAGTCAGCGGTTTGGGCCAAGTGGCGGCCATGAGGGTTGTGCCTCCGCGATCGGCGGGCAGATCCTTCGAAAAACCCATGCTGTGCCAGAGTTCCTCGGAGATGAACGGTAGGAATGGATGAAACAGCCGGAGCAGATGTCCCAACACGAAGTCAATGACGGCGAGTTTGTTGGTCTTCAACGCTTCATTGGTGCCATAGAATGCCGACTTGCTGGCCTCGATGTACCAATCGCAATACTCGCTCCAGAAGAAACGATAGAGGGAGGTGGTGATCTCGTTGAACCGATAGCCCGCGTAGGCGGCATCGATCTCGCGGATCGACAGATCGAGCCGCGATAGAACCCATTTATCGTCGCTGGTCAGCAAAAGCTGATCGATTTCACCTTCGGTCGAGCCGCCCTGCATCTGGCGAAATCGGCAGGCATTCCAAAGTTTGTTGCAAAAATTGCGGCCGAGTTCGACGTCTTTATCGTCGAACAAAACGTCCTGACCCAGCGGGGCGCTGCGCATCGTACCGAAGCGCAACGCATCCGCACCGTACGTGGCAATCAATTCCAGGGGGTCTGGTGAATTCCCCAGGCTCTTCGACATCTTTCGACCCTGTTTGTCGCGGATGATGCCGGTAAAGTACACGTTCTTGAACGGCAGATCGCCCATGAATTCGTATCCGGCCATGATCATGC